>Ga0075425_100007382_pt1 | contig 11618 bp, 11 predicted proteins | sample SoiMethybrSBSTD4_FD_75300 | JGI IMG/M metagenome (GOLD analysis project Ga0075425, IMG submission 75300) | Bulk soil microbial communities from a Populus tree surrounding site in Tennessee, USA - Soil MetaG P. TD hybrid SBSTD4 | ecosystem: Environmental > Terrestrial > Soil > Tree plantation...
AGCACGGGCGCTCCGTTGCGGTGGGCGTCGTACAGTCCCTGGATCAGGTGCGTGTTGCCGGGGCCGCAGCTGCCGGCGCAGACGGCGAGCCGGCCGGTCAGCTGCGCCTCGGCCGCGGCGCCAAACGCGCCCGCCTCTTCGTTGCGGACATGAATCCACTCGATGCCCTCCGTCCGCCGAATCGCGTCCACGAACGGGTTCAGGCTGTCGCCGACGACGCCGTACACACGCGCCACACCGGCCTGGCGCAGTACTTGAACCAGCTGCTCACCAACCGTGCTCATTACAGTCTCCTTTGCAGGCGGGTAGGGGACCTACCAAATCCTATGGTTCAGATGCCGCAGGTCTGTTGTTGGTCACGCGACGGTGCCGCGCGCAGCGGCCCGGACGCATGTAACACATCGCCGGGCCCGTGCATCCCAATGACGATCGAGCCGGCGCTTGGCGCCGTGAAAAAAAGGAGGAGCTGATCGATGACACATCTCATGAAGCGCACGCTGCTGCTGTTCCTTGGTTTGTCCCTCGTGGTGCTCGCTGGCAACGCCAGCGCGCAGAACTCGCCCGACGTGACCGGCACGTGGGTGGGCAGCACTTTGAGAGGCGCGGAAACGATGACGATGGTCCTGAAGCAGACGGGCGACCGCGTGACGGGTACGATCGTCGGTGCTGGGATCGACGACGGGCGCGTCACCGGCATCATCGATGGCAACACCATCCGGCTAGTCTTCGACCAAGGCTACCAGGAAACGCCGTCGCTCAGTATCAAGGAGAACGAGATCTCGGGCATGCTGAGCGGCACGTCGGTCACGTTCCGACGCGTGCGCAGCAGCTCGTAATACGCCGGGCGCCGGAATCGCTCTCTCCCGGCCGCCGTCGAGGCGGCCGGGGAAGCCCCAACTACTCGACCCACAGTGTCGACGACCTGCTTGTCTGGGGTGACGCCTTCGAGCGGAGACAGCAAGAGCACGGCGCCAAGAGCGCAAGATGCCTCCTCATCGCCGACCTCTGTTGCCTACGGTGAAAGTGACGGGCTCGCGCAGACGACGGCTATCGCGTCGCCCACGGACGAGCGTCCGATGGAACAACGACGCGCTGACCGCCATAGCGAAACAAGATCGCCGCCGTCGCGACGAGCACGCCGAAGATCGGTGCGTACACGCCGACGGCGTTCATGAGACGGTCCGTTGACAGGATGGGGCAGGCGCAAGATCAGCGCCGACTCCCACCCGCGGCGACAGGAGCACGACGAGACTAAGGAGGATGCCCGGGCCCCCTCGGACCGCGAGCATCCACCAGGTCTGCATAGTGTCTCTTCGCGCCTAATTGGCGAGCGTGAGCCGTAGACCCTCGGTGCCGAGCTTGAGGCTCGCGCCCTGGGTCGTGCTCTGCAGCTCGATGACCACGCCGTTCTGATTCTGCATTACAGCCACGTCAGCGCCGCCGGCCGCGGTCGCGCCTCCGCCGACCGCCACGTAGTTGCCCGAAAAATCATCGAGCTTGGTCAGGTTCGAGACGGTCCCCCTCGCTGTCGCGCGGGTGATGCCGATCTCGCCCACCGAAAGCCCCTCCACCTTCACGGGGTATGTCTTGCCCGCGTAGGCCAGCGTGCCCTTGCCCCAGCTGAAGCCGACGCCGGCGGCAACCGTGCCATCCGACAACGTCAGGGTCGCCTTCTTGGCCTGGGCCGCCGACACCCCGGCGAGCGCGGCGACGAGCGCCCCGACTGCCACCACTGCCATCACGAAACGACGCATGATCTGTCTCCTTGTCCGGGTGGGTTTTGTGGACGCCGCTCCGCCCGGTCGGAGCCTCGACCGGTGCCGGAGCACCGTCGCTGTCCCCGTTGTTTCGAGACGGATGCCGCACGGCGGGACACGGCGGGTTGAAAATTTGACAAGATCACGCAATCAGTTGGACAGAACCACCCGCGCGCGAAGGCGCTCCGCCGACCCGACCAAAGTAGGGTCGGCGTCCACCCCACCAACGTGGGGTAGAAGCCTCGCGCCTCGCCCGATAACCTTCGCGACAGGTCGACTCGAACATTCCATTCACGAAGGCGAGGGCGCAGATGAATCTTCTGGTGCACGAACCAGCGATCGAAGGTGCCGCGGAACCGCGGTGCGCAGATATGACGACACCGATCGATCGGGACCGCGAGCTCGTGGCGGCCCTTCGCCGCGGGGATCCAACGGCCGCCGAGGATTTGGTGGCCGCCTACGGTGACCGGGCCTGCCGCCTGGCCATGCGGATCACGCGGAACGCGCATGACGCCGAGGAGGCCGTGCAGGAAGCCTTCCTGTCCGTGATCCGCAAGATCGATACGTTTCGGGGAGACGCGACGTTTGGCTCTTGGATTTATCGGATCGTGGCCAACGCGGCCTATCAATGTTGCCGAGGGCGTCGCCGCCGCAGCGCCGATGTCTCGCTGGACAAGCTGCTGCCCGTGTTCGATCAGCGCGGCCGCCACGTCGCGCCGGTCGTCGACTGGTCGACGAGCGTCGACGATCCTGCTCGCCAGACCGAGCTGCGGCTCGTGCTCAACGCGGCGATCGAGGAGCTGCCGGACGACTACCGCGCCGTCGTGGTGCTGCGTGACGTCGAGGGGCTCCCGCACCGGGAGATCGCCGAAATCCTCGGGCTCACCGTCGTCAACGTCAAGATGCGTGTGCATCGGGCGCGGCTGTTCCTGAGAAAGCGGCTGGGAGCGCATCTCTCGATCGCCAGCGCCGACAGTTTGCTGGCCGCCAGGGGAAGCGAAGGTTTCGAGCCGCCAGTCGAGATCCTGGAGGCTGCAGTGGAGAGCAAGCAATGACGACGTTAGAGACCGAGTCGGCGCCGCGCGTCGTGATCGTGGGAGGCGGCTTCGGAGGCCTCGCCGCGGCGAAGGCGCTCCGCCAGACCGACGCGCGCGTGGTGCTCATCGATCGGCAGAACCACCACGTGTTCCAGCCGCTCCTGTACCAGGTCGCGACGTCCGCGCTCAGCCCGGCACAGATCGCCGCGCCGATTCGCGGCGTCCTGCAAGCGCAGCGAAACACCACGGTGCTCCTCGGCGACGTTACCGGCGTCGAGCGAGATGGGCGGCGCGTGTTCATCGACCTGCCCGACCGCCAAGGCGTCGCGCTCGAGTACGACTATCTGATCCTCGCGACGGGGGCGAGTCACAACTACTTCGGCCACGACGAATTCGCGCGGTTTGCTCCCGGTCTCAAGAGCGTGGCTGACGCGGTCTCGATTCGCAATCGAATCCTGAGAGCCTTCGAGCAGGCGGAAGCCGAAGAAGATCCGACGCGTCACGGCGGTCTGTTGACCTTCGTGCTGGTCGGCGCCGGTCCCACGGGTGTCGAGATGGCCGCGGCGCTCGCGGTCCTCGTGCGCAGCTTGCGATCCGAGTTCCGACGCGTCGATCCTACGTCGGCGCGAATCGTCTTGATCGACATGGCCCCTCGCGTCCTCGGGCCGTTCGCCGAGAGCTTGTCGGCGGCGGCGCGGAAGCGACTCGACCAGCTCGGCGTGGAGGTTCGGCTGGGTCACAGCGTGGAGCACATCGACGCCGACGGCGTCATCGTGGCGGGCGAGCGCATCTCGAGCAAGACAGTGATCTGGACGGCGGGCGTGGCGCCGTCGCCCGCCGGCAAATGGCTCGAGGCGCCGATGGACCGCGCGGGCCGCGTGCGCGTCCAGCCGGATCTCAGCGTACCGGGCCATCCGGAAATCTTCGTGATCGGTGATACGGCGTCCCGCGATCAGGTCGGTCATCCGTTGCCCGGCGTGGCCCAGGTGGCCATGCAACAAGGCCGCTACGCCGGAACGTTGATTCATCGTCGCATCGTCGGGAAGCCCGCGCCGCCTCCGTTCCGCTACTTCGACAAAGGGACCATGGCCGTGGTCGGCAGGGGCTTCGCCGTGCTGCAGACCGGCCGCTTGCGTCTCAGCGGGTTTCTGGCCTGGCTGGCGTGGGCCGCTGTTCATCTCGAATTCCTGGCGCAGTCGAACCTCCGGGTCAGCGTCTTCGTGCAATGGATGTGGATGTACGTGACCGGGCAGCGGGGCTCCTGCTTGATCGTCAATCACCACGCACCCTCGAGCGACGACTCGCGGGCGGCCGAGGGGGCATCCTCGATCCCTTCTCACGACGCGGCGCCCACTCTTGAAACCCCGCGACCGGTAGATGCCGTCAAAAGAGCAGCGAGATAAGACCGTGAACGGTATGTCGACACCGCGCTACACGACGACGACTGATGAACCAGTCTCGGGCGCCGCCGGCACGCCGCGGATAGATCTGCTGGCGGAGTCGATCATCTACATCTGTGCGTTGATCGCCGACCAGCCGCGTGCCATCGATCGATACATCGACTATTTCGGCGAGCGGCGCCCAGCCGCCCGCAAGGCCAGGAGACATGACCCATGACTAGTTCTGCGGAGACGGTTTGGCTTCCTTCGAGCGACGAGTCCATTGGGCCCGTGACGATTCTCGATGCACAGGGCCGAGTCTTGCGTGTTGTCTCGGCGGAGGAATTTCGGCGCGCTCGGCCCACGGCAACGGCTGACCGCGTCGGTGACCCACGTCCCCCGGCATCACTGCGGGCCAAACGCGCGCAGCATCGTGCGAGGGCTGAGAGTCGGTTGAGCTCGGCGGCGGCCGAGGCACTTCCTCGCGCCGTAGCTTCCTGATCCATCTAGAGCCGCGGCAGCAACACTTCGACGGCCGAGGTCGGCACGCGAAACGCGAGAGCCTGCCAGGCGATCCAGCCTCCATCAACGAGCGCGACGATCATCCCGGTTCCGAGCCAGGCGACTCCTTGACGGAGGGCGCCACCGGATTGGGGTAACGTCGCCGGCTCGCCAACCGTCTCAAAGACAAATCGATCGAACGCTGCGAAGTCAACGAGGCGTCAGCCCTCTGGAAGGAGTAGCGTTATGACGAGGCTGGAGACGATCGAGATCGACACCGAACTCACCACGGGCGCGGATGAGCCGCGCGGGGCCGATCAGCAGTTCTTCCAGGCTTTCCGGCAGAACGAAAGGTTGTTGAAGGCGCTTCACGACGCCCGTGACGAGATTGCGGCGCTGCGCGACGAGGTGGACAGGCTCGCCGCGCCGCCGTCGAGCTACGGCGTGTACCTGGCCGCTCACGGAGACGAGACCGTTGACGTCCTCGCGCAAGGTCGCAAGATGCGGGTCCGGCTGCGCTCCGCCATCGACCCGTCGTCGCTGCGGCCGGGACAGGAGCTCGTACTGAACGAGGCGCTCAATATCGTGGGCGTCGCCGGATACGAGATCCAGGGCGATCTCGTCGTGCTCCGGGAGCTCCTCGACGAGGAGCGCGCCCTCGTCACCTTGCGCACGGACGGCGAGAAGATCGGCATCCTGGCCGATCCGCTTCGCGCGATACGCTTGAAGCCCGGGGACCACATTCTGATGGACCCGAAATCGGGCTACCTGCTCGAGCGGCTGCCCAAGACGCAGGTTGAAGATCTCGCGCTCGAGGAGGTGCCCGACGTTGCGTATCGCGACGTCGGTGGTCTGGCGGCGCAGATTCAGGCCATCGAAGACGCGGTGGAGCTGCCGTACCTCTACCCCGAGTACTACCGGGAGCACAAGCTCAGGCCGGCCAAGGGTGTGCTCCTCTACGGCCCGCCCGGATGCGGCAAGACGATGATCGCCAAGGCCGTGGCGCACAGCCTGGCGGAGAAGCTCTCGAAGCAGCGGGGACAGAAGATCAACGGGTACTTCCTCAACGTCAAGGGGCCGGAGCTCCTCGACAAGTACGTCGGCGAGACGGAGCGGAAGATCCGCGAGGCGTTCCAGAAGGCGAAGGAGAAGGCGGCCGACGACGTCCCGGTCGTGATCTTCTTCGACGAGATGGACGCGCTGTTCCGCACGCGCGGTAGCGGCATCTCCTCCGACGTCGAGACCACGATCGTGCCGCAGTTCCTCACGGAGGTCGATGGCGTGGAGGGCTTGCGGAACGTCGTCGTCATCGGCGCCTCGAACCGCCCCGACCTGATCGACCCGGCCATTCTGCGACCCGGCCGACTCGACGTGAAGATCAAGGTCGACCGGCCCGATCGGGCGGCCGCCAGCGACATCTTCCACAAGTATCTGACGCGCGATCTCCCCGTCGCTGCCGCGGAAATCCGGCCGCACGGAGACATCCAGGCGGCGCTCGACGCGATGATCGAGAGCGCGCTGGAGGCGATCTACCGTCGCGGCGAGGACAACCGGTTCCTGGAGGTCACCTACGCCAGCGGCGACAAGGAAGTGCTCTATTTCAAGGACTTCATCTCGGGCGCGATGATCGAGTCAGTGGTGCGCCGCGCGAAGAAACTCGCCCTCAAGCGGCGTATCGCCGGCGCCGCGAAGGGCCTGACCACCGCGGATCTGCTCGCCGCCGTCCGCGAGGAGTTCAAGGAGAACGAAGACCTGCCCAATACGACGAACCCCGACGACTGGGCGAGGATCGCCGGTAAGAAGGGCGAGCGGCTCGTCTATATCAAGTCCCTGGTGGGCCAGACCACCGCGCCCCAACGGAACGTCGAGCAGGTCGTCACCACGGGCCAGTATCTGTAGGCGTGACCGTTCCGCGCGCCGCGGCCCTCAGGCTCATCGGCCTGTTCAAGCTGACCAAGGGCTGCCTGCTCGCGGCGCTCGCGCTCGACCTCGCGCACCTCGGTCGCGACGGCACCGCCGACGCGCTCGTCCGATGGGCGACACGACTGCACGTCGATCCGGATGGGCGCTACTTCGGCCGAGCGGTCGAGTGGATCGCTGATCTCGGTGAACACCGCCTGCAGGCCGTGGGTGCCGGCCTGCTGGCCTACGGGGCCGTGTTTCTGACGGAAGGCACGGGGTTGCTGCTCCGCCAGCGATGGGCGGAATACGTCACGCTCGTCGTCACCGCGTCGTTCATTCCGCTTGAGCTGTACGAGATTGTACGGCACCCCGACTGGATCCGAGTCGCAGTGGCGCTCGTCAACATGGGGATCGTCTGGTATCTCGCCCGCGGGCTGCGGCGGCGATAGGAACGCCGCGCAGCTCGCGCCGCGGCCGTCCCAATCGTATGGCGAGCAAAGAGCTGCCGGGGCGGCTCAGCCGCGCGGCTTGACGAGGATGTGGGCGCGGCGGTCGAGGGTCCAGCACGCCTCGGTGTGCTCGGTGCAGACGGGCCGCTCCTTGCCGTAGCTGACCGTGCTCATGCGATTCGACGTGATACCAGCGCCGCGAGATAGTTCATCGTCGCCCGGGCGCGTCGATCACCCAGCGCCGTGTTGTACTCATCGGTGCCACGCTCGTCGCACTGCCTTTCCACCAGGATCAGGACGTTGTTGCTCTTCAGCCACGCCGTGTCTTCATCCAGAGTCCTGGCGTCCTCCGGTCGAATGTCGTAGCGATCGAAGTCGAAGTAGATCGGTTTCTCTCCGAGTACTCGGCTATCGGATTCTTGCGAAAAGCTGAAGTGGACAAACTCGGATCGTCAGGGTGAGCGTCCAAAGCAATAGGCGGAACGAATTTCCAACCTTTGAGCTCCTTCCGCTCCCTGAGCGGGAAGCGGCTATCTTCCGGGCGCTTTCTGAATCGTGCGGATTTTTGCTGAAAGCGACCGTCGGATGCCGTATGTCGAGCCCATTGCTTCTCTCGGAATCGGTAAGAGTTCGCGAGCCGGCGCTGACGCCGAAGAGGAGGAGCAGTGACTTCGTCGTGGCACAAGGGGAACGACGGCCACCGAGCCAGCTCACTCACACGGCTGAGCGCCGTCACCGTGTTGACCGGCGTCGGCGCGGGCATTGCGGGAATGGCGCTCGCGCTACTGCTGCATGCGGTCCAGCACGTCGCATACGGCTACAGCCCCCACCAGCTGATGGGCCCCGAGAGCTTCTTCGATGGGGTCAGAGCGGCATCGCCGGTGCGGCGGGTCGCGGTACTCGTCGTCTGCGGCATGGTCGCCGGCTGCGGGTGGTACCTCCTCTATCGGTTTGCCCGACCGCTGGTCAGCATCGAGAAGGCGATCGCCTCCGACCGCCCGCGGCTGCCGGCGCTGGCGACGACCATTCACGTGATGCTTCAGATCGTCACGGTGGCGCTCGGCTCGCCGCTTGGCCGCGAAGTGGCCCCCCGCGAGCTCAGCGCGGCGTATGCGGGTTGGCTTGCCGAGCGCACGCGGCTGACCGTCGAGGAGAGTCGCGTGATGGTCGCATGCGCTGCGGGCGCCGCCCTCGCCGCGGTCTACAACGCCCCGCTCGGCGGGGCCATATTCGCGCTCGAGGTGCTGCTCCGCACCTTCGGACTGCGCGCGTTGCTTCCGGCGGTCGCGACCTCGGGGGTCGCGGTCGGCGTGGCCTGGTCCGGACTCGGCAACGACCCGACGTATGCCGTGCCGAAATACACGCTCGACGCCAGCCTGATCGTGTGGTCGATCGTTTCCGGACCGCTGATCGGGATCACGGCATACGGGTTCCGAACCCTGACGAACAGGGCCCGCGCACGCGCGCCGCACGATTGGCAGTTGCTGGTGCTATCGCCGATCAACTTCGCGGCCATCGGCGTTCTGGCCATCCCGTTTCCGCAACTCCTCGGCAACGGCAGGGCGCCGGCGCAACTCGGATTCTCCGGCGAGTTGAGCATCGCCCTCGCGGCTGTGCTGCTGGCGTTGAGGATCGCGATCACCGCGGGCTCGCTTCGCGCCGGCGCTTCCGGCGGCAGACTGACGCCGAACCTCTCCAACGGCGCCCTGCTCGCGATCGTCGTCGGCGGCCTGTGGTCGATGGTGTGGCCGAGCGCACCGCTGGGCGCCTTCGCGATCATCGGCGCGACCGCGTTCGTTGCCGTCGCAATGGACATGCCGATCACCGCGATCATTCTGACGATGGAGTTCACGTGGATCGATCTGAATTACCTGGTGCCGATACTGTTCGCAGTCACCGGTGCCCTGGCCGCCGACCGGCTGTGCTGCCCCTTGGGTCCGACTGGAACGCCTCCGGACAAGGGGTACAGCGACTGCTTCACGCACATCCGGCCAGCGGGAACACCAGAACCATAGCCAGGGCTACACCAGCGAGCAATCTACCCCGTTGCATCTCCCACCTGTCCAAGCCGGGATTTCCGATATGGACGAATCGCCTGAAACTCGGTACCTGTTTGTCTGCAAGTGGTCGTGGGCCCCCGCAACCACCAAGCCGAGGCGTCCCCACCGGCTGCATCACTTCATGGGTAATCGAGGCCGCCAGCTGCCCCATTGCCGTGACGCGATTGACGTGCGCGAGCCGTCATGCACGATGTCGAAGGGCCGTCGATCGCCGAGATCGCTGACGGCCTGGGCGAGCAACGGCGTGAGTCACGGCCGTAGATGCCCGCACCGCGAGGACCACGGCGGCGGCCAGGACGAGACTGCCCACCAGCCGATGGACGACCGGCAGGAGCACCGTGGCCACTTGCCCGGCCAAGATCGGAACCGACGAGAACCGCGCGAGCAAGAGCCCGACACCGAGGACGAGCTGGACGCCAAGGAGGACGAGCAACAGAGTTGCGACCGGCGCCGCCACCGCGTCCGTCGTCCGACGCATTCTGACCGTGACAATGGGCACGAAGGCGAACACGAGGACCGCCCCGGCAAGGTGAAGATCGAGGGGACCAGCGTGCGCCAGAAGCGCGCCGAAGACGATCTGGACGTAGACGAATGCGGCGGTGACGACGGCGAGCCCCTTCAGCGCCGGATCGAGCGAAGCTGCGGCGACCCGTCCGCGCGGAGAAGTCAGCATCGAGAGTGCTGCCAGCAGGGCGAAGAACGCCGGGGCCAGGCTGCCGTGGATGATAGCCAGCGTGTCCTGCAGGAGAACGACACGGAGCCCGCCCAGCACGCCCTGGGCCAGGACCACCGCGACCGCCACGAGCCCGAGCAGCCGCGGCCGACCGCCTTCGCGCCACAGCGTGGCAGCCAGCGTCACGGTGAGCAGACCCACCAGCGCGCCGGCCAGCCGGTGGCTGTGCTCGTAGAAGACACCGCCCACCATACGTGACCACGGAAAGAGGAACATGTTGTGGCCGAATGTGCTCGGCCAGTCGGGAACGGCCAGCGCGGCCCCCGTGTTCGTCACGAGTCCCCCCAGGACGATCAGCACGGCCGTCGCGGCGAGCGTCGCGAGTGCCAGGCGATGCGCCACCGGTCGGTACACCCCGATCATCGTCGCCGCGCTCCGGAGAGCGCTCCGACGGGTGGCCTGGTCTGCGGCAAGAAGTCCTCCTTGGACGCGGGCGACTTCGCGCCCTTGTGACGCGCTGGGCGCCTCGAGGCTGCCGAACGTCCCCGGGCGCTCGGCCGCGCTACGATTCTCAGGCTGGCGAGCTCCGTGGCCCGATGGCGATCGCTCCGCGACACATTCCTTTCCTCACCGCCTGTTCGCGAGATCGTGAGGCCGCGCTGATCACGGCGCCTCGACCTGCGACGTCGCGCCCGAGACCCTGTCGAAGGATTCGACAGCGGGACGATACGTGGGCGCCGGCGACGGGATCGGGAGATAGAAGTAGGCTCGAGCACCCGGGGCGACGTCGCCCAGCAGCCACCCATGGGACTCCGCGGTCACCGCGCCGGTCGAATCCAAACTCTCGACCCGCAGGCGCACGTTGGTGATCCTCCAGGGAAGACCACTGTAGAGGTAGCCCTCCACGGCAAGGCCCCTGCGGGGATTTCCCCGTTGCTCGATGTCAAAGCGAAACGGGCTGTCGGGTTGAGCCGGCTCCGCCACGGCCACCGTCGGGCCGAGCAATCCCGCGACGAGCAAGCCGAGCACGATGCTGTTGCCTGTCATGGCCACCATTCACCCATTGAGAGGAGTCGAATCGACCCCCGGTTACGCGGGGTTGGTCGTCGACAGCTTCGCGTGCTCGGCGATCCGATCCCCGAGATCGGCCAGATCGGCACGGAGCTGATTGATCGCGAAAGCAAGGCTGAAGACTCGCTCGACGTCATCGATGTCCAGATGGCTCAAGGTGTCCGACGCGCGCAGTCGATCCATGCAGTCACGAAACGTCCGCGTGGCGTTCTCGAGAGGCTCGAGGGCGGGCGGCGTGAAACGCGTGCGGAGGGAGTCCGCGGAAGCCGACAGATAGTGCGCTCGTCCCGGTGTCCCTCAGCGATACCGTCACCCCGCCCGAGGCATCGATCTCGGACGTCACGCCGAGCACTCGTGCCCCGTCCGTAGTGGCCATCGATTCGATTGCATTCGTGGTCAAGTTCAGGAGCACCTGCTGGAGCTGTATGCGATCCCGGTTCACCCATGGCAGAGATTCGGTGTTCTTGCCGAAACTTGCGGGGTTAGGCGATGCGTGGGGATTCGAGCAGCGCCCTCGCGGCTTCGAGGTCGGCCGTGGCGAACCCCTCGGTGAAGCGGGCGTAGATCGGGGCCAGGAGGTCACGCGCCGGCGCGGCCCGTCCTTGCTGCTGCCACAATCGGGCGAGGTCGGTGGCGCATCGCAGCTCCAAGGACAACGCGCGTTGTCGCCGTGTCCACGAGAGGGCGTCCTGAAGATGGGCTTCGGCCGCAGCAGCGGCATCCGCGGCCTCCGCTGACAACATCACCTCAGCCTTGATGCGCAAGAGCTCGGCGAACCACCAACGCTCC
>Ga0075425_100007383_pt1 | contig 11617 bp, 9 predicted proteins | sample SoiMethybrSBSTD4_FD_75300 | JGI IMG/M metagenome (GOLD analysis project Ga0075425, IMG submission 75300) | Bulk soil microbial communities from a Populus tree surrounding site in Tennessee, USA - Soil MetaG P. TD hybrid SBSTD4 | ecosystem: Environmental > Terrestrial > Soil > Tree plantation...
TAGAGATGCGGCACGAGCAATCTCGCGGGACCGCCATGCTCCGGGTGAAGTGGCGCACCATCGTAGATGAAAGCGATCCACGCTTTGCCGGCGGCGAGATCTGCGAGTGGCACGTTGGTGGTATAACCACCGTCTGATCTCGCCATCACGTATGGCGACGGCTCGACTCCCTGCTTCGCCGCCTCGGCGAGAAGGGTATCGATCGAGACACCCTCCCAACTGGTACCGAACTTCGACCACTTGGTGACGCAGTGGATGTCGGTCGTGATTTTTTCGCGGGGAAGTTTCTGAAACTCATCCCAGGACCAGCGAGCCGATTTGCCGGCAGTGCTGCGCAGAGTGAAATCCCATTTGTCGAGCGAAGTGCGCGGCGTTGGCCCGGCAGAGAGGACGGGGAAATCGCGTGTCTCGTATTGCCCCGGTGGAAGGCGTGAAGCGGCGTCGCTGGTTGGGCGGCGCCCGCGAAAACCGCGGGAGATCGGTGGCATTAGCCCCTCTGCGTTCAGGTCACTCTCAACTCTAGTACTACGACCGTCCTGTTGCTGCTCTTGGATTCGCTTCCTGCTGTAACGGCAGCTCAAGATATTGCGCGAACCGCTCGGCTTCGCACCAGATCCCGGCCTGTTCATCGCTACTGATGTGCGTGAGCGTCTGTGGCGTGACGACGACGTGATTCTTGGTCACGGCCTTTTTCCACCGACCCACGATTTGACCGCCGCTCACGATTACGTAGTCACCCAGAAAGTCGAAAGTCTCGCCCACGGCTGCAGGATTGACTCGTCTTTGCATTGCGCTGCGATCTGCGTAACTGACGAGGTATTCGTCGTAATTGGAGAGTAATCGTAGCGTCTGTTTTTCCTTGGGCGAAGGCGCAGGAAGTACCCAGAATTTCCGGCCGTCGACGACGAGGCTCTCGATCCCTGCCACCAGATTGACAGCTTCTTTCGCGTCAGCCTTGGTTAGTCCTGACCACCAGGCGAAATCCTCTTCCGTCGCCGGACCCCGCGTCCTGAAATAGCGTGTAGCAAGCCTCTTGAGTGCCTCGTCTCGCTTCAGTGCAGGGCCTGGCTCGACACGCTCTTCGAGGAGGGCGTACGTAAACTGTTTGCCGCGACGCGCGCCGCTGCAGATGAGGCCGTCCAACTCGGCGTGTATCATCAAATGCGCGAGCCGCTGAGTGCCGTCTGCTCGCAGTCCGCCTTTGGTCAAAGCTTGTGCGAGCTCTGCTCTCGTGAGGTGTCGACGGTCTCGTAAGGCCTTGGCGACAACAAGGCGCGTGCGCCGTCGAACGTCGTCGTCGATGCCAAGGCGTCGGTCGTAGTGCGCGGCCAGCTTTCTGATCCGTGGCGCGGTAAGCGCGAGCATCCAGTGAATGTCGGCGGGCGAAACGAAATGCCAGGTAGGGCGCAGGATATGAGTCCGGAGTATCTGGCCGTCGCTAATCGCAGCCTCGACTTCCATCTCGGTGACACCGGTGGTGCGTTGTGCGATCGCCCATTTGGCGGCCGCGTAGTCCTGCGCCTGGACTGCGCCCATCGCGGCCACCACTTCCTTTGCCGTACCTGCGGTCTGTCTGAGGAGATGCTGGTTCGCGAGCCGGAGAGCACAGATCTCCGCGGTAACATCGCGCGCTCTAGGCACTTTGCGCACTGCGCGCTGACCGCGCCGTAGTGATGAGAGCTACTGCACAGATCACGATCGCCGCAGCGATGGCGGTACGAAACGATAACCGCTCCCCGGCAATCGCCCAACCCAGCAAGACAGCGACGATCGGATTGACATACGCGTAAGTGCCAAGCCTCGCCGGCGAGACTTTATCGAGCAGCCAGATGTATGACGTGAATCCGAGAAGTGAGCCGAACGTAACGAGGTAGAGCAATCCCATAGCCGACGCCATCGAGACATGGCTTATGGCAAAGTGCGAGAGCTCACCACTCAAAATCCCCACGATCAGCATTAGTGCGCCGCCGCCCAACATCTCCATGCCGGTGGTGAGCAATCCTGACGCGGGCAAATCTGCATCGCGCGAAAAGAAGGAGCCAATCGCCCACGACAGCGAGCCGAGTATGAGAACGAGCGCGCCAATTGGTCTCACGTCACCGTGACCGCCGAGGTTTCCCGGGCCGACCAGCACGATGATGCCAATGAATCCGACTATCAGTCCAATCAGAACTGCCGCAGCGGGGCGACGGCGAGGCGGTCTCACCCATTCGATGATCACCAGCCAGAACGGGAGAATGGAAACGAGTAGCGCTGTCATGCCCGACGGGACGAACTGCTCCGCCCATACTACAGCGCCGTTGCCACCCACTAGCAGAAAGCCGCCTGCGATGATTGCATTGCGCCAATGGATTCTCGAAGGTCGTGCGGCTCCGCGATAGCGTGCCCAGGCGTAGAGAGCCGCACCCGATATGACGAAGCGAAAGCCACCCATGAGAAAGGGCGGGATCGTCTGTACCGCGTACCTGATCGCAAGATAGGTCGATCCCCAGATGACATAGATCGAAGCGAAAGCAGCAACTATTTGTGAGCGCGAGGCGCGAACGTGCCCGTCAGTCAAACGACTGTTCGCTCCGTTCGCGCTTCTTGCTCGACTGGCGTCGCTTTGCGTCGAGCCTGGCCTCTTTTGCCGCCCGCGAAGGCTTGGTGGCTTTTCTCTTCCTGGCCACGATCAGCGAACGCGCAATGAGCTCGGCCAGCCTTTGCTCGGCGAGTTCCCGGTTGCGGGTCTGGCTGCGTGTGTCACTGGCGACGACGCGAACGCTCCCATCAGAGGTCAATCGTGACGCAAGCTTTTCACTGAGTCGAGCGCGTTGCTCTTCAGTCAACGCGCGCGAATGGTCGACGTTCCAGAAGATCTCAACGCGCGAAGACGTCTTGTTGACATGCTGGCCACCGGCACCGGAGGAGCGAGACACGCGTACGTCGAGCTCGGAACGTGGAATGGAGAGCGATCCGTTGACGTACAGTGATTTTTCGGGACCGGAAGCCATCAATCTCAGCGCCAGCGAAACAGCTTGAGCGCGGCGAAGAAAGTGACGATACCCCAGACGATGATTACGATCAGCTGCGGTGTAACGCCCGCTAGTGATGTACCCTCGAGCATGTTCAGGCGCAGAGCATCGTTCACTGCCGTTAGCGGCAGCAGCCTGATGAACGGCTGCACAGCGTGCGGAAAGTTCGCCGACGAGAAGAAGACGCCCGAGAAAATCCACATCGGCAGCATTATGAAGTTCATGATGCCGGACACCGCCTCAGTGGTGCGTGCGCGCGACGCGCTCAACAGACCGAGACCGCCAAATGAGACGGCGGCGAGCAGACAAATGAGAAGCAATGTTGCCAGTGATCCGCGCAGCGGGACTCCGAACGCCCAATGCCCGAATCCGAGCAGCGTCACGATCTCGAGGATCAGAAAGATCAATCTCGAAGCGAGAAACGACGCCAGGTACTGGGCGCGCGACATCGGAGTCGCCATCAATCGCTTGAGGAGCTTCTTGCTTCGCGCCGTAACAATGGTGAAGCCGAGTCCCCAAATGCTCGATCCCATCAGGTTCATGCCGAGCAGGCCGGGAATCAGGAAATCGATGTAACGAGACCCCGGCTCGGTGACGAACGTATCAGCCGAGCGCACGCGATCGACTCGACCCGCTCCAACCTGCACCGCGCGATCGACGATTACGCGCGCGTTGTTCGCCTCGCTTCGTTGGCGGTCGTAAACGTAGAGAACGCTGTCCGGCTGCGCCGTCGGTTTCACCAGCAGCGTAATTTTGCCGGTGCGCAACGCCGTCGCTGCCGCGCTGTCGTCGAATGATTCAACGACCAGCGTCGAGTCCTTTTTCAGCGACTGGATCAGTGCCGCGCTATTCTGATTCGCCACAACTCCGACCTGCAGCTTGTCAGGGCCGCGTTGTCGGAAGGCGATGCCGAGTCCCGCCGCGAGCAGAATCGGAAAGATGAAAGTCCAGAATACGGCTTCTGGCTCGCGGACGAACTCGCGAAACCGAACGAGCGTCAGCTGCGCCATCGAGCTGCGCTTGAACCCGCGCTCGCGGCGCGAGAGTGTTTTCGTCGTATCCAACGCGCGCCCCGTGACCGGCGGGCTCAACGCGGAGGAGTACTCCGAGCGTTCGGAGACTTCGGGCGGAGAGTCATTCATCGCGCAGATGTCTCCCCGTCAGCACGACGAATACGTCCTCGAGCGTCGCCGTCGTTTTTCGTGGCTCTGGTGGCGGCAGATTCGAAACGTCGATCGACTCCTGCAGCTCGCGCGGCGTTCCCAGGGCGATCACGTGTCCGTGATCGACAATGGCCACCCGGTCGCAGAGCCGCTCTGCCTCCTCCATGTAATGCGTCGTCAGGACGATCGTGCGTCCTTCGGATTGAAAGCGCGCGATCAAGTCCCACAACTGGCGGCGCGATTGCGGGTCGAGGCCAGTCGTCGGCTCGTCGAGGAAAATCAGCTGCGGATTCCCGACTAGAGCGCACGCGACAGCCAATCGCTGCTTCTGGCCGCCCGATAGCGTGCCAACGCGCGACGATCGTTTCTCGCCGAGCTCGACTTCGTCGATCACCTCGCCGATGTCGCGCGCGTTGCGATAAAAACTCTGAAAGAGGGTGAGCGTCTCGTCGACGGTGAGCTTTTCCGAGAGTTGTGTGTCCTGAAGCTGGATGCCGAGCAGCTCGCGCAGCTGATCCGCGTCAGTCTCCCAGCGCTTGCCGAGTACTTCGACGGAGCCTGAATCGGCGGCGAGAAGTCCCTCACAGATCTCGATTGTCGTTGTTTTTCCGGCGCCATTCGGGCCGAGGAGTCCGAAGCATTCGCCAGCTTCGACGTTCAGGTCGAGACCGTCGACAGCGACGACGTCACCGTATGCCTTTCTCAGCCCGGTGACGCGGAGCGCGGAACCCGAGCTCTCGAGAGTTGTAGCCATAATCGACGATCGGTGTCACAGCAGGAGGTCAGCGTCGCTTCGGTGCTGCCGTGAAACTGGACTTAACCTCTACGCGTACAATGATCTAGCGTTGGCGAGGACGGAGGCATTGTCCGTGCGAACGCTAGCAGGAAACCAGAGGGGAGAAACTATGCTGTTCAAGGCCGTGATTCTACTGAGCACTGCTTCCTTTTTCGCGTCGGCATCGGCCGTCGGCGCGCAGATATACGGGCCACCCACAATTCCTTCGCGTTTTGCAGTGGGGGCCGATTTCGCGATCTCACAGCCCAAGGGCGAGTTCGCCACGGCTGGCATCCCGACCGGTTACGGCTTCGATGTGACAGGGTTGTTGAAGATCGACCCGAAAGGATGGTTTGCGCTTCGCGCCGATGGTGGCGGCGTCCGGTACGGCCATGAAGGCGGCTTCATCGGCTATTACGGTGGCATTCCGCTCGATTTGACCACGGACAACAAGATCGGATTCGGGTCGCTTGGTTTGCAGCTCGGGTTTCCAGACGGTCCCCTCCGCCCTTATGCGAGTGCGTCCTATGCTCTGGTACGCTTTTACACCCAGTCGTGCGTGTCTGCGGAAGACAACTCGGTCCAGGAGCAATGCAATACGAATCATGGTGACTGGGCAGGGGCGGGAGTTTTCGGCGGGGGCTTCCTAATTCCCATCGGCACGTCGTTCTCGATCAACCTCGGCGCTCAGTATCACTACGGCGCAAAAGCGAGCTATCTCAAGAAGGGCGACATCACCGACAACCCCGATGGCAGCGTTACCCTGAACGTGCGCAACAGCAAAACCGATCTCGTGCTGTGGCAGATCGGTATCAACTTCGCGATTCCCAAGTCAACAGGCAGGTAGTATGCTCGTTCTCGCCCTCGCTGTCTTCGCGCAGACTCAGATCTCCGTAACGATCGGCAACAAGCCGAAAGACAGCTTGGACAAGGCGAAACGAGATTCCATCGCGTATATGCGCGACATGAGGCGCGACTCCCTGCGAGCACGCAGGGAGCAGCGCGATTCCCTCCAACGTGCTGCGCGTATCGCGCGACAGCTGCCTCTGACGCCGAAAGTTCTGGCGAACGCGTTCAAGGATCCCGCTGCCCGAGATCTGCTGCAGCGCGCAAGGACTGCACGGCTGATTCAGGATTCGACTCTCACCGGTTATGAGTCGAGCGGTTACGAGCGTCTGTCAGTCGGCATGGGGTTCAAGAAAATCGGCCGCAGCAGGCTGCCGCTGCGCGGCGAGCGCGCTTCACACGTTGTGTGGCGACGCGGCAAAGGCGCGATTGTGGACGTAACCGGACAACGCGCCGTCTTTCCGATGATCGAGGGGATCAATGACGGTGATCCGGATTTGAACATGAGTGGCGAGATGGCGGACATCCCATACGCCCCCGGTCGCGAGACGCTTTGGATCGGGGGTGGTCTCGCCAGAGCAAAAATCGACGAAGACGAGATGATCCATCCGCTCGCCGAGGGAGCAGAAGCGTACTACACGTACGAGTCGGGCGACTCGGTCACCTTCCAGCTGCCGGGCGGCAAGCGGATCGAGCTGCGCGAACTGAGAGTTCGTCCGCGGCAACCGAAATGGAACGTCGGTGTCGGATCTCTCTGGTTCGATATGTCGACTGCGCATCTCGTGCGCGCGGTTTATCGCATGGCGCAGGAGATGGACATCATGGCGGTCGCCAAGGAAGAATCGCAGGACGAGCACGACCCGGACGATGACATTCCTGGCTGGCTCAAGCCGATCATGACGCCGATGAAGGCTAACGTAAACGCGGTCACTGTCGAATACGGGTTGCACGAGGGGCAATTCTGGCTGCCACGCTCGCAGACGATCGAAGGCGAAACGCAGGTCAGCTTCATGCGCATTCCGTTCAAGCTCGAGCAGCGATACACCTACGCCAGTGTGAACGGCGATGAGCCGATGACGCCCGTGACTATCGCGGTCGCCGATACTGCGACGGACTCCCTCTCGCGAGCCGTCAGACGCGATCGCCGTCACGACGAGTGTAAGACGGGAACGCAGCGCGTGCGCGTGCAAAATCGCACCGAAGAGAATCTGCAGATCATGGTCAGAGTTCCGTGCGATTCTGTCGCCCTCGCGCACTCGGCCTCGTTGCCGAAATCGATCTACGATGACGGCGAAACGGTCTTTGGTTCGGCTGAGCGTGATGCGCTCGTTGCCGAAGCGTTGACGCTTACCGCGCAGCCAGGCTTCTCGCCGCTACCGGCGAACATCTCATATGGCCTGCCGTGGACGCGCTTCAATCGCATTGAGGGACTTTCCAGCGGATTTGCTGTCGACAAGGTCCTTGGCGAGGGCTACTCGGCGCACACTTCGTTCAGGATGGGCGTTGCCGATCTGTCACCGAACGCCGAAGCGTCGATTACGCGAACCGATGGACGGCGCACGCTAGGCGTCGGGGTATATCGCCGATTAATGGCTTCGAACGATTGGGGCGATCCGCTCGGCTTCAGCAGCTCGCTGTCGGCCTTGTTCTTTGGTCGAGATGAAGGTTTCTACTATCGGACCTGGGGCGGCGAGATAACGGGCGACGGTGGACCGCTGTTCACGACGTGGCGCCTGTTCGCGGAGCAGCACTTCGACGCGACGGTACATACCGAATTCTCGATTGCGCATCCTGGTGGGGTGAAGGGAGACCTGACGAACATCAACGCGGAGAACGGGAAAATCGTCGGCGTGTCCGCGCTGCATCATTCGTCGCTAGGCCTCGACCCGCACGGATTCCGCGCGCTCACCGACATCAAGCTCGAAGCGGCCACAGGCACGTTCGATTACTCGCGCGGAATGTTGCAGACCACGTTGTCGCGCGGGTTCCAGCTATTTGACGCGGCGGTAACTCTTGGCGGCGGGACTTCGGGCGGACATCTGCCTATTCAAAGGAACTTTTTCATTGGCGGTGTTGGCACCGTGCGTGGTCAGCGTGCGGGTGCAGCGGTTGGTGATGCATTCTGGGCGACGAGTCTGGAGCTTGGGGCTAACCGGGTCGGATTCCGCCCAATCGTTTTTGGTGACCTGGGCTGGGCGGGATCGCGCGAAAACTTTTCGCACCCGGGCAGACCGCTCAGCGGTGCGGGCGTCGGTGCGTCATTCATGGATGGTCTCATTCGCTTCGATGTCGCGCGCGGGATTTATCCCGAGCACTCTGTGCGCGCGAATCTCTACGTCGAGGCGCGCTTCTAGGACTACGCGCCTTTCCGTATCTCGGCGTGACGGTCGAGGCGAGTGGCGTTCCCTGAAAAACTGCTCGCCCGCTTCGGTTCGAAATCATTGTCGGTGGCGTTCTGAGATGGGCGGGCTGCGCGATGTTTTTCAGAGAACGCCTCTCGCCTCTCCCTCTCGAGATCCGTAAGTGCCTGACTATAAGCGCGTTTTCCCGGCCGGCCGCGCCCAGGAGCGGGAGGACCTCGGCGCGAGCGACGCTCACTCGGTCGTGCTGAGATCCGGGAGGGAAGAAGGCGAGGTGGAGGGTTTGCGGAGGTCGCGCAGCCGCGCCTCATATCTGAATCCGGCTACAATGACCGCGAACAGGCGCGGCGAGAAGCTCCGCAAACCCTCCACCTCGCCGACTGACCGCGCAAGAAATCTCAAGCGGCCAAGAGTCCGCAGTCCTATCGCGCCGAGGTGACGCGCGATTGGACTTCGTGCGCGGCGGGCGGGGAGAGGAGCGCGACGACTTCGCGCTTTCTCAAATTGAATTGCTGACCAGTACCGACGATCCCAACGCGCAGCGCGCTGATGGTGAGCTCGGGACCTTTGGTGACGTCACTCGCGTTGTTGAAACGAACACTGCTGCCGTCTACGAACGTCACTCCGCCTTTGCCGACGACGGTACCGATCTCGCGCCTGACTATCAGCGCGGTGTCTTCGTCGATGCCGAGCCCCATCAGCGCCGGGAATTCGGCGATTGCCACGAACAACCGGTACAGCCGGCGCCGCTGGGTGAAGTGTGTATCGATCAGCGTGTGATAACCCAGTAGTCCGAGTCCCGGGCCGATATACTGCTCGACCAGTTTGCCCTCCTCGTCGACCTCATTGCCGGCGAGCGTCGTCTTGGTCAGCGCGGCAGCACCGGCGCTCGTTCCACAAATGATCGCGCCGTCGAGATACGCGTCCCTAATCGCCTCCTCCAGCGGCGTGCCGCTCAGACAGGAGACGAGCTTCACCTGATCACCACCGCCGAGGAAAATTCCTTTCGCGTGTCGCACCTGCTCGACGATCTGTAAATCGCATGCGTGCTCACGCGTCTCGACGAGAGGGATGGATGCGTTGGTGGCTCCGGCCTGCGCGAGATCAGTCAGCCACATCTCACGCGCGACGGGAACCTGACTCGACGCAGTTGTGAGCCCGACGATCGTGGCGCCATCCTTTGCGCGAGACATTTCGATAAAGGCGCCAAGTGCGGCGCCAGTAGGTGTTGTACCGCCGCCGATGAGAATGAGAGCGCCTTTGGCATCGCGAAGGCGGCGACGAGGAGTGCGGCCGTTCGGGGAGGGAGAGGCTGCTTCGCTAATCAGCTACCTCCAGCGCGCTCAGGGTAAAGGCAGCCAATGCTGCCGCAACTTGCGCAGCTACCGGCGCGCTGTCGTGCAGCCAACCGGCTTCGACGATACTATCGAGCTGCTCGATCATGATGCGCCGGCCGTCAACAATTGCGCAGGCACGTGCGACCTTCTTGTCTCTGCTCGTGACGTTGTCATCAGTTGCAAATATCGCCACGCGACAGCCGGCATCGCGAACCAGATCCTGAATCTCCCAGTTCTTAGCCGGCACGATCATCACTCCATCGTCCGGCACCGCATCGGCGAGCACCGAGACCAATCGATCCGCGCGACGCTTCACCTGATACCGCTCCGGCACATCGGTGAGATCAGAATCGAGGATGATGCCAATGTCAGAGCGCGAGTAGGGAAGACCTGCCTGCAGCACGTACGCGGGCGACACGTCCACGATGAGTCCACCGGTATCGAAGCCGAGCTTGACCAGCTCGCTCCTCGTCTCCGTTCGATTCGATCCGCCCGTAATTCCGCAGAGGACGTGTTGAATCAAGGTTGGCGTATTTGGCGTCTTTGACAGCGCCTCCAACTCGGCGATCGCATGGTCGATTGATTTGAGCGTCCCTGCGAACGCAGCCTGGACAATCTCCAACGCAAGCGCCGCGGCGCGCAGTCCGACCGCTTCGTGCTCGTGCTCGAAGATGAGAGTGTATTCGCCGACACTGTCGCCACCCCGCGTGCGACCGTAGGCGACATCGTAACCAATCATCCCCTGCAGCTCGAGCGCGACGTGCTCGACGATGTGAGCGCAGTACGTGCCACGCTTGAGCCGGATTAGAAATCCACCCGGCTCGCCGATGCTGCAGCGGTGGTCGCGCAGCCCGGGCATCACTGAGATCAGAGACTCGGTAAAGCCAGGCACGTCCGCGGACGAGATCTCCTCGTACGCACCGATGCTGAGATCCATCCGCGTGATCGGCAGACGCGACCAGTAGTTCGCTCCACGTGTTGCGTGGAGCATAGTCATCCGGATTTCGGATTTCGGGTCCGGGAAGCGATCCAATCCGGGCACTATCTCACGCCATCGCTTGAAAATCTGCGAACGCGCTCAATGCTGCCTCTCACGTCGTCGGCAAGAATGACCACGAGGTCGTTCTCCTTCATTTGTGCGAGGGCGTGCTGAATCGCTTCTGCCTCGTCGTAGATAACCTCATACTGGTTCGAGCTCAAACCGCCGTCGGTGAGCCCGTCGACAATCAGCTCGGCGCACGCGCCCCGCTCTCGGCCGCGAGTTTGTTCGTCTTCCTTGACAACGATGTAATCGAGGTGTGAAACGAGACGGCCTATCTCGCGCAGATCCTCGTCACGTCGATCACCAGGGCCGGCGACGACAGCAATCCGACGGTTGGCGTCCATTGACTGCACAAAATCCATCAATCCACGAATTGCCGCCGGATTGTGCGCGTAGTCGACCAGCACCCGTCCACTGGGGACGCGCATCAGGTTGAGGCGGCCGGGTGTGAGTGACGGCGACGGGAAAAACGAAAGCAAGCCGGCGCGAATGTCGTCGTAACGCATTCCCTGCACATACGCAGTGGCGATCGCGGCAAGGATGTTCTCCTGCTGGAATCTGGCAGCGCCGCCGAGCATCAGCGGCACCTCGCGAACCGGAGCGATTGGGATGCGCAGCCGACCGCGGCGAATGACGAAGGTGTCGTTCTCGATGCGCGCGCCAATTCCGTTGCGCGACAAATGCAGCTCGAACTCCTCGCTCTCGCCTTCCGGTTTGGTCGAGAACAGCACCAGATCGCCCGGAGTCCGATCGCGCATTGCATAGACCAGCGGATCATCAGCGTTGAGTACGGCGTGTCCTTCGCGCTTGACGACCGCCGCGACTACGCTCTTCACATCAGCCAGCTGTGCGAGAGTGTTGATACCGCGCAGACCGAGATGATCGGCGCTGACGTTGAGCACCACACCAACATCGACTTCGTCGAAACCGAGACCGGAACGCAGCAACCCGCCGCGCGCGGTCTCGAGCACAGCGATGTCGACGGTCGGATTCGACAGGATGATGTTCGCCGAGAACGGCCCCGTCATGTCGCCCTCCAGCACGAGTCTGTTCTGGAGGTAGGTCCCGTCGGTGGTGGTG
>Ga0075425_100007384_pt1 | contig 11617 bp, 9 predicted proteins | sample SoiMethybrSBSTD4_FD_75300 | JGI IMG/M metagenome (GOLD analysis project Ga0075425, IMG submission 75300) | Bulk soil microbial communities from a Populus tree surrounding site in Tennessee, USA - Soil MetaG P. TD hybrid SBSTD4 | ecosystem: Environmental > Terrestrial > Soil > Tree plantation...
CAGTACGACGCACGTCCACCGCATTCCTGGCGGTATCTACGGCAATTTCCTTCTCCCACTTCACCGCGCTCATCTTTGTAGATGCAGGCGCGGCGCAGGCGCTCGCAATAGCCCCCACGTCCGTACTGCACTTGCTCTACGAGGCTTCCCGGGAAGCCGGCGCCGCGGACATCAACGCCGACAGGCGCGGCGACGGCGTTCGAGACACTTGCGAGACTCAGGCCGGCAGCCAGGATCATTGCACCGATGTTTGCCTGCATGTTTGGTTCACTCCCTGTGAGCTGTTTCCCTTCCTCCGGCGTTGGAGCCGGCATTGAGCCACGCAACCTTGTTGCAATTGGAGCAGATGGCTGAATGCCAGCGAACAGAACTGTTCATTTGCTATTCATCCATCCGGTCGCTTCCCGCTGCATGCCGAAGTTCAACGTCGCTCAAGGACGGCGATGATCGGGCCTTCTCGTCTGAGCCCCGACCACTTACCTTAGTTCGATGCCGAGCCGAATGCTCACGCGGCTCTTCAGACCCTCCAGGATATGGAAGTAGCTACGGCGGAACCATTCCCCCGGATGGACGTTAACTGAACATCCCTTCAGACAGCATGCAGATACTTGGCCCAGGTGCCTCTCCCTCCCTCCCCCAAAAGGAAGTGCTTAGGCCAACTTTTGGCGCCTCGTCCTAGTCGTCCGGGGCTCGAAGTTTCCCGCTGCTCTGGGAATAGACCTTGAAGATGTGGTGCAGGGGCTGCCTGTCTACGGCTTCCTCCCACTAACAGTCGTGACGCAGAGGTTCTGAAGCGAGCCCGCTTCGATTCATGTGAAGGGTGAGAGCGATGCGGTTCACGCTTGTGGAGAGGAGCTTGCTTGTCTCGTTTTGCCTAGGTGGCGTCCTGCTTTTGTACATGAACGCTTACCGCGAGGTCCGGAGCGCCCTGACACAGACATGCAGCTTCATTTCCACTGAGGCTTCAAAGCATGCGCAATTCAGTGAAGCGGCATCGAAAGAACTCGACGATGCCTGGTCAGCTTGCGCGGACGCAAATGCCTTGCCACCAAGCGTCACAGCCACGTTAGTGAAGTGAGGTCTACGCACCAGGCCGATCGGGTCCGGATTGACCCCGCCCCGCCCGGGCGCGCGTAAGCTTTTCCGCTTTCGTGCTCTGCGCACAGCCCACAGTTTCGTTTACCTGCGCGATGAAGTTCAGATCGACCTCGGGCGGTCGCCGCGGCGCAGGACGACTTGTTCATCGGCGCCCACGGGAGCCGAGCTTCCAACCGGGCAGCCCCACCCCATCCACGTGGCGCTGTGACCTCGGGACCATTTTGATCAGACTGCGCTCGCCCCGGGCCTTTCAGTTCCTCTCTGAACTTCTTGAGCCTAGTGAGTGCTTCCCGGCGAGTGCTATATCTGGGGCTCGGGTCCAACCTACCTGCGCGAAACTCCAAGCAATGGCCGACAAGGTTCACAACGACTTTCATGCCTGCCCGACCTGTGAGGGCCGGGGCACGGTACCAAGCCGGCTGCCCTTCCGGACCAAGCCTTGCGACCAATGCGGCGGACGCGGCGTGGTCACTCTGATCCGGCGCGAGCAGCTCCTCAAGCGATTGGAGCAGAAAGCAGGCTTACGCTAACCGGCCGCGAGGGCGTCTTCTAACCATTGGGCTCTACCTTTGATGGCCTGGTCACCCTGACGCGCTTCTTAGAGGCTTTCCGGAGGTGCGGCTCCCCTTCTTAAAAGCCCAAGCCGCTGATTCAGGTCGAGTTTTCGGACCATTATTGCCGAGAACCTTTTACGGCCAACAGCTGTGACCCATTCTTCCCGCTACTCCATTTGTAACGCAAGGTTGGCGAACCATGCGGCCAAGGACCTGTCATTTCTTCCGACCGCATTTGCGGGATGGGCTCCGACGGGTTGCCCTTAGCATTCACCCGTCACAAACTGACTACATTCAGGTGGGGGAAATACATGCACCGGAAGGTTCTGTTCCGCATTGTCCTAATGATCTTCATCGCGACGTGTGTGCGATCGGCCTTCGCCCAGCGGGACGATTTTGCCAGCTTACAGCAACAGATGGCTCAGCTCTTTGAGGCGGGTAGGCACCACGAAGCGCTTGTCGCCGGCCAACGCTATCTGGAAGCGGCGCGAGCCCGCTACGGTGAGCACGACGTGGAGTACGCCAGAGCCACGTCGCGGCTGGGGCACGCTTACTATGCTCTGGGCCGCTACAGTGAGGCCGAGCCGCTCTACGCGCGCACCGTGGCTATCCTCGAAAAGAGGCGGGGCCCGAACCATCCTGACGTCGGAGCCACTCTCAATGATCTTGCCAGCCTCTACGGCAGGCTCGGACGCTATGACGAGGCTCAGGCCCTCTATGAGCGGTGCGTCGCCATCGGAGAGAAGGCATTTGGCGCGCAACACCCAAACATTGCGGCCGTTCTCAATAACCGGGGCGAGCTGTATAAAAAGCAGGGACGTTATCCTGAGGCGGAGATCTATTATAAACGCGCGCTCGCAATCGCCGAAAAGACGCTTGGTCTGGAGAACCTCGACTTAGCTATTGGCTACATCAACCTGGGCATCCTTTATGCTCAGCAAGGTCGGGATGCTGAGGCTGAGGCTCTCTACAGGCGTGTGCTGGAGATCCGCGAAAAGAAACTGGGCGCACGCCACCCCGAGGTGGCTACAATTCTCAACAGCCTTGCTCTCCTTTATACCTCGCAAGCCCGGTTTGCTGACGCGGAGCCACTCTATAAGCGGGCCCTCGCAATCCGTCAGGAGGTACAAGGGCCCGATCACCCTCACGTTGGTACGGTGCTGAATAACCTGGGCGAGCTTCATCGTGAGCAAGATCACTTCCAGGAGGCTGAGGCGCTTTATAAGCAGGCACTGGCGATCCAGGAGAAGACGGGCGATCAAAACGAAACCGGCTCTGCCAGCACGCTCAATAATCTGGCCCTACTCTATGTGAAACAACAACGCTACGCTGAGGCCGAGCCGCTCTACAAGCGAGCCATCGCCCTCAATGAGAAAGCCCTCGGTAGCAATCATCCATCTCTCGCGACCGAGCTCGGCAATCTCGGCGGCTTATATGCATTCCAGGATCGGTTTGCTGACGCCGAGCGCCTCTACAAGCGCGCCCTCAAGATCCGGGAGCAGACCCAAGGCGAGGACCATGCCTCAGTCGGTCGAAACCTCGCTTTCCTGGCAGTGCTATATGCCGAGCATAGCGATATCGCCCAGGCATTGGCCTACCAACGACGAGCGACAGCTGTCCGCATCAAGCTTGGCGAAACTTTCGTCGGCCGCGAGGACAGCAGCAAACGGTATGTGCTGCAGGGTTCGAATTATTTCCGGTTTCATGTGCAGTTGGCGAGCCGAGCAACTGGCGATTCAGCGGCATTGCTGTCGGAGTCATTCAACGTTGCACAATGGGCGCTGCAGTCAGAGGCCAGCGATGCCGTAACACAAATGAGCGTGCGTTTTGCCGCGGGAGAAGGAGGGCTGGCGAAAGCTGTTCGGGAGCGACAGGACCTTCTCAACCAACGCCAGGCCGCCGACGTCCAGCTGCTCACAGCCATAGGCGGAGCCGATGCTTCGGCGACAGAGATTTCTCGCAAATTGATAGCCGCTCTGGCAGTGCGGCTGGCTGCTTTGGATCAGCGCCTTAGTAGCGAGTTCCCGGAATACGTCCAGTTGGCGAGGCCCAAGCCGCTCGACCTCGACGAAGTGCGTGGAAAATTGAAGACCGAAGAAGTTCTGATCGCGTTCCTGGACGCGCGGTACACCGGCAAACTTCCTGAGGAAGAATTCGTCTGGGTTGTCACGAAGACAGATGCTCTCTGGATGAAACTCGATCTCACGCCGACTCAAATCGCCACGCACGTGACTGCTTTACGTTGCGGTTTAGATCCTGCTGCCTGGGAGGGCGAAGGAGCATCACGCTGCTCGGAGCTCTTGGGAGGTAATTATGGTGCGGCGGATGCCCGGAGTGGTAAGCCATTGCCCTTCGACCTTGCCCGTGCGCACGCGCTTTACCTGGGCCTTTTCGGCAAGATCGAGAGCCTCATTAAAGGCAAACGCCTGCTGGTGGTGCCATCGGGGCCGCTGACTGCGCTGCCGTTTCAGGTGATGGTGACAGCCAAACCGGCAGAAGCCGTTCCAGCCGACGCGCGCAGCTACGCAAAGACAGCCTGGCTTGCCAAGCGGCATGCCATCACCGTGCTCCCCTCCGTTGCGAGCCTCGCTGGCTTGCGCGACTTCGCCAAGGCCAGCAAGGCGACGCAACCCTTCATCGGCTTCGGCAACCCGCTCCTGAGGGGTCCCAACGGTAACGACCACAGAGCCTGGGACCGGCAAACCTGCAAGGCGCCGACCTCGACCATCAAAGTCGCCAACCGTAGTGTACGCTCGCCCATCTCGGCGTTTTTTCGGGGGGGACTTGCCGACGTACAACAGATCCGTGCCCAAAACCCACTGCCGGAGACGACCGACGAGCTGTGCGCAGTTGCAACATCGAGCGGGGCCGGCGACGCCGCGGTCTATCTCGGCGAACGGGCCACTGAGAAAATTATCAAGGAACTGTCCGCCAAAGACAGGCTGGCGCAGGCGCGTATCGTGCATTTTGCGACGCACGGACTGCTGGCAGGCGAGACGGAAATGCTGGGCGCCAGCAAGGCGGAACCCGCGCTCCTTCTTACACCACCTTTAAGGGCGACTGATGAGGATGATGGCTTGCTCACGGCCTCCGAGATTGCCCAGCTGCGGCTTGATGCCGATTGGGTCGTACTCTCCGCCTGCAACACTGCGGCCGGTGAAAGCAGCAAGCCTGGAGCCGAGGCCCTGTCCGGTTTGGCTAAGGCTTTCTTCTATGCCGGGGCTCGCGCCTTACTCGTCTCCCATTGGGCGGTCAATTCCGAAGCGACAGTCAGGCTAATCACGAAAGCCTTTGCCGAGCTGAAGACGGATGCCAAGCTTGGTCGAGCCGACGCGCTGCGCCGTTCTATGGTTGCTCTCTTGGAGAGCGGTGGCGAATACGGCCATCCGGCCAACTGGGCGCCCTTTGTGGTCGTTGGCGAGGGGGCTCGCTAGCCGTCAGCCACCTGCCGCAAGCGAGCCGTAGATCAACGGACGCTCACTCATTCTTCGCCGCAGTGAGAGCCTGTGGCGCGCTGATGCTAGTTATGTAAGCCAAGGCTCCCGAGACTTGGCGAGGGGGCTCGCTAGCCGTCTTCGTACTCCATGAAGGCGCCGGCGACCTGGCGCATCATCTTGCGCCCGAGGTCATCGCTGTCGGTCAGGTCGTCGCCCGAAGCCGTTAGCAGCCTGACGCCGCGCTTCGCCAGCAGGGCAATGCCGAGCTCCAGCATGAGGTCCCGTGCAAAAACGGCTGGCATCCTGGACGAGGACCGTCCGGATGCCATTACCCTCGATGCGGTCGAGGAGCCGTGCGAACCCCACGCGGCCCTCGCTGGGATCGGCGCCAGTGACCGCTGCATCGTATTAGTGAGGGCGTGCGCAAGGCGTCTTTTTTTTGGACTGACAAAAGTGATGGGGTCACACTGCGGTGACCGTAATGAGCCTGGCAGCTGAATGCAGCCTGGGGCGGCGGCCAATCGTTTCCTAGGGCGGGCGAAGATGGGAGTACGCGCGGCTGGGCAGGTATTATGTATCGGAGGAGGAACGCGGTCCGCACCATTTCAGTATTTCAGGCTGAGCGGCGCACCGCGCGAAGCTCCGCAGCCGCATCGAGCATAGCCCTTGCCCCCTCCTCAAGGCGTGCGGCCAAGGTATTTGGCCACCCCTTACTCTCAATCCACGCCCACTTGAGGCACTGCGCTTTCGCCTCATCTATTATCTCAGTCAGGGGCACGTGGAAGTCGTAGACGCCGATAGTTCTCAGCTCTAAGCACAGCGTGAGTTCGTGCGGATCACCTGGTGTTGGATCGCCCGTGTTAGTGACATCTCCGGCACGGGCAAGGATGATTCTACCGCCGTCTAAAATTCTGCCCAATGTGATCATGATGGTCCTTTTTCGGCCTACCCGCCGAGCATACGTCGATGGTCGAGTCTTCAGTTGTAGTTTCGCACATTTTCACCGCGTCACGAGAGAGTGCCCGTATTCGTCCACATCGTCGAAAGGGGCAGGCCGCAAGTCACTGGTTCTGCGCCGTGGCATATCTCGACAAGTGCATCCACAACCTGTCTTGATGCGGCTGGCGCGCCATGGCGATGTGGAAGGCATCCGAGCATACGTGCGCAGCAATGGCTCTGCCGGCTACGTCGATCGCATTCTCAAGGGTGAGAAGCCGGCCGAACTTCCGGTGCAGACGCCGACCAAGTATGAGCTGGTGATCAATCTCAAGACAGCCAAGGCGCTCGGCCTTACCATTCCGCCCGACCTACTCGCTCGCGCCAATGAGGTAATCGAGTAGGTCTTCTGCTTGCTGCAACTGCTCACGTCTCTTAATGGCCATCTTGACGGTAGAGGTACTCCTGAAGCGGACCTTCCCTGCTCGCCAAGTCACTCGCTACGGAATGCGCCAACTGTTCAGGGTTGCCGGCGGTTCAGTACCTCCAGTTCGAAACCGCGTGTCGTCGAATTGGTGCTCCTCAGTTTTGTTTTAAACGCACCTCCTCGAGCGGCGCTGACCACGGGTAGGGGTCGATCTTCATCAGGGCCGGGTCCTCCACCCGCGGCCCGACGCCGCTCGCCCAAATGTAGTCGTAGATCGCCGCGAACCGCACGCGGTCGTAGAGCGCCTGCTGCAGCTCGTTGAGCATGGCTCCGCGCTTCTTGGGGTCGTTTTCGGTGCCCTGACGCTTGTAGAGATCGTCGAGATCAGGGAACGAGCCGTAGGCGAACGCGCCGTCGGCCGGCACGATCTCGGACAGCCGCGACGAGGCGTTGCCGTAGACCGCGGCAACGCACATGCACAGCCCCTTGAGCTTCTTGGTCGCCAGCGCGGCGTAGAGGGCGGCGCGCTCCATGGTGCGCAGGCGCGTCTTGATGCCGACCGCGCCGAGATAATTGGTGATCGCCTCGCCGGTCGAGAAGTATGGCGGCCAGGGATAGAGATCGCCGCCATCGAAGCCATTGGGATAGCCGGCCTCGGCAAGCAGCTTCTTGGCGCGCGCCGGATCGTAGGGATGCGGCTCGAGCGGCAGAGCATACTCGAAGCTCTTCGGCACGACGTTGCCGGTCGGTGGCGAGGCGCCCAAGGTCTCGGCCTCGCTGATCGCCTTGCGATCGACCGCCAGGCTGGCGGCTAGGCGCACGCGCTGGTCGGCCCACGGCGATTTCGGATCCCACATGTCGAGATAGTCGAGATACATGGTGCCGATGCCGCCCGAGAACGCAAGCTTGAGCTTGGGGTCCCGTTTGACCTCCTCGGCCAACGTCGCATCGAGCAGATAGGCGAGGTCAACTTCGCCGCGCTTGAGCGCGGCTAGCCGCGTGGTCGCCTCCGGGATGCTCTTGTAGACCAGGCGCTTGACCGACGGCGTCTTGCGCCAATAGTCCTCGTACGCCTCCATCACAAGCTCGATGCCGGGCGTGCTGCTAACGAACTTGTAGGGGCCGAGGCCGATCGGGTGCTTCTTGAAGCCGTCGGCGCCGATCTTCTCCATATACGCCTTGGGCACGATCCAGCCGGCGCCGGTTGCGAACGTGCCGTAGTAGGTCATGAAGTCGGGCCATGGCTCTTCCAGCACGAAGCGCACGCGGTGCGGGTCGACGATCACGACCTCCTTGACCTTCTGCTGCAACAGCGCCGCGCCCTTAGTGCGCAGGAAGCTGAACTTGACGTCCTCGGCGGTGAACGGATCTCCGTTGTGGAACTTGAGGCCCTCGCGCAGCTTAAACTCGTAGGCGGTCTTGTCCGGGCTCTCGGTCCACGATTCCGCCAAGCTGGCACCGTAGCGATTGCCAGGCATCGGCTTCACGAGCGCGTCGTGCAGGGCGTAGAGTACCCAGAACGGCGTGATGACGCCGATCACCGACTCACCGGGATCGTACCAGGCGGGCGCCACGGTGACGTAGAGCCCCCAGCGCATTTCCCCTTCTGGCTTAGCCTCGCCGGTCGCCGGGTAGATATGACTGCCCGTGAACAGGGCCCCCAGAAAATATAAGAGCGTCAAACGCAGTCTGCCGTTCATGCTCTCCTGCCCCGGGCTATGGCGCGATCATCTCAGTTAAGATGCGCGCTGCAACTAGGATGGGATGCGGCAGCCGTTGCGGCTGCCATGATTGTCCCACACTCCCTTACTCGCAAGTCTTTTCTTCTTGCCGATGCAATTTTTCATCGTCGCAGCGTGTCACTCTGACTGTCGCGGCGCCCGCACTTCACGGCCGTGGATGGCAAAACACTCGACGAAGTCTCCCCGTCCCGCTTCATCGCGGTCGCATGGTATTATTCCTTGTCTGAATCGTTTTCTCGAAACGGATCGGCCTCAAGCAAAGACTGCATCAGGGCACCATCTCCAAGATCGAGGTCGGATTCTTGGCGAAAAAAACGCGCCACGTCTTGCCAGAAATCATCTGGGCGTGACCGACGTTTCGTCGGTGGCAGCAACTACTCTGGCTTTGCCAGACGCTGAAGCTCGTTCCCGCTCAACTGCGCGCTCGGCACGCGCGCGGCCTTTAATATCCGTGAGCCACCCCGCAGCCAAAAAGCGAGAGCGTCTTATCTGGTATCTGCGAACCCCATTAGGCCGGCAGAGGTTGCCGAGCTACTCGGCAAGCGGAGTCGGGTTCTCGGTCGGTGGATCGATCGCAAACGTGCTTGCCGTCAGACATGTCATTGAAAAACTTCCGGTCAATGCCACCAACGCCACCAAGCTCTCCAGCCCCATGGTCTTTTCCGCAGCGGTATAGGTTTCGTCGCTGACGCCCTTATTTGCGAGCAGTTCTCTCGATACGGCAAAGCAAGTTCGTTCCCGCGCATCAGGCAAGCTTGGGGTCTTGCGCGTGTTTATCGCATCAATGACTGCCTGGTCGATGCCGACCGATAGTGAGCGGCGAACCTGCGCGGACCACGGATAGCGAGCGTTCCAGTGCCGGGCCACCGTGAGGTTTACGATCTGCTGCTCCCGGCGGGTCATTGGCCCCTCCGCCAAACAGGCCCTCAGGTTCTGGCAAACCTCGAACAACTTTGGCAATCTGATGTAGGCATAGTACGGTCCGCCCACGATGCCGCTCGTGTTCTTGGCTTCATCGTAGACCCGCGCCTGTTCGGCGTTCATGGCGGCACGATTTATGATTGGTATCCGAGCCATGCGTGATCTCCCGGCCTTAACTCGCGTTCTCGCCTACCCAGTGCCTTCCACGATGCGGATGTCCCGGTCCGCACCGTCGCCAAGCGCCTTCAAGGCGGCCTGATATGCGGGAGTATCGTGGCTGGCGAGTGCCTTTTCCAGGGTGTCGAACTCGATCACGACGACGCGCTGATTCATGCCCGCCTCATACGTCTTCGTTGGATTGCCTCGGACGATGAAGCGTCCCCCCGCCGCCTGAATCGCGGGCACCGCCAACTGCGCGTACGCCGCAAATGCATCCTGATTCTTGATTGTGCGATACGTAACGACCCAGTATGCCTTGGCCACGAGAACCTCCATCCGCTCTACTATCAGCGCACTGTAGTCGACAAGTCCATGCACGGCCAGAACGCAGAGCATGTCGCAAGCATGGCGTCCCCCCTCCCCGTCCCCTCTTCCACCGGCCATTGATGCCAGCGCGCCGACGAGGTGATCGAGTGAGGTACGGTGCACCACCTTGCTGCATGAGCTCACGTCCGCTTGTGGCAGATTTTGTTGTAAAATTAGTTCCGTCGTCTGATGGATAGCACTACTGATAGAATCTTGTTGAGCGCTTAAGGGTCTCGCGGGAATCTCCATTCGCGAGAGGGACTTTGGGGGGAACCGCGTACTTCGAGCCCGTGCGGTCCAGCTCCAGAATACTTTTGCAACAAAATCGGCACTAAGGAGACCCTTTACGCACTCGCAGCATTCTGTCCGCAGTTGGGGGGTACAGCGGAGGCGACCGGCTGCCGTTTTTGTGGACTGACAAAAGTCATCCGATCCCAGCCCGCGACCCGGAGCTGTCTTTGTTCGCGTCTCCTCAAATCCGGCATGGGCTTTCCACTAAAAGCTACGCTAAAATTTGTCGGCCGATGACAAAGGAAGAAACGATGACCAGCGAAAAAAACTCACGCGGGATGATCGCGGTCGACAAGAAGGGCGTAAAAGTGCTGTTTCTCAATCCCGCTACCTATGAGACGGAAGTCGTGCTCGAAGGTTTTCCCCGCACGGTGCATGAGCTGCTCGTGGTGCCGGACACCGGCCTCGCCTATGTGCCGATCTTTGGCAACGGCATACACGGCCGCAACCCCAATCCCGGCCATGTCCTTTGTATCATCGACCTCACCAAGCGCGCCCATGTCGGTGACATTGATCTCAGGCCCTATATCGCCCCGCACACGCTAAAGCTCGGGCCCGACGGCCTGATCTATATTACTTGCGAGAATAGCGCGGTCGTCGCGGTGATCGACCCCGAGACTCATAAGGTCGTTGACGCCATCGACTCCGGCTCGACGAACGGCCACCGCCTGATCATCTCGCCGGACGGCCAGCGGCTCTATACCGAGAACGAGGAGGATGGCACGGTTTCGGTCATCGACCTGCCGAAACGAAAATTGCTCGGCAAGATCAAGACGCCGCGCCCCCTCGCCGGCATCGCTATCTCGGCCGATGGGCGCACCGTGGTAGCGGTCGACGACGCGCAGCCGGTCCTGTTTCTGATAGACGCAGAAGCCGGTCGTGTCCGCGACGAGGTGGTCCTCAAGGACGTACCAAAGGCGGCGCAGATCGCGCGTTACGCGCCGGACAACAGCCTGATCGGCATCACCAGTCTGAACAGCGACACGGTGAGTCTGGTAGACCCGTCGTTTCGCAGGCAGACGGCGATCAAGGTCGGCTCTCAGCCTATGGACATGGCATTCCGCGGGGACGAATTGTTCGTAGCATGCCAAGGCGACGGCTCCGTGCACGTCATCGACATTCCAAAGCGGTGCGCAAAGGGAAGCTTCCGCGCCGGCGCGGGCTGCGAATCACTTGGCTTTTTTTAGGACGCGCTGAACGACACGCTCTACTGTGCTGTTGCGACATAGCGCGGCGTCGCTGTTAAAGCGGCAACATAACCGCCCGCCCCTCGTGTAACGATCGGTTTACTGCCGACAGGATCACGAACCACCTCCACGATATATGGAAGGGTACCACGAAGGCGGCGTGGGAGTTTCCAAACGGGGGTTTTTGCCCCCTAGGGAGATGTCTGTTCCCGGAAGTATTTTTCTTGCGCAGCCAAGGAAAGAGGTGGAAAAGTTTCAATCGATAGAACGAGAAGCAGACCACCATCTTTGCTGCATTGCGTGAGTCGGGAGGGGCCGACGTCGCAATCATCGGGCTCTACAACTCTAAGACACATCAAAGGGCCCAAACGGGTAGGGCGACCCTGGACTTGCCGATGCCCGGCTCCCTGAAATGAGGACACGCGACCCTGAACACACTTGAGCGCTTCACCAGCGCAGGAGCGGCTCGCTCTCTTCGTGGCTGCAGACCAGCGCGGTT
>Ga0075425_100007385_pt1 | contig 11616 bp, 9 predicted proteins | sample SoiMethybrSBSTD4_FD_75300 | JGI IMG/M metagenome (GOLD analysis project Ga0075425, IMG submission 75300) | Bulk soil microbial communities from a Populus tree surrounding site in Tennessee, USA - Soil MetaG P. TD hybrid SBSTD4 | ecosystem: Environmental > Terrestrial > Soil > Tree plantation...
CGAAGCCGACGGGATCTTTCAAGGTGTTGCCGCGATAGCCCTCGGAGGGCAGAGATTCGAGCTCTTTTGGTGGCGGCTGGTAGAAGGTGGAGCGTGTCATGCCGAGGGGCGCGAAGATGTGCTCGGCGACGTATTGCTCGAAAGGCTGGCCACCGACGCGTTGCACGATGTAGCTGCCGAGGCCAACGCCGTAATTGGAGTAGGCAGGAACGATGCCTGGAGGAAAAAGGCGGCGGGGCTGGTTGTGCGTCAGGAAGTCGCGAAGCGAGGGCTGCTGCTTGGGTTTGACGAGAATGATGTCGCGGACTTCTTCCTCGAAGCCACCGGTGTGAGTCATGAGGTTGCGCAGAGTGATGGGGCGGCCGAAAGCAGCGCGAATCTGGAAGTCGAGATATTGATTGATGTCGGTATCGAGATCAAGCTTGCCCTGCTCCTGCAGCTGCATCACGGCAACCCAGGTGAAAAGCTTGGAGATGGAGGCGAGGCGGAAGATGGTGGTGTTGGGATCGACCGGTTTCTTGTCTTTGAAATTCGAGTAGCCGTAGCCTTTTTGCAGGAGCACCCTGCCGTCTTTTATGACCAGGACGGAAGCACCGGCGACGTCGGAGCGCTCGAGTTGGAGCGGGATGATGCCGTCGAAGAAGGCTTCGAGGTCAGCGTGGTCCAGCGTGTGGGCTGCCGCAGGGATTGCGGGCGGCGTCTGGTCACCCGAAGGCCGGGCTTGGACATCAGATTTTTTAGACGGAGCGGGTTTAGGTTCCTGTGGGCGGGCGGTCGGAGTGAGAAGCGCGACGGCGGAACAAAGAACCGAAGTTGTTTTAATGAGAGAGCGAAAAAGGAAAATTCCAGAGTGACGCAATTTTTTCCTCGCCTGAGAACGCAAGCGACGATATGCAATGACGGGCAGCGAAGTCAAGCAAGCCCTCCGCCCTTTGTCTCGCCACTTACCATGGAGAGGCTTGCTGCGTTCTCAAGAAAATAAAATACATGCAGCGTGGAGGTTCGAAGCGATTTGTTTCAGGAGGACCATGGGTCAGGCGGCGGAGCTGTGACCTGCGCATTGGAGCACGCCGAGATAGACGCTCCAGGGGCCGACGGCTTCGCGGTATTGGTGGGCCATGAGGCGGGAGAGCTGGTGAAGGTGGGTTAGGTCGTGAACCGCCCAGGTGGCGAGGAGTTGTCCGAGAGTTACAGGGCCAAAGTCAGGATGGCGACCGCGGCGGTCGAGATCGAGCGGCTGAACATTCAGAGTGCGAAGTTGAGAGAGACTGACGGCGCGGGCGGCTGCAAATTCGTCCAGCAATTGAGGCAATGATTTCCCGCGAGAATTTTCTTCCTGCCCCAGGCGATTGAAAGGCTTGAAGGTCTGCGATTCACCGGATTGCAGAATCAGGGTGGCGCGGGGTATCCAGTCGGTGTGCTCGGCATGTATGAGATGGCCGACGATGTCGATGGCGGTCCAGGTGTTCTCGCCCTCGGTCGACAAGGTCCAGGATTCGGGAAGATCACGAAGCCAGGCGTTGAGAGCGGCGGGGGTACGGGCGAGCAGCGCAACGGTTTGAGAAAGATGGATATCCATGAGGCCTCCAAATTTTATGGCCGCAATACATAGAATCGCGCAGCGAGAATCAGAGCAAAGGCCAAAATGGTTGACGGAAGGAACGGGAAGTGATCTAGGCGTAGGATAACGGGCCGCAAGGCGGAAAAAGTGTGAAAGAATGGCGGGCCAACAAAGTCACGGGAAAGGGCCGAATCACGGAATGAACAACCCGGAAAGTCAGCCGAAGCCAGCGGGGACGGAGCAGGAAAGGGCGAAGGAGAAGCCGCTGTCGCTCTTGTCGGTGGTAATACCAGCCCGGGACGAGGAGGGATGCATCGGCTCGACGGTGGAGCATCTGTACGTGGAGCTGCGTCTGCGGAATGTGCCGCACGAGATTGTGGTGGTGGATGACGGAAGCACGGACGGGACGTGGCAGATTCTGCAGCAGGCACGGGAGCGGGTGCCGACCCTGGTGCCGGTAAAAGGGGCGAGCCCGCACGGATTTGGGCGAGCGATCGTAAGGGGGCTAGAGGAGGCGAAGGGTGACGCGGCCGTGGTGATGATGGCGGACGAATCGGACGACTGCCGGGATGTGGTGACGTACTGGAAGGTTTTGAACGAGGGATACGATTGTGTCTTTGGAAGCCGATTTGTGAAGGGCGGAGGAACGATCGACTATCCGTTCGTGAAACTTCGGCTGAACCGGCTGGCCAATTTTTTCATCCGAGTTTTGTTCGGGGTCAAGCTGAACGATACGACGAACGCGTTTAAAGCTTACCGGCGAACGGTGATTGAAGGGTGCCGGCCTTTCTTATCGCCGCACTTTAATTTGACAGTGGAGATGCCGCTGAAGGCGATCGTACGGGGGTACAGCTGGAAGGTTGTGCCGATCACCTGGAGGAACCGCCGGACAGGAGCCCCAAAACTGAAAATTAAGGAGATGGGAAGCCGGTACCTTTTTATCTGTTTGTACGTGTGGATGGAGAAATATTTCAGCCGCGGGGATTACAAGAAGAGCAGCGATTGAGGTTGCACGCGGCGGCTAGTTGGCACGGGCGGCTGGAGCCACGCGGCGCGCGCGGGCGGCGGCCGAAGCGGGTTGCGGAGAAGCGGCGGCCGTTACCTGCGCCTTGGGAGGCTCCACGAGATAGGCGCCACCGATGCTAAGGCGCTGAAGCTGATAGCCTTGCTGCGCCAGGCGGTTGGGCAACCAGTCGATTCTTGAGCCGTCGGAATAGAGCAAAAACCTGGGATGAGCGGCTGTAAAGGTGGAGAAATCCTGAATCCCCTCCGGGCCGTAGGGCCGCAAAGCAAGCACTAACTTGTCAACCGTGTCCGTGCCCGAGTAAGCGGCAGCATTCTGCGCGTTGGGTAAGGTAACGGCGCGCTGGAAAATAACAGGTGGAGCATAGTGCCAAATCTCGACGAACTGCCCCGGATCCGAGACCACAATGGGCAGATTCGGGAAGCGGGAGGAGTCTGACAGGTTCACCAGCGGAGCGGTCATCCTCGCGACCGTCTGACGGGTACTGCTCGCCTTCCAGAAGCCGACTTCCTGGGAGGAAATTGCAAGGAAGAGCGAAATCGCCGAGGCCACCACAGTTTTCGAAGCGGCGTGCTGAAGGACGAAAGCAGCTGTGACCGCAATTCCGAAAATAGCAGCCAGGAAGTAGCGCTCGACAAACGGACCGTGAGTCGCCTTGGCGACGGCGAAGCCGAGAAGGGGCAGCGCCACAAATCCGGCGATGAGGACGCGTTCGGCGAGCGGCGTTTCGTCCCGCTGTTGCTGAGCAGTGGTCTCCGCGGAGGTGAAGCGACGAACCAGCGGCGCCAACATAACAAAGATGGCGAGGCCGCAGATGGCCATACCCCAGGGTGAACCCACCCTAAAATAGTTTCCATAGGCGGCTGAAACGTCGCTGAGGGCGGCTCCTGCCCAAAAATGCGGCCCCCAATTTTGCTTCATCCACATCAACCTGGGCCATGCGACTGCGACGGGTATGAGCGGGGCGAGCAGCGCGAGCCATACGCGGAAACGAACTTGTCTGGAAAAACAGACGACCGCGGATTCAGCGAGAAAGAAAGGCGTAAGAGTCACAACCGTGTAATAGTGCAGCAGCGCTGCGAAAACCAGGGCAAGACATAAGCCGACAGCCCACGCGGCGCCGGGTAGCCGCTGATAACAGACCATCGCTAGTACGACCAGTGCCGCGACCATGCTGTACGGTCGCGCCTCTTCAGCGTACAGGGTGAACAGCGGCGTGATCAGAAGCAATGAGGAGCAAAGCAAAGCGGGCTGCGAGCCGTAGCGAGTTTTTATGAACACAAATAGCAGGAGCACGGTGCAAAAAAAACCGACGAGGGAAAGCAGGCGGTAGCCGAGATGCTCATTCGGCACTAGTGACGCTGCGAAATGTTCGAAGATATAAAACAGGGGGGGATTGCCGTCGACGCCTTGCTTGAGAGCGGTCCAGATTGCGCGCGGACTCCCCTGTCTGCTGACGACGTAAGTAAGAACCTCGTCAAACCAAAAAGGTTTCATCCAGGCGTAAGTGATGCTGCGCAAGAGGCCGTAGGCCGCCATCGCAAGCAGCCCCCAATACGCGAAGCGTTCTGGGACCACTCTGGGCACGAGTTCCAAACGTTGAGGTTGCGGTTGGCGGTCCCGAGAAGGGCCTACTGTCTCAATCATGTTCTGATCCATTTTGGGGGAATTGCCGAGAACCGCACGGGTCGGATGGAGGGCCGGAAGAGGGTGGCATGGTCTTAGAGTATATCGAGCGAAGAGTGGTGGCTAGATGGAAAGGGTAAAGGCAAGGCGGGTGCTGCGTCTGGCGGGCACCTAGAGTTGGCAAGAGAATGAGGACGTTTGACGGTGTTTGGAAGCCAGTGCTAAAGTTTTGTGTCTGCGAGAAACTGGTCATGCAGCCAGGGTGACGCGATCCAAAAGGGCTTGTGACTAGTTGCCGCGGGGCCCTACATGAAGTTCCCAGCATCAAACCAGAGACAGGTATTAGCGAGGATTGAGGAGGAAGCATGGCAACGGCAGCGGCTCCGCGCGTGTACAAGAATTTTATAAATGGGGAATGGGTAGACGCCAGCGGCGGGAAGGCCTATGAGAACCGCAATCCGGCGAATACGGATGAGCTGGTAGGGATGTTTGTGTCCTCGGGCGCGGAAGATGTAGACGCAGCGGTGGATGCGGCGAAAGAAGCGTACAAGTCGTGGCGGCTGGTGCCGGCGCCAAAGCGGGCTGAGATTTTATACCGAACGGCAGAGCTGCTGGTGCAGCGCAAGGAAGATTTTTCGCGGGACATGACGCGCGAGATGGGGAAAGTGCTGGCAGAGACGCGTGGGGACGTGCAAGAAGCGATTGATATGACGTACTACATGGCGGGCGAAGGGCGGCGGCTGTTTGGGCAGACGACGCCGTCGGAGCTGCCGAACAAATTTGCCATGAGTACGCGGCAGTCCATCGGCGTATGCGGGATGATTACCCCGTGGAATTTTCCGATGGCGATTCCGTCCTGGAAGATGATGCCGGCGCTGGTGGCGGGGAATACAGTGGTGCTAAAACCGGCCGAGGATACGCCGTTGTCGTCATATCACCTAATTCAGACGCTGCTGGAGGCGGGACTGCCAAAGGGCGTGGTGAACCTGGTGAGCGGTGACGGACCTGGCGCGGGGGCGCCGCTTTCGCAGCACAAAGAAGTGCCCGTGATGAGTTTTACCGGCTCGACCGCGGTCGGGCGGATCATTGCCCAAGCATGCGCGCAGGATTTTAAGCATGTTTCGCTGGAGATGGGCGGGAAGAACATCATCATTGTGATGGATGATGCGAACCTGGACTTGGCGGTGGATGGAGCGGTGTGGGGCGGATTTGGAACGACGGGACAACGTTGCACAGCGGCGAGCCGGATTGCGGTACACAAGGCCGTCTACGGAGAGTTTGCCAAGCGGCTGGTGGAACGCGTGAAGAAGCTGAAAGTTGGAAACGGGCTGGATGCGGGCGTGGAGATGGGGCCATGCATCAACGAGCAGCAGCTGCAGACGGTACAGTCGTACGTGGAGATCGGAAAGAATGAAGGCGCGAAGATGCTGACCGGCGGCAAGCGCTTGGACAGCGGCGCACACGCGAAGGGATGGTTTCACGAGCCGACGGTGTTTGGAGACTGCTCGGCAAAGATGCGGGTGGCGCAGGAAGAGATTTTTGGGCCGGTGGTGTCGCTGATTCCGTTTGAGGGTTTTGAAGAAGCGATTGAAATTGCCAACGGCGTGGCCTATGGATTATCGGCTTCGATTTATACGAAAAATGTGAACCAGGCGTTTGCGGCGATGCGGGATATTTACACCGGCATCGTATATGTGAATGCGCCGACGATTGGCGCGGAAACGCACTTGCCATTTGGCGGAACCAAGCAGACGGGGAATGGCCATCGCGAGGCGGCGATTGCGGCGATTGATTTTTATACCGAGTGGAAGACGCTATACATTGATTATTCGGACCGGCTGCAGCGGGCGCAGATTGATAACGCGGATTGAAAGCACACGGCGGCCGGGTGTGATTGACCAGGGCTTGACAGGGTTTCTAAAATAGAAGGTGGCACTCTAAAGGTCCGCAGCTTAAAGGCCGCGGCTACAGCCCGAGTGCTGCTATGAGAAACGCGCCACTTCAGGAACGCCGCAACCGGCAGATCCTGGCTGACCTAGTCCGCACGTATATCGAGACGGGGGAGCCGGTGTCGTCGCGCGCCATTTCCAAGAGATATGAAGAGACGTTGAGTTCGGCGACGATTCGCAACGTGATGGCGGATCTCGAGGACGGCGGGTATTTGTACCAGCCGCATACGTCGGCGGGGCGAGTGCCAACGGCCGCGGCGTATCGGTTTTTTGCGCAGGAGATTGCTTCGCAAGCAACGTTGAGTGTGGAGGACAAGGCGTGGATTCGGCGGGAGTTTGCGGCGGCGAATAATCGGGCGGAAGTAACGGAGCGCGCGGGGCATGTGCTGGCGGAAGTTTCAAGCGGGCTGGGCATCGTGGTTTCTCCGCCGCTGAGTAAGACGGTGCTGGAACATGCGCGGCTGTGGCTGCTGCCGGATGGGCGCGTGGTGGTGGTGCTGATTTCGCCTGGCGGAGTGACGCGAGACAAAGTGCTGCGCCCTCCGCGGGCTTTCACGCAGCAAGAACTGGATGTCACGGCGGAGTTTCTGAACCGCCAGTATTCGGGATGGACGCTGGAAGCGATTCGAGCGGATTTGCTGACGAAACTGGCAACCGAGCGGGAGCAGTATGAAGGATTGCTGCGGAGCGCGCTGACGCTGTGCGATCCGGTGGTGCTGGGTGAAGAGACGGCATCGCAGCTGCACGTCGAAGGAACTTCGCAGATTGTGGGCGTGCCGGAGTTTGCGAATCAGGTGCAGTTGCGGGAGCTGCTGGCGGCGATTGAGGAGAAGCATCGTCTGGTGACGGTGTTAAATGCGTGCATTGAAGCGCCGGAGCCAGTCCTGGTGCAGATTGGTGTGAAAGAGATTTCTCCGGCTGGGGACAATCTGGCGTTGATCAGCGCGGCGTATACGCGAGGCGATGGCGTGCAAGGATCGTTGGGTGTGTTAGGACCGACGCGCATGCACTATGAGCGGGCGGTCAACGCGGTAGCGTACGTTGCGCAGCTTTTTAGCGAGACGTTGAATAAGATTTCCTGAACGGAAGCAAGCGGAATTTCCTGGCTAGAAACGAGGACGTGGTGAACGAGAAAGAGACGCGGTTTCCAGCAAGTCAGCGCGGCGACGGCCCTGAGGGCAGCCTGGAGGCAGACAATACTCGCGCCGAAGCGGACGTAGCGAAGCTGGCAACGGATTTGGAGGACCTGCGGCAGACGCTGCTGCGGCGGCAAGCGGATTTTGAAAACTACAAGAAGCGCATTGAACGAGAGCGGGGCGAAGATCACAAGCGGGCGACAGCCCGAGTGATCGAAGGGCTGATCCCAGTGATCGATGGATTTGAACATGCGCTGGCTGCTCACCGCGAGGCCGAGTATGAAAATTATCGGCGCGGATTTGAGTTGATCTACAAACAGTTGGTGGAGAATGTGACGAAGTTGGGCGCAGAGCGGCTTGAACCAGTAGGCAAACCGTTTGATCCGCATTTGCACCAGGCGATGGACCGGACAGAAAGCGTCGAATATGAGGACGGTACGGTGTTGCAGGTTTTTCAGCCGGGTTATGTTTTTCATGGCCGTGTTTTGCGGCCGGCGATGGTACGTGTAGCGGTGCGTCCGGCTGCGGCATCAAAAGCGAATTAGTTCGTCGGAACACACCCAAGAGGAAACAGGGAAATGGCGAGGACCAATCAACGCGATTTTTATGAAGTGCTGGGAGTTGAGCGAACAGCTTCGGTTGAGGAGATCAAGGCCTCGTACCGGAAGGCTGCGCTGAAGTGGCATCCGGATCGCAATCCAGAGCACAAGCAGGAAGCTGAGGGAAAATTCCGCGAGTGCACGGAAGCATATAGCGTGCTGAGCGATCAGGAAAAGCGGCAGATCTACGATACCTACGGCCACGCGGGTTTGAGCAACGCGGGCGGCGGCGTGGATTTTAATGGAACGGTGTTTCAGGACTTCCACGACATTTTTGGTGACTTTTTTGGATTTGAGGATTTGTTCGGCTCCGGAGGCAGACGGAGTCGCACGCGGGCACAGCGCGGTTCGGATTTGCGTTACGACATGACGCTGACGTTTGAAGAAGCTGCAGCTGGCGTTTCGACGAAGATCAAGCTGCCGAAACAGGAATTGTGTGGCGCGTGCCATGGAACAGGAGCGAAGGCTGGGACCGGCGCGACGTCGTGCCAGGCGTGCGGCGGTCGAGGGCAGTTGGCGTACCAGCAAGGATTTTTCACCATTACGCGGACGTGCCCGGCATGCCAGGGCGCCGGCCAGGTGATCAAGGAGCGCTGCACGGAATGCCGTGGACAGGGTCGCCTCGAGAAAGAGAAAACCATCGAATTGCGCGTTCCCGCCGGTGTGGACACGGGGACGCGGCTGCGTGTGCCGGGCGAAGGGGAGGCGGGAGCAAACGGCGGGGCGACTGGCGACCTGTATGTCGTGCTGGAAGTCAAAGAGCACGCTTTCTTTGAGCGGCGCGGAGCGGATTTGTACTGCACGATTCCAGTGAGCATCGCACAAGCCGCGCTGGGGGCGGAACTGTCGGTGCCTGGTTTGAACGGCGAGGAGAAATTAAAGATTCCGGAAGGAACGCAGAGTGGCGCCGTGTTTCGAATCAAGGGACATGGGTTGCCCGATCCGCGCGGCGGCGGCAAGGGAGATTTGTATTACCACGTGCGGGTGGTGACGCCATCGAAGCTGAATCGCGACCAGCGCAAGCTGATGGAGCAATTGGGCGCCACGTTGAAAGTAGAGAACAAGCCGGCGGAGCGCGGGTCGTCGATTTTTGACAAGGTGAAAGACATCTTCGGATAGTTGCGGGCCGAAAGGCGCGGAGCGCGAGTGCGAAGGCGATTCTTTGTGGATACATTCGACGCGGACCGTGCAGTTCTGACCGGCGAAGCGGCACATCATTTGGGGCGCGTGCTCCGCGCTGAGCCTGGGCAGCTATACGAGTTGAGTGATGGCACCTCGGTGCGCCTGGGAAAGATCGAATTGTCCGGACAGGACCGCGTGGAGTTTTCTCTTCTGGAACCGATTCCAGCTCGTATTTCTTCTCTGAACAAAACACTCTTGCTGGCAGTCGTGAAATTCGATGCATTCGAATGGGCGATTGAAAAGGCGACCGAACTGGGCGTGGACCGAATCGTGCCGCTGGCAGCTGAGCGGAGCGAGAAAGGCTTGCTTGCCGCGGTGGAAAAGCGAGCCGCGCGCTGGAGGAAGATCGCTTTCGAGGCTTCGCAGCAATCGCGACGGGTGAGGCTGCCGGCCATCGAGGATGCAGCAAAACCAAAGACTGCGTTTGAGAATGCCGGTGCGGGGCTCAAGGTAATGCTATCGGAAAGGAAAGATGCATGTTCACTGCGCCACGTTTTGGAAGGAAGGGCGGCGAGGCATGTGACGCTGGCGATCGGCCCGGAAGGCGGCTGGACGAATACGGAATTTGCGGACGCTAGGGCTTATGGGTTTGAGGAAGCGACAATGGGGACGTTGATTTTGAGGACCGAGACCGCCGTAACGGCCTGTTTGGCGGCTGTGAACTACGCTCTTGACTGAGCGAGAGCCATTCGACAATCGTGATGCCCTGCTCCCGCAGATTCAACCTAGAAACTATGCGGTTCGCGTGCTATAAATAAAAGCAGTCAGCAACGATGCCGAACCCGGACGAGCGCTCACAGGAGTCTCCCGCGAACCTTACGGATGACGCGGCGGAATCGGCAATCCGTTCCACACAAGCAAGAGACCACAGGCGGCATCGCCATTTACGACATGAAGTGCGGGTGTGGACGCGCGATCTGCTGATCGCCATCGGTTTGGCATTGGTTATCATTATTTTCCTTTACCAGCCGGTGAAAGTAGAAGGCACCAGCATGGCGCCGCTACTGTCCGACCAGGAACGCATTTTCATCAACAAGTTTGTGTACCGGTTTGAGCCGATCCAGCGGGGTGACGTGGTGGTGTTCTGGTATCCGCTGGACCGTACGAAGTCGTTTATCAAACGAGTGATCGCACTACCCGGAGAGAGTGTGGAAATCCGGCAGGGAATGGTTTACGTGGACGGGCTGGAGATTAAGGAGCCGTACGTCCCGCCGCAGTATGAGGACTTGAGCGATTACGGCCCTGTGCGCGTTCCACCCAGCATGTATTTTGTGATGGGTGACCATCGCATCAGTTCCAACGATTCACGAGTATTTGGCCCGGTACCCAGCCGGTTTATCTACGGGCGAGCGGTATTCGCCTATTGGCCCGTGGACCATTTCGGTTCGCTGGGCGGCACAACCACAGAAGCTAAAGAAAAATGATCAGCGGAGGGCACACTGACCGAAGTTCTGCATCGTCCCGCAACTCTGGCGCTCGAGGACGGGCGCGTATTTAACGGCCGGGCGGCGGGCGCAATCACGCGCCGCGGCGGCGAAGTCGTTTTCAATACCAGCCTTACCGGTTATCAGGAAGTTTTCACCGATCCCAGTTATGCCGGACAGATCGTTTGCCTGACGTATCCCCACATTGGGAATGTTGGCGCGAACCTTGACGATGAAGAGGCGGCGAAGCCGTACATTGAATCACTGGTGGTGCGCGAATTTTCGCAGGTCGCTTCGAACTGGCGTTCGACCGAGACGGCACAGCTGTACTTGAACCGGTACAAAATCCCGGTCATCTGGGACATTGATACGCGCGCACTGGTGCGGCACATCCGGAAAGTCGGCGCATTGCGTGGCATTGTCGCTACCGACGGAACTCCTTCCGATCAATTGATCTATGAAGCGAAGAACCTGCCAACCATGGCGGGCCAGGAGTTGGCAAGCCGCGTGAGCTGCGTGAAGGCCTACGACTGGGCAAAAGGCTCGATCGAGTTGGCCACTTCGCCGTGGTCGGAAGAGATGGGCGAGGCCGCTTCGAACGAAGATGCGCAAAAGCTGCGCGTCGTGGCCTACGATTTCGGCATCAAGCAAAACATTTTGCGTCTCTTGACCGACCATCATTGCGAAGTGAGCGTGGTTCCCGCCATGACTTCGGCGGAAGAAGTGCTGGCGATTAAGCCGGATGGCGTGTTCTTGTCAAATGGACCGGGTGATCCGGAACCGATGGAGTACGCAGTTGAGAATGTCCGCAAATTTGTCGGCAAGGTGCCGGTGTTCGGGATCTGTTTGGGGCATCAGGTATGCGGGCTGGCGCTCGGCGGGAAAACGTTTAAGTTGAAATTTGGGCATCACGGCTCGAATCATCCGGTCAAAAATCTGCTGACCAATCAGGTGGAAATTACCGCCCAAAATCACGGATTCTGCGTGGATCCAGAATCGTTGCCGTCGAGCGACGTGGAAGTGACTCACTTGAATCTGAACGACCACACGAACGAAGGAATGCGGCACAAGAACTTGCCGTTGTTCAGCGTACAGTACCATCCGGAGGCCTCACC
>Ga0075425_100007387_pt1 | contig 11615 bp, 10 predicted proteins | sample SoiMethybrSBSTD4_FD_75300 | JGI IMG/M metagenome (GOLD analysis project Ga0075425, IMG submission 75300) | Bulk soil microbial communities from a Populus tree surrounding site in Tennessee, USA - Soil MetaG P. TD hybrid SBSTD4 | ecosystem: Environmental > Terrestrial > Soil > Tree plantation...
ACCCAGGCGTCGATGGTGACACGGCCGGATGCTCCCAACCGCCGACGCGGCTACCTCGTCTTCGACCTGACGAAGTGCAGCCCGGCGATTCCTGCGAATGCCGAGGTTGATTCGGCGACTCTGACCCTGTTCGCGACCGGAGTCCCGGCGACGCGGACGATCACTCTCTACCGAGTCACTTCCAGCTGGACTGAGGCCGGCATCACCTGGAGCGCCCAGCCCACCGTCGCCGCCTCGGCGACGACCAGCCTGTCTCTCTCGAGCACAGGCGCCAAGAGCTTCGACGTGACCAATGACGTGAACGACTTCACACAGAGCGCGCCGACCCCACTCCCGCCCTACGCCGCCACCGTTCCCGACTTCGGCTGGATGATCGACGATGAGGGCGCGGGGACGACCCAGATCACATTCGGCAGCTCGGAGAACGGGACGGCCGCTCGGCGCCCGACCCTGGTGATCGCCTATGCATCCTGAGGCCGCCGCGCAGCCAACCGCCGCTCAGCCCGTCGACACCCGACGGCTGCTCGGCTCCATCCAGGTTGCGCTGATCGTCGCGACCGCATTCTTCTGGTTCGTCGCACTACGGCCTCAGGTGCTCGGAGGCCCGGCCGCCTACGCGCTCGTCCAGGGCACGAGCATGAACCCGAGCTACCACTCCGGCGACATCGTGATCGTCCACCGACAGGCGCACTACCACGTTGGCGAGATCGTGGCCTACATAGTCCCCAAAGGCACGGCCGGCGCAGGTGCTCAGGTGATCCACCGCCTCGTCGGCGGTGACGAGCGGCACGGATTCGTTGTCCAGGGCGACAACCGCACCGCCCCCGATGTCTGGCACCCAACCCGCTCCGACATCGTCGGCACAGCGTGGGTCCACGTGCCGAAAGCCGGCGTCGCTGTCGTCCTCCTGCACACACCGCTCTTCCTTGCGAGCCTCGCCGCTGGCTTCGCTGTCGCCTGGGTGATCCGCCGTCGAACGGCCTGGCCCTGATTCGCTTCCGGCTCCGCCGTCGTTCCATCCTGGCGAAACATCTGGACGAAGCTGAGAGCGGGTAGGTCTTCCCGCCGGTCGAGCCGCCACATGCGGCGATGGCCAGGACCCGTAGGACGAGGAGAACCGCGCGTGTGGCGACGGTGCATTCTGAAGAATCGAGCGCAGCACTTGGGTCCGACACCCCGCGGTGTGACGGGCGCGCCCCACCGAGCGCGGCGAAAGATTGGGTAAGGTGGTGGTTCCTTCCTTGTTTAAGCGGGTTCGAGATGCAAGAGACTCGAGACGCCTGCAAGCAGGAGGAACGAGAAGCTGAACCTCGGGCGCCGAACCGGCGGCCGCGGGCCCACGGTAGCAAGGAGGTTTCGCAACAAATGGCTGCTGTGGTTTCGCCCGATTCTTTGAGCGGCTCCGATTCGCCACGGGTTTGGCGGGGTGTCCTCGACTCCTATGCGGAGCCGCGGATTGGTCGGAGCCTCCTCGACCTCGCTACGTCGGTGGTCCCGTATCTCGCGTTGCTCGTCGCGATGACGTTCGCTCTGCGCGTCTCGGTGTTGTTGTCTTTCGTGCTTGTCTTGCCCGCATCGGCGTTTCTGATCCGTACGTTCATCGTGTTCCACGACTGCACCCATGGATCGTTCATGCGTACGCGCCGCGCCAACCACGTGTTGGGTGTTGTACTGGGCTTGCTGGTGTGGCTGCCGTTTCGCGGCTGGCAGCACGAGCATGCGGTCCACCATGCAACGGCAGGAGATCTCGACCGGCGCGGAGTGGGGGACATCACGACGCTCACGGTCGCCGAGTACCAGGCGCTTTCTGCCAGGCAGCGGATCGGCTACCGGCTCTTTCGCAATCCGCTCGTCATGTTCGGCCTTGGATGGCTCCTCGTGCTTGTGCTGAAGCCGCGCTTCGTGCCGCGCGGGTCGCGGCCGCGGGTCCGCAACAGCGTGCTGGCAACCAACCTCGCGCTCGCAGTTATCGTCGCGGCGTCCTGCCTGACGATCGGCTGGCGCGACTATCTGCTCGTGCAGGTCCCCGTGTTTGCGGTCAGCGGCGCGGTCGGGATCTGGCTGTTCTACGTGCAGCACCAGTTCGAAGGAACCTACTGGCAGGCCCATGCCGCCTGGCGCTACGACCACGCAGCGCTCGTAGGAAGCTCGTATCTGAAGCTGCCGGGCGTGCTGCGGTTCTTGACCGGCAACATCGGCTTCCATCACGTGCATCACCTGAGCGTCGGAATCCCGAACTACAACCTGCAAGCCGCGCACAACGGGACTGACCGTCTCCAGACGGTGCCGCAACTTACGTTGCGCCAAGGGCTGCGCGCGACGAGGTTGAAGCTGTGGGACGAGCGGCGAGGCCGGCTCGTCACGTTCCGCGAGGCACGGGCCTAAACGATCAGCTCGAGCACGTCAGAAGCGATCGGGCTCGATCAGCCGCTGGTCGCGGACTCCGACCCCTCTAAGCCAACTCGGAACGTCCGTGCGAGCGAACAAACGGCACGACGTGGCCCTCGGTCGCGGCGCAAGTGAACAGAACCTGCAGCGAGCATCATCTTGTCCGAGCCGGCCCGTGGTCCCGGCTGCTCCGATACTCGCCGTAGAGGCGGGGTAGTTGCGCTCTTGGGTTTCGAAGGAACTCGTCCCGTTCGATATCGATCCACGGCTCGGCATGGCCCACCTCGCACCGTTCGGTGCCGACGAACGCCGTGACGGCGGCGACCGACGGTTTCGGTGAGCCGTCGACGCGCCAGAGCCCGAATGTGCGCTCATGAGGGGCGAGATCGAAAGGCGGGCTCTCCCACAGCACCGGGTCGTAGTCGGAGTAGCACCAGAGCATTGCGCCGAGACAGCCGGCGCGACGAAGCTCTTCCAGCGCCGTCGCCGTGTACTCGGCCGCCGCCTCCTCCTCGATCAGAGTCGGCGCGTCTGGCAACTGTGCTCGCTCTGCGCTCAGGTCGGCGCCACGATACGTGGGGAGACCGAACTCGCTGAACAGGACGCCGCGACCTTGTCCGAGCCAGTGCGTTACGCGAGCGAGGAACGGGAGCAGTAGGTCGTCGGTCGGACCATCGGCCCAACGCGCGTAGATCGGGTAGCCGTGCATGCAGAGGAGATCGCACACATCAGCGGCTTCGCTCGGCCCAAGTTGCCGATCCTCTTCGAGATCTTCCATGTGCAACCCGACAGTGACGAGCGCCGTCTCGTCTGCACCGCGGATCGCCGAGGTGAGGCGCGCGAGCCAGGCGCGCGCGGACGCCCTGTTCGGCGGGATCACACAGTTGGAGTTCTCGTTGCCGAGATCCCACGCCCAGACCGCCTCATGATCCGCGAGTGCGGCTGCCGCCTCCGCAGCCAGTAACGCCTGAGCATCGCCGACCGCCGGATCGGTGTACCAGTTGCGGAGCCCGGCCATTGCAATCTTGCCGCCCGAGACGACCCGGAACCGGTCGTCGCCGTCCGAACCGCCGAGCGCCCACTCCGGGATCCAGTTCACGCCGCTCATGTGGCCGGTGAAGAGCGTCGGGACGATCGCGAGGTCCAGCTCAGCGGCGAGATCAGCGACGCAGACGAGCCGGTCGAGCAGGTCGGGGTCGACTCGCGTGGGGGCGGGTTGGAAGGCCTCCCAGGTCAGGAAGATCCTCACCGAGTCGAGGCCGCATCCGGCGATCCGCGCGAAATCGGCTGCAACCTCGGCCCGATCGAAGTTCGGCCACCAGCCCATCGCGGTGCGGGCCGGCCAGTAGTTGACGCCGACGCGGAAGCGGTCCCCGTGCGATCTCGCGCTCAGCGGACAGCTCGTCTGGCGACGTGTTCGACGCGATCGCGCTCGACGACCCGCCGATAGAGAGCGAGGTAGTCGTCCACCATCCGGTCGACGCCGAAGCGCCCTTCGACCGACGCACGCACGGCTGTCCGATCGAGGGCGATCGATGCGTGAACGGCGGCAACGGCCTGGTCGAGGGTGTCGACGAGGAAGCCGGCCTCCGCGTCCTGCACGATCTCGCTCATCGAGCCCCGACGCCGGGCGACGACCGGCGTGCCACAAGCCATCGCCTCGACAACGCTGAAGCCGAACGGCTCGTCGAAGTTGACGAGGTGCAGGAGCGCCCTCGCTCCGCCGAGCACGTCTCCGCGGCGGTCGGGCCCGACCGCACCGATGTAGCTCACCTGCTCTCCATCGAGGCGCGGTTCAACGAGCCGTTCGAAGTAGCCGCGGTCCTGGACGATCCCGGCGATCACAAGCGGCAGCCCTGCGCGCTCGGCGACGTCGATCGCCTCCACCGTTCCCTTGTCCGGATGGATTCGTCCGAAGAACAGCAGATAGTCGCCCGGCTCCCGCCGAAGATGGAACTCGCCGAAGTCGATGCCGTGGTGGATCGTGGCGATGTAGTCGAGCTGCTCATGCCGATCGGAATCGCTGATCGCGACGTAGTAGCCGCGTCCGTTGTACTTCTCGAAGACGGCCACGATCTGCTCCGATGAGAACCCGTGGATCGTCGTCACGACCGGCGTATCAACGAGGCCGCTGTACGTCAGCGGTAGGAAATCGAAACTGTTGTGAATCAGGTCGAACTCGCCGGCTCGCTCGAACGCCGCCGAGATGTGCAGGGCCTCCCAGGCCTTTGCGTGCAATCCAGGGTCCTCGGAGTAGCCGGTCGGCGCCGTGCCGACGAGATGCGCGGTCGTGATCGAGTCGGCGGTGGCGAACAGCGTGACGTCGACTCCTCGCTCGACCAACCCCTCGGTGAGCAGGGAGGTGAACTGCTCCCACGGTCCGTAGTGGCGCGGCGGTACTCGCCACGAGATGGGAGCGAGGATCGCGACCCGCAGCGGGCTACCGGGAGGAACACGGGACGACCTCACACCGTTCGCCACCGCCCTGCCCCTTCCCGAAACCCAGGTGGGGCGAAACTGCACGACCACCACCGTTCGCAGTCGGCCGGGAGGCGCGTGCGCTACGGTGTCCCGAGCGTCCCCGTGTTCTGACTCCCACACGAGCCCGCCGCTTGCCGTTTCGGGGGAGTTACAAGAGGGAGCACATGATGAGAAAGAGTCTGAAGCGCGTACTCGACCGGCTGCGCTCGGCGGCCGCCGGACGCCGACAGAAGGAAACTTCGATCCGCGTTGGGCTGCAGCATCCGCAGCGTTTCGACGCCGTTCCCGCGTCGGCGCGCATGCACGAATGAGCGCCCCGCGCCTGCGCACGGCAATCGTCTCGACCTACCCGCCGCGGGCTTGCGGGATCGGCACGTTCGCCGCCGACCTGCGCGCGACGCTCGTCGGCGTGCCCGGCATCAGGGGGGCCGATCTCGTCGCGGTCGTGAACGAGCCCTCGAGCCCGCAGCGGCGCGGCCTCCTCGCGACGATCGCGCAGTCCGTCCGCGGCGACTACGTGCGCAGCGCGCGGATGCTTGGCCGGCTCGACGTCGACGTCGTGCTGCTCCAGCACGAATACGGCATCTTCGGCGGCGACGACGGCGAGTACGTGCTGTCGTTCGCGGAGGCGCTGGCACAGCCGCTCGTCGTGACGCTGCACACCGTGCTCTCCGAGCCGACCGCCCATCAGGCGGAAGTGCTCACGGAGCTGTGCGCGCAGGCGGAGCTCGTGATCGTCATGACCGACACGGCGCTGCGCCTGCTCGTCGAGAGCGGCGCTTGCCCGGAGGAGAAGGTGCGGGTCGTTCCGCACGGTGCGCCGAGGCGGCTCACGCGTCGCGCCGCCGGCGATGCCGACGCCCGGGCAGCAGCGCCCTGTCGTCGCACGGATGGCCGTTTCTTGATCTCGACGTTCGGGCTGATCTCGCCGGGCAAGGGCCTCGAGACGGTGATCGAAGCGCTCCCGTCGATGGTCGCCCGTCATCCGGAGATCCGCTATGTGATCGCTGGGCGCACGCATCCCGATGTCGCCCACCGCGAGGGGGAGCGGTACCGGCTGATGCTCGAGCGGCGCGTCGTCGAGCTCGATCTCGACGCCTATGTCGAGTTCGACGACCGGTTCCTCACGCTCGACGATCTCTCCGATCTGCTCGCCGCGACCGACGTCTTCGTGACCCCATACCGCAACCGCGAGCAGATAGCCTCCGGCGCGCTCACCTTCGCACTCGCGGCCGGTTGTGGAATCGTCTCGACTCCCTACTGGTACGCGCAGGACATGCTCGCCTCCGGTGCCGGTCAACTTGTCCCCTTCGACGATGCGGCGGCGCTGGCCGCCGCGATCTGCGCCTACAAGGAGGACCCCGATGCGCTCGACTCGGCGCGGCTCGAGGCGCGCCGCATCGGCTCGTCGCTCGCCTGGCCTTCGGTCGCCGAGGCCACGGCCTCCGTGCTCCGAGAGGCGCATGCGTTCGCGCCCCGCCGCCGTCCGACCGGCGTTGCCGACCTCCACCTGACGACCCTGCGCACGGATCACCTGCTCACGCTGGTCGACGACGTCGGCATCGTGCAGCACGCGCACGGGGTCATTCCGAACCGCAACAGCGGCTACTGCGTCGACGACACCGCTCGGCTCGCCGTCGTCTCGCTCGCGCTCTCGCGCCGCGGCGACGAGCAGGTCTGGACTTCGATCCTCTATCGGTCGCTCGCGTTCCTCCACGCGGCCGCCGACGACAACGGGATGCGCAACTTCATGGGCTACGACCGCCGCTGGCTCGATGAGCCGCACATCGGGGATCATGTCGGCCGCGCCGTCTGGGCGCTCGGCGACATCCTCGCCACGGCCTGGATCCCGGCCGTCGTCGTGCCCGCGCGCGACCTACTCGAGCGCCTCGTCCGCGCGCTTGCAGGAGACGTCCCGCTGCGGACAGCCGCCTACACGGTGCTCGGCCTGTCACGCCTCGACCCCGACCGGCTCGACTTTCGAGCACGGAGACTGCTCGAGCGCTTGACGGAGCAGCTCGCCCAGGCGTACGGGAGCACCGCGGCGGAAGGCTGGCGCTGGTTCGAGGACGAGCTCAGCTACGACAACGCCCGGCTCTCGCAGGCGTTGCTCAGCGGCGGCCACTCGCTCGGCCGCGAAGATCTGAGCGAGCTGGGGCTCGAGTCTCTGCGCTGGCTCGGCGACGAGTGTGGGCTCGACGAGGGGCGCCTGCGATTGCCTGGGCACCACGGCCGACGGAGAGACGAAGCCGCCCCGGGAGCAGGTGACGAGCAGCCGCTCGACGCGGCTGCCGTCGTCGAGGCCGAGTTGGCTGCGTTCGCGGTCACGCGAGAGACCGGGCACGGAATCCGGGCGACGCGTGCGTTCGAATGGTTCCTCGGCCGCAACCGACTCGAGCGACCGCTCTACGACTTCGCAACCGGAGGGTGCAGCGACGGCCTCGGCGACGAGGAGCTCAACCAGAACGAGGGCGCCGAATCGACACTCGCGCTCCACCGCGCCGCACTTCTCCTCGACGCCGCCGGCGTCCGCGCCCCGATCCACGAACGCGTCCGCGAGCCGGCCGCAGCTTGAGCGCGCGCGAGCTCGTCCACCGCCACCCCGGCAACCCGATCCTGACTGCCGAGCACTGGCCGTATCCCGTCAACGCCGTCTTGAACCCGGCCGCGGCGATGCTCGACGGTGAAACCGTCCTGATCGCCCGGGTCGAGGATCGCCGCGGCATCTCCCACCTGACCGTCGCGCGGTCGGCGAACGGCGTGGACGGCTGGTCGATCGGAACCGAGCCCCTCCTCGCGGCCGACGGCGAAACCGCCAGCGAGCAATGGGGCTTCGAGGATCCACGCGTCGTCTGGGTCGAAGAGCTCGACCGCTGGGTGATCACCTGCACCGCGTACGGTCCCGCCGGGCCGGCGGTCTTCCTCGCAACGACCGGGGACTTCGTCACGGTCGAGCGCCACGGAATCGTCCGACATCCCGAGGACAAGAACGCCGCGCTCCTGCCGCATCGAATCGACGGGCGCTGGGTGCTCCTCCACCGCCCCAAGACGGAGTTCGGTGGCGGCCGCGGTGAGATCCTCCTCTCCCGCTCGGCCGATCTCGTCAGCTGGAGCGCACCCGAACAGGTACTCCAACCCCGCCCGGGCGGATGGTGGGACTCCCTCCGGATCGGCATCGGGCCGCCGCCGCTCCGAACCGAGCACGGCTGGCTGCTGCTCTACCACGGCGTCAAGGAGACCGTCGCCGGCGGCGTCTACCGGGTCGGCCTCGCGCTCCTCGACCTCGACGAACCGACGCGCGTCCTGCGACGACTCCCCAACTGGGTCCTCGCACCGGTCGCAGCGTACGAGCGCACCGGTGACGTCCCCAACGTCGTCTTTCCCTGTGGCCTGATCCACGACCCCGCAAGCGGGGACGTCCGGCTGTACTACGGCGCAGCGGACAGCTCGATCTGCCTCGCCACCGCGCGGCTCGACGAACTGCTCAACGCGGTGCTTGCAGCTCCTCCCGACGCCTGAACGAATGCCCGCCCCTCGGGCTATTTGCCGCGCGAGGTCTTCTTTTTCGGCTTCGGCTTCCCGGGGATCTCCTTGCCCGCTGCCGCCGCCCGTGCTTTCTGCTTCTTCGTCGCCACGCGTCCTCCAATCGCTGTTACGTCCACCGTACTCGCTCGACCGCCTGACTGCACCTGATCGCGCAACACGGCGACGCGCAGTCTGTGCGACAATGCCTGTGCGCGTACGACCTTGCGCGGACGCCGCCGAGGCTCCGAGTTTCTCCTCTTCGACTCCACACCAGGCCTGAGTGCGTCAGGGCGCGATGCGATGCCGTTCGACGGCCCCCGAACCTTCCAGAAGAGGTGCAGGCTCCGATGAAGCAGACGGAAACAGAGATCGTTCAGGGGATCGGCGACGACTACGCGGCCAAGTACGGGTTCTCGAACCCGGACGAGGCCGAGCACTACTTCTTCAAGTCAGGTCGCGGGATCTCGCACGAGGTCGTCGAGGCGATCTCAGAGCACAAGAACGAGCCCGAGTGGATGCGGAAGGTTCGTCATCGCGCGCTCGATTACTTCTTCGCGCGTCCGCTGCCCGCGTGGGGCGGCCAGCTCTCGGGAATCGACTTCGAGAACATCTACTACTACATCCGGCCGACCGAGAAGCGGGCCGATTCGTGGGAGGACCTGCCCGCCGATATCAAGGACACGTGGGACAAGCTCGGGATCCCTGAAGCCGAGAAGAAGTACCTCGCCGGCGTCGGCGCCCAGTACGAGTCGGAGGTCGTCTACCACAAGCTGCAGGAGACGCTGAGCGACCAAGGCGTGCTGTTTCTCGACATGGACTCGGCGCTCCGCGAGCACGAGGAGCTCGTGAAGCAGTACTTCGGCACGATCATTCCTTCGAACGACAACAAGTTCGCGGCACTGAACACGGCGGTCTGGTCGGGTGGTTCCTTCATCTACGTGCCGAAGGGCGTCAAGATCGAGTTGCCGCTCCAGGCCTACTTCCGGATCAACGCCGAGAACATGGGTCAGTTCGAGCGCACGATGATCCTCGTCGACGAAGGCGCCTATGTGCACTACGTGGAGGGCTGCACGGCGCCGATCTACTCGTCCGACTCACTCCACTCGGCGGTCGTCGAGATCGTGGTCAGGAAGGGCGGTCGTTGCCGGTACACGACGATCCAGAACTGGTCGACGAACGTCTACAACCTCGTCACGAAGCGCGCCGTCGCCTACGAGAACGCAACGATGGAATGGGTCGACGGAAACCTTGGCTCGAAGCTGACGATGAAGTATCCAGCGATCTGGCTCCTCGGCCCGCGCGCCCACGGCGAGGTCCTCTCGATCGCCTTCGCGGGGGCCGGCCAGCACCAGGACGCCGGTGGCAAGGTCGTCCACGTCGCGCCCGAGACAACGTCGCTGATCACGTCGAAGTCGATCTCGAAGGACGGCGGTCGAGCCGGCTACCGCGGCCTGCTCCAGGTGGCGAAGGGCGCGCGAGGCGCGCGGTCGAAGGTCGTCTGCGATGCGCTGATCCTCGACGAGGACTCCCGCTCCGACACCTACCCGTACATCGACATCGACGAGAGTGACGTCGACATCGGGCATGAGGCGACCGTCTCGAAGATCGGCAACGAGCAGCTCTTCTACCTCATGTCGCGCGGCATGTCCGAATCCGAAGCCTCGGCGATGATCGTCGCCGGCTTCGTCGAGCCGATCGTCAAGGAGCTTCCGCTCGAGTACGCGATCGAGATGAACCGTCTGATCCAGATCCAGATGGAGGGCTCGGTCGGCTAGCGGTATGGAGCGGATACTTCCCCCCATATCATTAGCCGCATCGGCGTCGACGACGCCGTTGCCGCTCGCGCGGAGCAACGGTGTCTCATGGCGCCGGCTGCGAGTCGGGGCCGGTGTCGCCTTCTCTGCTGTGGTCGTCGTCGTTTGCTTCCTGGCCGCGCGGCGGCTCACGACGACGAGTTGGCCACTGCAAGAGGCGAACGTTGCACTCGTTCTCACAGCATCTGCTGCCTACCTCGCGAGCTTCTTCCTGCGAGCCCTCGGCTGGCAGCGGCTGTTCCCGGGGGAGCGGCCTGATCCCAGCCGGTGCCTCGCAGCGTGTGGTGCGGCGGCGGCGAGCGGCGTCGTGCTGCCCTTCCGGCTCGACTATGTCGTCAAGGTCTCGACGCTGCGGCGGCTCGGAGGAGTCCGCCTGGGCCTGGACACTGTCGCGCTCTCGATCATCTCTCTCGGACTCGTCGACGCCGTCGCGATGCTCCCGCTGGCGGTCAGCGCACTCGCCATGAGCGACGCGAACTTCCGCGCGCCGCTGATCGTCGTGCTCCTCTTCGGCCTCGGGTGCATAGCCGTTCTCCTGCTCGGACCGCGGCTCGTACTGCTGCCGTTCGTCAGTCGCTCGACCCGCGTGGAGCGAGCCTTCAGCCGTGTCGGAAACCATGCCGGTCTCTCACGCTCGACATTCGTCGCGGGCGCCTTCCTGCTCGGCTGCTGGACAACGCGCGTCCTCGGCAGCGCCTTGCTCCTGAGTGCACTCGGCGTCGGGTTCTCGCCACCGTTTGCCCTGGTCGTGATCTGTCTGGCAGCGGCCACCTCGGTCTTGCCGATCACGGCCGGAGGCGCGATCGTCAACGTCGGCACCACCTCGGCCGTCTTGCTCGCGCTCGGCGTCACACAACGAGCGGCGATCAACTTCTCAATGGCCTCCGGGATGCTCCTGACGCTGAGCGCGCTCGCCGCGGCGCTCGTCGGCGTCGTCGGATCGATTGTCCTCTCCTTGCAGCGGCGGCATCACCCCCGTCACGCAACGCCCGCCTAGGCAGGCCTGACCACAGGCTCACGCCCGATGACCTCCGAACCCGGGCGCGAGATGTCACCGGGGGCCGCTTCGGCGTTTGCGGGCCCTGGGCCCTAAGCGGAACGTCTTGGCGGATGCCCAGGCGCGAGTAGCGCAAGGTCGGCGTGCTTCAGCTCGTCAAACCGGGCGAGCGCGAGACCGACACGCTCGGTGCAATCCTCCTCGCCGCACTCACAAACGAACTCCCACATCGAGGAGTCATGCGGGTCGACCTTGGCCGCGAGGTCGCGGATGTTGCGATTCACCTCTCCCAGCAGCCCGCTCACGCTATCCTCCCGAAGTCGCGCTTACATTGACGCGACACGTCTTTAGCGACACGTAATATACGCAATCTATGTCGTATGTCAACCCTGACGGAGGCAAGACCTGGC
>Ga0075425_100007388_pt1 | contig 11615 bp, 13 predicted proteins | sample SoiMethybrSBSTD4_FD_75300 | JGI IMG/M metagenome (GOLD analysis project Ga0075425, IMG submission 75300) | Bulk soil microbial communities from a Populus tree surrounding site in Tennessee, USA - Soil MetaG P. TD hybrid SBSTD4 | ecosystem: Environmental > Terrestrial > Soil > Tree plantation...
GCGGTGAGTCTCTTCGCCGCGGACGGCCTCGTCATGGACTTCGGCGGCCTCCGCGCCGTCGACGGCGTGAGCTTCCAGATCGAGCCGGGCGAGGTCTTCACCATCATCGGCCCCAACGGCGCCGGCAAGACGACGATCTTCAACCTGGTGTCGCGCATCTACGAGCCGACCGCGGGCCGCCTGATCTTCGACGGTGAGGACATCACACGGGTGGCGCCGCACGAGGTCGCGCGGCGCGGCATCGCGCGGACGTTCCAGAACATCGAGCTGTTCGAGCACGCCACCGTGCTCCAGAACCTCCTGCTCGGCCGCCACGCGCACAAACGCTCGCGGTTCGTGGAAGAGCTCCTGTTCCTGCCGCGGGTGCGCGCGCTCGAGCTCGAGCATCGGGAAGCCGTCGAGAGGGTCATCGACTTCCTGGCTCTGCAGCCCCATCGCGATAGCCTCGTCGTCAACCTGGCCTACGGCGTGCGCAAGGTCGTCGAGGTGGCGCGGGCGCTCTGCACGCGCCCGCGGCTCCTGCTGCTGGACGAGCCGTCGTCCGGGCTGAGCGTCGAGGAGACCGAGGGCATGGCGTTCTGGATCCAGGACATCCGGACGATCCTCGGTGTCACCGTGCTGATGGTCGAGCACGACATGAGTCTCGTCAGCTCGGTGTCGGATCGGGTCCTCGCGGTGAACTACGGGCGGCCGATCGCGCTCGGCACCGCGCGCGAGGTGCAGGAGCATCCCGAAGTCATCAAGGCGTACCTGGGCGCCTGACGCATGGCCGACGCGCTGCTCGCCGTCACGAACCTCGAGACCTACTACGGTCCGATCATGGCCATCCGCGGCGTCAGCTTCGCGGTGCCGGAGCGCTCGGTCGTCACGATCCTCGGCGCCAACGGCGCCGGCAAGAGCACGATCCTCAAGACGGTGTCCGGCGTGATGGATCCCCAGAAGGGCACCGTGACGTTCGCGGGCCGCGAGATCCAGGGCATGGATCCCGACAAGGTGACGCGGCTCGGCATCAGCCACGTGCCCGAGGGGCGCGAAGTCTTCCCGTTCCTCTCGGTCCGTGACAATCTGATGATGGGCGCCTTCACGCGGCGGGATGCCGCCGGCGTCGCCGAGGATCTGGAGCTGGTCTACTCCTACTTCCCGGTGCTCCGGTCTCGGGCCGAGCAGCGCGCGGGCTCGCTCTCCGGGGGCGAGCAGCAGATGCTCGCGATCAGCCGGGCCCTGATGACGCGGCCGCGGATGATGCTGCTCGACGAGCCGTCGCTCGGCCTCTCGCCGCGGCTCGTCAAGGAGATCTTCGAGATCATCGCGCGGATCAACCGGGAGCGCGGCGTGACCGTCCTCCTGGTGGAGCAGAACGCCAACATGGCGCTCCACATCGCCGACTACGGCTACGTGCTCGAGGTCGGCCGCATCGTCATGGAGGACACGTGCGCGCGGCTCCTCGAGAAAGAGGACATCAAGGAGTTCTACCTCGGGATGAAGGAGTCGGGCGTCCGCGGCACGCGGCGCTGGAAGAGGAAGAAGACATGGCGGTGACGACCGGCACTTCGACCACCGTCTTCGGCCAGGACACTCTGCCGAAGCTCTTTCGCCACGTCGTGCGCGAGCGCGGGGCCCGGGTGGCCATGCGCGAGAAGGAGCTGGGCGTCTGGCGGGCCGTCAGCTGGCACGAGTACGGCGAGCGGGCGCGGCACGTCGGGCTCGGGCTGGTCGCGCTCGGTCTGCGCCCCCGCGACGTCGTCTCGATCATGGCCGACAACTGCCCCGAGTGGCTCTACACCGATCTCGGGACGCTCTCGGTCGGCGGCGTCACCAACGGGATCTACACGACGGACTCGGCGCGGCAGGTCGAATACATCGTGAACGACAGCGGTACCCGCTTCTTCTTCGCCGCCGACGAGGAGCAGCTCGACAAGATCCTCGAGGTCCGCGGCGACTGTCCCCAGCTGGTGAAGATCATCGTCTTCGACCTCGAAGGGCTTCACGCGTTCAAGGACGAGCAAGTGATGTCGTTCGACGAGCTGCTCGAGCTGGGCCTCCGCCACGAGGCAGAGAACCCTGGGGCCTTCGAGCGCCTGGTCGAACTCGCTCGGCCCGACGATCTGGCCATCCTGGTCTACACGTCGGGCACGACGGGACCGCCGAAGGGCGCGATGCTCAGTCACCGTAACATCTTGTTCCAGATCGACTACTCCGACTACGTCACCGCGCTCCATGACGGCGACCAGCAGCTCTCGTTTCTCCCGCTCTGCCACATCGCCGAGCGCACCGTCAGCGTGTTCAATCCGCTCCGAACCGGCGCCACCGTCAACTTCGCCGAGAGCATCGACACCGTGCCGGACAACCTGCGCGAAGTCGCTCCAGCCCTCTTCTTCGCGGTGCCGCGGATCTGGGAGAAGCTCTACTCGGCCGTCGCCCTCCGGATGCGGGATGCCACGCGCCCGGGACGGCTCGCCTACCACTGGGCGCTCTCGGTCGGCGCGCGCGTGGCCGAGCACCGCGTCGCCGGCCGGCGGCCCGGCGTCGGTCTTCACCTGCTGTTCCGGATCGCGGATTTCTTCGTGCTCGACAACGTCAAGCGCTCGATGGGCCTCCATCGCGCCCGCGGCACCGCGACCGGCGCCGCGCCGATCGCGCCCGATCTCATCAAGTGGTACATGGCGCTCGGCATCGACATGCGCGAGGTCTACGGCCAGACCGAGAACTGCGGGCTCGCCACGGCCATGCCGGTCGACCGCATCAAGCTCGGCACCGTGGGCATCGCCCGGCCCGGCACCGAAGTCCGCATCTCCGCCGAGGGAGAGATCTTGCTGAAGGGCCCCCACGTCTTCCTCGGCTACTACAAGAACCCGACGAAGACCGCGGAAACCGTGATCGACGGCTGGCTCCACACCGGTGACGTGGGCGTCATGGACGATCAGGGATTCGTCCGGATCACCGACCGCATGAAGGACATCATCATCACGGCCGGCGGCAAGAACGTCACGCCGTCCGAGATCGAGAACCAGCTCAAGTTCTCGCCCTACATCTCCGATGCCGTGGTCATCGGCGACAAGCGGAAGTTCCTGTCCTGCCTGGTCATGATCGACCACGAGACCGTGGCGCAGTTCGCGCAGGAGCGGAACGTGCCGTTCACGAACTTCGCCTCGCTGTGCCGAACGGACGAGGTCCAGAGCCTGATCGGCGGCGAGATCGACCGGGTCAATCGACAGCTGGCGCGAGTCGAGACCATCAAGAAATTCCGGCTGATCGAGCAGATCCTCACCGCGGAGGACGAGGAGCTCACGCCGACGATGAAGCTCAAGCGCGCGTACGTTAACCGAAAGTACAAGGACGTGATCGACGCCATGTACGCCGAGGCGTAGCGCCGCTCGGCGGCCACGTCACGGTCCTGGCGTCACGACGAAAGGAGCGCATGATGAGGGTTCGATTGCTCACGGTGGGAGTGCTGATCAGCGCGGTCGCGCTGGCCGGTGTCGCGGCGGCGCAGAAGGAGACCCGCGGCGTCAGCAAGACCGAGATCGTCCTGGGGATGCACACCGACCTCTCGGGCCCGGCCGCCACCTACGGCGTCTCGTCGTCGAACGCCGTGAAGATGCGGTTCGACGAGCTCAACGAGAAGGGCGGGGTGCACGGCCGCAAGATCAGGCTGGTGGTCGAGGACACCCAGTATCAGGTGCCCCGCGCCGTGCAAGCGGGCACGAAGCTGATCAACCGCGATCACATCTTCGCCATGGTCGGCGGGCTCGGCACCCCGATGAACAACGCGCTCTTCAAGGAGCAGTTCGACGCGAACGTGCCGAATCTCTTCCCGTTGTCGGCCGCGCGCTCGATGTACGAGCCCTTCCACAAGCTCAAGTTCTACGGTGCCGCCTCGTACGTCGACCAGGTGCGTGCCGGCATCAACTACTTCGTCACCAAGAAGGGCAAGAAGGCGCTCTGTGTCATGTACCAGGACACCGACTTCGGTAAGGAAGTCCTCGACGGTGTCCAGATTCAAGCCGACAAGATGAAGGTCAAGATCGTGGAGACGACGACCCACAAGCCGACCGACCAGGACTTCACGGCGCAGATCACCAAGCTCAAGGCGGCCAACTGCGACCTGGTCGTGTTCGGCACGATCGTGCGCGACTCGATCGTGCCGTACGCGACGGCGCGCAAGATCGGCTGGACCGACGTCGACTTCTTCGGCTCGACGGCCAGCTACGATCTCTTCGTCGCCGGGGCGCAGGGCGGCGTCACCGAAGGGCTCTACGCCATGGGGCTGACCGACATGCCGTACCGCGACACGTTGAGCCCGACGGCGCAGGGGTGGTTCGATCGCTACAAAGAACGCTACAAGGTCGACCCGAACATCGGGGCCGTGTATGGCTGGGTCGCCGCCGATCTGACGGTGGTCGGACTCGAGAAGGCGGGCGCCGATCTGACGACTGACAGCTTCGTCAAGGGCATGGAGTCGATCAAGAGCTACAAGGACATCTTCAACGGGCCCGAAGCGAGCTTCGGCCCCGACAAGCACCAGGGTGCGAACTCGGCATTCCTCGCGGTGGTCAAGGGCGGCCGCTGGGTGCGGCTGACCGAGCCTCTCAGCTTCTAGGTCTCGATGGCGGCGGAGGAGTCGCCGAGCGGCATCGGCGGCTCCTCCCCGCCCCGTCAGTCGTCGTCGTCGTGGTGACGCCGTCGCCCCAGTAAGGTCGCGGGGACGACCGCGCCCTCGCCGAATCGGGCTGTCAGCCGGTCGACCACTCGAGCCAGTCGCTCACGTCGTAGCGCCGCGGGATCCAGCAGATCGAGCTGGCCCGCGCCCGCCGGGCCGAGGCGGCTCGCGGAAAGCCCGATGAGGCGGACGGGTCGCGTCACGGGATCGCGCTCGAGCAGCGCCAGGGCGCGGCGGTAGAGCTCGAGGCCGTCCTGGGTCGGCTCGCCGGTGAGGCTGCGGGTGTGCGTCTCGAATGGGGCGAGTCGAAGCTTCACGGTGATGCGGCCGGCCGCGTAGCCCCCGTCTCTCAGCTCGGCGGCCACGCGCTCCGCGTGAGCGCGCAGAGTGGTCCGGAGCTTTTCGTGATCCGTACAGTCGGCGCCGAAGGTCTCCTCGGCGCCGATCGACTTGGGCACGCCGAACGGCTCGACCGCCCGGTCGTCGCGTCCGTAGGCCAGGTCGTAGAGCCCATCGCCGTGCTTGCCGAACCGCTTGGCGAGTACGGCCCGCGGCGCCTTCTGGAGCTGGCCGATCGTCGCGAAGCCGAGCTCGCGCAGCTCCTTGGCCATCACCTTGCCGACGCCCCAGAGCCGCTCGATCGGCAACGCGCCGAGGAATCGCGCCTCGTCACCGGCCGCGACGACAACGAGGCCGTCAGGCTTTTCGAGGTCGGACGCCACCTTCGCGACGAACTTGTTGGCGGCGAGCCCCGCCGACGCCGTGAGGTGGGTCTCGGCGTGGATCCGCCGCTTGATCTGGCGCACCGCGTCCACCGCGCTTCCGAAGAGCGACTCGGTGCCCGTGAGATCGACGAACGCCTCGTCGACGGAGACCGGCTCGACGAGCGGCGAGAAGTCGGCCAGGATGCCCATGATCTGGACGGAGACGCGCTGGTATTTCTCCATGTCCACCGGAAGGAAGGCGCCTTCCGGGCAGAGCCGCGCCGCGCGGCCGATCGGCATCGCGGAGCGCACGCCGAACGTTCGCGCTTCGTACGACGCGGCGGAGACGACGCCGCGGCCCGTCGGGCTCGCGCCGACGATCACGGGCCGGCCGCGCAGCTCTGGACGGTCGCGCTGCTCGACTGCCGCGTAGAACGCGTCCATGTCGACGTGCGTGATGGCTCTCGTCACGCGCGGCGTGCCGCCGGGGTGGCGGGCGGGGGTCCCTTTCGCGACCACGCTAGCGGACCTCCCGCGGCGTCGCTGTACCGCGCTCGACGCGGTAGTCGACCCTGACTACACGGGTCGCGAAAGGGACCCCCGCCCGCCACCCCGGCGGCACACGGTCGGCGGTGGAGCGATCAGCGCGTCGGGAATCTGGCCTAGACACAGTTAGGTACGCGCGGTGCAATTGGCTCTTCGGGGGGTTGGGTCGGGGCATTGCAGCGGCGCCCAACCTCGTGGGCTTAGGTGCGGGCGAGGCCGATTTCGGGGGCGACTTCGGTGAGGGCGGCGATGACGAAGGCGATGTGGGCGTCGAGATCGACGCCGAGCTCGGTCGCGCCGCGGTAGACGTCGTCGCGGTTCACGGTGCGGGCGAACGCCTTGTCCTTGAGCTTCTTCTTGACCGAAGGCGGTTCGAGCCCGGTGATTGCCCGGCCGGGCCGGACCAGCGCCACCGCGTGCACGAAGCCGGAGAGCTCGTCGCAGGCGTAGAGAGCTTTGTCGAGGCGCGAGACGCGGGGCACGCCGGAATAGTCGGCGTGGGCCAGGATCGCGTGCACGATCGGCTCGGGCACGCCGCGCGATATCAAGATCTCGGCGCCCTTGATGGGGTGATGCGGCGCGCGCGGGTGCATCTCGTAGTCGAAGTCGTGGAGCATGCCGGTCATGCCCCACGCGTCCGGATCCTCGCCATAGCGGCCGGCGTAGGCGCGCATCGAGGCTTCGACGGCGCGGGCGTGCTTGCGGAGACTATCGCTCTTGGTGAACTCGGTGAGGACGGACCAGGCCTCGTCGCGCGAGATCACGGGCGTGGCGTCTGCTGACCCCGCCACTTGTCGATCGACTTCTTGGAGAACATCCAGGCGCCGTCGAGCTGCAACGACGGGATGCGCCGCTCGGTGGCGAGCGACGCGAGCGCGCGCTCATCCATGCCGAGATACGTCGACGCTTCCTTGAGGCTCAGCATGTCCTTGGGGTTCACGCGTGTTCCTCCTCGACTTTCTTTTTCACCGTCTCGAGCTCGTCCTCGAGAGCTCGAATCCGCTCGACGAGCTGCTCGATGGCCTTGCTCACGGGGTCCGGCAGATCGGTCTGATCCAGATCGATCCCGCCGGCCACCCGCTGACCGTCCCGATATGTTACCCGGCCCGGAACGCCCACGACAACGGAGTTCGTCGGCACCTCGCGGACGACGACCGAGCCGGCGCCGATGCGGCTGCCGTCCCCGATCTTGAACCCGCCGATGATCTTGGCGCCGGCGCCCACGACGACGTTGTCGCCGAGGGTCGGATGGCGCTTCTCCCGCTTGAGGCTCGTGCCGCCGAGCGTCACGCCCTGCAGCAAGGTGACGTTCTCCCCGACCTCGGCGGTCTCGCCGATGACGACGCCCATGCCGTGGTCGATGAAGAGGCCGGGCCCGAGCTTGGCCGCGGGATGGATCTCGATACCAGTGAAGAACCGGGCGATGTGAGACAGGAAGCGCGCCGAGATCTTCCAGCCGCGCCGCCAGATCGCGTGCGCGAACCGGTGGCACGCGAGCGCGTGGACGCCCGGATAGCAGAGGAGGACCTCGAGCGTAGAGCGCGCGGCGGGGTCCCGCTCACGCACCGCCTGGATGTCGCGCCGGAGCGCCACGAACATCCGTCAGCCTCGCTCCGGCCGGGGGCGACCGCTCATGCCGCGCCGACCGGCATCGCCTGCCGGAGCTTCTTGACGAGCGGCTCGACGCACGCGACGACGTAGTCGATGTCGTCGGCGCTGGTCGAGCGTCCGAGCGAGCATCGGACTGCGCCCATGGCCCAGTCGACCGCGACGCCCATCGCGACCAGGACGTGCGACGGTTCGACGTTGCCGGAGGTGCACGCCGAGCCGGCCGAGACGCCGATCCCCTTCAGGTCGAGGCCGAGCACGATCGACTCGGACTCGACGTGACGGAACAGCAGGCTCGCGGTACCCGGGAGCCGCTTGACCGGGTGGCCGGACAGCTTCACGTCGGGCACGCGCTCGCGAATCCCGTTCCAGAGCCGATCGCGGAGGCCCGTCAGCCGCTCGGCCTCCGCGGCCATGTCGCGGGCTCGCACTTCCACCGCCTTGCCGAGCCCGACGATGCCGGCCACGTTCTCGGTGCCCGCGCGCCGGCGCCGCTCGTGCTCGCCGCCGTGCTGGACCGCGACCATCTTGGTGCCCTTGCGGATGTAGAGCCCGGCCGTGCCCTTCGGTCCGTAGATCTTGTGGGCCGAGAACGACAGCATGTCGATACCGAGCAGGTCGAGGTCGATCGGCAGCTTGCCGAAGGTTTGCACCGCGTCGACATGGAACGGCACGCCGTGCTCGCGTGCGATACGGCCGATCGCCTCGATCGGCTGGAGCGTGCCGACCTCGCTGTTGGCGTGCATGATGCTGATCGCCAGGGTGTCCGGGCGGATCGCGCGCCGCACCTCGTCGGGGTCCACCATGCCGTGCTCGTCGACGCCGACGCAGGTCAGGCCGAAGCCCTGGGCCTCGAGCGCCCGGCACGCGCGGAGCACCGCGTGGTGCTCGACCTGCGAGGTGATGAGGTGGCCCTTGCCCTTGGCGAGCGCGAGCCCCTTCACCGCGAAATTGTCCGACTCGGTCCCGCCGGAGGTGAAGACGATCTCCTGGCTCGCCACCTTCAGGAACTTCGCGACCCGCTCGCGCGCCAGGTCCATGCCTTCGCGCGCCTCACGCCCGAACCCGTGGATGCTCGACGGATTGCCGTAGACGTCCGAGAAGTACGGCAGCATCTCGGCGAGCACTTCCGGATGGACGGGGGTCGACGCGTTGTAATCCAGGTACACTCGACGGCTCATCGGCTTGCTCTCCATTTTTTACGATGCTACGCTCGATCCGCGATGGACCTCGCGAAGAAGAAGCTCGGTGTTTTGCTGTCCACGGGGCGCGATCATCCCAACCTCGAGACGGTCGTCGGTCTCTCGAGCGCGGCGCTCGAGCGCGGCGCGGATCTCTACCTGTACCTCATCGACGACGGAGTCACCGCGCTGGACGATCCGCGTGTTCGCGCCCTGCCGGAGCGCGGCGCCAAGCTGTTCGTGTGCGCCTACGGCTGTCAGAAGCGGCGCATCCCTCTGCGCGACGCCGATACCGTGACCTACTGCGGCCTCGTCGTCCTGACCGACCTGATCAACGCCACCGACCGGTTCATCGCGCTCAACTGATTCCGTGATCGTCAGCCCGCCGGTCATCGTCCTCATCTCGACGGACCCGCGCGTGTCCCATCGCGCGAACGAGGCGATGCGCATCGGCCTCGGCGTCGTCGCGGGCGAGAACGACGTCACCTTCGTGCTGCTGGGCGCCGGCGTCCACCTGCTCGACGAGGACACCGACGACCTCGTCGACGGCGACGAGATCGCGAAGTTCCGGGCGAACCTCAAATCGCTCGGCGTGCCGTTCCACGTCGAGAAAGACGCGGTGCCGACCGATGCGAGCTGGAACGCCGACGGCCACGCCGTCATTCCGGTGACCCGCGAGGAGATCGCCGCCCTCGTCCAGCGCGGCCGCCGGTTCCTGGTGTTCTGATGGCCGCGGTGCTCCATCTGGTCAAGGGTTCGGACACCGCGCTCCCGTGGGCCGTGATCGATCGTCATCTCCGCGAGGGCGATCGCGTCACGGTCGTCGTCCTGCCGGGCGGCGCCGCGTCCGGTCTGCCGGCGGGCGTGACGGTGCGCCGCCTCGACGGCGACCTCTCGTACGGTCAGCTGCTCGAGCTGATCTTCGAGGCCGACCAGGTCGTGACCTGGTAAGCGTCCGCCCGCGACCACTCGCGTCATCGGTTCCGGTATTCGTCCAGCCACGCCATCTGGATCGCCTCGAGGATCTTCTCGTTGGACCCCTTCGGGTCGTCGGTGAAGCCGGGAAGCTCGGTCACCCAGCGGTGGAGATCGGTGAAGCGGACCGTCAGCGGATCGAGATCCGGATGGCCCTCGTTGAGCGCGATCGCGATGTCCTCGTAGTCTCGCCAGCTGATCACTTGGGGATCTCCACGACGACGTTGCCGCGCACGACCGCCTGACAGCCCAGCCGCGAGTGGATCGTGAGCCCCTCGGCCGTGTCGAGCCGGTCCTCTTCGTCCGCCTGCATCTCCGAGAGGTTCTCCTCGCCCTCCTTCACGACTACGTGGCAGGTCGTGCAGGCACAGCTGCCGCCGCAGTTGTGCTCGAGATGAATGTGGTTGGCCAGCGCGATGTCCAGCAGGGACCCGGGCTTGCCGTGGTCGGCGAGCGGGTACTTCCCGTCGTCGACCTCGACGGTCACGTTGAGCGGCAGGAACGTCACTTTGTGGACCGCCATTACTTGTCCATGACCTCGTCGGCACGCCGGCTCGCCAGGGCTCCCTTGAGCGCCGCGTCCATCATGAGCTCGGCGAGATGCTCGGTCGCCTGGTTCATCGCGGTCGTCGCCTCTCGAATCCGGTCGCGGTCGGTGCCGGCGCGCGCGTCCTTCAGCGCGGTCAGCGCCGTCATGATCGCCGCGTGCTCGTCGTCGCCGATCAGCCGGCGACCCTGGCCGAGCGCGCGCTCGACGTGGGTGATGACGGTGTCGGCCTCGTTCCGGGTCTCGATGAGCAGACGCGCCTCGACATCGGCCTCGGCGTAGGTGAACGAGTCCTCGACCATGCGCTCGACGTCGGCATCCGAGAGGCCGTAGGTCGGCTTCACCTCGATCGCGGCGGCCTTCTGGCTCCTGAGCTCGGTGGCGGTCACGCTCAGAATGCCGTTGGCGTCGATGAGAAACGCCACCTCGATCTTCGGCATCCCTGCCGGCATCGGGTCGATCCCGGAGAGCTCGAACCGGGCGAGCGAGCGGCAATCCTTCACGAGCTCGCGCTCGCCCTGAACCACGTGCATGTCGACGACGTGCTGGCCGTCGACCGAGGTCGTGAACATCTCGCGCGCGTTCGTCGGGATCGTCGTGTTCCGTGGAATGAGCACGCTGACGATCCCCCCGAGCGTCTCGATTCCCAGGGACAGCGGCGTCACATCGAGCAGGAGCATGTTGGTGATGCCGCCGGCGAGGATCTGCGCTTGCACCGCGGCGCCCAGGGCGACCACCTCGTCCGGGTTCAGCTGGCTGTGCGGCGTCTTGCCGAACAGCTCCTGCACTCGCCGGCGCACGAGCGGCACCCGCGTCGACCCGCCGACCAGGACCACCTCGTCCACGTCCGACGGAGCGAGGCCGGCGTCGGCGAGCGCCATCCGGCACGGCGTCAAGGTGGAATCGACCAGCCGCTCGACGAGCTTCTCGAGCTCGGCGCGCGTGATCTCGCGATGGTACGTGAAGCGCTCGAACGGAATCGTGAGCGCCGTTCGCTCGTCGGACGACAGGCGGACCTTGGCGGCCTCGGCGGCCAGCCGAAGCTCCTGCATCGCCTCCAGGTCGCCGCTGAGGTCCGTATCGTGCTTCGCGCGGATATCGTCGAGCAGCGCCAGGACGATCGCCCGGTCGAAGTCGTCGCCGCCGAGGTGCGTGTTGCCGTTCGTCGCCAGGACCTCGAAGATTCCGTCCTTCACGCGCAGGATCGAGATATCGAAGGTGCCGCCGCCGAGGTCGTAGACGGCGATGAGCCCTTCGCTGATGCGCTGCAGACCGTACGCGAGCGATGCCGCGGTCGGCTCGTTGACGATGCGTACGACGTCGAGCCCGGCGATGCGGCCGGCGTCCTTGGTCGCCTGGCGCTGGCTGTCGTTGAAGTAGGCCGGCACGGTGAT
>Ga0075425_100007390_pt1 | contig 11615 bp, 10 predicted proteins | sample SoiMethybrSBSTD4_FD_75300 | JGI IMG/M metagenome (GOLD analysis project Ga0075425, IMG submission 75300) | Bulk soil microbial communities from a Populus tree surrounding site in Tennessee, USA - Soil MetaG P. TD hybrid SBSTD4 | ecosystem: Environmental > Terrestrial > Soil > Tree plantation...
AGGCTCGGCGTACGACACGCTGCGGCAACACGTCGGGATCTACACGTACGATCACTACGAGTCGAAAGAGTCCGCCGTGATCGCGCTGCTGGACTCCGCGCTGTCGCTTGCTTCTGATCCACCAACGGGTTCGGCGATCGACATCGGCTGCTCGGTAGGCCGCACGACATTCGATCTCGCCGCGCGATTCGCGCAACTCACCGTCGGCGTCGATCTCAACTTCGCGATGCTGCGCGTCGCATCGCAGGCATTGCGCGAAGGCCGCGTGCGCTACGCGCGGCGCCGCGTCGGACTGGCCTACGATCGCAGCGAGATCGAAGTCGACGTGCCCGCGCGCGAGCTCGTCGACTTCTGGTGCTGCGACGCGGCGGCGCTGCCGTTTCGAGACTCGACGTTCGCGATCGCGTCGATGCTCAACGTGATCGACTGCGTCGCTGCGCCGCGCGACACGCTCGCCGAATGCGCGCGCGTGCTGCAAGACGGCGGCAACGTGCTGATCGCGACGCCGTACGACTGGGCGCCGACGGCCACGCCGGTCGAACAGTGGCTCGGCGGACACTCGCAGCGCTCCGCGCAGCGCGGCGCGTCAGAGCCGGCGCTGCAGTCGTTGTTGCGCGAGATGAAGTTCGAGATCGTCGCCGAGCGCGATCAATTGCCCTGGCGATTGCGACTGCATGACCGCAGCGCCGTCGACTACTCGGTGCACGTGATCGCCGCGAAGCGCGTCAGTTGATCTTCACGAGCGATCCCTTCACCGTGAGGATCCCGCTCGCTTCGACGTTGTGCATTCCCGACGCCTTCGACGCCACCATCGTCCCTTCGTTGTTGAGGTTCATGCTGGCCTTGTTGTTGACGTTCATCCCCTGCACGGTGGCATCCATGCTCGCCTTGTTCGTGACGTTCATTCCCTGCACCATGACGTCGTTCGTCGCCTTAGCGGTGATGCCCATGCTCGATTGCAGCGTCATGTCCTGCTTCGACTTGATGGTCACAGTTCCGGTGACGTCGATGACGAGATTCCCTTTCACCGTCAGCGTGTAATCCTTCGTGACGTCCTGTGTGAACGCGTCTTCGTTCGTGTGCGTCTCCGCCTTCGTGACTTTCACCGTACGGGTGCCGGCGACCGTGACGGTGTCGTTGCCGGTGTCGACGAGCATCTCGCGGTTGCCGGTCTTGATCTCGAGCTTGTCGTTGCCCTGATCGAGCGTCACCGTGCGATTGTTGTAAATGTCGACGGTGACGTCGCCCTTGTCCTTCTTGACGAAGCCGACCTTGCGCGTCTCGTTGTTGTTGATGACGACGTTGTAGTCCTTCTGCGCCTGAATGAAGATCTCTTCCGAGTCTTTCTTGTCCTCGAATCGGATCTCGTTGAAGCCCGCGCCCCCTTTCGACGTATTGCTCTTGATGGTGCTCTTGGTCTGATCGGTCGGCAGCGTGTAAGGAATGGTCTGCTCGGCGTTGTAGACGGAGCCCGTAATGAGCGGCCGGTCGGGATCGCCGTCGAGGAAGCTCACGACGACTTCGGCGCCGATGCGCGGCAGAAACATCGCTCCCCACGCCTTTCCCGCCCATCCCTGAGCGACGCGAATCCAGCACGAGCTGTTCTCGTCGTTCGTTCCTTTCTGGTCCCAATGAAATTGCACTTTGACGCGGCCGTATTTGTCGGTCCAGATCTCTTCGCCCGATTTCCCGACGACAATGGCCGTCTGTGATCCCGGAATGACCGGCTTACGCGTCTTACGGCGCGGGCGATAAGTGTTAGCCGACGGAAAGGCCTCGAACGAGTTCGAATAGCTGTCCTGCATTGCCGCATGCGAGACGCGCGACAGCACATAAGCGGCATTGGCGTCGTCGCGATAATGCTTGGCCATCGTAGTCTTGCCGCCCGCAGTGAACGCCGCAGCGAGACTCTCGCCGCGCAGCACCTTGCGCGGCGCCTCCTCGGCCTCCAGTCGCAGCTTGGCCAGCGACTCGGCGTCATCCTTTTTTGCAAATCCGCCCGGATATTCGTAAATGCGCCGCGTCGAGCCGTTCGTAGCAACCGTACTGTCGGTGCTCCCCATCAAATCCGTCGACGGCGTCTCGAATCCGAAATCATCGACAGCGTACTTGCCCGGAATCACCATCTCTTCGATCGTGCAGGAAAGAATCGAATTCTGCACCGGCGAGTTGCCGTAAATGCCATAGTCGACTGTCGCCGCTCCCGCACAATCGGCAAATGCCGACGAGTCGTCGCCCAAGACGAGCGTGTGCTTCCCATCTTCGTGCGAGAAGAAATAGAAAATGCCTGCGGTCTCGAGCAGCCGCGAGATGAACTCGAACGTCGTCTCGTTGTACTGCACGCAATATTCGAGCGCGGTGTACGTGCCGGTCGTGCTGTTCTTGTAGTCGGTGAAGCCGAGCTCACCGAAAAGTCCGGTGACGATGTCGATGACCGACTTGTTCTGCCAGATCCTGCAGTCGGCGCTCATCGTCAGCAGCCAGAACCACGGGTGCAATTCCGCGAAATACGTCGTGAATCGCGCATCCGTCGCCCCTTGCACGAAGCGGCCGACGATGGCGTTGATGTAACGCGTCGTGTCGTCGGACACCTTGATCGAGATCGTCACGCTCTTGCCGACGATCTGCGAGAAGTCGAGGGCATTGTCCTCGGCCTGCATCTCGACGAAGAAGTGAAAGAGCCCCGAGATCCGCTCCTCGCCGCGGAAGCTGCGGATCAGCAGCTTGTCGGCGCCGAGGGGGGTGGAGATGGAGATGTATTGGGCGGTTTCGGTGAATGCCATGCGGTCAGTCTACGACGTCGAGACGCTCCTCGACGACGGAGAATGAACGCGGTTTTGCGTTCTCGTCTTCGATCAGAAATCGATCGATCGGCCCGAAGATGGCCTGCAATTCCTCCGGCGTGCACGTCGGCAAATACACGCGCAGCACGCGCGGATCGTAGAAGCGGAAGTAGACATTGCGTCCGTCCGGCAACTTCACGAACACGAAGCGGCGCAGGTGATTGCGCAGCGCTTCCATCTTCACGGGGGCGTTGAGGAACACGCCCCAACTATTGCCCCACCCCTTCTCGAGGAGCCACGGCGTGAAGCGCGACTCCGGATTCAGCTCGACGACATACGGCGCCACCTCGGCCATCGTCGTCGCGGCGTCGCCGCGATAGAGGCAGCACCATTCGCAATCGGCGCGCAGGACGGCGGGATAGATGGCACCGTCGCGCGCGGCGTCGAGAACCGCATACGCACGCGTGTCGGCGACTTCGGGAAAAGGAGGAAAAAGCTCTTCGATGAGTCTGTCGTAGATCTCCGGCGTCATGATTCCGGTGCGGCTTCAACGAACGCGTCGCCCGACGCGGCGGAACCTTTCATTCAAGCACACTGTTGATGGGCCGTCTCCTGCGGCGCGGTGTTGTCGCAGGACTCGACGAAAGGCGCCCCAGACTGGGACGCGGCTTTCATTCAAGGGCATTGTGCGGCCGGCACCGGCTTGCGGAACCGCAGCACGTTCTCGTTCTGCTTCGCGATTGCAGCCACTTGCGTCATTGCGTCCTCAGATCTTGTGCACTTCGACGAGTTTGTCCCTGAACGTCTGATCGATTGCGCCGGTCGCGTCGAGACCGTTCTCGACCCGAAATGCGGTGACCGCGGCGAGCGTCGCCGGACCGGCCTCGCCGTCGAGCTCACCGTAATAGAGGCCGAGATTCGTGAGCCGCTGTTGAATGCCGATGACGTGATCGCAGGGATAGAGCGTGGCCAGACTGATGTCGCGCTCCCACGGATCGGTGAATCCCGGTTCCTCGAGCCACACGCTCAAGCGCCCTTCCTTCGCGCGCGGATCGATGTCGCACTCGATCTTCCCTTGATCGTCGGCCGTGCCTGTGAGCTTCTTGCCGTCGACGACGAGCTCGTACTTTTTCGACGCGAACGGCTCGCCGTCGGGATCGAGCAGAATGAGCGTGAACTTCACCGGCACGCCTTTGCGCACGAAGACGTGCCGTTTCCCCGTCGCGCCGGTCTCGTTCTTGACGCGCACCGCCATGACGGTGAGCCGGTCGCCGGGGAGCAGCACTTCCGCGCTCTTGCGCGCCTGCTTCAGGGCGTCGTTGGCGGCATCGTTCCAGATCGTGTCGGGGAGCAGGCCGCTGCGCGCGGCGATCGACACGATGCTCTCGCCGGGTTTGACGACATGCTCGCCGCTGCCCGCGGGGACGCAATCATCCGCCATCGGGTTGGAATTCTAGACTACTGCAGCGTCGCGAGAACACGTTTGGCGGCGCCCTTTCCGCTCGAGTACGCCCCGTGTGCGGTTCCGTAGTGTTCGTACCAAAGCGCTTCGCCGGCAAAGAAGACGAGCGGATTCTTCGAGGCATCCTGCAGCGCATTTTCGGCGAGGAACTTCCGCTTCCCTTTTCCGCCGAGCGCCGTGTACGAATACGCGCCGAGGCTGTAGGGATCGACGGACCAAGCACTCATTGCGACGGCCGTCGGATTTTTCTTGTCGAGGAACGGCAGAGGTTTGACGATGAGCGGGAGTACGTATTCGACGACTTTCTTTTCGTCCTTCTCCTCATCGAGCTTCTTGGCCAGCGCTCCTCCCACGATGCAGAGAAGGACATTGCAGCGTCCTTGACCGCGATGGGTCAGGAGCTTGATCATGTTCGTCGCGTCTTCGGTGTACGGCCAGACGACGAGCTCGCGGAGATCTTCTTCGGGGCCCTTCTCATCGCTCTCTTTACGCTTGGTCAACTTGGTAACGCCGGCGTAGACGTCGACGTCGAATTGAAGCGCGATCTTCTTGAAGTGGCCCATCGGCAGCTTCGCGAAGGCGGCCGAGAAATCGGACGGCAGCTCGGGATCGAACGCGATCTTCTTGGCATTGATGACGCCCGTCGGCACGGTCACGATGGCGCGGTCGAAGATTTGCGCTTCCGTCGTCGTCACCGTCACGCGGCTGTCGGCATAAGAGACTTTCTTGACTTCCGCCTTCAGAAGCGTCGTCAGGCAGGGATAGCTCGTCGCCAGTTGTTTGCCGTATTCGGCGATGAGTGCTCCATATCCTTTGACGCAGACCGTTTGCCGCGCCTCCGAGTCGGGACGCAAGGCGAGGTCGACGACCGACATCTGGTCGAACTCGATGCTCTCGTCCATTGCGCCGATTCGGGTAGTGGCCATCGTCAGCAGCTTCTTCGAGCTCTCCAGAGCCTCCTTGGCGTTGGAGACCTTTTCCTTGATGGCCTTCGTGAGAAGATCCTTTCGGATGGCGTCACCCGATTGTTGTTTCACCGATTCAAGGGTGATCTTCTGCTTGGCTGCGTCGCCCGCCTTTTTCCTCTGGACGTTCCTCGTCGCTGCATCGGTGAACTCGTCATCCCGCTTCCGCTTCTGCTGCTCGAATTTGGTCTTTCCTTCAGCGTTGTAGTTCGCTTTCAATTCAGACCGCAGTTTACGGTCGTGCAGAACATCGATCGCCTTCTCGAGCTCCTCTTGGTTGACCTTGAAATCGGCGAACGTCTTGTCCACCTCCGCCTCAATTAGCTTGTCCCGAAGCTTTCCCACCTCCTCGTCGACTTCACTATCCTCGACAGTCGCTTCGCTCTCTGCATATTTCTCGAGCACGGCATCGAGTTTGACGCTCATCACATCCTTGGCGAGGAGATCCTCGCCCCAACAATGCAGCAGGTTCTCGATGTCCCCGCCGAGGCTCTCCAACTTCTCCATTTTTTCTTTATCGATCTTGTCGCCTTCGATGAGGAAATTCTCGATCAGCTCGTCGTAACAGTCGAAGCCCTTCAACGACTTGGCTTCCTTGGCCCAATGGTCGTCATGGAGCCACTGGCATCCCTTATCGAACGGAACGCCGAGCGAGGTGTCCGTCCAGGCACGGCCGCCGATGCGGTCTCGCGCTTCGATCATCGTCACACTGCAGCCGGCCGCGAGAAGGTCGCAGGCAGCCTTCAGTCCAGCCGCACCGGCACCGACGATTGCTACGGCCGGACAGGCGCATTGAAGACTCTTGTCGAGCTTCGTGTTCTTTTTCAGCGATAGCGTTGCTTTCGTTTTCAACGTTTTCGCGAATTTCGCATGCTTCGAATCGAACACGCAGTCAGCATCCGCCTCCTCGAATTCCGTGATCGTGAACGTAACGACGCCCTTGGCGTCGGCGGCGGCCTTGTCGGACGCGTCGGCGATCGTCAACGACACGATCTCTTTCGCCGCGCATTTCAAAATGGTGACGACGATGCGGCATGCCGTCGCGCAGGATTCGACGGACTCGTCGGGAGGGCCCGATTTAGCGGCGATCTTCATCAGCCTCGAGACGGCTCAGCTTCTCGTTCGTCGTGGCCTCGGCGTCGTACAGGATGGCGCGCGTCCAGCGGCTCTCCGCGCTCATTGTGATTTCCAAGCCATACCGGCACACGAACGGGAGGAAGCGCGTCAATGCAACGTGGTCGCGGATGGCGAATTGCGCCGCGATCTCCATCGCACCGCGCACGAATTCGCGCAATGCCGGCTCCGCCTCATCGCTGCGCTTCGGTTGCAGGACGATGACACGGCGAATAAGATCGTCCTCGACTTCCTTCGCACGCGCCAGACGGAATGCCTCCATCTGCTCGCTTCGTATGAGCAGCATGCAGCAATGTTAGATTAATTATCCAATGCGCCTCTTTCTCCAGGACGGCCCGGCGCGGATTCAGATCCTGTCGCGCTCGAACGTGCGCGAGTTCCGCGACATCGGCGCCGCGCGCGAGTTCCTTCGCCCTCTGCTCGCGAATGACGGCAACGTCGCCGCAATCCGGCGCGCCATCGGCTACGAGCAACAACTGCTGTCGAATCAGGATCTGCTCGAGCAGCTTGCGTCGCTCATCGTGCATGAAGGACTGCAGATCGTGTCGTGCGCGGACGGCTATCTCGCCGCGATTCAGGGCACGTTCACCGAGGCGGCCGCACAAGCCGCGACGCCGCAACAGCAAACGACGACCACGCCGGCGCAGGACGAAGAAGCGGCACAGCAACAACCGGCCGCGGAGGAAAAGCATTGGATCGAGATCGAGCTCGTCGACGATAACGGCAATCCCGTGCCGAACGAGATGTACGTCATCGAGCTGCCCGACGGAACGCAGCGAACCGGCGTCACGGACGGCGACGGCAAAGCGCGCATCGGCGGCATCGATCCCGGAACGGCGAAGGTCTCGTTCCCGAATCTCGACAAGAGCTCGTACGAGCCGCAGTGATCAATCCTCGACGATCTTGATGTTGATCGGCTTCTGGATGTCGGCGCCGGGCCAGAAGCGCTTGCACTCGCGCACGACCCACACCTCGTGCTTCTTCGAGTTCTTCTGAATGATGAACTGAATCAGCGACTGATAGTAGAACGTCCAGACGCCGAGCCCCTGCGACTTGACGCCGAAAACCATGCCGAGCGGCACCGGCTGAACAAAGTCGGCCTTCAGCTTTTCGGTCGCTCTCGTCCTCAGCTTCTCCAGCTTCTCCGCGTTGGCCACGTGCGGCGTGTACAGAAACGCATCGGCGTGCTGCCGCGCGTAATGCGATTCCCCTTTCGGAAACTTTGTTTGCGCGGCCACGACGTCGGCGTTCATCGCCTGCGCCTTCAGCATCATCGACCAGCGAACGGTATCGTCCTTCGACGGCGGCGGATCATGCTTCAGGTCGCGCGCATTCGAGTGATAGACCGTCGGCTCGAAAGGATCGCCGTCGATATGAACCATGCAGCCGCTGAGCGCACCGGTGAAGAAGACATGCGGGTTCGCGAGACGGTCGCGCTTGTCCCACACCGTCGTTTTCTCGCTGCGTTTCAATGTGATGCGATACGTCTTGTTGTACTGCCACGGCAGCCAGTACACCGGGAACCACGACTCGGTGAGCTGCGCCGGGTTGAACTCGACTTCGAAGCAGTTGTGCGCGCCATCCTTCGCAACGATGTTTGCGAAGAGAATCCGGTTGCCGCCCTTCACTTGGTAAACCGTCAGGTTCGGATTGACCTTCTTCGGCTTCAATCGGTCGGCATCCTCGAGTCCGAGCTGCGGGAGGATGGCGTTCTTCTTGGCGAACTCGAGCGGGTCTTCGAGAAATTTGGCGCTGGACATTGGGAGCGATGGACTGCCGGATATTTTACAATCGCTTCATGCCCAGCTACACGGTGAAGCAAGGTGACACGATCATCGGCCTCGCCGCGAAAAACGGTTTCAAAGACGCCGACACGATCCTCAACGCGTCCGACAACTCGTCGCTGAAGGAGTCGCGCACCGATCCCGGCATCCTCTTCCCCGGCGACGTCGTCGTCATTCCGTCGCGCGAGCTGCTGCAACATCCATCCGCTGTCGACGCGTCGCACAAATTCAAGGTCACGCGGCCGAAAGCGTGGATCCGCCTCGTCGTCAAAGACGCCGAGGGGAAAGCGCTCGCGAATCTGAAATACCAGCTCACCGTCGGGGGAAAACAGTGGAGCGGCACGCTCCCCGCCGACGGCGTGCTCGAGCAAGCCGTCTCTCCCGCCGCGCGCGACGGACGACTCACCGTCTGGCTCGACGACAAGAACACCGAGATCTGGGACTTGTCCATCGGCTACATGGATCCGCTCGACGAGATCAGCGGCGTTCAAGCGCGCCTCAACAACCTCGGATTCGATTGCGGTGAGCCGAACGGCAAATTGAACGACGCGACGAAAGACGCCATCCGCGCATTCCAAGCGCGCCTCGGCATCGACGTCACCGGCGCGATCGACGACACGCTGAAACAGAAGCTCACCTCGTACTACGATCCCGCGCAGGACGAGACGACGCAGGAGAGCACGCCGTCATGATGCACAAGGCTCACGTGCAGCTCGTCGCGGCGCAAGGCACCGCCGGCGACAAGCTGCGATTGACCACATGGATCGAAGTGCAGCTCGTCGGCGAAGACGATCAGCCGATCGCCGGCGAACCGTGCGAGATCACGCTGCCGGGCGGCAAGAAGATCAGCGGCTGGTTGAACGAGAACGGCGTCCTGCGCGTCGCGCAAACGTGGGCCGGCGATTGCCAGATCACGTTTCCGAAGCTCGATCAGGACACGTGGTCCGCGAAAGACGACGCGGCGACATGAGCGTGCGCGACGACGATCGCGCCGTTCGCGAGTCGTATGAGCGCGTGCCCTATCCGAGCGGATCGCAACCGGAGACGCACCCCGCCCATCTCGCCGCGCTGGCGATTCTCGGCGGACTCGATCCCGCGCCGCCGCAGGAGAGCCGCGTGCTGGAGCTCGGATGCGCCGACGGCGGCAATCTCGTTCCGATGGCGATCGAGTTTCCGCGGGCGCGCTTCGTCGGGATCGATCTCGCGCCGCGACAGATCGACGACGCGCGCGCGTTCGCGCAATCGATGTCGCTGGCGAACATCGACTTCCGCGCGATGAGCATTCTCGACGTCGACAAGTCCCACGGCCAGTTCGACACGATCCTCTGCCACGGCGTCTTCTCGTGGGTCGGCGAAGCGGTGCAGGAGAAGATCTTCGAGATCTGCCGCGAGAACCTCGCGCCGAACGGCGTCGCGTACATCAGCTACAACATCTATCCAGGATGGCATCACCGCGCGCTCGTGCGCGATGCCGTGCTCTTTCACACGCGCGACGTCGATGATCTGCACGAGAAGACAAAGCGCGCGTTCGAGTTCATGCACTTTCTCGCGGAGAGCGCGGGCGAAGGAACGGACGCGCATTCGGTGCTGCTGCGCACGGGGCTCGAGCATTTCGAGAATCACAGCGAGCGGCCCGAGTACGTGACGCACGAGTATCTCGAGGCGACGAACGCACCGTGCTACTTCCGCGACTTCGTCGCGCGCGCGGCGCAACACGGACTGCGGTATGTCGCGGACGCGGAGCCGGCACTCGGCGAAGTCGACGCGCTGCCGGCGAACGTCGCGGCGAAGCTGTGCGGATTCGCGTCGAATGACATCGATCTGCAGCAGTACGTCGACTTCGTGACGAATCGCTCGTTCCGCCGATCGATTCTCACACGCGACGATGCGCCGCGCTCCTCCGCGCCGCTGCCGGTATCTCGCCTCTTCGCGTCATCCGCCGCGAAAGCGCAGTCTGCCGATCCCGATCTGCGCGCTGCGGTGACGGAGTCGTTCCTCACCGAGCGCGGCAAACCGTTCTCGTCGACGCATCCGCTCGCGAAATCTGCGCTCGTCGCGCTCGCCGCCCAGTGGCCGCGCTCCATCGCGTTCGAAGAGTTGCGCACCGACATGCAGGCGCGCTTGCGGTCACCGGTCGAACGCGACGCGCTCGCCGATCTCCTCACGTCGCTGCACGCATTCGACGTCGTCGACCTGCGCGCCACACCGCCGAATTGCGTGAATCGCATGAGCGATCGCCCGCGCGCGTCCGAGCTTGCGCGGCGTCAAGCAACCGCAGGGCTTCTCGTCTCCAACCAACGGCACCGCCTCGTCAAGCTCGACGACCCCGTCGCGCGTTTTCTCCTTCCGCTCCTCGACGGCACGCGCGATCATCACGCACTGCTTCGCCTCCTCGACCGCGAGGCGGCGCAGCAGCGACTCGACTTGTCGCTCGACGGAAAGACGGCGGTCGACGCGCGGCGCGTTCCCGCAATCCTGCAAGCGGTTCTCGACCACCATCTGAAGAAGATGGTGGAGTACGCGTTGTTAGTGGAGTAATGACATCGTGCGCATCGTCTCGTTCGCTTTTCTCGCATTCGTCGTCGGCTGTGCCCAGGCTGTTCCTTCGAGTGAACGGCACTCGTCACGTGAGCGGCGGTTTCCTGTCGGCGACGGCCCGGGCGTTGTCGCGCTCATCGACGCCAATCACGATGGGAAAGCCGACCTTGCGGTTGCGAACGAAAGGAGCGGCACGGTCTCGATTCTGTTGGGCGACGGCAAAGGAGGATTCTCGAATGCTCCCGGCTCGCCGATTCCAGCAGGCCACAATCCGAACGACATCGCCGTCGACGACTTCAACGGCGACGGTTGGGCCGATCTCGCTTTCGCAAATCACGAGACTCAGGAGTTGACCGTGTTACTCGGCGGCGAGGGAGGGCGATTCAGACCGGCCACTCCCTCGCACGTCACAGTGGCCGTCAAGCCGCATCCGCATGGAGTGGCAGCCGGCGATTTCAACGGCGACGGTTCGCCGGACTTGGTGACCGATAGTTGGGGAGACGATCGCCTGGAGATCTTGTTCAGCGACGGCAAAGGTGCGTTTCGCACGCCTGGATCGTATGTGCCTGTAGGCAAACATCCGTATCAGCGAATCCGCGTGGCCGATCTCAATCGCGACGGCCATGCCGACATCGTCAGCCCGAACCTCGACGGAAACAACGTCACGATTCTGCTGGGCGACGGCAAGGGCTCATTCAAGCAGCCGGCCGGTTCGCCGTTCCCATGCGGCGACTCGCCGTTCAATGTCGCGGTGGGCGACGTCAACGGCGACGGAATCCCCGATCTCGCCATCGTGAATTCGCCGAGTAGCGCAACGAATCCCGTCGGGCGCGACGGCCTGACGGTGTTGATCGGTGACGGCCACGGAGGATTCCGCGCCACGAGCGAATCGCCGCTCAGCACGGAAGCGTTTCCCAACATCGCCGCCATCGGCGACGTCAATGGCGAT
>Ga0075425_100007391_pt1 | contig 11615 bp, 8 predicted proteins | sample SoiMethybrSBSTD4_FD_75300 | JGI IMG/M metagenome (GOLD analysis project Ga0075425, IMG submission 75300) | Bulk soil microbial communities from a Populus tree surrounding site in Tennessee, USA - Soil MetaG P. TD hybrid SBSTD4 | ecosystem: Environmental > Terrestrial > Soil > Tree plantation...
TCGCGGAGAACAATCGCAGTCCATACCTCGGCACGGCTCTCCTCAACCTCGCGCGTCTGGCGGTTCGCTCCGCCGACTTCGGCGCCGCGGGCGCGCTGAACTTCGAAGCAGCGGCGCTGAATGAGAAGGCGAGAGAGACCGGCGCCGTCTTCGAGTCGCGCATTCTCGATGCCCGCATGGCGATGGCGAGGAGTGAATTCGACCGCGCGCGCCCGATACTCGAGAAGGTGATTGCCGAGGCGCAGTCGAAACAAATTCTGTGGGAAGCGCACGGGCTGCTGGCGCAATCGTTCGCATCGCAGAAGAAAGACGATCTTGCGGACGAGCACTTTCGTGCTGCCATCGAGAAGACCGATGAAGCGCGCGAAGACATCGAGAACAAGGAGCGGAGCCTCTCCTTCGCGGAGCTCTCGAAGGAGCTGAACGACTCCTATGTCGACTTCCTCATCTCCACCGGCAAGCCGCGCGAGGCGCTGCGCGTCGCCGAGTCGTATCGCGCGCGATCGCTCGCCGGAGATCGCGACACGTTCGATCCGGAGCGCGTTGCACGCGACGCAAACGTCGTCATCCTGTCGTACTGGCTTGCCGCCAAGCGTTCGTACGTTTGGGTCGTGAAGAGCGGCGGTGTCGAAGCGTTCGCGCTCCCGCCGTCGGCGGAGATCGAGAGCGCGATCGACTCGTATCAGCGCGCGGTGCTCCAATCGCGTTCGAGCGATACGGAAGGCAAGCGTCTGTACAACCTTCTGGTACAGCCTGCGGCGGCATCGCTTCGCGGCGCGACGCGCATCGCCATCATCCCGGACGGCCGCATCGCCACGTTCAATATGGAGACGGTCGTCGTGCCGTCGCCTCGTCCGCACTACTGGATCGAGGACGTGACGGTTCATCGCGCGGCGTCCCTTCAGTTGCTCGCGCCGTCGTCGCGCGCGTCAAAAAGCGATCGCATGCTGCTGATCGGCAACGCGCCGCAGGCGGATCCGGCGTTTCCTGCGCTGCGCCATGCAAGCGCGGAGATCGATCGTGTGCGGCGACACTTCAACGAAACGACGACGCTCGCCGGCGCGCAGGCGACGCCGCATGCGTACTTCGCGAGCAAGCCGGAGTCGTTCGCGTTTCTCCACTTCGTCGCGCACGGCGTCGCCGTTCGCCTTCAGCCGCTCGACTCCGCGGTCATCCTCGGCCGCGACCGCGACGGCTACAAGCTCTACGCGCGCGACATCGCACGGCATCCGCTGCGCGCGCGCCTCGTCACCATCTCGAGCTGCCACGGCGCCGGCCGCCGCGCCTTCGCGGGCGAAGGTCTCGTCGGATTGGCGTGGGCATTCCTGCGCGCCGGCGCGCACGAAGTGATCGCGTCGTTGTGGGAAGTGAACGACGAAGCGGCGCCCGATTTCATGGATGAGATGTACGCCGCCATTCACGCCGGCCGCGATCCCGTCGATGCGTTGCGCGCCGCGAAGCTGAAGATGCTTCGCTCGAAAACGATCTATCGCAAGCCGCTCTATTGGGCGCCGTTCGTTCTCTATTCGCGATCGTGATCGTTTGGCGTCCCCGGCAGGGCTCGAACCTGCGACCCACAGCTTAGAAGGCTGTTGCTCTGTCCAGCTGAGCTACGGGGACGAGCGGGCTGCGCTGCATCGTAGCCGAACGCGCCGGACGCAGAAATCCTTTCATGAAACGGGGAGCGCATCCGCGTCACTACTCCTTCTGAAACGTTGATCGGCCGATCGACCGGTTCTGAAAGGAGCTCTCTCTCATGCCGACAAGTTCGAAGTACACCCTGACCGTTCCGATCGACGCCTCCGGCGTCGACGACGCCAAGGGACGATTGAAAGTTGCGGTGCTCGACGCGAAAGGCGCGATCGTGCAGACCAAGCGCGTCGAGCTCGATGCGAAGAAGCAGGCGTCGGCCACGTTCACGCTCGAGCAGCCGGTGCCCGGGGGACGAGTGGTCGTCGCCCCCGATCACATCGACGACGAGACGCTGCCGAGACTGCAGACGATCCGCGAAGTCCTTCCTTCGCGTCCGTTCGCGCGCTCGCGCGAGCTGAAGCTGCAGCCGATCGTCATCTCGCCGTACTACTGGCATCTCTGGTGGATTCTCTGTCGCGAGTTCACGATCACGGGAAAGATCATCTGTCCCGACGGCCGCCCCGCGCCCGGCGCGAGGATCTGCGTCTACGACGTCGACTGGTTCTGGTTCTGGCAGAGCAAACAACTGATCGGCTGCACGTACGCGGATGCGAACGGTGCGTTTCAACTGAAGTTCAAGTGGTGCTGCAACCTCTGGCCGTGGTGGTGGTGGTGGGAGCGCGAATGGCTGCTCGACCTCGAGCTCGCGGAGAAAGTGATCTCGAGTCTGCCGCCCGAGCTGAAGGTCAAGCCGCTTCCGCCGATCGGTCCGAAGCCGGATCTCGCGTTCTTCGACGCCATCCTGCCTTCGAGCAATCTCGACAAGTCTTCGTTGGACGCAGCCGCGAACAACGAGACGTCGATTAGCCGCTTCATCACCAACACGGAGCGCCTGCGTCCGGAGCTCGCGAAGATCGTTCCGCAGATTCCCGGTCCCTGGTGGCCGTGGTATCCGTGGCAGCCGTGGTACGACTGCAATCCCGACGTCGTCTTCACCGCCACGCAGGAGTGCGAAGGAAAAGAAGTCACGATTCTCAATGAGGGATTCTGGAGCGTTCGGCCGGACATCCCGACGCAGTACAACGTCGTGCTGCACGCGAACTCGAACGCGTGCTGCCGTCCCGACCATCACGTCTGCGGCGACGAGGATTGTCTGATCCTCACGAGCGCGTGCAACGTCGAGCGCAACGACATCGGACAGGACACGACGCCTGCGAACATCGCGTTCGCCGGTCTCGTCAATCCCGCGCTCGGTGCGACGCTCGGCCGCGGCGCCGATCGTCCGTTCGCCGGCAGCATCGTCGTCGACGGAACGCCCGAGTGCATGGGTTCCGACGCCGAGTACTACGAAGTCGAGTACTCCTACTACAACGGTTCGTCGTGGAGCGCGTACGCGCCGGTACCGGTTGGCTCACTCGGCGGCTTCGTGCGCACGTATCTCGAATTTCCCGGCGGCATGAATCCGCCGATCTGGCATCACGAGACGTTTGCGCCGCATCCGGTCGGAGGCAAGAACGTCTACACGTCGCGCAACTTCTTCGAGAGCACCCATCCGTGGCTGTGCAACGGCGTGAACTGCGACGTGATGTTCGTATGGCTAACCGACAGCGCAACGTGGGCCGATGGTCTCTACAAACTGCGCGTGCGTCCGTACAAGCTCGTCGGCGCCGTGCTGCAGGACGTCCCGCTCAACTCGTGCGGCGAGAATCATCCGAGCGAGCTCGCGCTGCGTCTCGACAATCGTCCGATTCCCGATCCGCTGCATCTCCCGACGGGACATCCGTGCGGGACGAACAGCGTGCATCTCTGCAGCGTGCAGCCCGACGTCGACATTCAGCAGGTGCGCCTCGTTCACGCCGACGATTCGTTCGACCTCGTCGACGCCTGCGGCCAGTACACGATCGCCGACGGCGACTCTCTCGAGATCGACATCCTCGTCTACGACGTCGACCAGCACCTCGGCATCTACACGCTCATCGACACGTTCGGCGAAAGCGAGTATCGCGATCTGCTGGCTGGTCTGAGCGCAGGCAGCGGTCTGACGAATGCCGGCGCCGACGCGGTCGGTCCCGAGTACAAAGACGCGTTGTCGCAAGGCGCGATTGCGCCGAACTGGCAGGGCGGCGTCATCACCGTGACGATCGACGCCGACAAGATGTGCGACAAGTTCCCGGTCACCTGCTGCTACCAACTCGAGCTTCGCGCGTGGAAGCGAACGATTGTCGATTGCAACCAACTCCACGGCAATCTCGCGGAGTACAGTTTCTTCCTCGCGAGAGACAAGAAGTGCTAGAGGACTCATTGAGCGGGCTCGTCTTCATCGCAGCGATCCTCGCCGTCTGGCGCGTGACGCATCTCGCTGTCGTTGAAGACGGGCCGTTCGAAGTCTTCGTGAAGTTACGGCGAGTCGCTTCGGCGATGAAGCTGGAGCGGCTCGCCGCCTGTTTCTACTGCGCCAGCGTATGGATTGCGCTCGCGGTTGCGCTCTTCATCACGCGCGAATGGCGCGCGCTCGTGCTCTTCGTGCCGGCGTTTTCCGGCGGCGCGATTCTCCTCGAGCGCGCGACGACGCGCGAGACATCGCCGATGTGGGTCGAAGAAGAAAAGGAGACGACATGAGTTGCTGTGGTGGACGACGTTCGCAGATTGCGCCGAATCGAAATGCGGTGGCTCCGCAGATCACGACGATCGCCGAGCCGGGACGTCCGACGCTCGTCGTGGTTCGCTACGACGGCAAGGGAACCCTGACCGGATACGGCAGCGCGACGGGACGCAAGTATCGCTTTCCGCCGGGAACCGAGGTGGCGATCGACATTCGCGACCGGCATGGATTGAAGGGAGTGCCGAATCTGCGTGAAGTGCGATTCGCGTGAGGCGGGTTGGTCGGGGCGAGAGGATTCGAACCTCCGACCCCCTGCTCCCAAAGCAGGTGCGCTACCAGACTGCGCTACACCCCGACTGAGTGTCAGGCAACAGGCCTGTCGAAAGAGGCATTCCGAGCGTCGCGTGCGGAGCTAGACCGCTTTGGCGTGACCGTCGTCCAGCCGTCTCTGCGGAAGGGCGGCCATCCACTTCTCGCAGTCAGCCGGTGTGAGAATGAAGTCGAACGTCGTGCCGTGCGAGCGCAGCCGCAGCACGCGGCATCCGTGCTCCACGGCGCGGCCGGTGGAGAGCTCGTCGTCGTATTCGATCTCGTCGATCATCGCCAGATCGAATGACGCCTGCAGGTCCGGGTTCTCGTAGTAGAACGCGGTGTCGGTGAGCGAGATCGCCACCGGCAACCGTTCGAGCCCTTCGACATACTCGGCTCGACTGACGAGCTTCGAAGTCGCTTTCTTCTTTTCGAGAATCTCGGCGAGCAGATCTTTCGATCGTGTCTTCACGAACACGACGATCAGAGCGGCGAGAACGACGAGTCCAACGACGGTGACGGTCCCAACCCAAGGCATGGTGGTCTCCCTCCGGTCTGCTTATGCCGTTACTGAAAAAAATGTACGCCAAATTACGGCGGCTGTCACCATTACAATGGACTTCGCATGGCCCCGTCGCAGGAGAGGCGAAAAATGCGGGACGAGCACTCTTCAGGCGGAGCCGTCGTCAAGTTCGAAGATGGAGCGCCTTACGTCGCGCTGATCGCCACGCGCGGCCGCACCCGCTGGGGGCTTCCGAAAGGCGCAGTCTCCGAAGGGGAGACTTCCGAGCAGGCCGCGCTTCGCGAAGTCAACGAAGAGACCGGACTCGAAGCGAACATCGTCAAACCACTTGATACGATCGAGTACTTTTTCCGAGCAAGCGGAACGCTGATCCGCAAGCGCGTCGACTTCTATCTGATGATGTTCACCGGCGGAACTCTGACGCCGCAGCTCAGCGAGGTCGACGACGTCGAGTGGGTCGAGCTGCCGGAGGCGATCCAGCGCGCAAGCTTCGACTCCGAGAAGAAGCTGCTCGAGATGGCTTTGCAGGAGATCGAGACGGCGCGCGCGACTTTGTCTTCGTCGAAGACTTAGCAGGCGCGCGCTCGCGCTTCAACTTCGTCGCGATCGTCGGCGCATTCTTTCCCGACGCCGACGCCGTTCGATTGCTCTGCCACGTTCGCTCCGGGCTCACTTCTTCGACGAGCTTGTTCGAGATGATCGACCGCGGCGCCACTTCCGTCACGTCGATCTCGTCGTTCGCGTACTCGTCGCGATGCTTCAGCAGCAGCCACTCGTTTCCTTTCGGCGAGCTTCCTTTGATCTTCACGAGCGCCCACTCGCCGAACATCTTCTTCCCGTACATCTTGAACGCGAGCTTGCCGCTCTTGATCCCTTTCACTCCGTCGTCAGGCTCGGTGAGCTCGTACGTTCCGTTGTCCCAGATGATGACGTTCCCCGCGCCGTAGTTGCCCGCGGGGATCACGCCTTCGAAGTCCGCGTAGTCGTAGGGATGGTCCTCGGTCATCATCGCCAGCCGCTTCACGGTCGGGTCGTACGAAGGACCTTTCGGCACCGCCCACGACTTCAGCACGCCTTCCATCTCCAGGCGGAAGTCGTAATGCAGCCGCGTGGCGTCGTGCTTCTGAATGACGAAGATCGGCAGCTTCGCCTTCTTCGGCTTCCCGCCCGACGGCTCGGGCGTCGCGCCGAAGTCGCGCATCTGCCGGTACTTCTTCAGAAGATGTTCGGCCACGTCGTTCTCCTGTCACCCCGAGCGTTAGCGAGGGGTCTGGTGGTGCGGGTGGTGCGCCGCCGCACAGACTCCTCGCTTCGCTCGGAGTGACAACTCCATGTTTTACGAAGCCTTCCGCTTCGTCGCCCGCTTGCGCGCGGTCGTTCGTTTCGCAGTGGTCTTGCGAGCGGCCGGCGCGCGGCGCGCAGGAGCCCGTCCGCCCCCCGCGCCCTGCAGGCTGCGGCGTAGCGCTTCCATGATGTCGATGACTTCGCCGCCCTTCTCCTCTTCCTTTTCTTCGCTGATGATCGGCTTGCCCTGCGACTTCTTCTTGATCCGATCGATGAGGCGCTCGCGATACTCATCCTTGTAGCGCAGCGGATCGAATTTCTTTTCGGAGAGCTCGTTGATCAGCATCTCGGCGAGCTTCACTTCCTTCTCCGTCACGTGCGAGCTCTCGAGGTCGATGGCGCCGAAGTCGCGCACTTCGTCGGCGTAGAACATCGTGTGCAGAATCAATCCGTGCTCGTACGGACGCACGACCACGATGTGCTCTTTGTTCGACGCCACCATTCGCGCCACCGCCACCTTCTGCTCTTTCTTCATCGCTTCGGAGAGCAGCTTGTACGTCTTGCCGCCGCCCGGCGCGGGACCGAGGAAGTAGGCCTTCTCGAAGAAGACTGGATCGATCTGATCGAGATCGAGAAACTCCGTGATCTCGAGCGCGCGATTGTCGTCGGTCTCGAGCGCGTCGATCTCTTCGTCGGTGAACGTCACGTACTTGTTCTTCGAGATCGCGTAGCCGCGGATGAGCTCATCGGATTCGACGATCTTCTCGTGATGCGGGCACCACCATTTGCGATTGACGCGCGTGCCGCAGCTCTCATGCAGCAGATTGAAATGAACATCTTCCGACTTCGTGGCGGTATAAAAGCGGACCGGGATGGAGACGAGTCCGAACGAGATCGTGGCGTTTCGAAGAGGCCGCAGTGCCATATCACCTCCGCACGCTCACACGTTGCATCGTGCGTTCCACGGATGTCAAGCCGGAAGTTCCATGTTTACCGATGTTTGCAACCCATAGCAGACGGGCTCGCCTGAATTTTGCATAAGCCCTAAGGTTCGGGTCATATGGTTCAGTCCATTCGAAGGATGCTGTGGGGTGGGTTCGCGGCGCTCGTACTGCTGGTCGTGTTCGGGCTCGTCGCGAACATCATCATCATCAACGCGGAGCGGCGCCGCGAGTTCGTGGTCGTGCAGGGCTCGCAGCCGCTGCTCGACAAAGTGCGCACGATGGATGACTCCATCGACACGATGGTGGCAGCGTCGCGCGGCTACATGCTGACGCACGACAGCAAGTTCGAGCAGCAGTACGACGATGCCATTCAGCAATTCAAGTCAGCGGCGGGCAGTGCGTCGCAATTAGCGGACGACCGCGATCAACACGCGCTCTCGCAATTCTCGACGTACTTCGAAGAGCTTCGCCAGCTCACGGACGAGCAGATCAGCAGAGCGAAGCACGGCGAGACCGATCTGGACGCGTTGCTCAAAGTGGCCAGCCGGCGTCGCAGCGCTACCGATTACGCGGGCGCGCTGATCGATCGACATCGTCGCGAACAAGATCGCGAAGGCGACTCGCTCACGTCGATGCGCCAATCGATCGTGCTGGGACTCATCATCGCCAGCGTTCTCGTCCTCCTCGCCGTCGCGTTCGGGCTGCAGCGGATCGAAGCAGCGATGGTCGAGTCGATCACGCGACAAGTGCGGCGCACCGAGGCGATGGTCGCCGGCATGTCGGACGGCGTCATGCTCGTCGACGCCGACGGCCGCACCGTCTTCATCAATCCCGCCGGCGAACAGCTCGTCGGCAACGCCACCGGAGTTCCGATCTTCAAACACGCCGACGTGTACGGATTCCGCGACAAGGACGGCAGACCGATCGACGCGAAGGAGCTTCCGGCCGCGCAGGCGCTCGCCACCGGATATGCCGTGCACGACGCCACGATGCTCATCACTCGCGGCGACCGCGAAGTGGCCGTGTCGATGAGCGCGACGCCGCTGCAGGAAGACGGCCGCGTCACCGGCGTCGTCGTCACGTTCCGCGACATCACCGAGCGCCGCCGTCTCGAGCAGGAGATGCAGGCGCAGGCCGAGCGCGCACAAACGCTGGCCGACGCGGGCGCGTTCTTCGCCAGCAACATCGATCCAGGGTGGGTCACGCAAGCGATCGCCGAGCGCGTCGCCGAAGTGCTCGGCGACTGGGCGGCGGTCATTCTTCGCACCGATAAGACGACGAACGAATTGAGCGTCGCATCGATCTATCACCGCGACATGGCCTCGCTCGGCCTGGCGTGGTCGTATCTCTATCGGCAGCCGCTCGTCGTCGGCGAAGGTCTGATCGGACAAGTCGTCGCCACGGGATATCCATCGCTCACTTCGAATGTCGGCGGGATCGCGCGCGGCGAAGCGTACAAAGTGGCGATGGCCGCGAGCGCGACGCCGATGCAGCTCGCGTCGCTGCTGATCCTTCCGCTGCGCACGCGCCGCGAGATGCTCGGCGCGCTCATCGTCGCCGCGAACGATCCCGATCGCACGATGACGGACGAGAAGCTGCCGCTCGCCGAAGTGCTCGCCGAGCGCGCCGCGCTCGCGATCGAGAACTCGAAGCTCTACACCGAACAGGTCGAAGCGCGCCGTAAGGTCGAAGATCTGTCGCGGCTCAAAGACGAATTTCTCTCCATTGCATCGCACGAGCTGCGCACGCCCGTCACGTCGATCAAGGGCTACACGCAGCTCGCCAAGACGCTGATTCGCGAAGGCGACCTCGGAACATCCGAGGAGTATCTGGACATCGCGCTCGATCAGATCGATCGCATGTCGCGACTCATCCTCGAATTGCTCGACGTGTCGCGCATCGAGACCGGACGTCTGGAGATCCGCCGCGAGTCGATTCCGTGGACGACGTTCGTGCGCGACGTCGTTCATCGCCATCACACGGCGGTGAGTGATCGCCGCTTCCACCTGAACATCACCGACTCGAAGAAAGTCGTGAACGGCGATCGCGATCGCCTCGAGCAAGTCCTCGGCAATCTGCTCGAGAACGCGGTGAAGTATTCGCCCGACGGGAGCGAGATCTTCGTGAGCGTCGAAGACAAAGGCGATCTTTTGCTGACATCGGTGTGCGATCGCGGCATCGGCATTCCGAGCGACGAGATCGCCCAAGTGTTCGAGCGCTTCCACCGCGGCCGCCAGGTCTCATCGACGAACTACGGCGGCCTCGGGCTCGGCCTCTACATCACCAAGCAGATCATCGAGCGCCACGGCGGCGCGATCTGGGTGGAAAGCAAGGAAGGCGCGGGCACGACATTCTACTTTACGCTTCCGGCGGAAGTCGTCGAGGCGCCTGTGGCACAAGCGCAAGCCGCTTCGCGTTCGTAATGAATCAGTGATGATCCCGCTCCTCCTCGCGGCGGTGCTGCGACTCGACTACACACGCGAATCGCTCGTGAAGACCGTGCGCCACTACAGCCAGACGGTCGACGGACGCGAAGTCGTCGGCGGCGAGCGGATCGAAGAGACGCGCAACGGCGTCACGCGGGTCGTGTACGAAAACGTCGCGCGCGATCCCGGCGATCACGATCGTGCGCACGTGTTCTCGACGTGCGACGACTGCGTCTACGTCAACGTGAACGGCGAAGCGCGGCTCGCGCGACGCGCAGTCGTGACGACGCTGCCGCTGCAGCCGCATGCGACCTACACCGACGCCGTAACCGGCGAAGTGCTGCGCGACGATCCGCTCTTCGCCAATCTCACCGCGACTGCGCGCGTGTTCGACGTGAATCCGGTGACGAAGTTGAACGATCCGGCGTTGCGCGATCACGCGAATGCGGCATCGGCGGTTCCCGGTGCGGCGTACACGAACGTGGCGATCACCGATCTCGATCCGGTCGCGCCGCTGTCGGGGCCGAATGCGCGAATCGCCGGCTCGCTCGCGCCGCACGCTGATCCGACGCAGTCACTCGTCTTCGATCGCAGCGTTCCGCAGTTCGAAGAAGTGAATGCGTACTTTCAAATCGATCGCACGCAGCGCTATCTGCAATCGCTCGGATATGTCGGATCGAAACGGCTCGTCGACTACGCGATTCCGATCGATCCGCACGGCACGAGCACCGACAACTCGTTTTACGTGCAGCAGGCGCCGGCGGGTCACGGCAAGCTTTTCTTCGGCGACGGCGGAACGGACGATGCCGAGGATCCGGACATCATGCTGCATGAGTTCTTTCATGCGGTGCAGGACTGGATCGCGCCCGGCGCGCTGGCCGGGCCGCCGAACAGTCAGACGCGCGCGATCAGCGAAGGCTCCGCCGACTATTGGGCGTTTTCGTCCGGCTACGCGGGATCGATCGCATCGGGACGCGATCCGTATTGCATCGCCGACTGGGATGCGCGCTGCGGGGGCGACGATCCGTCGGAGCAATGCGGTTACGCAGAAGGCGCCGATTGTCTTCGCCGCGTCGACTCGACGCGCACGATGAGCGACTACAACAACTCCAATCAGCCGGGCAGCGAATACGACAACGCCGCGATCTGGTCGTCGGCACTGCGCGAGATTTTCCTGAAGGTGGGAAAGCAGAAGACCGACACGCTCGTGCTCGAGTCGCTGTTCGGCGTTCCGCCGCTGGCAACGTTCGAGCTGATGGCGAAGAAGATGATCGAAGCCGACGCCGCGCTCTACAGCGGCGCGGACACGCCGGCGATCTGCAGCGCGATGACGTCGCGCGGAATCTTCGGCGCCGGCGAATGTGCGAACACGCCGCCGCGCGGCGAGTGGACGTACTTCACGGCGCCTGTCGCGATTCCGATTCCCGACGCCGGCGTGCCGATCGAGTCGTCGATCGTCATCACGGACACGCGCACGATCGATCGCGTCGCCGTTCGCGTTGACATCGATCATCCGGTTCGCGGCGATCTCGTCATCACGCTCGTCGCGCCGAACGGCACGGAGGTTCTGCTCAAGTCATCGCTCGACGTCGATCGCACGCCGGGAGTTCACGCCACTTTTGGGATCGACGCCGCGACTTCGTCGCCGCTCGACGTATTGCGCGGCATCGGCGCCGCGGGCACGTGGAAGCTCCGCGTGCAGGACGTGTTCGCGGGCGACGTCGGAAAACTCGAGCACTGGAACCTCATCTTGCAATTCGCCGGTAGCGTGCCGCTGACGACACGTCCGTCGAGCACCGAACGTCTCATCATTCCGGTCGTCTCGCACATCACCGGCGCCGGCGGAATCACCTGGACGAGCGACGTGAAGTTCGTTGGCATCGGTGACGCTGTCA
>Ga0075425_100007392_pt1 | contig 11614 bp, 8 predicted proteins | sample SoiMethybrSBSTD4_FD_75300 | JGI IMG/M metagenome (GOLD analysis project Ga0075425, IMG submission 75300) | Bulk soil microbial communities from a Populus tree surrounding site in Tennessee, USA - Soil MetaG P. TD hybrid SBSTD4 | ecosystem: Environmental > Terrestrial > Soil > Tree plantation...
CCTTCCCCGCATTCACATCCCCCTGCTGCGCGGACACGCTGGATGGGAGTACGAAGGTGGCGACGAAGACAGCCACCGCGAGGAAAAGACCGACTGAGCGATCGCTACGCTGCGCGGGTGGCGCGGGGATCGCTGCCAGGAGCGAGCCGGGGGTCCCCCACACCGGGCGGGGGTGGCTCGCTCCTGGCAGCGATCCCCGCGACAGGACCCGCGCGAAACAACCGCGCATCAGTGGGACGCCTCCCACCGGCGCGGCTGCTGTCCGGTCGCGTCGTAGAGGTACATGATGACTTCCCAGATTTGCTCTTCAGTGAGCCTGTCCTCCCACGCCGGCATGACGGAGTTCCACGGCGTCGATTCCTTGGGGAGGCCCGGCCCGCCCTTCGCGATCCGCCAGAACAGATACGCTTCCTGGAGCATGGCGATCGTGCCCGGGTCCTGGAAATTGGCGGGAGGCGGATTGAATCCCTTGGCGAAGTGTCCCTGCCCGTCGAGGTTGTCGCCGTGGCAGTACACGCAGTTGCGGATGTAGATCTCGGCGCCCTTGGCCACGTACTCCTTGAACTTCGCCGGGTCCTTCCGCAGCGGATTCTCGACGCCGGAGATGTTGATCTCCTTGCCGCGGAACTGGATCGACCCCGGCGGCGCCGGATGGACGGCGCGCAGCTCGGCCGGCGCCTGAGGCTTGGCCGCGGCCTGGCTGTAGGCGTAGTAGCCGAGCAGGACCGGCACCGCGATCACCAGCACCAGTCGCACGAAGCGCTTGTCGGGGTCCAGGACCGTCGAGCGGATCGGGCGCACGAAGCTACGCCACGAGTCCGCATCGGAGGAGACGTAGACCAGCACGGCGAGGAACACGATCGTCATGTAGATCGTCAGCACGCTCCACGGCGCCGGCGGACGGATGCCGAAGCGCAGCAGGCAGAACGCGATGACGAGAATGAGGACGGCCTGGACGAAGCGAGAGCGCAGGAAGCTCATGGCCGCCTCACTTGAGAGTCAGCAAAAACGACACGAGATCCGTGTACTCCTTCGCCGTGAGCGCCTGGCCGAACGTCTGCGGCATCACCCCCGGCGGAAAGCCGGCGACGGTGCCCGAGCCCTTCGGATCGAGGATCTTTTTCATGATGTAGTCGGGGGTCTGGATCTTCGCGATCTGCGAGAGATCCGGGCCGACGGGGGACGCGCCGATCTTGCCGGCCTTGTGGCACGCGATGCAGCCGCCCTTGCCGGCGAAGACCGCCTCACCGGCCTTGGCGTCGCCGGGCAGCTTCACCTCGGCCGGTGCGCCGCCGGCCGCCGCCGCGCCGGCGGTCGCCGGGATGTCGTTGAGCGTGACGTCGACCGTGCCGCCGAGTGATTCGAGAAACGCCGTCAGCGCCCACAGCTCCGATCGGTTCAATGCGATCGGCGGCTTGTCGACGGTCGGCATGATGTTCGGGTAGCCCTCGACGAGGAAGGCTCCGGGGTTCAGGAGCGATTCGATGATGTACTGCTTGGCGCTCAGCCCCGGCTTCGTCTTCCCCGCCCGGCCGCCGATGCCCGCGAGGTCCGGCGCGCGCGTCCCCTTCTGACCGATGCGATGGCAGATCTCACACGTCCCCTTGGTCTTGAAGATCTCCTCGCCGGCCTTGACGAGCTGCGCCTGGGTGACGTTGCCGCCCTCGAGCGACAGCTCCTGCGGCGGCTTGGACTCGATCTGCGGAATGGAGTTCGCGAAGTAGGTGTAGCTGCCCATCACGATCAACGCGAAGATGCCCACCTTGGCGCCGACGGGCAGTCGCATCTACCGCTCGGGCGCGCTGCCACCGGCGATCACGGGCGCTGCGTGACCGTGACCGTGGGCCTCCGCCGATCCCCGCTCGCTGAGCCCGCCGAGCCAGAAGATGAAGCTCACGAGCAGGAAGAAGACGATGGTGACCACGGTGATCACGTTGGCGGCGTAGCCGAGCGCGGGCGTGACCGCGTCGACGGAGGTGTCGCGGAGCACGCCGTACACGTGCCAGTGCTGGCGGATGCCCGAGCGCGCGAAGCCCATCAACCCCATGAGCCAGGTGAAGGTGACGGCGAGCAGGATCAGCACGTACTGCGAGCGCGGCGCGATGGTGCCCCAGCGGATCGTGCCCGTCGAGCGGGCGCCCTTGAACATGGGAATGTCGATGGCCATGACGATGACGATGGCGCCGAGCACGGCCAGGACCTGGTACACGGAGAACCCGATGCGGACGATGGATTCGACGAAGTAGCCGTACACGCCATAGAAGACGACCACGGCCGCGGCCACGAGGATGGCCGCCCACTGCACCATCATGCCCGTGCCGGCCCACGACTTCGTGGAGATGCGGTTGGCGCGGCGGTAGAGCACGAACGACAGGAAGGTCGTGAGGATCATGAGGTTCACGACCGTGTTCTTGGCGGACATCACGCCGAAGAACCCCAGCGCCGGATGGTGGGTGCCGCCCATGGCCCGGGCCTCGTCCAGCGTCACCACCATCGAACGCGGCGTCGCCCAGATCATGAACCCGATGGTGAGGACGAGGAGCATGGGCGGCACGAACTTGCGATAGCGCTCGGAGCCTGGGATGCGCTCCATGCCCAGCCACAGGTAGTAGTTGGAGCCGAGGAACAGAATGCCGATGAGCAGGGCCTGGATGATCCACAGCCACGACATGAAACCGCCCATCATCGTGATGCCCATCGTCTGGTTGAAGGCGTAGATCTCGCGGCCGAGCCAGTAGCCGGCGAAGGGCAGGACGATGAACGCGGCCAGGGCCACGAAGTTGCCGATGTAGCCCATCCAGTCGTAGCGCGCGCGCTCCTCGTCGGTGCGGGCCGAGAGGAACCGGAAGGCCGCGTAGGCGGCGGCGATCGTCCCACCGAACACGATGTTGGCGATGAGCCGGTGGATGTTGATGGGCATCCACGTGAAGTTGGTGATGGCCGCCCACACGGAGCCCTTGAGCGCGCCCGACTCGGTGATGCCGGCCGGCGAGATCATGAAGGTGACCCACGAGTTGGCCACGAAGAGGATGGCGGTGCCGATGAGGTTCGAGAGCACGCCGAGGCCGACGTGGATCCACTTCCGCGGTCCGCTGAGCCAGTCCCACCCGTAGTACCAGAGGTAGACGGCGAACGTCTCCGCGAAGAACAGCAGTGCGTACACCCAGTAGGTCGGGAAGAAGATGGACGTCATGTACGTCCAGAACTTCGGATAGTAGCCGACGAAGAGGAACAGGAGCAGGGCGCCCAGCAGGGCCGTCGTCGAGAACGCGGCGAACGTGAGCTTCACGAACTCGTGGGCGAGCCAGTCGTACTTCGGGTCGCGGGTGCGCCAGCCGATGATCTCGATGATCACCGCGAAGATGGGGCAGCCGAGGATGAACGCGGCGAAGTTCAGATGCAGCTGCGCGACGGCCCATACGGCGAGGCGCGAGCCGAGCACGGGGAAGTTGCGGTAGGCGGGCTCCTTGGCCGCGTCCTGCGCGACGGCCGGCGCGGCGGCGAGGAGGAGAAGGACGACGGTGAGGACCAGCAGCACGGTCGCGGCCAGGCGACCGCCCGCGGACGTCTTCACCGAGATGACTCCTTCGAAGACCCTCACGCGAGACGAGCTTGTTCCCGAAGTCACATGCCTTGTCCGGACGGTTTTTAGGTCAAACCCGCTGGGGTGTCAAGGGAAAAGAACCGCGGCAAGTTTGACACACCGATACCCGAGCGCTAGCATCGAGACGAGAATCCTCGATGGCGCCGCGACTGTCTCAACGCTGGCAATTTTCTCTCGTCTACGTGCTGGTCGCGGCCGTCGTGCTGTCGCTCCTGCAGTCGTGGCTGCTCGCCCCGCGCACCGTCGAGCTGCCGATGTCGAAGTTCCTCGAGCTGCTGCGTGCCGGTCAGATCGAGAAGGTCGCGCTCACCGAGCGCGAGATCCGCGGCATCGCCAAGCCCGGCGCCCTGCCCGCGCCGCCGAGCGCGCCCGGTGACCGGCTCCGACAGATGCTCGGCTCCGACCACGATCTGCGCGTCTTCACGGTGACCCGCCTGCCCGGGGTCGACGAGCAATTCCTGGTGATCGAGCTCGAAAAGGCCAAGGTCGAGTTCGCCGGACGCATCGAGACCACGTTCTGGAAGGACCTCCTCTTCGGCTGGGTCATTCCGCTCGCCGTGATGATCGGGATCTGGATGTTCCTCATGCGGCGCGTGGGCGGGGGGCCCACGCAGGCGCTGTCGTTCGGCCGCTCCAAGCACAAGATCTACGACCGCAAGGAGCTGAAGACGACGTTCGCCGACGTGGCCGGCGTGGACGAGGCCAAGGCCGAGCTGGTCGAGATCGTGGACTTCCTCAAGAACCCGAAGAAGTACCAGCGGCTCGGCGGCCGCATTCCGAAAGGCGTCCTCCTCGTCGGGCCCCCGGGCACGGGGAAGACGCTCCTGGCCCGGGCCGTCGCCGGCGAGGCCGACGTGCCGTTCTTCACGCTGTCGGGCTCGGAGTTCGTGGAGATGTTCGTGGGCGTGGGCGCCTCCCGCGTGCGCGACCTGTTCGAGCAGGCCAAGGACAAGGCGCCCTGCATCGTGTTCATCGACGAGCTCGACGCCATCGGCAAGTCGCGCGCGGGCAGCACCGGGTTCGTCGGCGGCCACGACGAGCGCGAGCAGACGCTGAACCAGCTGCTGGCCGAGATGGACGGGTTCGACTCCTCGAAGGGCGTCATCATCATGGCCGCGACGAACCGCCCCGAAGTCCTCGACCAGGCGCTGCTGCGACCGGGGCGCTTCGACCGCCAGGTCGTGGTCGACAAGCCCGACGTCCGCGGGCGCGAGGCGATCCTGCGCCTGCACGCGCGCAACGTGGTCCTCGGCCCGAGCGTCGACCTCGGCGTCATCGCGGCCCGAACGCCGGGCTTCGCGGGCGCCGATCTCGCCAACATCGTCAACGAGGCGGCGCTGCTCGCCGCGCGGAAGGACAAGAACGCGGTCGAGATGTCCGACTTCGAGGAGGCGATCGACCGCGTGGTGGCCGGTCTGGAGAAGAAGAGCCGCGTGCTCTCGGACAAGGAGCGCGACATCGTGGCCCACCACGAGATGGGGCACGCGTTCGTGGCCGCCTCCGTCGCCCACGCGGACCCCGTCCACAAGGTCACCATCATCCCGCGCGGGATCGCCGCGCTCGGCATGACGTATCAGCTGCCCATCGAGGACCGCTTCCTCATGACTCGCAGTGAGCTGGAGGATCGCATCGCCGTCCTGTTGGGAGGGCGGGTGGCCGAGGAGCTCGTGTACGGTGAGGTGTCGACCGGTGCCCACAACGATCTCGAACGGGCCACGGATCTCGCCCGTCTCATGATCATGAAGTACGGCATGTCGGATCGCGTCGGCCTGGCCACCTACGGCGAGCGCGTGCCGCAGTTCCTCAAGGGCATGCCCGGCTGGCCCGGTGAGCGGGACTTCAGCGAGGACACCGCGCGCGCGATCGACGCCGAGGTGCGCGAGCTGCTGGAGCGGCTGCACGATCGCGTCCGGGGCATTCTCACCACCAAGAAGGCGGCGCTCGTGGCCGGCGCCGCCGAGCTCAAGGAAGTGGAGACCCTCGAAGGCGAGCGACTTCGACGGGTGCTCGGGGCCGAGGGCGCCGAGCGCGCGGCGGTGACGGGTTCGCAGGAGGCAGGTCGATGATACAGCTCAGGCGCAGCACGTTCGTCACCACCCTGGCCGTCGCCGCGCTGATCGGCGTCGGGGCCGGCGCGTTCGGCGTGAGCCGGGCCGAAACGCGCCGCGTGCGTCCGCTCGCCGCCGCCGTCGAGGTGCCCATCCTGCCCGTCCAGATGCCGCTCACCACCGGCACGTTCGCCAAGGTGGCGGACGCCATCAAACCCGCCGTCATCAACATCAACACCACGGGCCGGTCCGGCTCGCCGGGCAGCGGCGGCCCCGGGCGGACGCCGTTCGAGGAGTTCTTCGGCGAGGAGTTCTTCCGCCGGTTCTTCGGCGACGCGCCGGAGCGAATGCCCCAGCGGAGCCTCGGTTCAGGGGTCATCGTCGACGCCACCGGCATCGCGCTCACCAACGCGCACGTGGTGGAAAACGCCGCCAACATCGAGGTCGTCACGCTCGACGGCAGCAAGCACAAGGCGAAGCTCGTCGGGCTCGACAAGAAGACGGACCTGGCCGTGCTGAAGCTCGACGACGGCAAGGCGTCGTTCGCCTACGCCCGCATGGGTGACTCCGACAAGATGCAGGTCGGCGACTGGGTCATCGCCGTTGGCTCGCCGTTCGGTCTGCACGCCACGGTCACCGCCGGCATCATCAGCGCCAAGGCCCGCCAGATCGGCCAGGGGCCCTTCGACGACTTCCTGCAGACCGACGCCGCCATCAATCCCGGAAACTCCGGCGGCCCGCTCGTCAACATGCAGGGCGAGGTGATCGGCATCAACACCGCCATCGTCGCGGGCGGCTCCGGAATCGGGTTCGCAATCCCCTCGAACATGGCCCGGAAGATCTACACGGAGCTCCAGGCCAAGGGCCGCGTCACCCGGGGCTGGCTCGGCGTGTCGATCCAGCCGCTGACCCCGGAGCTCGCGAAGTCGTTCGGCGCCAAGGACAACAAGGGCGTCCTGCTCTCGGAGGTGATGCCCGACAGTCCCGCCGCCAAGGCGGGTCTGCAGTCCGGCGACATCATGCTCGAGTTCCAGGGCAAGCGGATGGAGGCGCCAGCCGATCTGCAGCGCGCAGTCGGCCTGGCGTCGCCGGGCACGACGGCGAAGGTCAAGGTCTGGCGGGACCAGGGCGAGAAGAACGTCGAGGTGAAGATCGGCGAGGCGCCCGACGAGCAGCGCGAGGCGCGGGCCCCCGGCCAGCGCGGAAAGACGATCCTCGGCCTGGACGTCCGCCCGCTCACGCCGGAGATCGCGCGGCAGCTCAATCTGCGCTCCACCGAGGGCGTCGTGGTCGCGCGCGTCGACGACGGCAGCCCGGCCGAGGAGGCGGGGATCCAGCGTGGGGACGTCATCCGCGAGGTGAACCGCCAGAAGGTCCGCTCGCTGTCCGACTTTGAACGACTCACCAAGGACGCCAAGGAAGGTGACCGGCTCACCGTCCTGCTGCAGCGCGGGCCCATGTCGCTCTACGTGGCGTTCACCGTCGGCAAGGGCTAGCCGCCCTCGGCGCGTCTGGCGCGATGACGGACGATGCCGTCCAGCTTCCCGCGGCTGCCGTCCCGCTCACCGCGATCCCTGCGCCGGAGATCGCTCGACGACCGGAGGCCCCGGCGAGGCCGGTCGCCCGCGTGGTGGAGATCGACGACCGCGAGCAGTGGAACCGGCTGGTCCTGTCTCGCCCACATTACGAGCTCGAACAGGGCTGGGACTGGGGCGAGATCCAGCGAGCCGCCGGATGGACACCGCATCGCTACGCCGGCTTCGCCGGCGAGACGTGCGTGGGTGTCGTCTCGGTGGTCAGCGGCCGGATCCCGGGGCTGCCGTACGCGGTCCTGGACGCGTGTCGCGGGCCGCTGTTCGACTGGCAGGACGACGCGGTCTGGGGCGGCTTCATTCCCACGCTGCGCGAGCTCGGCCGGCGGGAGCGCGCGATCCTGCTCCGCGTGAGCCCGACCGTGGCGAACGATCACGTCGATTGCCGCGGCGCCCTCGCCCGTCACGGATTCCAGCCGCTCGCGGACGAGTGGACGACGTGGAGCCCGGCGCGCGCGGTCGTCACGCTCCGGATCGACGCCGACGAGGCGACGCTCCGCGGCCGGTGTCGCAAGTCGGTTCGGAACGAGATCGCGGCCGCGCAGCGTCGCGGCGTGACGGCCCGGCCGGTCCGCGAGCGAGCCGACCTCGTCGCCTTTCACCGCCTCGTCGTGACGGCGGGTCGCCAGAAAGGCTTCCCCGTGCGTCCGCTGTCACGGCTGGAGGCACTGTGGAATGCCTACGTGCTGCGGGGCGACGGCGTGCTGCTCTTCGCCGAACATCGGGGCGCGCTCGTGGGTGGCCTGCTCGGCGTCCGGATGGGTGAACGGGCGTACCTGCAGATGACCACCGTCTTGCGGACCGACGAGCGGATCTATCAAGGCGCGCTGCTCTACTGGGAGTTCATCCGCTGGGCGAAGGCGGCCGGCTGCGTGCACGTCGATTGGGGTGGCAGCGGCACTCGCTTCCCGCCGCGCGAGACGGATCAGGGCTATGGGCTCTATCAGTTCAAGGCGGGCTTCGGCTCCGAGCTGCACTACTGCGCGCCCTATCACGACTTCGTCTTCCGCCCGCGGCTCTATCGGCTGGCCCGGACGGTCGAGACGCGCGTGCTTCCGCGCGCCTGGCGCCTGCGCGCCTTACTCAACCACTAGGCCGGCACCTCCGCCGCCGGTTGGGCGACGAACGTCGTCCGCGGCACGCCGAGCGTCCACCGCAGCGTGACCACGCCGGCCGGAACGAATCCCGTCTTCCGCACGCCGCGTAGTGACGCCGGGTTGTCGACAGCCACGTGCGTGTACGCCCTCGTGTAGCCCTCACACCGGGCATCGAGCAGGATCGCGCACTCGACGGCCGTGAGCAGTCCCCGGCCGCGTGCTCCCGGCAGCGTGAATGCCCCGTCCAGCTCCACCTCGCCATCGCCGAGCGAGATGAGTCGCGGGCGATCGTCTGGCGTGAACAGCCACGAGATGTGGCCGATCTCGCCATCGAAGAAGCCGAGATACGGCCGGCGCGCGGCGCGTACCCGATCGAGATAGAACTCCGTCGGCAGATCGGACCGGCACCGCCGGACGCGCTCGAGCTCGTCGACGCCGTGACGTACCTCGATGCCGGCCGTCGCTCGTGGCGGCTCCCACGTCGGCAGATCGATCTCGAACCGCACGAATTGCGTGCGACTGGAGATGCGCGGCTTCACGGCGTCGATGACGCCGCGCGGCCCGTTGACACTCCAGAACGTACGCACCCGGTCGGGGACCAATGGCAGGATCATGGCAGCCCGGCATCGCAAGATGTTTGCCGCGCCGCCCGATTCAAAAAGGGCCGGGCTAGAGGCCTCTGGCGCCCGGCCGCCGCGCCGACGATGTATTCCGTTCGCCAACCGAGGCATGAAAAAGTTGCAGCAACGCATGGATGACGGCGCCGGCGATCAGCGACGCCCGCGCCCACGTACCGCGATTCCCCCGCCTGGAAGGCGGCCCGGCCGGAATACGACAAATTCTTCCCCAAGACAGGACGTCCGCGCGGTAAAACCGCTTGGTTACGGCGACAAGGGGCCCCTTGCGCCGGCAACACTCAAACCGTCTGCTACACTTTTGTTGGGGCTCGGAGCGCCTGCATGGCCGTCGAATTCAAGGACTATTACCGCATCCTGGGCGTGGATCGGAACGCCGACGAGAAGATCATCAAGTCGGCATACCGGAAGCTTGCGCGCAAACACCATCCCGACGTCGCGAAGGGGCCCGGGGCGGCCGATAAGTTCAAGGAAATCAACGAAGCGTACGAGGTCCTGTCTGACCCGGAGAAGCGCCGACGCTACGACAGCCTGGGCCCGGACTGGCAGAGCTACGCCCAGCAGCAGCGCGGGGGGCAGCCGGGGGGTGGCTTCCCGGGCGGCTTCCATGTCGAGTACGGCAACGCCGAGGACGTCGGAGGCTTTTCCGACTTCTTCCGGACGATCTTCGGCGATCTCGGTGCGCGGACGCGCGGGGGCCGACCCGGCCAGACCGTCGACTTCGAGGGCTTCGAGGACCTGCTGGGAGGCCGCGGCGGCCGGGGCTCACGGCGGCGTGGGGACGACATCCAGGCCAATGTCGACATCAGCCTGGACGAGGCCTTCAACGGTGCGCGAAAGAGCTTCAGCCTCGAGGTCGACGAGCCGTGTCCGGTCTGCCATGGCTCCGGCAACGTGGACGGTAAGCCCTGCGCGACGTGCCACGGTAGCGGCTGGCAGCGCGCGCGACGTCAGCTGGAGGTGAAGATCCCCGCCGGCGTGCGCACCGGTCAGCGCGTGCGCGTGGCCGGCGAGGGCGGCGGCGCGGCCGGAGGTCGCGGCGATCTGTACCTCGTGGTCAACGTCGCCCCGCATCCACTGTTCGAGCGCAAGGGCGACGACCTGCACCTGGAGCTGCCGATCACGGCGCCGGAAGCCGCGCTCGGCACGTCGATCGAGGTGCCGACCATGCGCGGCCGCGTGTCGATGAAGATTCCGCCGGGCACCTCCAGCGGGCGCACCTTCCGGCTGCCCGGCTACGGCATGCCGCGCGTGAAGGGTGGCGGGTCCGGCGACGAGCTCGTGCGGACGAAGATCGTCGTGCCGACGAGCCTGACGCCGGAGGAGCGTGAGCTGTACTCGAAGCTCAAGGAACTGCGAAACGACAACCCGAGGGCCTACCTCGGCTAGAACGAATACAGAGGAGGACCATGGCTGCGAAGTTCGACAAGTTCACGGTGAAGGCGCGCGAGGCGGTGCAGGCGGCGCAGACGCTCGCCGACCAGCGCGACCATCAAGCCATAGAGCCCGAGCACCTGCTGCTCGCGCTCATCGAGCAGCAGGAGGGCGTCGTCGGGCCGCTGCTGGCGAAGCTCGGCGCGCCGGTCGATCAGCTGCGTCGCACGATCGACGCGGAGCTCGGCAAGATGCCGAAGGTCCGCGGCGCCGGCGGCCAGCAGTACGCCACCCCGCGGCTGCAGCAGGTGTTCGACCGTGCGCAGAATGAGGCGGAGCGCCTCAAGGACGAGTACGTCTCGACCGAGCACCTGCTGATCGGGCTGGCCCAGGACAAGGCCGGCGGCGCGGGGCGCGCGCTCGCCGCGGCCGGGGTCACCCCGGAGCGCATCTACCAGGCGCTTGTCGACGTGCGCGGCAGCCAGCGCGTGACCGACGAGAATCCCGAGGACAAGTATCAGGCGCTCGCCCGCTACTCGCGCGACCTCACGGATCTGGCGCGCAAGGGCAAGCTCGATCCCGTCATCGGGCGCGACGAGGAGATCCGCCGGGTCATCCAGGTGCTCTCGCGGCGCACCAAGAACAATCCCGTGCTCATCGGCGAGCCGGGCGTCGGCAAGACGGCGATCGCCGAGGGACTGGCCCAGCGCATCGTGGCCGGCGACGTCCCCGAGGGGCTCAAGGGCAAGCGGCTCGTCGCCCTCGACATCGGCGCGATGGTCGCCGGGTCGAAGTATCGCGGCGAGTTCGAGGACCGTCTGAAGGCCGTGCTGCGCGAGATCACCGAGTCGCAGGGCGAGATCGTCTGCTTCATCGACGAGCTGCACACGCTGGTGGGCGCGGGCGCCGCCGAGGGCGCCGTCGACGCCGCCAACATGCTCAAGCCCGCCCTGGCGCGCGGGGAGCTGCGCTGCGTGGGCGCGACTACGCTCGACGAATACCGCAAGCACATCGAGAAGGACCCGGCGCTCGAGCGCCGCTTCCAGCCCGTGATGGTGCGCGAGCCGTCGGTCGAGGACACGATCGCGATTCTCAGAGGCCTCAAAGAGAAGTACGAGGTCCATCACAAGGTGCGGATCAAGGACGCCGCGCTGGTGGCCGCGGCCGTGCTGTCCCATCGCTACATCACCGACCGCTTCTTGCCCGACAAGGCCATCGACCTCGTCGACGAGGCGGCCGCGCGCATCCGCATGCAGATCGACTC
>Ga0075425_100007393_pt1 | contig 11613 bp, 9 predicted proteins | sample SoiMethybrSBSTD4_FD_75300 | JGI IMG/M metagenome (GOLD analysis project Ga0075425, IMG submission 75300) | Bulk soil microbial communities from a Populus tree surrounding site in Tennessee, USA - Soil MetaG P. TD hybrid SBSTD4 | ecosystem: Environmental > Terrestrial > Soil > Tree plantation...
CCGCGCCTGGCTCCGCGGCCTCGCCCTTGGCGCCCAGCCGGTCCCGCTCAAGCTCCGCCCTGGCGAACAGTTCCCGACCGCCAGCTTCTGATGCGGGCCCTCGCCCTGGACGGCGTGGGAAGGCTCGATCGGCTCGCGGTGCGCGAGCTACCCGTGCCCGAGATCACCGCGCCCGACGAGGTGCGGATCCGGGTGCGCGCCGCGGCGCTCAACCGTCTCGATCTTCTCGTGGCTGAGGGCCTTCCGGGCGTCGAGTACCGGTTTCCCCACGTCGTCGGGTCCGATGCGGCAGGCGTGGTCGACGCCGTCGGGCCGGCGGTCCGCTCCGTGGCTCCAGGCGAGCGAGTCATGATCAACCCGGGGATCTCCTGTGCCACCTGCCAGGCCTGCCTCGAGGGCGACGACGCCCTCTGCCGGGCCTTCCGGGTCGTCGGTGAGCACCTTCCCGGGACGATCGCCGAGCTGGTCATAGTGCCAGAATCGAATGTCGCGCGGGTCCCTGCCACCATGCGGTGGGATCAGGCCGCCGCCTTCTCCCTCGTCACGCTCACCGCGTGGAGGATGCTGACGACCCGCGCGCGACTCAAGCCGGCCGAGGCGGTGCTCATCTGGGGGATCGGCGGCGGCGTCGCTCAGGCGGCGCTTCAGATTACGAAGCTGCTCGGGGCGTACGCGATCGTCACCAGCGGCTCGGCCGAAAAACTGGCGGCCGCACGAGCGCTGGGCGCCGACGCGGTGCTCGACCACTCGCGCGAGGATGTCGTGGCCGAGGTGAAGCGGCTGACTGCGGGACGCGGTGCCGACGTGGTAGTGGACAGCGTGGGCGAGCGGACCTGGCCCCACACCCTCCGCGCGCTCAGGCGGGGTGGGCGCCTGGTGACCTGCGGGGCGACGACTGGTCCCAAGGTCGAGCTCGATCTCCGGCGCCTGTTCTGGCACCAGTGGACCCTTCTGGGGTCCACCATGGGGAGCCGCAGGGAGTACAGCGAAATCGTCCGCCTCGCCGGCCTGGGCCGGCTCTGGCCGGTGGTCGATAGCGTGGTGCCGCTAGACAATGCAGTGGATGCCGTCGCCCGGCTCGCAGGTGGCGAGCAGTTCGGCAAACTGGTGGTCGAGGTGTCGCGTGAGTGAGATGCTCGAGCGCTTGCGGGTTGGTGCTGGCCAGCTCTGGGAAGTCCTGCCGCCGGTCATCGCCGCGGCGCTGATCCTGCTCGCGGGCTACTTCCTGGCACGGCAGGTCCAGCGCTGGGTGGATGGCACCCGCAGCCGGCTGGATTTCGATCGCGTCATCCGGGCAGGCGGTCTCGAGCAGGTAGTGGAGCGGACCGGTTCGCGGCTGGACCCGGTCCGCGCGCTGGCCAAGCTGATTTTCTGGCTGGTGATGCTCGTCGTGGTCATGCTGGCGAGCGCCGCCCTCGGGCTCGAAAGCATCAACCAGATGTTCGGGACGATGCTCTCGTTCCTGCCGACGCTCATTGCCGCGATCGTGGTCGTGATCCTCGGCATGATCGTGGGCGAGTTCGTGCGTGGCGTCATTGTCGCTCTGGCCGGCAACGTGGCTGGCGTGCCGACGCTGGCCAAGCTGGCCAAGGGCGTGGTGGTGCTGGTCTCGATATTCCTGGCGTTGCAGCAGGTCGGGGTGGACCGGGAGATCGTCACCTCCGCGTTCACCCTCGTCCTCGGCGCGGTCGCCCTCGCGGCCGGTCTCGCGTTTGGTCTGGGCAACCGGGAGCTGGCCGGCGAGATCACTCGGCGCTGGTACGAGCAGGGCCAGCGGCGCGACCGACGCAAGGCAGATCGGAAACCGGGCGGGCCGCCGGACGAACCTCAACTGCTGGACTGAACCGCAGTAAGCAGTAAGAAGTAAGAGAAGTAAGAAGTGAGAAGTGAGAGGGGAGCCCCGCGCGACATCGGAGCTCCCCTCTTACTTCTTACTTGAGTTGGTACTTCCCCACCGTCTTCCGGTCACCGTCCTTGACGATTCCATAAACCGCGCCGCCGCCGCCGAATCCGGCCAGCGTGACGCCATTGGGGAAGGTGACCGTCTGCTTCCACGCCCCGTTCGGGCCGTACACGTCGTACACAGCCTCGGGTGAATCCAGGGGCCTGGCACGCTGCAGCCAGACGTCGCCACCAGGGTTGGTCAGGCCGGTCTCGAACGGAGGCTTGCTTTCGGCGAACGGCCACTCGAGGCGGAGAGTGTCCGGCAATCCGCGCCCCTTGCCCTGCTCCCGGATCCGTGCGATCACCCGCTGCTTGTCCGCGGCAGTGACGGGCACCTTCGCATATTCGTGGGGCCGGCCCTGAAGCCAGACCCCGCCAGGGCCACGCCAATCGACCCGGTTTTCCCGTGCCCGGGCCACCCACAGCCTGCCGTCCGGCAGCACGCCAAAGAGGTCGTTCGGGCCGAAAACTTTGGCGACCTGTTGGGTCTGCTCGCCGAAAACGGCATCGCCGTATTCGGGGCCCGCGAGGCTCGCGACCGTGTCCACCCGGCCGCTTCTCAACTCGAGGCGGAGCACCGGCACGCTGTCCGGGCGGACGGTGCGCCCGGGCTCGCCTCCACCGACGATCGCTTGATAGTCGGCCTTGTAGCCGAAGCCGGACTGGTCGTACGCGAGGACCGGGGTCTGGCCCCCTGCGGGGGGCAGCGAGAGCGTCTTGAGGGCTTGCCCCGACTCGCTCCAGAGCGTGGTACGGATGGCGGCAAAGTCCACTAGCGCGATGGTGTCCCCACCCAGGTGCGCGACCCAGCCAGGCAGCTTGTACAGCGATGCCGCGGCGCCGGACGGGAGCGTGTCCACCCGAGTGCCGATGGTGTCCAGCTTGCCGGTGCGCAGGTCCCCCCGCAGAAACAGCCGCTCCCGGGTATCGGCGAACGCTATGTGGCCATCGCGCAGCTCGACCACGTTGCTGAGCTGTTGAAACGACCCCGGCAACTTCGTCTCGAGCGTCAGCGTCCGCCCCGAGCGATTGCTGCAGGACGCCGTCGCAGCAAGGAGCAGGCACAGCGGCACCCACGATCTCACAAGATGCATCACGATACTCCCGGTGAAACGAGTCGGGGCAGCGCAAGCTGCAGCAGCCGGAGACCGCTGCTGTCAGGCTCGATTGCGAGCGCGGCGCCCGGAGCCGCTGAGAGGATACGCGCGAAACCTCGCAGCCGGATCTCCCGGACCAGCCGGCCCTGGCGATCCACCACATGCCAGCCGCCCGTGGAGTCGAACGGTGTGCGGCTCTTCTCCAGCCAGACGAGCCCGTCCGCCGAGGTGAACCCGGACTGAAAGGGCGGCTTCACGGGGGCGAACGGCAGCTGCTCCGCCGTGTTTCTGAGCTCGGGTGGGAAGGTGCGGACGAAGATCTCTCGGTCGGCGCGGGTAACCTCGAGCACGCGGTCGGGAAGTGGCTGACCTTCCTCCCACTTGCCGGCAGGGCTCCGCCAGTCCACCCGGTTGTGGTACACCCGCGCTACCCAGACCGACCCGTCGGGCAGCGCCCCCCACTGGTCCGTGCCGCTGAAAACCCGCCGTTCGAATCGAGACCCGGCGTCACCCTGCACCTCCGCGACGTCCAGCGGGGCCAGGCGCGCCACCGTGTCAGCGCGGCTCAGGTCCGGGGCCACCCGGACCACAGCGGCGGAGTCGCGATTGCCGCTCCCATCCGGGCCCGCTGGCGGCATCATCGGCACATAGAAGCGGCCCTGCGCATCCCGCGCTCGCGCGAGCGCGCCACGGGTCACCTCGGTCGCCGGCACTTTCGCCGCGAGCCGGCCCTCGAGATTCCAGGCAGTGAGGCGATGCAGCCCCCAATCGGCCACCCAGAGCGAGTCTCCCGACCGGAACACGGCGAACGGATTCTTGAGCTCGGGCGTTTTCGGGCTGCCAAGCGGGGTCACGCGGTGCCCGGAAAAGTTCACGATGCCCACGACGCCGCTTCCCTCGGAGACCACCGCCCAACGGCCGCTGCCCAGCCATACCGCGCCGGCCGCGTCGTGGAACGGTGCCTGTACGGTGTCGGTCGGGGGAGCCAGAAGCAGCGGAGGAGCGGCGGGCTTGGGAGAGCCGCACGCGGCGAGGAGCAACATCGCTGCCACGCCGCCCGCCGGCGTGAGGCCAGGACGTCGGGGGACCCGCATGGGCGGGAATGTAAGCCCGCCTTACGGCCTCCACCAATACGAGACCTTCACCAGAAACACGTTGTTCGCTCCGCCGGCGAACAGGCGGTCGAGCCCGTCGCCGACCCGAAAAGCCCCGTCGAGGATAGTGTTCGACCGGTTCTGAGTCCACACGAAAAAGATGGTCGAACCGGGCCGGTACTCCCAGCGGAGTACGGCGTTTCCCCGGAGGGAGGCCAGCGAGAAATTGGGGTTGTCGAACTCGAGCTGCGCCACTCCTGGCGTAGCCGGCGTCACCACTAGACGACCGGGATCGTCCGGCGCCACGCTGGGTGGACCCGCGGCGAGGAACGCGTAGCTCCGCGGCCGAGCCAGCTCCTTGTACTGCCGGTAATCGCCGGATGACAGCAGCGGCTGGGCGTACACTTCGAGACTGACCCTCGGAGTGAAGATCCAGTTGAGGCGCACGGTCGCGGAGAGCTGGGTTTCCTGCAGTTCGGCGAAGAGATAGCGTTGCCCGAACGTCTGGCCTGCGGCCGGATCGTCGAAGGTACCCACGTACTGCGCTGTCGTGTGGAGGCGATCGAGCTTCGGGCCAAGCTGGAAGGACGCGCCCGCGCTCGGGTGCCACTCCAGCGTAGGGTTCACGGTCCAGCTCTGTTGACGGCTCTGGGCGAAGTGATCCCCATGCAGACCAAGTCCCACGATCCACGTCCGGCGCCCGTTGGACTTGAATGTCATGTCCCAGTCGACGCCGGGCGGGTTCACAGTAAGCGGGCCCCCTCGGGTCCGGCGGGCGTTCAGGCTGCGGCTGTCGTATTCGACGTACCACTCCCAATGGGAAAAGTTGCGGAGGTCGAAGGTCCCGCTCAGGAAGTACCCGGCGCTGGTAAGGTCACCTCCGAAGCTCCAGCTGCGAAAGCTGGCGAGGTTCAGGCCCGCGCTCTGGAAAAAGCGGCTAGGCCGGGTCCATCGGTAACCGATCATCACGTGCGCGTTGATCAGATCGGCAGAGGTCTGAAAGCCAAGGTCGTTCAGCTCGAACCCCGGGTCGATCGCGCCCGCGGCAGCGTTGAACATCCAGTTGCCCTTCTGCTTGTTGAGCGCGAGACGGCCGGCCCACCCGGCGAGCGAGGTCGCCGTCGAGTCCAACCGTACATGCCCGGCATCGGGGCGCTGAAAGTAGTGAACCGAGCTGCTCTGGAGCTCGAGGAGGTCGGCCGGCGTCCCGCCTATCCGGCTTGCCCCCATCCAGCCGGTGAGCATCCAGGTCCCGTCCCGGTCGATTGTCAGCCAGCCATCGAGGCCGGCGCTGAAGGCGGAGCGCGCGAGCTCACGGGGCAGGCTGTCCTCGTCGAACCAGCGAGCCGTGCCGGTGCCGATGAGCCCGATCCCCGCCCGTCCCCCGGCGAGCTCCTTCTGCAACCGGTACACCCCGTACCAAGTGAGCGGCTCCACTTCGGCCCGCCACCGGGTGAGACCGGTCGCGAGGTCCGCGTACTCTCGCTTGGTCAGCGCGTTAAGCGCGCCCAGGCTCCAGCTACCGGCCTTTCCGCTCAGCTTGGCTGCGCCCAGGATGTGGGTGCCGGCGGGCTGGGAAGCAAAGTCGGCCGAGGGCAGGCTGCCCTGCGGCGCCCGCCCAATGCGTCGGCTGTAGAGGAAGTCGTTGTTACCCCAGTTGAAGCTCCAGAAGCTATTGGCCCCGCCGGACCCGAAGCTGAAGATGCTGGCGCCCTCGATGAAGAAGGGCCGCAGCTCCGGGAAGAACGTCTCGACATCGGTCAGGTTCACGACCGCCGGGTCCACTTCGACCTGGCCGAAATCGGGGTTGATGGTCGCATCGAGAGTGAGATTGCTGCCGAGGCCGACCTTGGCATCGAGCCCGGCGCCGGGGTGAGCTCGGCCCCCACCGTTGAAGGGATCCCCCGGGGCGTGCTCCAGGAACTCGGCTTTGGCGGTCACATAGGGCAGGATCTCGATCCGGGGCGGCGGGGACACGTGCTCGAGACCGACCAGGTCCACGAATCGCGAGACGAAGCCGCTCCCGTTGGACGGCTGGAACACGAGGTAGTCATCTTCCTTCCGGCGGGCGATCTCGCGTTTGAAGTTGACGCCCCAGAGATATCCCGCCCCTCGCTGGAACCGGAGCTGGGAATACGGGATCCTGAGCTCAGCGGTCCAGCCCAGGGAATCGCGCGCCGCGCGACCGTCCCACACGCCGTCCCACGTGCTGTCACTCCCCTCGTCGTTGTAGAGGATGCCGTCATAGAGCGTACCGGCCGCATTGATGCCGAAGTAGAAGCCAGAACGGTGGTCGTGATACGGGTCGAGAAAGACCACGAAGCGATCCGAGCTCACGGCCCGGTCCCGCCGTGCGAGCAAAGCCTTCACCGAATCCGGCGCGCTGTCATAGAGGCGCACGCCGACGTAGAGCGCAGCGTCGTCGTACAGCACCCGAATCTCGGTGCGCTGGCTAGGGAGAGCACCCTCCGATGGTGCTCGCTGGGTGAGTGACGCCACCGGCGTCGTTCCGGCCCACGCCGAATCGTCGAGCCGGCCGTCCACCGTGATCGGGCTGGCGGCCCGTGCGGTTGATACTGCGGCCGGGCCCGGGGGCCGGGTCGTCACAGCGGAGTCGAGTTGGGGCGCCGTCGCGCCGAGCAGGAAGACTACGATGGCGGGCAGCATGGGTTGCCATGCTTAGACGGCGCTGCGCGAGAAAAAGTTGCCAGCCGGGCGGGCGTCAGTGCTCCAGGATCTGCTGCAGCACCTCGGCCACTCGTGGGTCGTTCATCTGCCCGAGCCAGAAGAGCGCCTTCTTGCGAAGCTCGGGATCAGGGTCGCTCCTGGCGATGTCGAACAGTTTGTCGGCGGCGGCCTTGTCGCCGCGCTGAGAGAGCACGAAGATGACCTGCTCCCGCATGGCCCGGTCAGTGGTGGATCCGTACAGCCCGGCGAAGTCGCTGGTGGGAAGCTCGGTCTGCTGGGCCCAGAAGAGCGCCTGTTTCCTGAGCTCGGGCGTCTCCTTTTCGTCCCGTGCGATTGTCACCAGCCACCGGGCATTGTCCGCCGTTCCGGTCTGAGCCAGCGAGTAGAGCACCTTCTTCTTCAGCTCCTCGCTCTTGAGCCGCCCATAGAGTTGCCGCAAGAACGCGAGGTTGTCGGCCGAGCCGCTCTGCCCCAACCAGAACATGGCCTTCTCGCGAGCCTCCTCCGGCACGTCGCTCCGTTCGGCGTAAGCCCTGAGCGCCCGGGTCGCACTGCCGCTTCCCTGCTGCGACAGCGCGAAGACCGCCTTGTCCTGGAGGTCCGGGTCGGTGGTGGTGCGGAGAATCGAGTCCAGGGCCGCCACCGAGGCGTCGCTGCCGACCTGCGAAAGCCAGAACACCGCCTGCTCCCGAACCTCGGGATCGGGATCGTGGCGGGCTGCGTCGAGCAGCGCCGGCTCCGCGCCCTCGGCTCCCTGCTGTGCGAGCAGGAAGATCGCCTTGCGCCTGAGACAGACCGATGCCGGATCCCGGCGCGCCAGCACTTTCTTGAGGATGGGCGCCGCGCGCTCGGCATCCATCTGTTGCAGCGCGTTAAGCGCCGCGACTTTGATGTCGTCGTCATTGTCATCACAGGCCGCCTCCCCGCCGGGGCCGCGCGGCGGCCGCGGCGCTCGGGGCGGGTGCGGTGGGACGGGCGGAGCGATTGCCGCCGGAGGTGCGGGTGGGGGCGGCGGCGGTGCCGGCGGTACGGCGACCAGTTGCGCGGCCGCCGAGATCGCAGCCGCGGCGCTCTGGTCGCCCCGACGGGCAAGCTCGCCCTGAATGCGGCGCTCCAGCGCAGCGGCATCCCCCTTCGTAGCGGCTGTCGGATGCCGCTGGCGCTGGCCCTCGAGGGCCGCGAGGGCCCGGTGCAGACTCTGATCGCTTCCCAGGCGATACAGCGCGAACGCCTCCCAGTACGGCGCGTCCGGCGCGTACCGCGAGCTGGGAAAGCGGGTCCCGATCGCGCCGAACAGGTCGGCGGCCTGGCGGTAATCCCGTCCAGTGAGGGCGCTCCGCGCGGCTCGATAGACCGAATCCGCCGGATCGCCTTGCGCGCTCGCTGGTCGAACAGCGATGGGCGTGTCGCCCGGGCTGCTCGGACTCTGTCCGGACAACGCCAGGATCGCTACCACAGACCAGAACAGAGGGCGGGTCATTAGAGGGCTCCTTGCCGGGATCGGACGCTCATGCCGGTGGCTCCGGCGGGCACGGCGGCCCGCAGCCGGAGCAGGACACCGTCATCCAGCCCCTCGCGGATCAGCTCGACGTCGGCTCCGCGGCGCTCTGGCCCGAGCTGCGCAATCTGCGCGAGCACGAGCTCGAGATCCTGCAGCAGCAGTCGGAGCCTGGGGTCCCCCGCGGCGGGTGAATCGAGCAGCAGCCGGTTCGTCGCGAGGAGCTGACGTGCCGTGGAGGAGGCCAGCCGCTCTCGGTCGCCCGGCTGCACCGACGAGCGAAAAAGCGTCAGAAACGCCTCGGCTTGACCGAGGTGCTCGGCGGTAGCGACCCGGTAGGCCGTGACGTCTTCCTTGCGAGGCGCCTTGGCGGCCGGAACCGCCGCGGGTGCCCGGCTGGGCGACGCCGTTGGTCGAACCGTGAGCCGCCCGATCCCCACGCCGATCGCGAGGACGGCGGCAATGCCGGCTGCCCACGCCACCGCCCACCAGCGGGAGGCGCGCTCCCGGCGCGGCAGCTTGGCCGTTCGCCGTGCTACGATGGCCGCCCAGATCTGTTGGCGGGGCGGCTCGCCGGGAGGCTGGTGATAGGCGCGCGCCGCCTCGCGAAGCTCCGGCTCCAGCGGATCGTCGTCCAGCATCATGGTCAGCCCTTTACGAAGTCGGCCAAAGCCCGCCGCAGCTTCGCCCGTGCCCGGGAGAGTTGCGCCTTCGAGGTCCCCGGCTGAACTCCCAGCGCCTGACCGATCTCCTCGTGGGTGTACCCCTCGACGTCGTGCATGAGAAACACCGCGCGATAACCGTCGGGGAGATCGTCGATCGCCTGCGCGAGCCGCGCCTTGAGGTCGGGCTCGGCCTGGCGATGCGGGCTGCTCACCGCCACTGCCCCCTCGAGGTCGGCTTCCCGGGCCCGCAAACGCTTGACTTTGCGCAGACCGTTGAGCGCGACCGATACGGCGATTGCGCAGATCCAGGTCCCCAGTGCAGCCTCTCCCCGGAACCCGCTCAAGCGCTCGAACACTCGGATGAACGCCTCCTGCGCGTAGTCCTGCGCCTGGTCGGGGTCGCCGGCCAGACGATACACCAGCCGGTAGACCCGATCGACGTGCGCGTCATACAGTTCGCGCGCGGCGCTCGCATCGCCGGCCTGCACACGGGCGATCAGGACTCGGTCGTCCACCGGGCTCCGGGACGAAGGGGCCGCATCCGCGGCGACGGCCCTCTGACAACCCGAACCGCCGAAGGGTTGCTCGGCCGGGCGTCGATTCACGGGGGAAGAGCGAAGTGCGGTCACGCAACCAATCGGAGCCTGACCGCATCTCAAGCTGGTGGGCGCTCCAGCGAGGAGTACAATGGCGTTGCGGCGGGAGTCAGACAACATCGAAGGCGAGTCGGACTCGCGGGTTGCCTCCCTGTGCGACCGCGACGGCCGCCCCATCGGCAGGGTGGTCGAGCCTACCCAGGATCGGTTGGTGGGACGGGGTGCCGGCACCGTGTTACTGGTCCGCCGACGCCCCGTCGGGCTGCGGGATAAGACCTTCTTCGCCCTCGGGTAGAGGCGCCCTCCCCCCGGCGGTCTCGACGCGTTCGTAGGGAAAGTATCCAGCCGCCAGTCCGCGACTGTAACCCCAATCCTAGCAATCATTTGAAGTATCAGGCCGCGATTGCGGCGAGGCGAGCGACCGGGGTATATTCCTCACTGTCAGCGAGCGGCCTCACGCCTGCTCGCCGCCCTGTCTTCATCGCCGGATCGCCTCATGACCGCACCAAACTCGCGCGAGCGCATCCTGCCTCGTCTGATCGAGGAAGAGATGCAGCAGTCGTTCATCAATTACTCGATGAGCGTCATCGTGTCGCGCGCGCTTCCGGACGTGCGGGACGGGCTCAAACCCGTGCATCGCCGCATCCTGTACGCCATGAACGAATTGGGGCTGGTCCCCGGCCGGCCGTACAAGAAGGCCGCCACGGTCGTCGGCGACGTGCTGGGGAAGTACCACCCACACGGCGACTCGAGCGTGTATGACGCGCTGGTGCGGATGGTCCAGGAGTTTGCCCTGCGCTATCCGCTGATCGATGGACAGGGAAACTTCGGCACCATCGACGACAACGCGGCGGCCTACCGCTACACCGAGGCGCGGCTCACCCCCACTGCTATCGCGCTGCTGGATGACATCGAAAAGAACACCGTCGATTTCCAGCCGAACTTCGATGACCGGCTGCGGGAACCCACGGTTCTACCCGCCCGGGTCCCGAACCTCCTGGTGAACGGCTCGAGCGGCATCGCGGTGGGCATGGCCACCAACATCCCGCCGCACAATCTCCGCGAGGTGGCCAAAGCCGTGGAGCTCCTGATCGACGACCCGGAGGCATCGATTGCGGACCTGCGGAAGGCGATCAAGGGGCCGGACTTTCCGACCGGGGCCTACATCTACGGCCGGGAGGGAATCAAGGAAGCCTATGAGACCGGCCGCGGGCGGGTGATCATGCGGGCCCGGGCCCAGATCGAAGAAAAAGAATCGTCAGGGCGGTACCAGATCGTCGTAACCGAGCTGCCGTACATGGTCAGCATGGAGCGGCTGCACAAGGATGTCGCCGAGCTGGCGAACGAGCGGAAGATCGAGGGCATCTCCGATGCCCGGAACGAGAGCGACAAGGACGGCATCCGGCTGGTGATCGAGCTCAAGCGCGACGCCAATCCCAACGTCGTGTTGAATCAGCTGTACAAGCACACGACGATGCAGGCCACCTTCGGCGTCATCATGCTGGCGCTCGACCGCGGCGCGCCGAAGGTGATGAACCTGAAGCAGCTGCTCGAGCGATTCATTGAGCATCGGCACGACATTATCGTCCGCCGCACGCGGTTCGAGCTGGAAGCGGCCGAGGCCCGGGAGCATATCCTCGAGGGTCTCAAGATCGCCGTCGACAACATCGACGAAGTGGTCGACCTCATCCGGAAGTCCAAGGATGTGCCGGATGCGGACGCGCGGCTCCGGAAGCGGTTCGGGTTTTCCGAGAAGCAAAGCGACGCCATCCTCAACATGCGGCTAGCCAAGCTCACCGGCCTAGAGATCGAGAAGCTGGATGGCGAGCTCAAGGAGGTCCGCGCCACCATCAAGGAGCTCAAGAGCATCCTCGCGTCGAAGCCAAAGCGGATGGGCATTCTCAAGAGCGAGATGGCCGAGGTCGCCGAGAAATTCGGGGACGACCGCCGCACGGAGATCGTGGCGGATCAGGGGGAGTTCACGGTCGAGGACCTGATCGCCGAAGAGGACATGGTCATCACCATCTCCCA
>Ga0075425_100007394_pt1 | contig 11611 bp, 7 predicted proteins | sample SoiMethybrSBSTD4_FD_75300 | JGI IMG/M metagenome (GOLD analysis project Ga0075425, IMG submission 75300) | Bulk soil microbial communities from a Populus tree surrounding site in Tennessee, USA - Soil MetaG P. TD hybrid SBSTD4 | ecosystem: Environmental > Terrestrial > Soil > Tree plantation...
TGGCCTGCGTCGTCCTCGGGGCGGCCGCCTATGCGATGGTGCCAGCGCTTGGCCGGGCGGTGGCCGGCCTCGGCGGCCTGCCTCCCGCATCCGCCGCGACCGTTGGCTGGAGCCTCAGCTTGCCGCTGAGCGCGCCCGGTGCCGTCGGCCAGATCTCTCCGCTCCCGATGCTGCTGGGCCTCGTCCTTCTGCTGGCGGCGATTCCCATAGCCCTCTGGCTCTTCCGGGCCAGCCGCGCCCTTCGAGTGAGCGACACGTGGGGGTGTGGCCGCATCGCGCAGACGCCGCGCATGCAGTACACAGCCACCGCCTTCGCCGAGCCGCTGCGACGGATCTTCGCCGCGCTCTATCGCCCCACCGAAGACGTCTCGATCGACTTTCACCCGGAGTCCCGCTACTTCGTCCAGTCCATCGCGTATCGCGCCCGCGTGGTCCCGTGGTTCGAGCGCTTTCTCTACGATCCGGTCATCGCTCGCGTCACGAGCTGGGCGACGCGCGTCCGCGCCATACAGTCAGGCTCGCTTCACGCCTATCTGACCTATCTCGTGGCCGCCCTCGTCATCCTGCTGGGGCTGCTCTTGATGTGGGGAAGCTGAGCTGATGCCCGTGCTCAAGGTCTACCTCGTCGCCTTGGCCCAGACCACGCTCGCCCTCATCCTGGCCCCGGGCCTGGTCGGGCTGATCCGGTGGTTCAAGGCGCGCCTTCAGAACCGGAGCGGCGCGCCCGCGTGGCAGCCCTACCTCGAGCTGCGCAAGCTCTTCGCCAAGGAAGTGGTCGTTTCGCGCAGTGCCTCGTGGCTCTTCCGCGCGGTGCCCTTCGTCGTCTTCGCGAGCACGGTGGCCGTTGCCTTCCTCGTCCCTATGCTCGCGGTGCCGCTACCCTTCGACTCCGTCGGCGATTTGCTGGTCGTGGTCTATCTCCTCCTGCTTGGCACCTTCTTTCTCGCGCTGGCTGGACTCGATCCGGGCTCAGCCTTCGGCGGCATGGGCTCGAGCCGCGAGATGACCGTGGCCGCGCTGTCCGAGCCTACCGTCGCCCTCGCCATCTTCGCCTTGGCCTTGAGCGCGGGCTCGACCAACCTCGGCCAGATCGTCGCGCGGACGATGGCGGACCCGGCCACCGCCGTGAGCCCCGGCTATCTCCTCGCCTTCGGCGCGCTCTTCGTGGTTACCCTCGCGGAGAACGGCCGGCTGCCCGTGGACAACCCGGCCACGCATCTCGAGCTAACCATGATCCACGAGGCCATGATCCTCGAGTACTCGGGGCGATACCTGGCGCTGATCGAGTGGGCGGCGTGGCTCAAGGTGCTCCTCTTCTTCTCACTCCTGGGCAACCTCTTCGTACCCTGGGGCGTGGCGACGGCGCTCACGCCCGGTGCGCTCTGCTGGGCAGGCACCACCCTGCTTGCCAAGCTCGTGGCCCTGGCCGTCGTCTTGGCCGTGTTCGAGACGCGCGTGGCTAAGCTCAGGCTCTTCCGCGTGCCCGAGCTGCTCGCGGTGTCGTTCGTGCTGGCCGTCCTGGCCATCACCGTGTCGTTCCTGGCGCGGTAGCGATGGACTTCGCCTTCGGCCAGCTCGCGGTTCTCGGATCGAGCCTCGTGCTGCTCTGCGGGCTCACGCTCCTCTGGCGACGTGGCTCGGCCGCCCACATCGGCGCCTTCGCGGCCCAGTCGGTGGCGCTGGCCGCGACGGTCGGGCTCATCGCCGGCTTCACGGGCAGCCGCGAGCTCTGGATCGTGGCGGCCCTCTTCCTCGGGCTCAAGGGCATCGTGATGCCGATTCTCCTCAAGCGGATGGAGCGGCGTTTCGGCAGGCCGCGCGAGCTGGATCCTTACGTCAATACCGCCACGTCGCTCGTGATCGGGGGGCTCCTCGTGGTGCTGGCTTACATCGTGATCTGGCCCATCCTCGACGTGAGCCGGTTGCCCACGCGTGCGGGCATGCCACTCGCCATGGGCCTCATCTTCGTGAGCCTGTTCGTGATCATCAGCCGCAAGAAGGCACTGACCCAAGTGATCGGTTTCCTGGCCCTCGAGAACGGCATCGCGCTCCTGGCCGCGCTCGGCACCTACGGCATCCCGTTCATCGTGGAGGTGGGCGTCTTCCTCGACGCGCTGATGGGCTTCCTGGTCATGCAGATCGTCATCTACCGCATCCAGGAGACCTTTGAGAGCATCGATGTCGAGCAGCTGAACCGGCTGAGCCAATGAGTGATCGCGCATGCGTCTGACCTATGTGGCCCTCGTCGGCGCGCCGCTCGCGGCCGCGCTCCTGGCGGCTGTGGTTCGTCCGTACCGGAGCTGGGTGGGGACGGCGGGCGCGTTGCTCTCAACGCTCTCGCTGGCGGCGGGACTGCGGCTGGCCGGCCAAGGGCTGGGGGGCGTCCCGCCCACGTGGGGTCCCAGCGAGCTGATGCGCGTGGACGCGCTCTCTGCCCTCCTGGCCGTGTGCGTGACCTTCGTCGCCGCGCTGGCGGCCTGGCTCGGCCCGGGCCTCGGCCGCGACGAACACTACACGCCCGCCCAGGCGCGGCGGTACAGGACCTTCTCGAGCCTCTTCGCCTTCACCATGCTGATCGCGGTGACGGCAAACAACGTGGCCGTCATGTGGGTGGCCGTCGAGGCCACGACCATCGCCTCCGCGCTCCTCATCCCGCTCCATGTCTCCAAGGCGTCCGTCGAGGCCTCGTGGAAGTACATTCTGATTGGATCGGTGGGCATCGCGCTAGCCTTCGTCGGCACGGTCCTGGGCTACTTCGATTACGTCCACATGGCGGGGGAGCGAGAGTCGGCGCTGAACTGGACGAGCCTCATGGCCGCGGCGCCCTCCATGCACCCGCGAGTGATGGCGCTGGCCTTCGTCTTCATCGTGATCGGCTACGGCACCAAGGCCGGCCTCGCGCCGATGCACACGTGGCTGCCCGATGCCCATGCGGAAGCGCCGGCGCCGCTTTCCGCCATGATGTCGGGGGTGCTGCTCGCCGTCGCGCTCTACGCCATCATCAGATGGAAGGTCGTGGTGGGTCTGACCGTGGGCTCGACGCTGCCGGATCGCCTGCTGCTCGTCCTCGGGCTGGCCTCCCTCGCGGTAGCGGCGCTGAGCCTCATCGGGCAGAGGCAGTACAAGCGGCTCCTCGCGTACTCGAGCATCGAGCACACGGGCCTCATGTGTGTGGGGCTCGGGCTGGGACCGCTTGGCACGTTCGCCGCGCTCCTGCATCTCGTCAACCATGCCGTGGCCAAGGGGATGATGTTCCTGCTCTCGGGTCGCATCCTGGATCGCTACCACACGACCGGGATGGGCGAGGTCTCGGGGCTCCTGCGGGCCATGCCGGTGACGGGCGGCCTCTTCGCGGCCGGCATGCTGGCGCTGGCGGGGCTGCCCCCGTTCGGCATCTTCTTCTCCAAGTTCGCGCTCCTGCGCGCCGGCTTCGTGACTGGGCACCCGTGGCTGATGGCCGTCGTGCTGGTCCTGCTGCTCGTGGCCGTGATTGCCATGCTGGCACAGATCAACCGAATGCTCTACGGCGCGCTGCCTGAAGGCATCCGCGTGGGCGAGAGCCATCGCTGGGGGCTCGTGCCGCTCGCCCTCTGCGTGGTCCTCCTCGTGGCCTTCGGCTTCGGCGGATTCGGAGCGCTCCAGTCGTTGCTCGACCGGGCCGTGGAGGTGATCAGCCGGTGAGGGACATCGTCGCGGTCCGGCAAGCCCTCGAGGAGCGACTGGCGGGAGTGCTGAGCGAGGTGCGCCTGGCGCGCGAGCGCGAGCTCCACGGGGTGGTGAAGGCGGGCGACGCGCGGCGGCTGGCCGAGGCGTTGCGCCGCGAGCTGGGCGCGGAGCTGCGGCTCATGGTGGCCAATGACCGGCGCCCGGACGCAGGCCGTTTCGAAGTCTATTACCTTTTCGCTCACCCGCGAGAGGATTGGTTTCTCCAGGCCGTGAAGTTTCTGCCCGCCGACAGCCCCACCATCCGGTCGCTGGGGACCTTCCACCATTCGGCCTCGCTGTTCGAGCGAGAGATCTCCGATCAGCTCGGCATCGCCATCGTCGGACATCCGGATCCTCGGCCGCTAGTGCGCCATGCCTTCTGGCCGGCAGACTACCATCCGCTCCGCAAAAACGCTGCGCTGCCCGACTTCCATGACGACGGCAGCCCGTTCCCGTTCACCGAGGTGGGCGGCGAGGGCGTGTACGAGATCCCGGTAGGACCCGTGCACGCGGGCGTCATCGAGCCCGGGCATTTCCGCTTCAGCGTGGTGGGCGAGACGGTCATCGACATGAAGTCGCGTCTCTACTTCACCCACAAGGGCACGGAGAAGCTCTTCGAGGGGCGCGCGCCCGAGGCCGGCGTCGAGCTGGCCGAGCGCGTCTCCGGCGACACCACGGTCGGCCACGCGCTGGCCTATTGCCAGGCCCTCGAGGTCGCCTCCGGCACCGGGGTGCCCGATCGCGCGCGCTATCTTCGCGTGGTCCTGCTCGAGCTCGAGCGCCTCTACAATCACGTGGCCGACTTCGGCATGATCGCCAACGACACCGGCTTCGCCGTCGCGCACTCGCACTGCTTCCGCATCCGCGAGCGGCTGCTCCGGCTCAACAAGCTGGTGACCGGTAATCGGCTCCTCCGGGGTGGCATCATGCCCGGCGGCGTCGGCTGCGACCTGCCGGCGGGGCTCGATCTTCGGGGCGAGCTCGAGGCCGCGCTCCGGGACTTCGAGGAGATCGTGGCCCTGGCGCTCGACAATACGCTCGTCCGCGACCGGCTCGAGGGCACGGGCCGGCTGACCACGCGCACGGCGCGCGACCACGGCGTGCTGGGCTACGTGGCACGTGCCTCGGGCATCGATGCCGACGTGCGGCGGGACCATCCCTTCGCCGCCTATGGCGCGCTCGACTTCAGGGTACCGGTCCACCAGACGGGCGACGTCGAGGCCCGGACGCGGGTCCGCGTCGAGGAGGCGCGTGAGTCGGTGCGGCTCATCAGCCAGGCTCTGACGCTGATGCGGTCAGGACAACTCCGCGCGCCCCTCGGCGCGCTGCCGCCCTTTGAGCCCGCGTTCGGCCTCGTCGAGGGCTGGCGGGGCGCAATCATCCACTGGGTGATGGCCGATGCCCCGGATCGGCTCTATCGCGTCAAGATCATGGATCCGTCATTTCTCAACTGGCGGCCGCTCTCGTATGCGCTGCTCAAGAACATCGTTCCCGACTTCCCGCTCTGCAACAAGTCCTTCAACCAGTCCTACTCTGGGAATGACCTGTAGCGATTCACCGGGGGTGCCGGATTGGGCCTTCTGACGTTGCCATTTGTCGCGGGTCCTTGACGCCTGCCGCGGGAGGGTTATTGGCCAGGCACTTCCGTAGAGACGTTGCCGCCACCGACGCCCTCCGATGAAGGGGCGCGTCATTCCCGCCAATATTCCAGCGCCTGAGACAGCGTGCCATGAGTTCCCTTCGGTCCGACGATCCTTGACCCTCTACGCGTCTCCAGCTAGGCTCGGTCTACTCATGAAGTGTCCCCGGTGCCAGCACGAGAACGAGACGGGCGCGAAGTTCTGTGAGGAATGCGCCGCGCCGCTGGCCCGCGCCTGCGCCAAGTGCGGTCGGTCACTGTCGTCCACGGCGAAGTTCTGCCCCGAGTGTGCGCACCCGACGGGACTGCCTGCAGCGCCGCCTCCGGTTCAGCGATTCGACTCTCCTGAGGCCTACACGCCGAAACACCTCGCCGAGAAGATCCTCACCTCAAAAAGTGCGCTTGAAGGTGAGCGCAAGCAGGTGACGGTCCTCTTCGCCGACCTCAAGGGTTCGATGGAATTGCTCGCCGATCGCGATCCCGAGGAGGCCCGGAAGCTCCTCGACCCGGTCCTGGAGCGGATGATGGAAGCGGTGCATCACTACGAGGGCACGGTCAACCAGGTGATGGGGGACGGCATAATGGCGCTGTTCGGGGCGCCGATCGGGCACGAGGACCACGCCGTCCGCGCCTGCTACGCCGCACTGCGGATGCAGCGGCGGGTCAACCTCTACGCGGACGAGGTTCAGCAGCAAGGCGGGACCCCGGTGCAGATCCGCGTCGGGCTGAATTCTGGCGAGGTGGTGGTCCGCGCCATCGGCAGCGATCTCCACATGGACTACACCGCCGTCGGGCAGACGACCCATCTGGCCGCCAGGATGGAGCAGATGGCGAAGCCCGGGTCCGCGCTCATCACCGGCGCCACCTTGAGCCTGGCCGAGGGCTACGTCCAGGTCCGGCCGCTCGGGGGGGTGCCCGTGAAGGGGCTCGAGATGCCGACGCCGGTCTATGAGCTGACCGGAACCGTTCCGGCCTGGTCCCGGCTGCAGGCCAGCGCTGCGCGCGGTCTGACCCGTTTCGTCGGGCGTGACCGGGAGCTGGAGCAGCTGGCTCAGGCGCTCGATCGTGCCGCGGCGGGCCACGGGCAGGCGGTCGCGGTGGTGGGCGAGGCCGGCGTGGGGAAATCGCGGCTCGCCTGGGAGTTCACGCGATCGCACCGCACCCATGGCTGGCTGGTGCTGGAGAGTGGGTCGGTCTCCTATGGCAAGGCCACGCCGTACTTGCCAGTCATCGAGCTGCTGAAGGCGTATTGCGGGATCCAGGAGCGCGACGACCCGCGGGTGATCCGCGAACGGGTGGCCGGCAAACTCCTGATGCTGGACCGGGCGCTGGAGCCGGTGCTGACCCCGCTGCTGGCGCTGCTAGACGTCCCCATCGAGGACACCGCGTGGGCGACCCTCGACCCACCGCAACGCCGGCAGCGAACCCTGGACGCGATCAAACGGCTGCTGCTGCGGGAGAGTCAGGTCCAGCCGCTGCTCCTCCTCTTCGAAGATCTCCACTGGATCGACGCCGAGACCCAGGCGCTGCTGGACGGCCTCATGGAGAGCCTGCCGACGGCCCGCATCCTGCTCCTCGTCAACTACCGGCCGGAGTACCAGCACGCCTGGGGTGGCAAGACCTATTACCTCCAGTTGCGGATCGACCCGTTGCGGCCGGAGAGCGCCGACGACCTACTCACCGCGCTCCTGGGGGAGGACCAGACCGTCGGGCCACTCAAGCGGTCGCTGATCGCGCGGACCGAGGGGAACCCCTTCTTCCTGGAGGAGAGCGTGCGGACCCTCGTGGAGACCCACGTGCTCGTCGGGGAGCGAGGGGCATACCGGGTGACGACGGCACCGGACACATGGCAGATCCCGGCCACGGCGCAGGCGATCCTGGCGGCGCGCATCGATCGGCTGGCGCCCGAGGACAAGCGGCTCCTCCAGGCCACCGCCGTCATCGGCAAAGACGTGCCGTTCGCGCTGCTGCAAGCGATTGCGGAGCTGCCCGAGGAGGACCTGCGCCGCGGCCTCAGCCACCTCCAGGCGGCCGAGTTCCTGTACGAGGCGAGCCTCTTCCCGGATCTTGAGTACACCTTCAAGCACGCGTTCACCCACGAGGTCGGCTACGGCACCCTGCTGCAGGACCGTCGGCGTGTGCTCCACGCGCGGATCGTCGAGGCGATCGAGCGCCTCTACGGCGACCGACTGGGCGAGCAGATGGATCTCCTGGCCCACCACGCAGTGAGGGGCGAGGTCTGGGAGAAGGCGGTTGTCTACTTGCGCGAGGCCGGCACGAAGGCACTCATGCGCTCGGCTAACGCGGACGCGGTGACGTATCTCACCCGGGGGGTGGACGTCGTCGCGTCGCTGCCGGAGGGCGTCGGCCGCGAGCGGCACGAGCTTGCGCTGCTCCTGGCGCTCGGCCCTGCGATCCAGGCGGCGAGGGGTCTCGGCGCGCCCGAGGCCGAGCGCGTGTTCGCCCGGGCACGCGAGCTGTCCGAGCACCTCGGTGAGACGGCCGCGGCCTTTCAAGCGCTCTGGGGTCAGTGGATGTTCTCGGCCGGACAGGGCCGCATTGAGCCGGCGCGCCGCATCGGGGAGGAGCTTCTCACCCTCGCGGGGCGTTCGAACGATCGCACGCTCGTGCTCGAGGCCCACCACGCGATGTGGGCCACCTCTTTCTGGCTCGGCGAGCTGACGGCCGCACACAGTCATGCCGAGCAGGGAACGACCCTCTACGACCGCGAGCAGGATCGATCACTGGCGTTCCTCTATGGTGGCCACGATCCCGGGGCGTGCGGTCTGGTGTTCGCGGGGTTAACTCACTGGATGTTCGGCCGTGCGGTCCAAGCAGTGGCGACGATCGAGGCGGCGGTCGCATTCGCGGAGCAGCTCGGGCACCCACCCACGATTGCCATCGCGCTGACCTGGGCGTGCATTCTGCAGTACCTCGTGCGAGATGCCCGGGCGACGGGACACTACGCGCGCCAGGTCATCGCCGTCTCGACGGAGCACGACCTTCCTCCCTGGCGCGCGGCCGGCGTACTGTTCGCGGGGTGGGCGCGCGCGGCGTCGGAAGACGACGACGCCGGCGTCGCACAGGTACACGAGGGTCTGGTGGCGGCTGCCCAAACCAAGGGAACGCTCATGCCGCTGGGGCCGCTCTACATGTTGGTGCTCGGCGACGCACGCTTGAAGCACGGCCAGATCGAGGAAGGGCTGACGGTGATCGACGACGCGCTGGCCGTAATGGCGACGCGGGGCGAGCGTGCCTTCCTCAGCGAATTTCATCGGCTCAAGGGCGAGCTGCTGCTGATGCGCTCGCCCTCGAATCACGGGCCGGCGGAGGCGTGCCTTCGTCAGGCGCTCGACGTCGCGCGCCAACAGGCCGCGAACGCATGGGAGCTGCGCGCAGCGACCAGCCTGGGTCGCCTCCTCGCGCGCGTAGGCAGGCAGAGCGAGGCACGACAGACGCTGGCCGAGGTTTACGGCAGGTTCACCGAGGGCTTTGACACCACCGACCTCAAGGATGCCAAGACGCTGCTGGAGCAGTTCGCCACCTAATGCTTCACGTGCGAGCGGCGGCGCCGTGGCGCGCGTCGTATCGAGCAAGCATCCTCGCTTAGAGGGTACAAACCCTCCCTTCCTGTCGCAGAGCGTTGACGTGCGCCTGTAGGACTCGCAGCGAACAACGCGACGGGGGCGCAAGGCGGGCTCATCGAACTCGCTTTTTTACCCTTCGTGGGTCGTGGTCTGGTTGCAGCGTGGAGGCTTTTGTGTTGCCGAAGCCATGAAAGCCGTGCCGATGTCAGGAGGCGTTCAGGCATCACAGTGGTTCTTGAACGGTCCAGTCCCGTCCGCTAACTCCGGAGAACTTCACTCCTGCAGCGTAGCCAACCCTTGAAGGTTTGCTGAACGTCGCGAATCTCGGCCCGGCGCCGCGTCGAGACGGTCCACGGTGTTCCAAAATCCTCGAGGGAATGCCGCGCACAAGTGCTCGTTACCGCATGGGTCTTACTGCAGCCAGAATCGATGGTCAAATGGGAATTGATTGTGGACGGGGTCAACGCTCGCGCTCAGCAGCCGGGGTGCGAGCAGTGAGAGCCGAGCGTCTCCAGGCAGTCCCTATCGAGGCGTGGGAGGCCTAGGCAAGCGCAGTAAGGACACGAATCGCCTTGACACCCGCCTCACAGCCACCTAGGTTGATCGCGCTAGTTCCCACAGTCTAACCGTCCGGCTCGCGGGAGCATTGGAGGCCTCCGGGCTGGGGTCCCGTTCGACAGTCTCCTAGCCGCTCCCGAAGGTGTCGGCCGGCAGGACTCCGGCCCTATCCGAGCGACTCGCGTGGCATCCGATCCTGATCGCGTTCTCACCATTGTTAGAGGGAGGCAGAGCCATGACAGCGATTACAGGGATTGCGGGGAAATTCTTTGAGGCTTGCGAAGCGGGGAAAGGATGGGAGGGATGCAAAGCGTACTGTACGACGGGTGCGACGTTTTCTGCGCAAGCCGAGCCGCTTGCGGACACACGGACCTTGCAACAGTACACGGACTGGATGAAGGGGTTGCTGACGTTTATTCCTGATGGGCGATACGAACTAAAGTCGTTCGCTACAGATGAAGAGCGGAAGAGCGTCTGTGCGTACGGCATCTTTTCGGGTACGCATACAGGCGAGGGTGGGCCCTGTCCACCGACTGGCAAGAGTCTGAACACAGACTACGTGTACGTGATGGAGTTTGACGGTGACAAGATCCGGCATATGACGAAAATCTGGCATGCGGGGCTAGCCATGAAGGAGCTCGGGTGGGTCTAGTCCAGTCTACTTTATCGTGGGCTCAAGTCGCCGCGGCGTCCAGCGTAACGCTGCCCCGAGGGGAATAGCGATTCACCGAAAGCCCGAGGAGGGGACGATGAACGAGGCAAAACTGCACGAGTTCATGGGCAAGGTCGTGACGGACATGGGCGGCGCCTGGATGATGGCGATGGTGCTGATCGGCGACGAGCTGGGGCTCTACAAGGGGATGGCCGACGGGAAACCGATGACTGCGGAGACTCTCGCCACGCAGTGCGGTTGCCATCCGCGTCTGGTGCGCGAGTGGCTCGACGCCAACGCCGCCTCGGGGTACCTCGAGGTCGCCGACGGCGCCTACCGACTGCCGCCGGAGCAAGCGATGGCCCTCGCGAACGAAGATTCTCCAGTGTTCGTGGCGCCCGGACAGAGCGTCGTCGCTTCATGCTTCATCGATCTCGACAAGGTGCTCGAGGCGTTCAGGGGCAGCGGCGCATTTCCCTGGGGCGCGCATCATCACCGAATGTTCCACGGCGTCGAGAAGTTCTTCCGCCCGGGCTACCAGGCGAATCTCACGACGGCATGGCTGCCAGCCCTCGACGGAGTGGTCGACAAGCTCCAGCATGGCGCCAAGGTGGCGGACATCGGTTGCGGCCACGGCGCATCCTCCATCGTTATGGCGAAGGCCTATCCCAACTCGCGGTTCGTGGGCATCGACTTCCACGGGCCCTCGGTCGAGACCGCGCGCAAGCGCTCTGGCGACGCCGCGCTCGGCGATCGCGTCAGCTTCACCACGGCGACAGCGCAGGCGTACACGGAGCGGGACTTCGATCTGATCTGCTTCTTCGATTGCCTGCACGACATGGGTGATCCCGTCGGAGCAGTCCGCCACGCGCGACAAGCGTTGAAGGATGACGGCACCGTGCTCCTGGTGGAGCCATTCGCCGGGAACAATCTCGTCGAGAACTCGACGCCGGTCGGGCGCTTGTACTATGCAGCGTCCACCATGGTCTGCACGCCGAACTCACTTTCGCAAGACGTTGGTCTCGCGCTCGGGGCCCAGGCCGGCGAAGCGCGGCTCGCCCGGGTGTTCGCGGAGGGAGGCTTCACACGGTTCCGGCGGGCGACGGAGACGCCGTTCAACCTGATACTGGAAGCGAGGAAGTAAGTCGTCGAGCGAACTTGGCCGCCCGGATCGCGTGCCGCTTGGGCGGCCTTTCTCGGATCGACTTGCCGGTTCCAGGGGAACGCCACGCGGTGTGTCGTGACATTGACCGGATTGACGCAGGGTTTCAAAAGGGCTCACACGTCTGAAGAAAGAGGCACTCAGGACCATAGGACGACGGCGGTTCATGACAGTTTGCCTCCAATGAGATTGCTAGTTGAGCGGACCGCCCCCATCCAGCCAGCGATGGCCCGCCCGATCTCGTCCGGCGAATCTTCCCGGAGGAAATGGATCCCCGCGACCGTCACCTCGGTCTGCGCTGGCAACCT
>Ga0075425_100007395_pt1 | contig 11610 bp, 10 predicted proteins | sample SoiMethybrSBSTD4_FD_75300 | JGI IMG/M metagenome (GOLD analysis project Ga0075425, IMG submission 75300) | Bulk soil microbial communities from a Populus tree surrounding site in Tennessee, USA - Soil MetaG P. TD hybrid SBSTD4 | ecosystem: Environmental > Terrestrial > Soil > Tree plantation...
CGCCAGGCGCGGATCGGGCGCCCGCTCCGGGCACGCGCAGGTCACGAGGTTCCGATTCCCACCACACACCCGGCAGAGCCCGCGGCAGTCCTCGCGGCAGAGCGGCTTCATCGGCAGCGCCAGCGCCGTCTCGCTCTCCACCAGCCGCGAGAGATTGACCTCGTCGTGATCGTAGAAGTCGAGGTCGAGGTCGTCGCTCCCGAGTTCGACGCGGTCGCCCGTCGGCGGGCGAGGGACGAAGCGGACGTCGACCGCGGCGCGCGCCCGTACGGGAAACTCCTCGAGGCAGCGGCCGCAGGCCACGGGCACCGTCGAGTCGATCTCGCCCACCACGACGACGTCGTCGCCGTCGCGCTCGGCGCGCAGATCGACGCGGTCGAGCCGCCAGTTCGGATCGGAGAACGGCGAGCCCAGCAGGCCGCGGTCCTGGATCGTCAGACCTTCGTCCGGAATGTCGGAGATACGCAGGATCATGTCGCCTATAAACACGGGTGAGAAAACGGATTTCTTTAAACTTGTTCAATATATCGGCGGGGGTCCGGCAAGTCAAGGCATTTGACCCCCCTGGGGCCGTTTGCTACGCTTTGCCGTGAACGACGAGCGCGTTTTTCGTGGGGGAGGCGGGCATGTCGAACATCTTCAAGACCGGGCTGCTCCTCGCGGTGCTGACCGCGATGCTGGTGGTGATCGGCGGCGCCATCGGCGGTCAGCAGGGCATGGTCATCGCCTTCTTCGTCGCCCTCGCGATGAACTTCTTCAGCTACTGGTTCTCCGACAAGATGGTGCTCGCGATGTACGGCGCCCGGCCCGTCGACGAGTCGCAGGCGCCCGCCCTCTACGCGATCGTGCGTCGGCTGGCCACCAGGGCCCAGATCCCGATGCCGCGCGTGTACCTGATCCCGAGCGACACGCCCAACGCGTTCGCCACCGGGCGAAACCCGGAGCACGCCGCCATCGCGGTGACCGAGGGCATCACGCGCATCCTCGACCAGGACGAGCTCGAGGGCGTCCTGGCCCACGAGCTGTCCCACGTCAAGAACCGCGACGTGCTGATCTCGACCATCGCGGCCACGCTCGCCGGCGCCATCACCTACCTCGCCCACATGGCGCAGTGGGCCGCCATGTTCGGCGGGCGTCGTGACGACGACGAGGGGGGCAGCAACCCCATCGCGATGATCGCGATGGCGATCCTCGCCCCCATCGCGGCCATGCTCGTCCAGCTCGCGGTCTCGCGCGCGCGCGAGTACCAGGCGGACGCGACCGGCGCGCGGCTCGCCGGGCGCACGTACGGCCTGGCCAAGGCGCTGGAGAAGCTGCAGATGGCCCAGCAAGTGGCGCCGATGGACGCCAACCCGGCCACGGCACACCTGTTCATCGTCAATCCGCTCAGCGGTCAGATGCTCATGAACCTCTTCTCGACCCATCCTCCGCTGGAGCAGCGGATCGCTCGGCTGCGGGCGATGAAGTTCTGACCACCGCCGCAGTACCGTCGTTGCCGGTGTCCGCCGCGGCCGAGGCCGCCACCCGGAACGACGCGCTCCTGAACCCGCCCCTCATCCGTGCCTGGCTCGCCTGGGGGCTCGCCTGGCTCCTGATCTTCCCCACCGTGGGGGCCATCGTGTCGCTCAAGTTCAACCGGCCCGAGCTGCTCGACGGCGTGGCGTGGCTGTCCTTCGGGCGGCTGCGCCCGATCCACGTCAACGGCGTGATCTGGGGCGCGTTCTCGACGCTCTTCATCGGTCTCTGCCACTACGTGGTGCCCCGGCTGACCGGTGTGCGCCTCTGGCGGGAAGAGGGCAACTGGTGGCTGCTCGCCGTCTGGAACCTGAACCTCGCCCTCGGCGTCGTGCTCCTCGCGCTGGGCTGGAACCGCGGCTGGGAGGCCGGCGAGCTGCCGCTACCGACCGTCATCGTGCTCTTCCTCGCGCTGGTGTGGCTGACCGTCCAGTTCCTCGTGACCATCGCGCGCCGGACGTCCCCGCCGCTGTACGTCTCGCTCTGGTACCTGATCGCGGCGTTCGTGTGGACCGACGTCAACCTCGTCCTGCTGATGCTCGGCCCCGACAGCATTCCCGGCATCAACAACGCCGCCTGGCATGGGCTCTTCATCCACTACGTGGTGGGACTCTGGATCACGCCGGCCGGCTACGTGCTCATCTACTTCTTCCTGCCCGCCGCGGTGCGCAACCCGATCTACAGTCACAAGCTGTCGCTGATCGGATTCTGGTCGCTGGCGTTCTTCTACCCGTTCGTCGGCATCCACCATTACCTCTACTCGCCGATCGCCGACTGGGCGGAGACGATCGCCATCGTGTCGTCGATGATGCTGATCATTCCCGTGTGGACGGTGCTCCAGAACTTCTTCGGGACCATGGCCGGGCGGTGGCACGAGTTCCCGCAGAACCTGCCGGCGAAGTTCCTGATCGTGGGCTCGGTCCTGTACCTCATCGGCTGTTTCCAGGGCTCCATCGAGGCGCTCCGCACCGTGCAGCGGCCCACGCACTTCACGGATTTCGTGGTCGGCCACTCACACATCACGATCTTCGGCACGTTCGTCGTGTGGGCGATCGCGGGCACGGTGTACGTGTGGCCGCGTCTGCACGGGGCGCCCCTGTGGAGCCGCGCCGTCGGCTCGTGGTCGTTCTGGCTGATCATCGTCGGCATCTCGGCGATGTTCGTCGTCCTCACGCTGCAGGGCGTCTTCCAGGGCTTGAGCCTGATGGCGGGCACGGAGTGGCACGACTCGGTCGGCGCCATCCGTCCGTACTGGTGGGTGCGCACGATCACCGGCCTCGGGATGGACGTCGGGATCTCGCTGCTCGTCGTCAATCTCATGAAGACGTCGCTGGCCCGACGCGTCGCCTGAGGAGCGCCGGGTTCTGCGATCGATCACCTCAGTCGCCGCCGGCGCCGGCTTCCTGTTCGTCACGCTCGCGCTGTTCGTGCAGGGCGTGCTGCCGACACTGGTGCCCGAGTCGCGCACGCGAGAGGTCACGCGGGCCGTGCGCACGGAGTTGGGCGGGGTGACGTGGGTGCGCCATCCGACGTCGGACTACACGCCGCTGGAGCGCCTGGGGCGCGAGGTCTACATCCGCGACGGCTGCTGGTACTGCCACAGCCAGTACGTCCGCCCCGTCGCCGGAGAGGCCGCGCGGTGGGGGCCGGTGTCGGAGGCCGGCGAGTACGCCTGGGATCAGCCGCACCTCTTGTCCACGCGACGCATCGGCCCCGATCTCAGCCGCGTCGGCCTGAAGTACGCGGACGACTGGCACTATGCGCATCTGTGGAACCCGCGGCTCGTGGTGCCGGAATCGATCATGCCGAGCTTTCGATGGCTCTTCGATGTCGTCGTCGTGCCCGTGCACCGCGAGGGCGAGACGGTCCGCCTCGAGGCGACGCCGGCGCTCGCGCGCTACTTCAGCATGGATCGAAGCAAGCCCGTCGTCCTGTTCCCCGACGAGTCGGGGCTGACGTTCGTGGCGCCCCGCCCCGACGGCGCCCTGCCGATCGACGGCATGCCGACGCTCGACCTCGCGCACCTCGGCGGGCGCGCGCCGGCGACGGGCGCCCTCCGTCTCGTCATTCCGGGGCGCCAGACCGTCGCGCTCGTGCACTATCTGCAGAAGCTCGGCACGAGCCGGGGGATCTGGCGAGACGTGTTCGAGCCGCAGAACCCGCCCGTGACGGCCATCCAGGTCGCCGACGGCCAGGAGGCGGTCGCACGCGGACGCGCGGTGTACGAGCGTCGCTGCATCGGCTGCCACGGGGCTCGCGGCGACGGCAACGGGCGGGCGGCGACGTTCCTGTCGCCGCGGCCTCGTGATTTCACGACGGCGGTCTTCAAGTTCCGCACGACGCCGTCCGGCACGCTGCCGACCGATGGCGATCTCTACCGGACCGTCACGCGCGGCGTGCGCTGGACGGGCATGCCCACGTGGCACGAGGTGCCCGAGGCCGATCGCCGCGCGGTCATCGCGTACATCAAGACGTTCTCCCCGCGTTGGCGCGAGGAGCCGAGACCCGCCGCCGCGACGCTGCCGCCTCCGCCGCCGCCGACCGCGGAGTTGCTCGCGCGCGGCCGGGAGCTCTACCGCTCGGCCAAGTGTTACGAGTGCCACGGCGACGGCGGCAAGGGCGACGGCCCGTCGGCCGCGCAGCTGCGCGACGACTTCGAGCGGCCGATCCGGCCGACCGACTTCACGCGCGGCCAGTTCAAGGCGGGCGCCGGTGTCGCCGACGTCTTCCGCGCGCTGACGCTCGGCCTCGACGGCACGCCGATGCCGTCGTTCGGCGACGCGCTCACCGACGAGGAGCGCTGGGCGATCGCGTACCACGTGCTGTCGCTGTCGGCCTGGGCCGATCCCCTGACCGGCGAGAAAGTCCCGCACTAGATGCTCGAGTACCTGACGCTCGGACAGTTCGTCGTTGCCCTGCTGATGGGACTGGCGGCGCTGTGCGCGTTCGTGTGGGGGGCCGCCAGCGGCGCCCTCGACGACGTCGAAAGTGTCAAGCATCGCGTCCTCGAAGTGGAGGCGAGCCCGGATGACGCCGCCCGCCCCTGACCGCGACCGCTCGCGCGACCACGTGGAGGAGTATGCCGACGGTGAGATCCAGGTGCGCCGGGGCGGCGTCAATCGCTGGCTCCTCGTCGTGTACCTGGTGCTGTTCGCCTGGGGCGTCTACTACCTGTTCGCCGACTGGGGCGGCCTCGGCCCCGGCCTCGGTCGCTGATCGTGCGGGCCGAGCGTTGGCTCATCGCGCTCGCCGCGCTGAACCTCGTCGTCCTCACCGCCGAGCTTGTCTACAGCCTCGCCGCGTCGCTGCTCGGCCGGCCGTGACATGAGCGCGATCGAGAAAGCGGCGCTCGGTCTCTTCCTCGCGGGCACCGTGCTCTTCTTCGTCTGGGTCGCGGTGCTGACGCTCCGCAAATGAGCCGCGCCGTCGTCGCCACGATCCTCGTCGCCTCCGCCACCGCGTACGTCGTGGGATGGTGCCGCCTCGCACGTCGCGCGGCGCCGCTGTCGCCGTGGCGGCTGGCCGCGGCGATGACCGCGCACGCCGCCGTGGCCACCGCGCTCGTCTCCCCGCTCGACGGGCTGGCCCACGAGCGATTCTCCGCGCACATGGTCCAGCATCTGCTCTTGCTCCTGATCGCCGCACCGCTCACCCTCGCCGCCGATCCTTTTCCCGTGCTGGTCTGGGCGCTGCCCGTCCGCGCGCGCGTTGCTCTCCAACCGCTCTTCGCGCGACGCGGCCTCGGGCGCCGCTGGCTCGTGCGGCTGACCGACATGCGCGTGGCGTGGCTCCTCTTCGCCGGCATCGTCTGGCTCTGGCATCTGCCGGCGCTGTACGACCTGGCCCTCGGCCTCACGCCGGTGCACGGCCTCGAGCACACCACGCTGTTCGCCGTCGCGCTGCTCTACTGGTGGCCGCTCCTGCACCCCGCACCGCGCGTTCGCGGCGCGGCGCCGCCGGGGGCCGCCGTCGTGTACGTCGTCCTCGCCGGCTTTCAGAGCGCGGCGCTCGGCCTCGGCCTGACGCTGGCCCCGACCGTCCTCTACGCGTCCTACGCGCCCACCGCCGGCGCCCTCGACGATCAGGCGTGGGGCGGCATCCTGATGTGGACGGTGAGCAGTGTCGTCGACATGGCGGTCGTGATGGCGGTAGTGTGGCGGTTTCTCCGCGCTTCGGAATCCGCGCGGGCCGCTCCGTGGACCAAGACGACAGGATCCGTACCGGGTTAACCCGTTCGAGACCATGGCGGAGCGACCGGCCCGGGACGTTGTGCTGGCCGGGCCCGCGGCGATAATGAGCCCAGACGCTCGGCTTGCCGCTGGAGGGCACGATGCTCGTCCGGTTCTGGGGAACGCGCGGATCGCTCGCCAAGCCCGGGCCCACCACCGTGCGTTACGGGGGCAACACCGCCTGCGTGGAGGTGCGGGCCGCCGACGGCACGCTGGTCGTCCTCGACTGCGGCACCGGCGCCCACCCTCTCGGCCAGGCGTTGCTGGCTTCCGGCGAGCAGCCGGTGCGTGGGCATCTTTTGATCACGCACACGCACTGGGATCACATCCAGGGCTTCCCGTTCTTCGCACCGCTGTTCGTGCCGGGCAGCGAATGGGACGTCTACGCACCAGGCAGCGGGGGCCACCAGCTCGAAACCACCCTCGCCGGCCAGATGGAATACACGTATTTTCCGGTGACCCTCGAGCAGCTCAGGGCCACGCTCCGATGTCACGACCTCGGCGAAGGCTCATTCGCCATCGGGCACGTTCGGATCGCCACCCAGTATCTGAACCATCCGGCGCTCACGCTGGGGTATCGCCTGGAAGCCGACGGCGTCGCGGTGGTCTATGCCACGGACCACGAGCCCCACGGACGCGACGAGCCCGAGCGATCCGGCGGCAAGATCGGGCGCCCCGGTGCGCCGGCGGCGCACCGGGAGGACCAGCGCCACATCGAGTTCCTGGCTGGCGCCGACCTGGTGATCCACGATGCGCAGTACACCGCCGCCGAGTATCCGAACAAGATCACCTGGGGCCACACGCCCGCCGAGTGGGCGGTGGACTACGCTCTTGCCGCGGGCGCCAAGCGCCTGGCCCTGTTCCACCACGATCCCCTGCGCGACGACGCCGCCGTGGACCGACTGGTCGACGCGTGTCGGCAGCGGGTGCTAACGGCAGGCGGCGGGCTCGAGGTCTTCGCCGCCGCCGAAGGACAGGCGCTGCACTTGACGGCGGCCGAGGGCGCGACCACGTACTCCGTCATTCCGAGAGAGGAGGCCGTCCTCGCGCCAGACATGCTGGGACCGCCGACGGTGCTGGTGGCGGACGACGATCCGACGATCGTGGCGCTCCTGAGGGCGACCTTGCAGCGAGACGGGTTTCGGGTGCTGTCGGCCGGCGACGGCGAGACGGCCCTGCGCATGGCGCGCGCCGAGCAGCCCGCGTTGATCCTGCTGGACTGGCACATGCCCGCGCTGGAGGGAGTCGATGTCGCGCGCGCGCTGCGGGCGGACCCCGATCCCCATCTCCGGCAGGTGCCCGTCGTCCTGTTGACCGGTGAAACGGGCGGCGAGAGCACGGCCGCGGGATTCGCCGCCGGCGTCACCGACTATCTCACGAAGCCGTTCAAGCCTCCGTTCGTACGGGCACGGGTGCGCGCATGGCTGGCACGCGGAGCGGCGGGCGGCGACAAGGACGCATGACCGCGGCGCGCGTCGCGAGCGGCTTGGCCTTCGTCTTTGGCGCGTTGGTCCTCGTGGGCTGGCGGTTCGATCTGCCGAGCGTGCGCAGCATCCTACCGGGACGCGTGGCCATGAATCCGCTGACCGCGGTGACGTTCATGCTGGCCGCGAGCTCGCTGGCGCTCGAGACCGAGACGTTCGGCGGCCGGCGCGGGATCCGGGCGGCGGCACGGATCGCCGCCGGCTTCGTGGTGGTCGTCGGTCTCCTCACGGTCGCCGGGTATGTCCTGGGAGAGAACTTGGCTCTGGATCAGATCCTCTTCCGGCGGCGGTTGGGCACGAACCGGATCGCGCCCAACACGGGCGTCTGTTTCGCGTTCCTCGGTGCCGCGTTGCTGTTGCTCGACGGGGGCAGTCACCGGAGATCCTGGTTGGCCCAGCTCGTCGTGCTGATTCCGGCCGCGATCTCGCTGACGTCGCTCCTCGGCTACGTGTATGGAGTGGGCGCACTCTACGGCGTCGCCCATTTCACTCCCATGGCCCTGCCGACGGCCGCGACATTCCTCGTGCTGTGTTTCGGTATCCTGTCGGCTCGCCCCGGTCACGGCCTCACCGCCATCGTGACGGCCGACGACCCCGGAGGCGTTCTCGCCCGACGACTGTTGCCCGCCGCCCTCCTCGCCCCGCCCCTTCTCGGCTGGCTGAGGCTGGCCGGTGAGCGTCGAGGACTGCTCCCAATGGAGACCGGGCTGGCGATCCTCATCGTCGTCACCACATTCCTGTTCACGGCCCTCATCCTGGCGACGTCTCGATCGTTGAACCGGGCGGACCAGCAGCGCAAGGCGGGCGAGCGTCGCCTCGCGACCCAGTACGCGACGACGTCGATCCTCGCCCACGCGCCGAGCCTCGCGGAGGCGCTGCCCCGGATTCTCGCGGCCATCGGCCAGAGTCTCGACTGGGGCCTGGCGATTTACTGGAGGCTCGATGCCGAGGCGCGCGTGCTCCGGTGCGCCCAGACGTGGACGGCCCCATCCGCGAACGGCGACGCGCTCGCCGAGGCGAGTCGAAGCATGACGTTCCGGCCTGGCGTGGGGCTTCCGGGTCGGATCTGGAGCTCGGGACAGCCTTCGTGGATCGTCGACGTCGTGCGGGACCCGAACTTTCCCCGGGCGTCGAGCGCTGCCGCGGATGGCCTGCACGGCGCGTTCGGCTTCGCGATCGTGGGCCCCAGCGGATTCCTGGGCGTGATGGAGTTCTTCAGCGCGGAGATCCGCCAGCCGGACGAGGCGCTGCTGCAGATGTGCGACGCGGTCGGGCGGCAGATCGGACAGTTCATCGAACGGACGATGGCGCAGGTCGAGCTCGAGCGCGCCAAGCGGGCGGCGGAGGCGGCGACCGAGGCCAAATCCGAGTTCCTCGCCAACATGAGTCACGAGATCCGGACACCGATGAACGCGATCATCGGGATGTCGACCCTCCTGACCGACACACCACTCGATGACGACCAGCGCGAGTGCGCGGAGACCATCCGCGCGAGCGGCGACCATCTGCTCACGATCCTCAACGACATCCTCGACTTCTCCAAGATCGAGGCAGGCAGGCTGGAGCTCGAGGAGGCGCCCTTCGACGTTCGTACCGTTATCGAGGAGTCGTTGCAGCTGGTCGCTCCGAGCGCGCGGCCGAAGGACGTCGAGCTCACGTACACCGTCGATGACGCCGTGCCCGCGGTGCTGCTCGGCGATGCGGGACGGCTCCGACAGATTCTCGTCAACCTGCTGGGCAACGCCGTCAAGTTCACCGACGCCGGCGAGATCAATCTCACCGTCACCGCCCAGGTTCTCGAGGGTCGCCGATACGAAGCTCACTTCGCCGTCAGGGACACCGGAATCGGCATCCCTGCCGACCGCCTGGAACGCCTCTTCAAGTCGTTCAGCCAGGTGGACACGTCCACCACGCGCCGCTACGGCGGGACGGGACTGGGTCTGGCCATCTGCAAGCGCCTCAGCGAGCTGATGGGGGGCGGCATCTGGGTGGAGAGTGAGCTCGGGAAGGGCTCGACCTTCCACGTCACCATCGTGGCCGCGTCGGCCGAGCTACGGGACACGATGTCGCTCGGCGACACCACGGCCGAGCTCGTGGGCAAGCGCGTGCTCATCGTGGACGACAACGCCACGAATCGCCGGCTCCTGAAGCTGCACACCGCCAAGTGGGGAATGTTCAGCCGCGAGACGGCGTCACCGAGGGAAGCGCTCGCATGGATCCGACAAGGTGACCCCTACGACGTCGCGCTGATCGACTACCAGATGCCGGACATGGACGGCGTCGCGCTGGCCCGCGAGCTCCGGGCGCTGCCCGGGGCGCGATCCCTGCCGCTCATTCTCCTATCGTCCGTCGGGCCGCAGCTTGCGGCTCACCAGCGTGAGGGCGATTTTGCCGCGGTGCTGTCGAAGCCCCTGAAGCTCTCCCAGCTCCGTGACGGGCTGCGGGCGGTGTTGGGCGCGCCGCGATCGGATACGGGGACGGTGCCCCGCGTCGCCGACGCGACGCCGCCGGCGCCGGTGCCGTTACGGATCCTGATCGCCGAGGACAACATCGTCAACCAGCGGGTGGCCCGGCGAATGCTCGAGCGGCTCGGGCACCGGGCAGATGTCGCCGCCAATGGGCACGAGGTGTTGCAGCGCCTGGCGCACGCTCGGTACGACGTCATCCTCATGGACGTGCAGATGCCGGGAATGGACGGCCTGGACGCGAGTCGGGCGGTGTGCGCGCGGTGGCCAGCGTCGGAGCGCCCGCGAATCATCGCGATGACGGCCGGGGCCCAGGAGGCCGATCGCGACTCGTGCCTGGCGGCGGGGATGGACGACTACCTCATCAAGCCCGTGACCCTCGATCGGCTACGCCGAGCGCTCGGACAGTCCCGTCCTGCGGCGCGCACGTTGGAGGCGAGTGAGGACTCCGCCGCGGGGCTCGCTCCGGACGACGTCCTGAATCTGGACATTATCCGACAGCTCCAAGAGGATATCGGCGATGCGGAGACTCGGTTCGTGATCGAGACCTTCCTCGAGGCGACGCCGGGCCTGCTGGCCTCGCTCCGGGACGGTGCGGCCCGGGCAGATGCGGCGGCGATCCAGCGGATCGCGCATACCCTCAAGGCCTCCAGCGCGATCCTGGGGGCGCTCGGCCTGTCGACGCGGTGTCAGGAGCTCGAGCGTCTCGGTCGTACGGGCGACGTCGAGCTCGCTCGGTCCACGATCACCGCCGTCGGGACGCTGTACGGCGCCGTCGAACGGGCGCTGAGAGCCGAAATCGACCGGGCGCCGCGCTGAGGACGACAGCTTCCTTGACCGCTTCGGCGGCATGCGAGAAGATTGACCGGTTTCATCCATGACCGCTGACGTTGACCTCTCCGGCCCGCTCGACTGCCTCCTCTCGGCGCGTGGCCTCCGCAAGGCGTACGGACGCCACCTCGTCCTCGACGGCATCGATCTCGACGTCCGTCGCGGAGAGGGCGTGGCCGTGCTCGGCGCCAACGGCGCCGGCAAGACGACGCTGCTGCGCGTCGTGGCCACGCTCGTGCGTCCGACCGGCGGCCGGGTCTTCGTGGCCGGCACCGACGCGACGCGCGATCCCGAGTCGGCGCGCCGACAGCTCGGCTTCCTCGGCCACGGATCGTGGCTCTACGAGGACCTCACCGCGCTGGAAAATCTCCGGTTCTGGGCCACGCTCGGCGGGCACACCTCGAAGGCGTCCGCGCTGCGAGGCGCGCTCGGCGCCGTGGACCTCGACCGCTGGAGCGAGGAGCGCGTGCGCACGTTCTCGGCGGGGATGAGACGCCGGCTCGCGCTGGCCCGCCTCGTGCTCGCCCGGCCGCGGGTGCTGCTGCTCGACGAGCCGTTCACCGGCCTCGACCAGCAGGGCGCGAAGTGGCTCGAGGAGCATCTGGAGGGTTTCAAGAGCGAGGGCGGCGCGCTCGTCATGTCGACGCACAGCTTCGGCCGCGGCTTCGGCGTCGCCGATCGCGCGGTCATCCTGGTCGACGGTCGCCTCGCCGCCGACGTCGCGGTCGCGCCGCTCGGGGTCGAGGGCGTGCGGCGGCTCTACGACCTCGCCGTCGAGGACGGCGCGTGACGTACGCGCGGCGCGCCTGGATCGTGCTGTGGAAGGACGCGGTGACCGAGCGACGCGCCAAGGCCACGCTCAACGCGCTGCTCTTCTTCTCGCTGCTGCTGCTCTTCGTCTTCCAGTTCACGCTCGGCGGCGACCGTGAGCGGCTCGTGGCCGCGTTGCCCGGTCTGCTGTGGCTCAGCTTCGTGCTGACCGGCCTCGTCGGGCTGGGGCGCGCCTTCCTGGTCGAGCGCGAGAACGACTGCTGGGACGGCCTCTTGATGACCGCCGGCGACAAGTCGGCGATCTATCTCGGCAAG
>Ga0075425_100007396_pt1 | contig 11610 bp, 21 predicted proteins | sample SoiMethybrSBSTD4_FD_75300 | JGI IMG/M metagenome (GOLD analysis project Ga0075425, IMG submission 75300) | Bulk soil microbial communities from a Populus tree surrounding site in Tennessee, USA - Soil MetaG P. TD hybrid SBSTD4 | ecosystem: Environmental > Terrestrial > Soil > Tree plantation...
GGCGAGCAGTGGCTCCATGAAATCAAGTACGACGGCTATCGCGTTCAGGTCCATCTCAGCCGAGGACGGAAGAAAGTCTTCACCCGCAATGGACTGGACTGGACCAAGCGCTTCACGGAGATCGCCGGCGCTTTGGCCATTTCGGGCGAAGCCATCATCGATGGGGAGGTGGTGGTCGTCCATGAAGGACGCACCAACTTCTCGGAGCTGCAGGCAGAGCTGGCAGCAGGCAGGCAGGGCCGGCTCGTCTACTACGCCTTCGACCTCCTCTGGCGCAATGGCGACCTCCGCAAGCTGCCGCAAATCGAGCGCAAGCAACGGCTGCTGGACCTGCTCGGCGAGAGCGATGTCGAGCTGCCCGTGCTCTACTCCGAACATCTCGTCGGCGACGGTCAGAAGATGTTTGAGCATGCCGCCAAGCTGAATTGGGAGGGCATCATATCCAAGCGGGCGGACGCCCCGTACCGGTCGGAGCGAAACGAGAACTGGCTGAAGATCAAGGCCGTGCAGAAAGGGAAATTCGCCGTTGTTGGTTTTGTCAAAGACCCTAGCGGTGTCGCTGCCCTGTATCTCGGCAAGCAGGAAGGTAGAGACCTCGTCTACATGGGCAAGGTTGGAACGGGCTGGTCCCGCACGGTCTCAAGCCAAATCAGGAAGCAGCTTGATACTGTCGTCAGCCCCAAGTCAAAGCTCACCAAGCCCCTCAAAAAGCCAAAGGCGACCTGGGTAGAGCCCCGGTTCGTGGCTGATATTGAGTTCCGGGATATCACCTCCGAAGGTTTGCTCCGGGCCAGTTCGTTCAAGGGCCTGTCGAAAGGAACAGGTCGAACCTGATGTGCGTTTCGCCCTATGACCGAGCCGGTGCCAATATTGGTTGAAAATTCTCTTCGGATTGCCTGGGACTACCTGGAGGCAACGGGCGAACTCGGCAATCCCGATACTGCGGCTAATCACCTGCTCGATACGATTGAAGCCATGATACGCCACGGCGAGCGTCGCCAGCTACTTCTCTCCAACACAGCCATCACGTCCTACCAACGATTTAGAGCGGAACGGGGATTGTCCTTGGTCTCGTAGGAACGGGGCATTCCTGAGCGCGTTTTCTGTCAAGCAGAGAACACCGGCCATGAACCGGAAAGCGCACCGTGGAGGAAATGAAGGATGGACGATCTCAAGAAGACGGGTTTCAAGTCCGGGGAAAAATCAACATGGAAGCACCCCACGAGGTTCAATATTGGGCGAGGCACTTGAACGTCTCGAAAGAGCTACTGCTGAGGGCCGTCGAGAAGGTCGGCAATTCGGCCGCTGCCGTCCGCAAGGAATTGGCGGCGTAAGCCGAAGGCGCGCGGTATGCTGGTGATCTTTGGAGCTAGGCCCGCGCGCTTTTTATTGTCATGACGAACGCCAAATGTCCTACGTGGCCTGTTTCATCGCAGCGGAACATGCGCGGTGCGGTCCCGCATGGCGTACTTCCGCGCCGTCCAGTCCCGCGGGCCGGGCCTGATAGTCGGCCTCAGTTCGTTTCGACGAACAACGGGGTTGATGGAGTCGTCGTGACGATGCTCGCATGAACTATGCGGCGCGGGTTTTGCTTTTTCCCAATCGGGCGACCTTCGCCTTTTTAGCGGATTTTGTCGCAGTCAATCCCATGTCGGTGGGCGCCGCGGCCGCGGTGCCGTCTGAGCTTTCAACTGCTACGGTGAGAATTTCGCGTTGAGCATTGAGCCAATAAATGTCCGACCGGCCCTCGGGTTGACCATCGGCGATCCAGAGGTGGTAGGCACGTTCGCGAATGGCCTCTTTCAGATCTGGCATGGGATTTTCCTTTCATGATGCGCCCAGCCCCGGCAGGCAAAGTCTTGCTCCATAAGGTTAATGAAATCCTAACCCAATGCCGCCAACCTTTTGCGAGCGCATTGACAGCATCTTATCGACGCCGACATCCAGCGTGGGCCGCTCGTCCCGCGGTTCTTCGTCGGAACCACGGCGAAGGGAGCCCCTGTTCATTCCGATCGTGTTCTTCTGCTCAGCAAGCAGATGCCAAGCCGGCGCTGCGCACGAGGGCGCACGTCGGCGCCGCGTTCGCCGCATGATTGCGTTCCTAGCCACCGACGGAACCTCTGCTTGCTATCAGCCCAGCATTCGGTAGATCGTCGAGATCACCGCGTTTCCGATACAAACCGTCAACACCATGCAGACGACGATCTCGTCTCGATCGAATTCACGTTGCGGCTTTTTCATAAATCTTCCCGTAGTCCTCGAAAGAAGGGATGGCGGACTTTCCCCTCGGCAGACTTGGTGGCATCTGAAAAACGGCCCCAGCCTGGGGGACAGAACGCTGGGGCCGCCATTCCAATGCGTCAGGCGGCGGGCGTGGCGCACAAAAAACCAACGTCGGAAGTCGGCGCCCGTTCCTAGAGGCGAGATCCTCGCGTAGACCTTTATAAAAAAGGGATGGCGCATCTTTCCCTCGGCAGACTTCGCGCGGTACTCGATCTCGGCGGACAGCTCCGGCTCAACCCAAATGCCCTTGTGCGCGATCCGCTTGGTGTGGGGTTGGTCTTGCGGATCAGCGGCGTTAGACGCTTGCGCAGCTCGGCCGATGACTTCTTGTCGAAGCCGTAATCGACCTTGCCGGCATAGGTCAGATCGGAGCCCTTGCGACGGCCGAAATAGATGCCGTCCCATTTCTCACCGTCGAGCGCAAAGCCTGGTTGGCGTCTCGCGCTGCGCACAGGTCTTCTTCACCAAGGTCATTACGATGTTTGTCCGTACTGGCGTCTGGTCGCGCTATGCGGGGCCGGAGCCGGGCATGCTCGGTTGCCGCGCTCCCGGTGAACTCCTCGCAAAGCATGGCATCGACGCAAAAAACGGAGAGAAGCTCCGCAAGACCCGGAGACGTGAACTGCACCGAGATTGCATGTTGTTCCCGATTTCTGGAACTTTGCCGGTTGCGGCAAATTGTGAATTCGGATGGGGCGGGCACAAGGAGAAATCTCATGAACGGACTGATCTACCTCGTTGGTCTCATCGTGGTCATTTTGGCCGTCTTGTCGTTCTTCGGCCTTCGGTGACGCCATGAAGGAGGACGTCAGACCTGTAGCGCGAACCGAAATCGCGCCGGGCTACCTGGAATGGTCGCCCATCGTGCTCGGCGCATTCGCGGCGGCCGCCCTGTCATCACTGTTTTTGGGGTTCGGGGTCACGATTGGCCTAGGCATATCTTCGACAGCCCCGACTTGGCGTGATGCGTCGGCCGCGCTCGCGATCCTGTCGGGCCTTTACCTGATCCTGCAAGCGGTCCTCAGCTTCGGCTTTGGCGGCTACCTCGCTGGCCGGGTTCGATCGGCGACCGGCGCCAGAGCAGCGGTTGTGGAGGAGACTGAGCGCGCCGATGGCGTCCATGGCCTCGGTGCCTGGGCCCTAGCCGTAGTCATGGGCGCGATCCTTGCAGCTCTGATCGGTTCAGCCACCGTCAGCCGGACGTCCCCAACGCGTAGCGGCGCGCAGGCAACCGCGGCTGAGCCGCTGCTTAGCTACGAGCTTGACCGGCTGTTTCGTGCCGGTCGCCGCAATCCCACTGTCGACCTTAGCGCCGAACGCGCCGAAGCCGGCCGTATCCTCCTCACGACCTCGAGCCACAGTGGCCTGAGCTCCGATGATCGCACCTATTTGATTCAGCTGGTTGGTGCCCTGACTGGCCTATCGCAAGCGGACGCTGAGCGTAGGGCGGATAATGCAATTGCTAGCGCCAAAACTGCAATTGAAAGGTCGCGACGCAGCACCGTAATCCTCGCATTCTCGGTCGCCACTGCGATGTTGCTCGGCGCTGTGTCGGCATGGGCCGCAGCCTGTGCTGGCGGACGACACAGGGATGGTGCCCCCCTTCCAGACTGGATGGCGCGATCGGACGCGCTGGGGCGACGGCGGGCGTTTTAATCGTCCCCTGCCTGCGTGTTTGACGCCGCTGGAATGGTACCAGCGGCGTCGCTTTGTTCTGCCGACCAGAGATGCACAGAAACCAGGGAAAGGCGTGTTAGGGCGTGCCGCCGTGGCCAGGCTGACCTTGCCGCAGCTCTCCGGATGAGAGAGCGACGTTTAGTTTTGTTTCGGGCCAGTACCCGTGGTCTGCTGACTGTCCGGTCGGCCCGGCGGATGGGCTAAAGCTCCAGTCTTGTCTTGATCGCCCACGTATCCGGATTCTCCAGAGTTGCGGGTCTTGACCCCTTTGTCCGCCTCCTCGTTGGGCATGCTGGTCTTTTGCCCTTTGTCTATCTGCTCCTTGGTTAGCTCACTAGGAGCGGCCTGTGGCTGTTGCTGTTGTGCCGTTGCTTGGAAGGCAATCGCGCTTCCGGCAACAACGATCATCGCGAGAGTTAAGGTTCGCATACTTCTTCTCCAGTGCGTTGCTCCGGTCCGGTAACGCACGAACTTTGGAACGTTTCCTAGCTTCCCGATTGCTAATTTTACGGGGTCGCCGAAGGGGCAGTCGGCGGTCAGCTTCAAAGCAGAGCGTCACGTTTTCCAATGCTTGGTGAATGGCACGGCCTGACCCGCTCTGTCATGCCAGTTTGGCACGATGTGCACAGAACCGGCCGTTCCGCATTGCTTGCAGACGAGGCGCCTGCCGACGACCGACCAGGGCTGATCTTGGGGCAGGGTGTCCAACCGGACGTCGACCATGCGCCGATCGCAGTTGCCGCCCGAGCATTGGATATTGCAGGTCACGTGACCGTCGGCGAGCCATTCCGCAGGCCGCCTGGTGGGTATTTGCCTGTCCATCGAGACTGTGGTCGCTGCGGAGCCATCACGGATGATTCCGCGGTCGACGTCATCATACAAATTATCAATCCCTTGGGGATCGGAACGGCGCAGTGCTACAGGGCGTCGTGGGTGTTGATAAGAGGGATCACCCTACAAATGGGTGCATCCGGATGAAGAGCGTTAGGAAACGACTGGCCAAGCACAGATTGCGAGGGTGCGGTGAGCCCGGTGAGGCGGCGCGGGGCCACCACCGCCAACGTTGGGTCTGGTATGTCAATGGCACCTATCTTGGGGTCTGGCTCACCGGCGGTGCGCGCATCACGACCGATTTTTTCCCGTAGAAAGCGGCGACGCAGTCGTTCGGTAGCCTCGCTGGATTTTCCGTGAGATCCTCCTGCATGAGGAGCGAGGGGTGAACGGTGCGGTTCGGAATGACGATTTCATTGTCCTTTGAGAGGCCGATCGAAGCGTGGCGATGTATGCTTTCGAGCCAGAAGGTGTTGAACGTGGGCCGCTCCGTTTTGAGGATGGCCATGATGGGACTGCCAAGCAGATGTACACAGAGTAGCGCAGAAAGAATGATCCCAGCCGTCTGCATCTGAAGCGGTCGGCTCGGGAGGAACTGCCCGGCAAATCGCGCAATGCTCGCGACGGAGACCGTCAAGCTTGCGATGATGAAAACTTCTATCTCGTTCCGCGCCCGCAGCGCGAGCAGTTCGCCGGTGGCGTAATAGGCAATGAAAAAGGTAAGGAAGCTGCCCAGCAAGAATAGGGCCGGGATACCGATCGCCACCACGGCGGCGGCACGCAGCCCGACCGGCTTCGGTGAAATCACGAAGATGGATACTGTAGCAACGATCCCGAGCCATGCGATGATGTTCGGCTGCCCAAGCAGTATCATCAAGTCAAAAGTGAAATAGTTGATCGCGTTGTCGATCGAGGCCCCAATCTGCCTCCCGGCCGGATACAGCGACAAGCGAACCAGATTGCCGGGCGCGGCGAGGAGGACGAGGAAGCCTGCCACGGTGCATGCCCCGAGAACCGCGTGGCTACGGAACTCCGCGAATCCGCGTGCGGCAAACGAAATGCCGATCACCGCCACGATCCATATGGGCGTGAACTCGTTGCAGGTTGCGGCAAGGAAGCAGAGTGCACCAAGAACGGCGGTCTGCCGGGTGGAAAGCCGAACGTCCGCGAACGCGCTCGCGGTGAGTTCGGCAAGGACGATCAGCAGCAACGCGGCGGGCACGAGATAGCAGGCAACGCCAGGAAGCCAAAGAAACATTTCACGGAAGCTGACGGCGTTGACGGCGATCGTCGCCGCGAAGGTGGCGCCGAGAAATAAGAGCAGCGCTCCCCGGATCGTCGGCCACAGCCTGCTGCAAACCCACGTGCACACGGCGATGAAGGCGAGCAGGAACCCGGCCATCATCAAGGGATAGACGATGAACATGTCGAGCGGGACCGCGCGCGAGAGCATCGCCGGCAGCGTCATGATGACCATCGGAAGGATGCGGCCGATCGCTATCTTGTAGAAAAGGGCGACCGTCCCGAAGAGTCCATCGGCGGCGTAGTGATAGGAAAAACAGAAATCGTCGGTCTCGGGCGAGGCGTAGAGCCCCGTGGAAATCAACCTGAACAGCACAAGGAGCGGGACCGCGCAAGCCAGTAGCAGCGCGACGTCGCGCAATCTTTCAGGCCAAATGGGCGTTTATGAGGGGCTTCGGTGTGGGGGATGGAATTGACCTCAGCACGAGTCGGAAGCGGTTCGTTGCCGCTCATTTGCCCTTCGCCTTCAGCCCAGCTCGACCAGCCAGTCGGATAACACTATCCGATTGCAACCGAAGGGCGAGGGCAAGGTCGTGACAATGATAGTGGATCATCTCTCTTCAGCCGTTGACCGTCGCGACCCAGGTTCTGCATCTGCCGGGGCGCAACGGGGGCCGGCCAGTCTGCTTTACGTCCAGGCCGCCACCTTTTGATGAGCCTGAATGTAGGGACCAAATAGCACGGGGCCGTTTTGTAAAAATCATTGAGTTCGATCATTCGGTCGTGGTGAGGTTTGGGACCGCCGGGGCTCGCAAGTTTTATTTGATTATTAGAGTCTTCTATGTCGAGTATCACGATACGAAGGCGTTCAAGATAGTCCGTAACCTCGGGGCCAAAATAGAATAGCGCTCGGTCGATTGCTTCTAAGTATTCGCTGTACTCCTTGTTGCCCGGCTGTCCTGTTGTCATCACTTTGGCGACGAGGTGTCTAATGCCCTCGTACAGTGCGATGCGGCGCTCAAACAAATCCAATACAACTCGCTGGTTGGCTGTTTGCCAGTTTCTCTTTGCTATCTCAGCCTGCAAACGAGCAGAATCGGCCTGTGATTTTCCTAAACGATATGCAACGAACGCGGCGGCCGAAGCAGCGATGATGCTGGCAATCGGAGCGGCGAAGTCCTTGAAAATGTCGTATACCTCGGGACTCATGACAGTCTTTCCGGATTGGGCTAGGTGCGCGGCTCTCCAATCGTAGCTTAAGCAGCATGCCGAATCCCCGAAATGTCCGGCAACCGGAGGGCGAGGACAAGGGGCTGCTTCTATTTGTAGCGAGAAACCGTGAGCGTCACTTTTTCAAAGACACGGGCGTTGTCAGAGCCGACAGACCCAAGTCGGTTATCCGGTAGGAGATGTCCGAACCAGTGCCGCGGCGCTCGATCCAGCCGAGAGCAAGAAGTTTTACCTTGACCCTCGGCGCGGGCGGCAGAGCCGTGACCTTAACCCAGCCACCGGCTCGAAGGTACTGCATAAATTGGCGATGATGCTGGTTCATCACAGGGCTCTCTTCGTCGACCAGCCTACAAGCCCGACCATCCCGAAAGGGGCGAAATGGCGTCGTGGCGCGCCAGGAGGTCGTCATTTCCCATTCGCCTTCAGCCCAGCTCACCTGTCATCAATTTCGATGTACGAGCGATGCAGCTTGGTCGGCCTCTTATTTCCATCAAACAGGATTTCAACAGTGCTCGGGGCCGGCAGTGCGACGACTCTTCCGGTGTGAGCCCTGGCCTTAGGGGTGCGGGCTCTACCCAATTCGCTCAGTCGGACACGCTGGCCAACGCGGAATTCTTGAGCGCCAATTTCGGGCCCAGGCCTTGCCGTCAGGTAGCGGATCCGTTGCGTCGTCATTTCTTGAACAAGCCTATCTCGACGAGCCGACGGATGGCTTGTCCCCCCGATCCAACCGCAACCGGAGGGCGGGGGCAAGAGGAAGACCGCGACAGTGACGGTGGATCGTCGCTCTTCAGCCATTGACGTGTCGCGACTCAGGCTCTGCATCTGCCGGCGCAATCACGCGCTTGCGGAGCGGAAACATGCCAAGGCACAATCTGGCGACTTCCTCTTCGTCTTCTGATTTTCGTCGAACGCTCGAATTGAAGTGGTGGCTCAATGCGCCGCCAGGATCGACACTCACGCGGGGCCTATGGGACTAGGACGCGCCGAAGTGATGGGGAACGGCGCGTTCTGGTTCAGCCAGTCTTCCACGCGATCGATAAAGTTGGCAGTGCGTTGGGCATTTAGATGGCCTGTGCCATCGTCGCCCCATGAAGGTAGCGATAGCCGAGGGTCAGTGCTTTGCAGCGACGATTGTATTTGGAGAGAAATTTCTCAAATTCCATTTGCTCCTCACTTCCTCGCCTTTAGCCCCAGCTCGCTGCTGGAACGAAGCCGCAATACCATTCCCATGGTCTGCGTTGGTCTGGCCGCCGGCGCGCGGGCCGATATCGCCGACGTGAACATCGCCGAAATAGATGCGCCAGCAGTCTTTGCGGTGCAAATCAGGGCGGCGGGTCAGGTGCGGTTCGGGCATCATGGCTAGCCGAGCCGCTCAATCTGATGGCCGCGCTCCTTCGCTTGAATGTCAATCTGTACAGCCGTGTCGAGGTCTTTCACCAATGCGGCTCTCACTGCGCCCGTCAGATCGGTTTGCTTACTGCACTCCTCACAGATCCACTTGTCTGCGCCTTGCAACCGCCCCAGGACGACGTTGTGTCCGCACGAGAGTGGAAAGAGCATTTGATCGAGCATACTGATGACCATCGCGCGAGCCCTCCATATTTGCTGAAGTGCATCAAAGCCGGTCGCTGCGCCTGGTGCAAATTGTCAATGGCTTGTAGCCGTCCGATACCAGGACCACGGCGGCTCGTGGTTGTTGCAGTCGGCGTGCGGCCTGATCGGGATCACCGAAGGGTCTGCCGGTAGTAATTTTCATGGTGCGGCCTTGTCTTCCTTGCCAGCCCGGCGAGCAACGATTTTCAGCGCATCGTCAGCTAGTGGCCGCTGCAACGCCTTCGCCTCATCCTCGGCATCGGAGCGTGCATTAGACGATCTCTACGCCCGGCTCGCTCCCCGAACCGACCCAATCGAGGTTACCCTTCTCAGTTCGGATGCCGCGCTCCACCACACCATCGACGATTAGCCAAACATCAGGCTTTGAGCCCTCACCAATGACAACGGTGGCGTCCTGGTTGGGCAACTGTTGCAGCGTGTCTACAAGTTCTCGGACTTTCATCGGGGTACCCTCACGGGGTCGTTACCGCTTTTTCCCGAACATTGTAAATACTCGCCAGTACACAGGGGCGAAAAAGGCTATGTCTGGTTGCTGACATACAGTACGATGAGCCCGTCGGTCTGAGTAGCAATCATGGCCTCACGCAACGGGTTGCCAGCACTAGCGTCCGCCAGTGTCCCCAGCGCGGGCTCCAAGGTTCACATCATTGATGATGATGCATCATTCCGAACCGCGCTTGAGCGCCGTCTGCGATTGGCAGGTTATGCCGTGGCAACGTATGTAACCGCCGAGCAATTTCTAGACAATCAACCTGACCAAAACTGGCTTGGCTGCATCCTTCTGGATGTTCGATTGCCGGGCGTGAGCGGACCGGAATTGCAGACTCGGCTAGCAGAATGCGGATCGACGCTCCCGATCTTATTTCTCACCGGCTACATCGACATTCCGATCACCGTGAGCACGATCAAAGCCGGTGCGGAAGATTTCCTCACCAAGCCAATAAGCGCCAAGCAACTTCTCAGCGCGGTCGAAAGAGCGATTGCTCGCCACAAGGCTTCGAGCGAATTGAAGATCAAGGCCGACGTGCGCCACGCTCGCCTTTTGACGTTGACCCCGCGCCAGCGACAAGTCTTCGACCTCGTGGTTCAAGGCAAGCATAACCACCAAATCGGTCGCCAGCTTGGAGCGACAGAGCGCACCATCAAGGCCCATCGTCACGAAGTGATGGAAAAGATGGGCGTCCAGTCCGTGGCCGAACTCGTGTCCATGGCGGCACATTTGGGCGTCTTAAGCGCCGGATAGCGGCGTTAAACGCATCGCTCACCGCTGGGGATGGGGCGGGCTTCTGCCGCCCGCTCGGCAGCCCGAACAGATGAAGATCGTCCCTGTGGATAACGCAGCTAACCTTGTCGGCGAGGGCTAGGTATCTAGCCTTAATATCGAAATTGTCCTGTATCCGAGCCCGCTGATACATTCTAAGCGCCGCTTCATGCGCGACGACAAGCTGGGAAACGAGCATACCCTCAATAGGATCTGCCGACTTGAGGTCGACCACCCCTGAGAACACCGCGGCCGCAACGTTTCTGATGTCGGCATTCTCCTTCTGATCCAACGGCAGGGCGTTGAGTACCTGCCGCATAATCCGAAGAATCCAGGCTTCCTGCTCTCCGCCGCCGACAAACTTGGAATTGCCGGAGAACATCTCCACCTGAACCGTCCCGTCGCCATCCTTTTTCTTCGTCATGACTGCGCCACCGTATTTTTCCAGCCTGCGGGCCGTATCAGCGCCATGCATCGGGCGTTACGGTGCCCGGCCCCTGGTGAGCCACCGACACAAACACGTCGCGCGGCAATAGCCGGTAAGCGATCTGCGCCATTCTGTCGTTTTTATTCACCTTTGCCCTCGAGGCTCTCACGCAACGGCCGGCGCCAGCGTTCCTTCCCACGTTATTCCCAGCACTGCAGGCGCGCCGCAAATCAGGTGCGCAAACAAAAACCGCCCCGTTTAGGAGAACGCGAGATTCTCTGGCCTGTTTCTTGCATGGATATGTGCGACGGGAGCGACGAAAGGAGGTAACTGAGAACAGCTGAAGGGGAAATCGATGGTTGTGGTTGTGTGGATAAGATCCTGCGCCGCCTTTGCGGTCATCTTGCTGGCCTTTCAGTCGGCGCATGCTCGTGATCCTGACGGGCGCTTTGCCAACTCGCCGCTCAAGCCATGGTTTGACAAGCTTTCCAGCGGCAAGGGTCCATGTTGCTCCGATGCCGATGGCAGCGTCGTGCTGGACGCGGACTGGGAGAGCAAGGATGGCCACTATCGCGTTCGCATTCAGGACAAATGGTGGGATGTGCCTGACGAGGCCGTGGTCACCGAGCCGAACAAGTTTGGTAGGACAATGGTTTGGCCGATGTACTACTGGAGCTTGGGTTTTCTTGATCGCGTCGAGATAAGATGCTTCATGCCGGGGACCATGACCTGACCCCAACCCCCGGTTGCCTTTGTAGGCATCTTGAGAGCGCTTTGCGGGCCGCCAAGGCGCGGGCGCTGGTCGCATGTACAGGTGGAGGTGGCGGCGGTACTAGTGAGGGGCTAGGGCTCCTTCCGGTGGCCGCGGCCCAAGCGCATTGGCGCTGCGTTAAATCGAGCCTATTTGTTCGTTGTCTGTTGCTTTTGCGTTTTCACGTTCATCACCAAGGAAGCAACATGACCGGCAAAGCCGCCCCAAGCTGAGGGGTATCTGCAAGCATTGCCGAATGAAGTTTCGGCCTAAGCGCTCTGATGCCGAGTT
>Ga0075425_100007397_pt1 | contig 11609 bp, 9 predicted proteins | sample SoiMethybrSBSTD4_FD_75300 | JGI IMG/M metagenome (GOLD analysis project Ga0075425, IMG submission 75300) | Bulk soil microbial communities from a Populus tree surrounding site in Tennessee, USA - Soil MetaG P. TD hybrid SBSTD4 | ecosystem: Environmental > Terrestrial > Soil > Tree plantation...
CGGCGGCGTCCCGCCGTGGGAAGCCCATCCGCCGGACAAGATCGGCGAAACGCGGATCCGCGCGCAGGGCCGCCACGCGGTCCGGGGGCGGATGGAGCCCGACCGGAGTGTCCATCGTCTGTATCGAGATCAGGACCGGATCCCTGGTGTCGTAGGCCTTCTCCAGCAACGCGAAGGCGCTGTCCTTCTCGCCCAGGGTGGCGTGGACGAAGGCGGGATAGACGGGAGAGACGTACCGCCGTGCCGACTGCGCCTTCAGCTTTGCGAGCTCGCGGCGGGCCTGGTCCGGGTTGCCGCTCTCCGCCGACACGATGGCGAGGCTGGCGAGCACCGCCGGATCGTCCGGCTGCAGGGCGCGGGCCCGCTCGAGCTGCTTGTGACCGAGATCGGCATGGCCGTGCTCCAGGAGGAAGAGCGCAAAGGGGAGTTGAGACCGCAGGTAATTGGGGTCGAGCTCGAGGGTCCGGTTCCATTGCGCCAGGGCCGCTTCCTCCTGGCCGGTGGCGTCGAGGTCGCGGGCCAGGGCCCGGTTCAGCGTGACGTCGAGCGGGTCCAGCTCGAGCGCCCGCCGCCTCTGGGCGAGGCTCTCTTCGAAGCGGCCGAGCGCATGGAGATACCAGCTGTACGACATGTAGCCGACGGTGGCATTCGGGTCGATCTCGAGGGCGCGGCGGTATTCACGCTCCGCACCGTCCCAGTCCCACTCGTACGCAAGCGCAGAGGCCAGCACCGCGCGCGCTTCGCCGAGGCCGGGGTCCAGCTCCAGGGCTTTGCGCGCCGCGGCCTTCATCTCGATCTCTCCCGGGCCCGGAGCGATGTCGCTGTAGATGATTCGGGGACCGTAGGTCGTGGCCAGACCGGCATAGGCCGGGGCGAAGTCCGGATCCTTGGCGATGGCGGTCTGGAAGTATGCGATCGCCTTCTCGAGCGACTGCGGCGAGCGCTGGTTCCAGTGGTGGCGGCCGAGCAGGTAGGCATCGTACGCGTCCGGATTCACCGACCGCCCACGTGGCCGCCGAGCGCCGTCGGTCGTGACGGTGATCCGGACCTCCTCGGCGATCGCACGCGACACTTCGTCCTGGAGCGCGAGCACGTCCTCCAGGCGACGCTCGTAGCTGTGCGCCCAGAGGTGGCGGTCGGTCGGGGCGTGGATGAGCTGCGCGGTGATGCGCACACGCCCGGCCGATCGCACCACCGAGCCTTCCACCACGCCTTCCACGCCCAGCTCGCGCGCGATCTCGGGCAGTGGCTTGGCGCTGCCCTTGTAGCGCATCACCGACTGCCGCGAGATCACGCGCAGCGCCGGCCAGGAGGCGAGGTTCGTGATGAGCGCGTCCGTCATGCCGTCGCTGAAGTAGTCCTGCGCGGGGTCTCCGGTCAGGTTGGCCAGGGGCAGAACGGCCAGCGACTTTATCGGGGTCCCGCTCGCGGGCGCGGCACGGCGCGAGAGCGCGGGCACGATGGCGATCAATAGCGCCGTCAGCGCGACGGCGGAAATGGCCGCCCCCAGCCACATCGCGCGGCGATGCCGCGGTATTGGCGGTGACGAAACCTCCGCCACCGGCGCCGGACCCGCGGCCATTTCCGGTGCGGCCGGCTCCGGCGCGCCCACCGGGGCGATGAACCGGTACGCCCGCCGCTCCAGGGTCTCGATGAAGCGGGGGTTCTCGGCCTCGTCCCCCAGCGCCGCGCGCAACCGGTTGATGGCGCGGTTCAGCCCGCTGTCGAAGTCGACGAAGGTCTCGTCGGGCCAGAGCCGCTGCCGGAGCGCCTCGCGAGTCACCGGCTCGCCGCGCGCGTCGAGCAGGGCCTCCAGGATCAGCAGCGGCTGCTGCTGCAGACGCACCCTCATGCCCTCCCTGCGGAGCTCGCCGGAACGCCGGTCCAGCTCGAAAACGCCGAACCGGAAGACGCGCGGAGTGGTGTCCCCGAGGGCCATGGGAGTCGGACGGCCTAGGCTAGCACCGCGGCGATCGAGGGCCTAGGGGCGAGAGGCCAAGAGGCGCCGGTCAGAGGCGGGATCCGGCCTTCCATCTTGAACACCCACGCCGGGTTGCGAAGAGAGACAGATTCCAGCCGCAGAGGAGCGAGCGGCCATGGCGCACGCCTGCCGAGCCCCCTAGATTGCCCACCGTCTCAGCAAGGAGGCTGCCTGATGAAATCGATTCTCGCGTGCGTGATCGCATTCCTGTTGGCGGCGGCGGTGGTCGATGACGGTTACATCGGCGCAAGGGCCGCGGCGGATACGGCGCCCGCCACGTCGACCGGACCTGCGCTGCTCGACGATTGGGGCAACCGGTTCACCGCGCTCGGAGCCTCGGTCGCCGAGAACCCGTTGCGCACCCAGGTCCGCACCACGATCGCACAGCTCGCGATGTTCGACGCCGTGAACGCGGTCCTCGACGGACGGTATCGACCGTTTGCCTCGAAGCCGGCTTCGGCGCCCGGCGCGTCACCCGAAGCGGCGGCCATCCGTGCCGCGTACATCGTCGCCCTCAACGAGTTCCCGACCAAGGCGGCCATCATCGACGGTGCCTACGCCGCGTCCATTGCCGGCGTTCCCGCGAGTCCCGAAGCCGTCGCCGACGGCATCGTCGTCGGCGAGGCCGCCGCCCAGGGGGTGCTCGCGGCCCGTGTCGGAGATCACCGCAACGATCCCGAGCTCGAGGGCTACGCGCCGGCCAGTGGCCCTGGCAAGTGGATCCCGACTCCACCGGCGTTCGCGAATCCGCAGACTCCGTTCCTGCGCTTCGTCAGGCCCTTCGGCTATGACGACCCCGCGCGCTTCCGTCCCCGTGGTCCGCGCGCGCTCGACCGCAGGACCTATACGGCCGACTACGACGAGATCAAGGACCTCGGCCGGGCCACCGACACGAGCCGAACCGCCGAGCAGTCGGCGACGGCCTTGTTCTGGTCGCCATCGGCAAGCGCGCTCTGGAGCGCCAACGTTCGCAGCCTGGCCAGCACGATGGATCTGCTGACCGCGGCCCGTTTCGAGGCCATTGGCCTGGCGGCGGTCACGAATTCATTGATCGCGGTCTGGGATGCCAAGTTCACGTACATGTTCTGGCGTCCGGTGACCGCCATCCGGGCCGGTGACACCGATGGGAACGACGAGACCGAGGCGGATCCGGCGTGGACACCCTTCATCACCACGCCATCCCATCCGGAATATCCCGCCGCCCACACGACCGTCGGCGGTGGCGCCCTAGCGTTCTACACGGTGTGGTTCGACACCGATGAGTTCCCGCTCGAGTTCAAGGGGAACGGCGGCGCGGTTCGTCACTACACGAGCGTCGCCGAGATCCATGCGGAGGAGGGCAACGCGCGTGTGTGGGGCGGCATGCACTGGCGCCACAGCACCGAGGTGGGCACCAGGCTCGGGAGCAGGGTCGGCAAGTACACGGCCACGCATCTCCTCAAGGCGCGGCGACATGGCGAGCGTGACGAGGACGAAGAGGAGGAAGAGAACGGCCGTTGACGAACGGCACGGCCGGCGGGTCCGGGTCTACTTCGGCTTGCCTTCCCGGGCCAGCCGGTCCTGGGTGGCGTCGTAGCTCTCGCCGTAGATCGAGGGCACCTTCGCCCCCATGGGCCGAAGGTACATGGTGAGCTGACCGCGATGGTGGATGGTGTGGTTCATGGAGATCTGGATGAAGGCGGCCGCCGGGGCCTGAAACAGCCCGCGGAAGTCGAGGACCTTGGCCAGCTGCTCCCCGCCGAGGGCCTGGAGCTTCTGTAGGCCCGCCGCGAAGGTCTCGTCGAACCAGGTCGCGACGCCGATCGGAGTCGTGATGGAGTCCGGACGGGGGATCGGGCTGAAGTCGAACCCGCCGGCGGCGATCGCGGCGAGGAACCGCTTCTCGGAGGCCACGATGTGCCACGCCAGCTCCAGGGCCGTCCGGCCGACGGAGTCCGGACGATAGTCGGCCTTTTCCGGAGGGATGGCCTGGATCACGCGCCGGGTGGTGTCGTGCTCGATCTTGAGCGCGGGCACCGCCAGGTCGCGGAGGAGCGCGGTCTGATCCGCGGTGAGCTGGGGGGGCATCGGTCACGTCCTTTCGTTCACGTCGGCCCGCGCAGGGTCGGTTCGAATCCTACCTGAGGAGCGAACCCAAAGTGCGCGACCTCGCCGCCGCCGCGATCGACCGCTAGAGTGGCTCAACTCCCATCGCAAGGGCCTGGACCGGTTCCGCGACTCGGGCGTTCTTTCGTGCGCATTCCCTCGCGAGGTAGCCTGATTCGTCGGCATCGCAGGCATCCGCTCGCCGACTCTGAGTTCCAGAGAACTTCGCTCGCGCAGAGGCGCCTGGCCCCGCCCTTTCCTGCGAGACTGGAGACTCACCTCAAAACGAGGAGGGAATCATGGCGGTCAACTCGAAGGGCGGGTCGACGGGCTCGGTGGCCAAGGTGTCGGAGATCAGCGCCCGCTCGACCAAGAGCTTCGACGACGCGATCCAGGCCGGGCTCGCCCGAGCCAACAAGACCTTGCGCAACCTGACCTCCGCCTGGGTCAAGGAGCAGCGGATGGACATCCGCGACGGAAAGGTCACGTCATACCAGGTGAACATGATGGTGACCTTCGTCCTGGACGATTAGCCCAGAGTCTCCCCGGTCGCCTTTCGTTTGCAGGCGCGGACGGGAACGAGGCCGGCGCGCCTCGCAAAGCGCCGACGATCGCCTTTCCGTATCGACGGTGATTGGCTAAGCTCGTCTGACAGGAGAGGACAACCATGCTGAACAGACGCGATTTCGTTCGGGGCACGGCGACCACGGTCGGCGCGATGACGGTCCTCTCTTCCGAGGTGGCGAAGGCGGAAGCGGGACCGACGATGAGCCTGAACGTGATCTATCCGAACCACGATGGTGCGCGGTTCGACACGAGCTACTATCGGTCCACCCACATCCCACTGGCGATGAAGGTCATGAAAGCCGCCCGCGTCATCCTGATCGAGGGTGTGCCGATGGGTAGTTCGGCCGCGCCGTATGCCATGATCGCTCATTTCCAATTCGCCTCTTCCGAGGCCGTGACGGCGGCTCTCGCCGATTCAGGGATGGCCGAGGTCCGGGCCGACGTCGCCAAGTTCACCGACATCAAGCCGACCGTCATGCTGGGCAAGTCGCTGTAGGGTTCTCCCGTCTTGAGCCACCACCTGTTGAACCGCCGCGAGGCCCTGGCCCTTTCCGCGGCCGCCTTCATGCCTCTGCTGCCCGCCCGTTCGCGCCCTCGCGGGACGCCTTCGGCGTCCGCCGCCGCTGCCGCCGCCGGCGCGGCCGCCAAGGCCGGGGAAGCCGAGGCGGCGAAGCTGCTCGACGCGATCGGCGAGAACCTGCTGAGGCTGGCGCCGGAGGCGGCGACGACGCTCGGCCTCGACAAGGGCGATCACGCCGCGCTGCGCTCGCAGCTCGCGGACCGTTCGGTGGCGGGGCAACAGAAACTCGCCGATCAGATCCGCGCCGACCTCGCGCGCATCGGCGCGATCGACGCCTCCGGACTCTCGCACACGACGAAGACGAGCGTCGAAGTGGTGCGCTCCGCCTACACGACCGCGCTCGAAGGCTTCGCCCTGCCCTACGGTGACGTGGCCGTCGGCAGCTGGCGCAAGACGCCATACTTGGTCATCCAGAACGTCGGGGCCTATCTCGACGTGCCCCGGTTCCTGGACGGCGAGCATCCGATCGAGACGGCCGCCGACGCGGAGGCGTATCTGGCGCGGCTGGAGTCGTATCCCCGGCTGCTCGAGGGCGAGCTGGTCCGCATCCAGGAGGCACGCAAGCAGGGGCTGGTGCCGCCCGCGTTCCTGCTCGACAAGGCGCTGGCGCAGATTCGGCTCTCGGCGGACAACGCGAAGAAGGGCGGATCGCTCGTGGAGTCGATCGAGCGCCGCACGCGGGCGAAGGGAATCGCCGGCAACTGGACGGAGCGCGCGCGGCAGATCGCCGCCCAGGAGGTCGCGCCCGCGCTCGATCGACAGATCGCCGAGCTGCAGGCGCAACGCCGGATCGCTACCGGGGAGCCCGGGATGTGGGCGCGCCCGCGCGGCGACGACTACTACCGCTGGGCGCTCAAGGCCTCGACCACGACCACCATGTCGCCGGAGGAGGTGCATCAGCTCGGGCTCGATGCGCTGAAGGACCTGCACGCGCGCATGGACCCCATCCTGAAGGGCGCGGGCTACACGCAGGGATCCATCGGCGAGCGCATGAGGGCATTGGCCAAGGATGAGCGCTATCACTTCTCGGAGGGCGACAAGGGCCGCGCCGAGATCCTCGCCTTCATCCAGGAGCGCCTCCGCGTCATCCGGGCCCAGCTCCCGCGCGCCTTCAACACCCTCGTGAAGGGCAATCTCGAAGTAAGGCGGCTGCCTCCGGAGGAGGAGCCGGGCGCGCCCGGTGCCTACGGCGGCGCGGGATCCATCGACGGTTCGATCCCGGGCAAGTTCTGGATCAACCTCCGCACGACCGACCTGCACACCAAATACGACCTGGCGGACCTCACGCATCACGAAGCGATTCCGGGCCACGTGTGGCAAGGTGAGTACGCGAACAAGCTACCCCTCATCCGGACCCTGCTCACCTTCAACGCCTACTCGGAGGGGTGGGGACTCTACGCCGAGCAGCTTGCCGACGAGCTCGGGGTCTTCGACGACTTTCCCGTCGGCCGCCTCGGCTACCTGCAGTCGATCGCGTTCCGCGCCTGCCGCCTCGTCGTCGACACCGGCCTTCACGCGAAGCGCTGGACGCGTGAGCAGGCGGTCGCGTATTTCGTCGACGTGAACGGCTCGAACCCGGAAGAAGTGGCCAGCGAAGTCGACCGCTACTGCAGCTGGCCGGGCCAGGCTTGCGGCTACGAGGTAGGGCACATCGAGATCAATCGCCTGCGCGCCCGGGCCCAGGCGGCGCTGGGCCCGAAGTACGACCTGCGCGCCTTCGACGACACCGTCGTTCTTGGGGGAAACGTGCCCCTCGACGTGCTCGCGATGAACGTCGACGAATACATCGCGTCGGCGAAAGCGCCGTGAGCGTCTAAGCCAGGGCCAGGTTCAGGTTCTCGATCGCCTCGTCGATCTCGCCCGTGGTCTTGTAGCCGACGGTCACGCAGTCGACGCCCGCCTGCCGGAACGCGAACCTCATCGCCTTCTGCCGGTCCTCGCGGTCGAACGTGCCCTCACCGACGAGCTTCATCGAGATGACGCCCATTCCTTCTTTGCGAACCTTCTTCACGTGCTCGACGACCTCGGGGACGTTCCCGGGCTCCTGGGTGTTGTAGTCCTCGGCGTCCATGGCCTTGCCCTTGTGGTTCACCCGGATCATGGCCACGTTGAGCCATTCGTTCCCGGGGACCCGTCGCAGCGCGGGCAGGCCGTGCACGGACGCGCCGTGGCTCACCACCGCCTTCTTCGATTCCGCTTCCAGGATCGCGTCCTGCCAGCGGCGGGTGTCGGCGGGCCAGGTCGCGGTGTGCTGCCAGTGCAGCAACATGATGTCGAAGTAGTCGGTGTTGGCCAGCGTGCGCAGCTCGTCGAATTTCTCTTGCGGGCTCACCCCGTCTTTGGTCGTCACCTTGGACATCAGTTGATAGCTGTCGCGCGGGATGCCCTTCAGGGCGATGCCCAGCATCTTGTGCATCTCGCCGTACGACTCCGCGGTCTCGAAGAAGCGAATGCCGCGGTCGTAGGCATGGCGCACCAGGCGCGTGAACCCCTCCTGTCCGAGCTCGCGCTGGACCCGGCCGCTGAAGCTCCCCGTGCCGAAGGCCAGACGCGTGACCTTCACCCCGGACCGTCCCAGGGTGACGAAGTCGGTTGCCGTCTGGCGCTGGGCCATGGCCGGCACACCGCCGGTGATCGCAAGCGCCCCCGCGGCCAGCCCGGTCTTCATGAATTCGCGTCTGGTGAAATCGGTCATCTGGCACCTCCAGGCCCGAACGGGGCCCATGTTACCCCCAACTCCCCTGTGCGCTACCTCACGGGTGTGGGAAACGCCTCTATCACCGCGCGCGCGGCGCGCCTCCTTTCCCTGACGCCCTCCGGAGGTTCTGGAGTCGACCGATGGTGACCGATCGGCAAGACCTGCTCGACGCTTTCATCGCGCTCATGCGTGACGCATACCCCGCGACAGTGTCCTTCAAGCCCGATTCGGCGGAGCTCGCCGCCGTGCTCGGCGCCCTGCGCAGAGCCGCCGGCGAGGGTGAGGACCAACCCCGCCGGCATTCCCCTTGAGCTCGTTGCCTCAGTGCGAGGGCAGCCCCACGCGCCGGACGAGAGCGCTGAAGCGCGGGTCGGAGCGGAGGGGGTCGAGCATGGGCTCCAGCCCCAGGTACGGCATGTAGTCCGACCGCTCGTCGTAGGCCTTGTCCAGCCAGGCCAGAGCCTGGTCGCGGTCCCCCAGTCCCGCGTGCACCAGGGCCACCGAGTAGGGTGACACGTATCGGCTCGAGGAGAGCTGCCTCAAACCCTCGAGTACGGCCCGCGCCTCCGCGCGGCGTCCGGCCACGGCCAGGGTGTGTCCCAGCTCGGCTTCCACCTCGGGGTCAGGGCCGAGCGCGCCCGAGGCCGCTCTCAGGTCCGCGATCGCTTCCTCATGCCGTCCCTTCTGCAGCAGGGCCCAGGCGGCGTACCGCTGCGTCTGGGGAAAGGCGGGGTCCAGCTCGAGCGTCCGGCGGTACTGTTCGATGGCCTTGTCGTACTGGCGCGCATAGAAGTAGTGCCAGCCGAGATGGGTGTTGACCACCAGGCTGAGCGGTTCCAGCTCGAGCGCGCGCCGGCTCTCGGCGAGCGACTCCTCCATCCGTCCGAGCGGAAGGAGGCAGTGCGAGTACCAATGATGGGCGGCCGTGTAGTCGGGATCCAGCTCGAGGGCGCGCTTGAACTCCTTCTCGGAAGCCACGAAGTCCCAGTCGTAGAGGAGATGAACAAAGGCCAGGGAGGCGTGCGCCTCCGCCAGCGTGTCGTCGATCTCCAGCGCCTTCAGGGCGGCGGCCTTCGCTTCCGGCATGGCCTGCCGAGGAGGTAGCCCGCCCACGACGGAGGAGGCGCCCAGCGACCAGTAGCAGTCAGCGAGACCGGTGTAGGCGGGCGCGTAGCCGGGATCGGCGGCGACCGCCCGTTGGAAATACCCGAGGGCCTGCCTCAGGGCCGCCTCCGTCTTTCGATTGAAGAAGTACCGTCCCCTCAGGTAGTCCTGGTAGGACTCCGGTCGGACCGGACGGGCACGCGCCAGACGCGCCTCCGCCTCCGGCGCCAACGTCATCGCGATGGCACGGGCAACCGACCGTGCGACCTCGCTCTCCAGGACCAGCACGTCGCGCATCTCGCGGTCGTAGGTCTGGGCCCAGATGTGGGTCTGGTCGGCCACCTGCACGAGCTGAGCGGTGACGCGCACGCGCTCGCCGGCTCGCCGGAGGCTGCCCTCGAGGACGTAATCCGCCCCCAGCTCCTGGCGGATCCGGGGGATGTCCCGGTCGGCGCGCTTGTATTTCCAGGTGGAGCTGCGCGCCGTGACTCTCAGCCGATCGGGCGCCAGTCGGGCGAGCTGCGTGGTCATCTCTTCCGTCAGGCCGTCACTCAGGTACTCCTGGTCCGCCTCGCCGGAGAGGTTGTCGAAGGGAAGGATGGCGAGCGTCAGCTTCCGCCCCGGCTGGGTCCGCGGTCCCGGACGGGCGCCCATCCAGTAGGTGACCAGGGCCGCGGCAACGAGCACGCCCGCGATGGCGACGACGCGGGAAGCGAAAGGCCGCCCGCGCGGCGCGGCGTGTGGCGCAGGCGCGGGCGCCTCCGCGTCGGCGGATAGGGCCGTTGGCGCCGCCGGCTCTCGCTCTCTCACCGGGACGGCGAACCGGTAGCCACGCTTGGCCAGGGTCTCGACGTAACGGGGCGCGTCCGCCGAGTCGCCCAGGGCTTCCCGCAGCTTCCGGACCGCCGTGTTGAGGCTGTGGTCGAAGTCGACGAAGGTGTCTGCCGGCCAGAGCTTGCTGCGCAGCTCCTCGCGGGTTACCACCTCGCCCGCGCTCTCCAGCAGCAGCACCAGCAGGCGAAGGGGCTGGTCCTGCAGCTTGACCTTGAGCCCTTCCCGGCGCAGCTCGCCCGAGGAAAGGTCGACCTCGAAGGGCCCGAAGCCGAGGATGCGCCGCGGAGGTCCTGATTGCGCCATGACTCGGCTCGACCGCGCCGCGAGTGTAGCACCGGAGGCCGCCGCATCCTGGTTCAGGCCTCGGGGCAAGTCTCTCGGATCCTTGGGTTTCTCGGGTTACCCAGGGTTGATCTCCGGTTGCGATGCCGTGCATTGAACGCCTCGCCCTCGCATCCGATCGTCCCGCCATCGGAGCCGCGAGCTCCGATCTCGAGAGGGAGGCCAAAGATGAGGATCCGAAACGGGGCGACGGCGCTGGCGCTGCTCACGCTGTCCACGCTACCCGTCCCCGCGCGCGCCGACGTCGTGACGGATTGGAACCTGACCACGGTGCAGGTGGTGGCGGCGGCCGGTCTCAACCCGCAGCGGCAGCACCGGGCCGTGGCGATGGTCCACGCGGCGGTGCACGACGCGGTGAACTCCATCGCGCCGCGGTACCACGCCTATGCCGTGCGGATCCGGCCGTCCGCGGACGCATCGATCGAGGCGGCCGCGGTCCAGGCGGCCTACGGCGTGTTGATCCGTCTGCTGCCGTCGCAGGCGGCCACGCTGGACGCGGCCCGCTCGAGCTCGCTCTCCAGCATCCCGGACGGGCCCGTGAAGGAAGCAGGCCTGGCCGTCGGAGAGGCGGTCGCCGCGCGGATCGTCACCCTGCGCAGCACGGACGGGTCCGGCGTGGACGGCACCTACACGTTCGGCACCGGTCCCGGTGAGTACCAGTCGACGCCGCCCACGTTCGGCAGCCCCGCCGTTCCCGCCTGGCCGTTCGTCCGACCGTTCGTGCTCAAGCGTGGCGACCAGTTCCGGCCCGACGGTCCGCCCTCCCTGGACAGCGACGAGTGGGCCGAGGACTTCAACGAGACCAAGCAGCTCGGCCGCGTGGACAGCAGCGTGCGTACCGCGGAGCAGACCGAGATCGCACTGTGCGGCGCCGAGCCCGCGCTGCCGATGTGGAACCGTGTGGCGCGGACGGTGAGCGCGCAGCGGAACACGGGCCTCGTCGAGAACGCGCGGGTGTTCGCCCTGCTGAACCTGGCCATGGTCGACGCCACCATCGCCGTCTGGGACGGCAAGTACACCTATCGGTTCTGGCGGCCGGTGACGGCGATCCGGGCCGCCGATACGGACGGCAACGATGCCACCGAAGCCGATCCGGCCTGGACGCCGCTGCGGGCGACACCGCTGCATCCCGAGTACCCGTCGTCTCACGCCGGCGTCAGCAACTCCGCGGCCGAAGTCCTGACCCGGCTCTTCGGCCGGGACACCGCCTTCAGCACGACCACCTCGACCTGCCCGGCGGGCGTCGTCCGCAGCTACGACAGCTTCCGGGCGCTCGCCGACGAGGTCGGCGAATCCCGTATCTACATCGGCTTCCACTACCGCAGCTCCGTCCACGACGGCGCGATCCTCGGCCGGCACGTCGGCCGCTGGACGTTCCACCAGGCTCTGCAGCCGCTTCGGCACTGTCGGTAAGCGCG
>Ga0075425_100007399_pt1 | contig 11608 bp, 8 predicted proteins | sample SoiMethybrSBSTD4_FD_75300 | JGI IMG/M metagenome (GOLD analysis project Ga0075425, IMG submission 75300) | Bulk soil microbial communities from a Populus tree surrounding site in Tennessee, USA - Soil MetaG P. TD hybrid SBSTD4 | ecosystem: Environmental > Terrestrial > Soil > Tree plantation...
GACTCGATGCCAAGCGCCATCGTGTCGACAATCGGTCGGATAATACCCGATCAGATATCTGTGCCTCAGATCGCTTGCGAGTCGAGCAGTGGCGTTAACCAACTCTGTGGTCGAGCGGATTTCGAATGAGGCTCCGCCTGTGAGGCTCGACAGTTTTCTGAGCGGAGTTGTTTCTCGCTCGCTAGCCCCGTTTAGCAAAACAGAATAAACAGGGACATTCGATTGTCGAATCTGTTCCCGAATATCTTCGTAGGTCGTTTGAGACGTCGTTTCTTCGCCTCCATAAACTAACAGGATGACCAAATCTAGATCGCCTTTAAGTTTGCTATGGGCAACGGCGCATAGGTCAAAAATCGTTCCCTTTTGTTGGGCTGAGGGGATAATCGAGATTCCATCCAGAACCGCGTCACCTGCAGCTTCAAGGTTTGCAAAGAATTGTGAACCGATGCGGTCCGTAACTATCGAGTATTGATTCTCTTGATGGCTCCTTTGTTTGAATGCTCGGATCGCCTCGCGAACAGATTCAAAATAGTTTGCGTCATCTCGCCGCGGGGTCGGGACAACGATGCTCATCTTCAAGGGTTCCTCACTTCTCCTAAAGTAGGCAATCTTCTCGACATTTCGTCTGTCGGTGACAACGAAGTCTTGCCACGTGAGGTTAGTCGACGGAGAACCATTGGCATCGGTGACAGATGCAGTGAACAAAACGAGGTCAACCGTCAATCCTTCCGGTGTAGCACGAACCACTGATGCGGTGCCAATCAAAGGTCCTTTACTAGCCATTCCTTGATGCGGGTTGAGAAGCAGAGTGAGAAGGATGCCTGGAATAATGAGACCCCGAAGAGGCTTAATACCGCCGAAATTGACCATGGCTCTACTTAGCCTGGTCTCGAGCCATCAGCGCTGCTCCGATGATGCCGGCGCTCGACCCGAGTCTGGCAATCACGATCTCACAACTGCCAAATGAAGGTGGGAACGCTCTGCGACGGGTCTCCTTGATCGTTGGCTTCAGGATCAAGTCGCCCGCTTCCATCACTCCGCCTCCCATCACGACCATTTCCACATTCAGAAGATTGATCACCGCTGCGAGAGCGATCCCCAGGAACATTCCGGTGCGTTCCATCATCACCTGGGCCATCTCATCGCCTTCTCTTGCGGCGTGTGCAATATCTTCGGCGGTGAATTCACGATCGCGCGGGATCGCAAGTCGTGACAGCGACGAAGTGCGGTCGCGATAGAGTCGTTCCCTTGTCCGTCGAACGATGTTTGGTCCGGAAACTATGGTCTCCAAACACCCGATATTCCCGCAGGCGCATTCGATTCCTTCCGGATCGATGGTCACGTGACCAAACTCACCGGCGAATCCGGCAGCGCCTCGGTAAATCTGGCCGTTGATGATCAGCCCGGCCCCTATCCCGGTCCCCAGCGTAACGAAGAACACTTCGCGCCTATCGCGAGCAGCGCCGACTTGAAGCTCCCCGTATGCGGCGGTGTTGGCATCGTTGTCGATTATCACCGGCAGTCCGGTTGCTCGTGACAGTTCGGTGGTGATGTCGATTTCGGAAAGAGAAGGCAGCTTGGGCATCGCCTCGATGCGATTTGTCTTCCGATTCACCAACCCGGGAATACCTACGCCAATCCCAGCAACCGGACCAGTCGATTTCTTGTGATCTCGGAGCTTGAGCGCCGTTTGTACGGTCTGCTCGAAGAGCGCATCGGAGCCTTTTTGTGGGGCTTCGAAGATGGTCTCCTGAATGATTTCGCCGTTGTGGGTGATCAATGCGGCTTTGAGGGTGCTTCCACCGAGATCGACGCCTATGAAGACTGGTCCGTTCGTTGACATAGTGGGGAAGGCCGCACGGTCGCGGACGAGCTATCAAGCCTAGTTTCTGAGAATAGCAAAGGCTTCAAAGGGATGTCAATTTTTGCAAAGTGCGCTAGAATCCTCCGGCTTAACTGTTCCGTAGTTTCTAGTTTCTGGCTCCAGACAGGTTCAACTTAGCCACCAGAAACGGCGAAGCGAAAGGCACAACCGGAATTAGAAACTGACGAATGTACGAGTTGCTCCAAAGGTACGGGCTGTGGGCGGTGTTCTTCGGTACGATGATCGAAGGGGACCTGACATTGCTCTTTGCCGGAGTGCTGTCCCGAGCCGGGCTCTTCAGCTTCGAAGAGGCATTCCTGGTCGGCACCGCAGGCGGGTTTGTAGGCGACTCCCTCAGCTACATGATCGGGGCTCGGTTTCGAGGACGCGCCCGAACCTGGCATTTCTTTGTTCGGGCCCGGCCCCGCATCGAGAGGCTCATGCGCCGGTTTGGAGTCCTCTCGGTGTTTATCGTCAAATACGTCTACGGACTTCGCACCACAAGCGCGATCTTCTACGGTCTTGCTCACTTCGGTTTTCTTAAATTCGGGTTTCTGACGCTTGCCAGCTGCGCCGTTTGGGTTGGAATGCTCACCGGGCTGGGATTCACCTTTGCCACGGGCATCGAAAAACTGGTAGGCGATCTCAAACGAATTCAGATAATCCTGCTTGTCGTAGTGATCATAGTAGCGACGGTGTACATTATCAGCAGGTTCGAAAGAAGGGTGATAGAAGAAAAGAAGGAGTTTTTTGCGACCGAAAAAGACGAGGCCAGCGCTTCTGACGGTCAATAAAACGCCGGCCACCCCAGAACCGAATTAAGTTGCCGATCCGTATGCTTCTCTACTACCTGTCCCGGATGAAACCAGAGTGATTTCAGAAACCGTTTCCCACTACCAAATTCTAAAGCTGATCGGCACCGGCGGTATGGGGGAGGTTTACCTTGCCGAGGATTTGCGTCTGGGGCGCCAGGTCGCTCTCAAGTTTCTGCCTTCGTCATATCAATATGACTCCGAACGCCGAACGCGATTTCTGAAAGAGGCGCGCGCGGCTTCGGCCTTGCGATCCCCAAACATAGCGGCGATCTACGACATCGGCGAACACGAAGGCGCGATGTTCATCGCGATGGAGTACGTCGACGGTGAGTTGTTGTCAAACCGCATAGATCGAAGGACGCTGCCTACCCGCGACGTCATCGACATTGCGATCCAGATTGCCGATGCCCTGGATGAAGCGCATTCGATGGGAATCATTCATCGCGACGTGAAGAGTTCAAACTTGATCGTGACCGAGCGCGGTTTGTTGAAGATGCTCGACTTTGGTCTCGTCAAGATGATGCAGGGAGCAAGCTGGCTCGATAGCGACGATCCTACGGTGGCGATTGGCGGGCAGACCGCGGTCGGAGTCGTGTTGGGCACAGTGTCGTATATGTCTCCCGAGCAAGCACTCGGCAAGGACCTCGATCAGCGGTCGGACATCTTTTCGCACGGTGTCGTGATGTACGAGATGCTGACTGGCCGATTACCCTTCGAGGGTGCGAGTGCCACCGAGATCATCGACGGGATCATTCACAAAGAACCGATCCCCATCGCGCGCTTCAACTACGACGTACCGCCGGAGCTCGAGCGAATCGTCCGCAAATGCATGGAGAAGGATCGCGATCGTCGCTATCACGCCGCTCGCGAAGCGTCGATTGACTTGCGAAATCTTCGGCGAGACAGCGACACCGGTGTGGAAACGAGCGCCGGAACACTGCGGAAAAGTCAGACTACCAGGCGAGCTCGCTCGCGGAAGACAGTCGATTCTCTTGCGATTCTTCCTCTTATCAACGCCGGCGACGATTCGGATACCGAATATCTTTCGGATGGAATCACTGAGAGCATCATCAACAACCTCTCGCAGTTTCCGAAGCTGCGGGTGATGGCTCGCAGCACGGTGTTTCGCTACAAGGGCAGGGATGTCGATCCGCAGCGAGTCGGTCAGGAGCTGGGTGTACGCGCGACGCTGTCAGGAAGAGTGCTTCAAAGGGGCGACCAGTTGATCATCAAGGTCGAGCTGGTGGACGCGGATGACGGTTCGCATCTGTGGGGCGAACAGTACAGTCGCAATCTGTCAGACATCTTTAAGATTGAAGGAGAGATATCGAAGGAGATCTCGGAGAAGCTCAGGCTGAAGTTGAGCGGTGCCGAAAAGAAACAGCTGACGAAGAGATACACCGAAAATACCGCAGCATATCAGCACTATCTGAAGGGGCGGTTCTACTGGAACAAGAGAACAGCCGAAGGTCTGGTAAAAGGAATCGAATATTTTCAGCAAGCGATCGTCAGTGATCCAGGTTACGCACTGGCTTATGCCGGACTCGCGGACTCCTACAACATTCTGGTCAGCTACAGCGCGCTTGCACCTCACGATGCGTTTCCAAAAGCGAAGGCCGCCGCTGCGAGGGCGATCGAGATAGATAACAAGCTCGCGGAAGCACACACCGCGATGGCTTTTGTCAGGTTTGGGTATGACTGGGACTGGAACGAGGCGGAGAAGGGATTTACCCGCGCAATCGAGCTAAACCCCGGCTACTCGTTTGCGCATAATTTCTATTCGGTCCTGCTGGCTGCACGACAGCGGTTTGATGAAGCGTTTGAGCAGACCACCTACGCTCAGCAACTGGATCCGTTGTCGCTTCCGATAAACACGAATCTCGGATGGCTGATGTACCTGGCTCGTCGCTACGACGACGCGATCAAGCAGTACAAAAAGACAATCGACCTGGACGCCGGTTTTGCCTTGGCGCATCGCAGGCTAGCTCAGACTTACGAGCAGGCTCAACGCTACGTTGAAGCCGACGCCGAATATCAAAAGGCGGCAGCGCTTTCCGGTGAGGATATCGAATTGATTTCCGCGCGCGGCCACTTTTACGCAATCGTAGGAGAGTCGAACAAAGCCAACAACGTTTTGAGCCAGCTCGAGGATCTCGCGACCAAAAGATACGTGCCGTCATATCTGATCGCAAGAGTCTATCTCGGATTCGGCAACCACGATCGAGTGTTCGAGCTGATGGAAAAGGCTCGCGAGGAGAGATATGGGTATCTTGCCTATCTCGAAGTCGAGCCGATGTTCGATGGAATCCGGAATGATCCCCGGTTTGAAGAGCTGATTCGCCGCGCCGGTCTCAGGTAATCTTTCCATCACCCAGGAACCGCGACCCTACGTACTTGTAACAATCCAGCGTCATCTCGCTGATCGTAACCTGCATCGGTTCGAGGATGAATCGGTCGTCAGGTAAGGAAGATCCTGCGGCTAAGGTGAGCAAAATTTCACTTTTGCCGGCGATGTCTTCTCCGAGTTTGCACGCCAGGTTGACTTCCGACCCGAACATATCTTTTTCATCGATCACCAGCGTCGGTCCGTAGCCGATGCCTATGCAGCCAAAGATGTCCCGGTCAGTGCTGACTACGCTGTTGATCGCATCGAAGGCGCGAAAAATGTCCAGCGCTCCTTCGAGTGCGTGCGCCGCATCCTCAAAAATCGCGTAGAGATTATCGGCTTCCTGCTTTATCACCACGCCTCCGTTTCCCGTAACTGCTGGTCGCGAGGCTTTGTCCATCTGATGAATCATCGCCAGGTAGTGGATGATCCCGTATTCGATCGTCAGTCTCGAAAACCCGACCATATCCAGAACGAGCACAGCAACATTTCGTTCAAACTCTTCGCGTATTTGTTTGTCGATGGATTCGACGCGGTCGGGTGATTGATTGCGTATCGCCAGCAGGCGCTGCAGCAGAGCGTTACCGCGCAGTGAACGAGAGAGTTGAGAGGAAACGCGAGGCTTCTTCACTTAGTGGTATTACTTACCCTTGATGAACTCGCGAATGTAGCCGTCGACCAGCGCCGGTTTTTCGTGGATCACCCAGTGAGTTCCATCCGGTATCCGCTTGATCGTGAGATTCGGAACGAACTTGTCGAGGCCTTCGAGGTTGCCGGTCAGCAACGCAACATCCTTTTCACCCCAAATAACCAACGTCGGAACCTTCACTTCGAGGGAAGGCATCCCCGCAGCAAAGTTTGCTGCGTTGGTGTCACCTGGAGCCGGCGGCCCCACCTTCGCCGCTCGGTAGTAATTCAAACCGCCAGTCAACGCGCCGGGTTGTGACCAGGCTTCGATGTAAGCCTTCTTGTCTTCTTCGGTGAACACACCGTTCTTCAAGCCTTCGCCCAGCACGATCTGTACGAGAAGCCCATAGTTGTTTGCCGACAGCGTCTCTTCGGCTTTGTCACCGCGGAACATCAGCATGTAGGAGCTGGCTCTTTGCTGCGCCGGATTGTCACGAAGCTCGCGCTGGAAGACACCTGGATGTGGCGCGTTGATGATCACCAGCTTTTCCAGATAATCCGGATGCGCGATCGCGAACGCCCACGCAATCGCTCCGCCCCAGTCGTGAGCCACCAGAATGAATTTCTTGTAACCTAGTTTCTCGGCGAGCTGACGAATGTCTTCGACCATGTATTTGACTTGATACTGATCGACATCGGTCGGCTTGGAAGAAATGTTGTAGCCGCGCATATCCGGCGCAACAGCTTGATAGTCGCGACCAAATTCGGCCAGCTGGTTCTTCCACTCGTACCAAAATTCCGGGAAGCCATGAACAAACATTATCAGCTTGCCTTTGCCGGCGGTGGCGTAGTGAAGTCGAACCCCGTTTACTTCGGCGTATTCGTGTTTGATCATCGGCATCATGGCCTCTTTCTTTTGATTGTCGAGTTTGAAAGTCGCCACTTGTTGGGCTGCTGCTGTGAAGCAAAACGCGCCGACCAGAAGAGCGACCGATATTAATCGTTTCATATTGAATCCTTAACTTTTGGTTCAGGGTTCCGAGTTCCGGGTTCAGAGTTCTCACTTCCAGAAGTTCAGCATGAAATGTTCACGGTCCGATAGGTTCAATAAGACCGATGAACAGAACCCGTAAACACTAAACCCGGAACCCAGAAGTTAAATCGTTACTTCTTCTTTTTTTGATTCGGGTGGAGATACTCCTGGGGTGGGCCTTCGTAGATAGTGAAGCATCGCTGACAGCGGTGAAGGGTATTTCCCGCTGCCGCCTTGCTTACGATCTCGTCCGACGCAGTCTGCCATTGTTTAACGTGACCCTGACAGTTCTCGCCCTTTTCGTTTTTGACGGTGCAGACAGTTTGTCCAGGCAGCAACGAACGATACGCCCCGGTTTTTTGAGTGCCCGGTTGAATTGATTTTGATTGAATATCAGTGAGGCCCGCGTCCATTTTTTTCCTCCCGAAATAGCGTTGACGCGAAATATTATGGCACTTATGCGCGGTTGGTCAATCAACGGGGAATGAGGCATCGAGGGGTGGATGCGGTTAAAAGGGAGACTTAGAAAGGTTTAAGTCAATCGCGACTGTTTGAAGTCATTGGTGCATTTTTCCACACGGCCTTCGCGAAACCATTAGACGGCCGTTATTTACTGAAATGATTGCTACAACTAATCCGACTAGGCCCCTCAAGAGCGGAATACTGGAGATTTGTATTTACTGACCCTGCGACGCCGGTTACCATAGCGCTTGGATCAACCCATTTAATTTCGCTCGCTCTCCGAGACCGACCCCCTTAGATAGGCGAGTAACAAAGCGACGGCCCCTTGCTGTTGCCGCCTCCCGTAAAGAATGAACGATGCCGCAGCTATCAAGAGGCGACATACTGGATCGCGTTACGCGTGGTGAAGGTCTCAGAGGGGCCAACCTCGTGCGGATAGATTTGTCCGCTATGGATCTCGCCAACGTCGATCTCGCCGAAGCAAACCTGAGAATGGCCGACCTCAACCGCGCGAATCTCCGCGAGGCGCGGCTGAACGGATGCTTCCTGAGCGGAGCGATGCTCAACGGGGCCATCCTGCGCGCCGCGAACATGGTTGAGTCGAGCATGATCGGCGCAAATCTGCAGGGAGCTGATCTGAGCAGCGCCGATCTCAGCGGATCAGATCTCACCGGAGCCAGCCTGCAAGGCGCTCTGCTAACGGGAACCTATCTGGTCGGCACCTTCCTTAATGAAACAGATTTGACGGGCGCGAATTTGACCGGCGCATTTATCCGAATGGCCCAGATGACTGGGAGCAATCTTTCGGGTGCTACGCTCGAGAGCGCCGATCTTTCATACACCGATCTGTCGGGCGTCAGGCTCGATGGATGCTCGATGATCGGTGTCAACCTCACCGGTGCGAACCTCTCGGGCAGTACCTTGAAGGCATGCGATCTGCGCGGCGCGAATCTTTCGGGAGCCGACCTCACAGGATGCAACCTCACCGGGGCCAGACTGCACGATGTAAAGTTCAGCGGGGTTAAGCTCGCGGACGCGTGGGCGGAATGGGTCGACTTGGCATCCGACGGTAAAGAAGACCGCGCTTCGCTCGAAGAAGTGTTTGTCGGAATGATCGGTAAGCCGGTTGCGCAGTTATTGGTAGAAGGCCGTGTCAGTGACGACGTTTGGGCGGTGATACTCGCTCACCTGTGCGCGTTCCAGGCTGCGCATCCGTCGAACGCCGAAGTCCGCCTGCGAGGCATTCACGAGGGTGTAAGTTCGTCGGCGCTGTATCTGGAAGCCGAAAGCGAAACTACTTTGGCTGCGTATCTTGCGGAATTTGCCGACATCATCGGCAAAGGTTCGCTCGAACTGTTCGAGCAGCTCGCGACAGCAGTGTCTGAGCGTGGAGAACGAACAGTTGGTGCGAGCAGTGATCCCTACGGGTCGCAGCGATCGGCTGAACCGCGCCACGAAGGCCTGGAGCAGGCTTTGAGCAAACTGGCGAGCAACGTGGAGGCGCTTCACCACACGCCGTTTTGGACGAGCGACAAAGCAGTATTGATTCTCACCGGCAATCGACAGATCTGGCTTGAATCCACATCCAATCCTTCCTTGACGTTAAGACCGCCGCACGGTTCGGCGGTTGGAGTCGATTTGATTCGAGGTCATTTTGTGACCGACGAGGTTCGACGGAGCAGGTCTCTTGCGGGCGCGAGATAACTTAGAATCGAGGTGTTCGTTCCTTCCCGTGTCAATTAACGATTTATAATAAAGGGCTAATACGCGTTTAATCTCACCGGGTTATAATAGCGCGTCACCAAAGTAAAGAGCTTTCGGCGGACAGACCGCTGTGATAGTCTAGAGCCAGGAGCAGCCCAGTCGCTCTAACATCCACCAGCTTACAATAGGAGTTCAGTATGAAAACGACGTTCCTGAAACGAGCTATCGTGCTCGGCCTCTCCGCGTTGATTGTGTCCCCTACTACTCTATTCGCGTTTCCGGATGACGATAAGAAGCCGGCTCAAACCACCCAGGCACCGGCGGCGACCGAAAGCGGCGTAAGCGCTCCGAAGGGGAAGCTCAGCGACGACGAGAACCCGTTGATGATCGGGAAACGGAACATCAACGCCCATCAAATCAATTTCTACTCGCTCAATAAAGAGGTCAATCTTGGACGGCAACTGGCTGCTGACGTCGATCGTCAGGGCAAGTTTATCGATGATCCCGTCGTCAACGAATATGTAAACCGCGTAGGTCAGAACCTCGCGCTTCACTCGGATGCCAAGATTCCTTTCACTATCAAAGTGCTGGATTCGGATGACGTGAATGCGTTTGCATTACCGGGCGGATTTTTGTACGTCAACAAGGGTGCGATCCTCGCCGCCGATAGCGAAGCCGAGCTGGCAGGTGTAATGGCCCACGAGATCGCACACGTTGCCGCGCGTCACGGAGTCGAGCAGGCATCGAAAGCCACGCTGGCAAACTACGCAATGATCCCGCTGATCTTTATGACTGGCGGTCTCGGATATATCGCTTACCAGGCGGCCCAAATCGGAGTGCCGCTGACATTCCTGAAATTCAGTCGTAACGTCGAGAGCGAAGCAGACAAGCTCGGCGCCCAGTATTTGTGGGCCGCCGGCTACGATCCCAACAACTTCCTGAGCTTCTTTGAAAAGCTCGAGAAGAAGGAAAAACACAAACCAGGAACACTGTCGAAGCTGTTTGGAACCCATCCACCAACCCCCGATCGGATTACGAAGGTTCACGATCTGCTTGCGAGATTTCCGGATCGAGACGAATACACGGTGTCAACATCGGAGTTCTCGCGGGTGAAGTCACGGTTGCTGTCGATAACCAACTCGAAGACGCTGGACGCGTCTGGAAACCGCGACACCGGTCCGAAGCGACCGACTCTGAAGCGCCGCAAGGAAGGCGACGATCCTTCACAGCCGAGCACTACTGGTGATGATCAGCCCAAGGACAAGCCGACGCTGAAGCGAAGAGACAGCGACGGAAAACCGGCTGACACCAAGCCTCCTGAGCAACAATAAGCAGGATATCACTCCTCCGTAAGCTGTTGGGCCGGCGTGCTCCCATCGCACCGCCGGCCCGATTTTTTTTGGGAGACAGGTTTCAGACGGATCGACGGGGGGACGGGGAGAACCTGGGACGGGGAGAACCGGAGACGGGGAGAACCGGAGACGGGGCGAGCGGCAGGCGACCTAGAGACACTCATTCTCCCCGTCTCCCGATCCCCCGTTCTCCCCGTCCCCCAGTCTCCCCGTCTCTCTTTCTCCCCGTCTTCACAGCTTATCGCTCACCTCCAATTGAAACTGCGCACGGCTCCGTGATAAGAAAATCCGGCATTACTCCAGTGGTTGAATCGAATTTGCAAAAGGGGCGCCCCATTTCTCTAGGTGCCCAAAACAAAAGGAGAGCGCATGTCATTCACCGCCGCATTCAGAAGAAGCTGTTGTTTGGTTCTCATTCTCGTCTCGAGCTCCATTTTGGGTGTCCGAGCCCAGCAGAAGCCATACGACTCGAGTCTAACCAAGGGACTCTTGTGGCGAAGCATCGGACCATATCGAGGAGGACGCTCGACCGCCGTTGCCGGAGTCACATCTCAACAGAACGTTTTCTACTTTGGCGCTACCGGCGGCGGAGTCTGGAAAACTCACGACGGCGGAATCAATTGGGAACCCATTTCAGACGAATACTTCAAAACCGGCTCGGTAGGTTCGATCGGCATCTCGGAATCCGACCCGAATGTTGTCTATGTCGGCATGGGTGAGTCTCCGATTCGCGGAAACGTTTCGCACGGCGACGGCGTCTACAAATCAACCGACGCCGGAAAGACCTGGAAGCACGTCGGGCTCGATGACACTCGACAGATCGCACGAGTGCGAGTTCATCCGCGAAACCCGGACATCGTCTACGTCGCCGCGTTGGGTCACGTCTTCGGTCCGAATGAACAACGAGGCGTGTTCAGATCTACTGATGGCGGCAAGAACTGGCAAAAGGTGCTCTACCGAAGCCCCAAAGCGGGCGCGACCGATCTGATTCTCGATCCGACCAATCCGAACATCGTTTACGCCGCGCTATGGGAAGTGTACCGGCAACCGTGGACCCTCGAGAGCGGAGGGCCCGGAAGCGGGATCTTCAAATCAACCGACGCGGGCGATACCTGGACCGAGATCACCCGCAATCAAGGACTGCCAAAGGGGATCGTGGGCAACATCGGTCTCGCAGTTTCGCCGGTGAACTCTGATCGTGTTTGGGCAATCGTTGAAGCCGAAGACGGCGGGGTGTTTCGCTCGGACAACGGCGGCAAAACATTCTCAAAGCTGAACGAGCAGCGAAACCTTCGTCAGCGCGCGTGGTACTACACGCGGATTTATGCTGATTCAAAAAACGCTGATACGGTCTACGTGCTCAAC
>Ga0075425_100007402_pt1 | contig 11606 bp, 9 predicted proteins | sample SoiMethybrSBSTD4_FD_75300 | JGI IMG/M metagenome (GOLD analysis project Ga0075425, IMG submission 75300) | Bulk soil microbial communities from a Populus tree surrounding site in Tennessee, USA - Soil MetaG P. TD hybrid SBSTD4 | ecosystem: Environmental > Terrestrial > Soil > Tree plantation...
ATAGTCACATAACCAGCTTGATGCCGCATATGCACGTCCGAGGAAAAGACTTTATGTTTCGTCTCGTAAGTCCCGATGGAAAGCCGAAGACGATCCTTTCGGTACCGAAATATGACTTCAACTGGCAAACGCGATACGAATTTGACGAACCGATAGCCGTGGCTAAAGGAAGTTCGATCGAATGCGTCGCGCACTTCGACAATTCCGTCGGAAACAAATGGAATCCGGATCACACAAAACTCGTCTACTGGGGACCGCAGACCTTTGACGAAATGATGATCGGGTTCGTCGATTACACTCTCGATCATGAGCCGGCGCGCACTTCGGTCGAAATAGCGACGAATCGCAGAGAGTCCGTGCCGTCGCAAGCTCGCAAAGGAGCCGGGAGCACACTGAACTTGCCATCCGTCGAGGCGGTTCTCGAAAAGTACGTGAAGGCTATTGGAGGCGAGGCGGCGATACAGTCAAAAACATCCAGGATTTTAAAGGGCACCTTTAAGGTCCCGGCATACAACGCCGACGGTCAGCTGGTAGTTTACACAAAGAGTCCGAATAAAGAGTTGACCGTGACCTCCTCAGGAATGCTCGGCAGTTCGAAGACTGGCTTCAACGGGATCAATGCCTGGCAAGAGGAGGACGGCAATCTGAATGACCTGCCTTCGTTTCCAAAGCGTGACGCAGATTTCTATCTGCCGATAAAGCTTAAGGAGCTGTTTCCGAATATTAAGGTTGTTGAGCGAACGAAAATTAATGAGCGTGAAGTTGTTGTTCTGACTGCGCCGCGCGGAGGGCGACCAAAGAGGTGGTGCTTCGATACGCAGTCTGGTCTGCTGATGCGGACTGAGATCAGAACGTCGGACGGCGCTTTGATCAGACAGGAGAGCTACGATGACTACAGATCGGTCGATGGAGTAATGATAGCTTTCAGTATTCGCGAGATCGATGAGGACGGCGCCGAGATCGTTACGAAGATTACCGAGGTTCAGCACAACATGCCGATCGACGATGCGAAGTTTGAAAAGCCGGTGAAGCCGTCTAACTAAAGCCGAACCCCGTCAGGGGTTCAATATTTGTAGTATCGTGGCGTGAGGCGGTCCCGAACCCCGTCAGGGGTTCAATATTTGTAGTATCGTGGCGTGAGGCGGTCCCGAACCCCGTCAGGGGTTCAATATCCACGTTGGCTAGCAGAACATTTACACCCTGTGAAGTCATTTCGTCCGTGATTCTCATCCTGTCACTGCGAAAGGTTCTAACAGTCAACGTGAATATTGAACCCCTGACGGGGTTCGATCCGCCTCACGCCGCGATACTACAAATATGCAACTCCTGACGGGGTTCGATCCGCCTCACGCCGCGATACTACAAATATGCAACCCTAACGGGGTTAGATCCGCCTCACGCCGCGATACTACAAATATGCAACCCTTGACGGGGTTCGGGCCGCCTCACGGCTCCTTACTACAAATATTGAACCCCTGCCGGGGTTCGCGCTCAACCACCAACGCTATTGCCTGCACTTCAAACATCTGCCTAAAATCTTGTCTCTTTACTCAATACTCGAGAATCACAATTCATCAACTGTAATGAGGCTTACAACACTTGAAAACCATTCAACCGATGTACGGGCGGCGGCTCGACGACTTTTGCGTGGGAGACATCTATCACCACCCATGGGAAGTAACCATCGATGACGGCCTGCTCGCGATGTTCGCCGCTTCCTTTCTGGATCCAAATCCACTCTATTCGAGCAAACGCTTTGCTCAAAGCTTCGGGTTTAGAGACCGAGTCGTACATCCACTGGTGATGCTAAACCTCGCGTTGAGTTTCACGGTCCACGATATCTCCGAACAGGCGATCGCTCATTTGGCGTACATCGATCTGCGCTTCCCGAACCCAACTTATTCTGGCGACACCCTCTCGGTTTACTCGGAGATCCTCGGCGTGCGAGTCTCGGAATCGAAGCCTGATCGCGGCGTCGTCCATCTCAGAACTATCGGAATCAATCAGGATGATAAGCCAATTGTTACCTTCGAGCGCAAAGCCCTGATCCCGTCTGGGAAACTCGAAGGTCGTGCTCACCCGCAACACACCCACCGAACGGATCACAATGGCAAGCCGTCGGCGATCGTAAACAACTCCACGATCCCTCGGGAACTCGACGGAAGTATCAATCGACCTGAGTGGCGCGGTCGTCCTCGTGGCCTGTTTGGTGATTTTGAAACTGGAGACGTGATTCTTCACACCCTCGGCCACACGGTCGGCGAAAGCGAACACATGCAGTTGACTCTGTTGACTCGCAACAGTCACCCATTGCACTTCGATGAGGTGTACTGTCGCGGGCGGAGCTTCATGAAAACTCGGGTAGTAGAAGGCGGGTTGGTTTTTGCCTGGACCGCGTCGCTCGCAAGCCGCGACACAACCGCGAATGCAATTTGGGAAATCGGCTACGACAAGGGGAGTCACCCGAACCCTGTTCTGGGCGGCGACACGCTTTATGCAGCGTCGAAGGTCATTGAGACTCGCAGCCGAGACTCCGAAACCGGCATAGTCAAATTCAAACTTGTCGGAGTCAAAAATGAAACGCCGATCAATTTGATCAAACGAAGCAATCTGGATCTGTTCGAAGGCAAGTTCGAGCAAAAGGTTTTTGAGATCGAGCGCGAGGTCCTCTTGCCTAAGTAGGCCTGTGAGCAAACGACTTCATCATCATCATCCTCGACCTGATGACCGATCTAAGCCAAACTAAGAGTATGTGGCACCTTCTTCGGAGAACCGCAGATATGCCTGTGATTTTGCTGATTGTCCTTCTCATCGCGCCAGTCTCGACTCTTGGCAAGAGTCCCCAGCGCACAAAAAAGCCTAAAACACTCACCGGTACCTACACGCTGAAACTTCGCAACCGCGCCGGCGGGACGCTGCTGGTCCACCAACTGTCACCGACCAGGATTGAGTTCGATCTCGAATGTAACCGCGGTGCACCGTCTTACAACATGGGCATGGCGCACGGCACAATGGATGTCAACGACGGGATCGCGGTCTATCGTGTCACCGAGTTTAACGGACCCTGCGAGATTCGGTTTGATTTCAGAGCAAGCGTTGTCAACATCAAACAAAACGGAGACGACTTCGCATGCGGCTTCGGACACGGAGTCGATTGCGGCGGCGCTTATCGACTGGTTAGTCACAAGCCGCCAAAGTTCAAGAAACGAGACTGACCCGCTGGCATCACATTTTTGATTCGATTCGATAACACGGCGCTGCCGTGATTCTCTTGCACTCGTCCTAGTTCCACTGCACCCACGCCGAATCCTCACCTCTCATCGCTAAAGCAACTGAACAATTAACGGCGCGGTACGGTTGTTGCCCACCGATTGATTCACCGGAGGGCTTATGTTTAAGTGCATTCGATCCCTTGTCTTTTTTGTAGCCATCATAACCGTCGCGGCTGCGTACGCGTTCACCGGAGCTGCGGATGATCGAGCTCAGATCGCCAACAGCGCTCGGGGAATCCTCTCGCGTCGGTGTTTCTCCTGTCACGGAGCAAACGGCATCGCCAAAAAGAATATCTTCGTGCTCGATCGAGAACGGCTGATCGCCAATCGAATCGTGGTACCCGGTGATCAAGGATCGACGCTTCTGAAAGCGGTCGAGTCCGGAGCAATGCCTTTCGGGGGTCCCGAACTCTCCTCAGAAGAAAAGAGCCTTCTGCGAGCGTGGATCGTTGGCGGCGCGCAAACGTGGAGCGATCCTGATTCCTCTTCAAGTCGGAAATTCGTCACCGAGTCTGCTGCGACAGCGCTGATCAGAAACGATCTGCTTCAAGCTCGAGAGCGGACTCGCCCCTTTCTGAGATACTTCAGCCTCGTGCATCTGTACAATGCGGGCGTCAACGACAACGAGCTCGAAGTCTATCGAAGTGCGTTATCAAAGCTGACCAACAGTCTTTCGTGGCATCGAGACATCTCGCCGCTCGCCGCAATCGATCCTGCGAGAACGATCTTTCGCCTCGACCTGCGCGACTACAATTGGACGACATCGACCTGGGACATTTTGTTGTCGAATTATCCGTACGGCGTTCGCAGCTCAGCTTCGATTCCGACCGAGCAGCTATCGGGATCGCGGGTTCCCTACATTCGAGCGGACTGGTTTGTGGCAAACGCGTCGGTGCCTCCGCTGTATCACGAAATACTTCGCTTGCCAAAAACGGCGGTCGAGTTGGAGCTGCAGCTGGGCATCGACGTGCAACGAGATTTCCAGGAAGAGAAAAACATGGCGCGCGCTGGTCTGCGATCGAGCGGCGTCTCAGCTAACAATCGTGTGCTCGAGCGCCACGTTTCGCCGAACGGTGCGTATTGGAAGAGCTTCGATTTCAGGAACAACCTCGATGATCAAAACATTTTCAAGAATCCGCTTCAATTGACCCCCGCGGGCGGCGAGATCATTTTCAACCTTCCAAACGGTCTTCAGGGTTACTTGTTGATCGACGCGTTCGGGCGAAGAATTGATGCGGCGCCGATCGCAATCGTCGCGGATCGGAACAACCCCGATGACCCGGTCATTCACAACGGCCGTTCTTGCATGAGCTGTCACTATGCCGGCGTACAGCCTTTCAAGGATGACGTGCGACCCGTCGTTCAGGAATCGGCCTTCGCATCATTCGATAAAGAGAAGGCGCTTGCGATCTATTTGACTCAATCGTCTTTGGATCGACTCGCCGAGAAGGACCAGCAGCGATTTGCTCAAGCGGTGGAGCAACTCGGGGCGACCGCAAAGATCGCTCAAGACGAGCCAATCAACGCATTGTCGCGTCGTTTCAATGCCGAAATTGGTCTGAGACAGGCCGCGGCTGAAGCGGGTCTCGACACTGCCGAGTTCCAGAACCTTCTCGCGGGACGCCCGCGGTTGTTGGGTTTGGGATACGGTCAACTTTTGGTCCCCAACGGAGGAATCAAGCGAGACGCATGGGACCGAAATTTTGGCGATCTCGTGCGCGAGCTGCAGCTTGGCGAGTATGAAGCGAATCCCGCGTTCTTGCAGCGTCGTAATCGAGAAGGTCTTAACAATGCCGTTGATCTGGCGATCAGTAGAAGCCGATCACCTGTTCGCGCAGCCGCGATAGGCGCCGATCCGACTTCGGTATTGCGATCAGCTCGGACAATAGCGGTTCGATCGATGACAATTTATCTGGAGGCGGAGCAGTTTGAAGGCGAGCTGCGAAAACTGCCCGAGTTCAAGGCTCTGGATTTGGCGATCGTCAAAGACGATCAGCTTGCGGACATTAAGATCGAAATAAATCGCAGTGCGTTTTCGTTCAACTACAGTTACAGTGCTACGAACCCGTTGACGAGTCTTGTGGTGGCTAGCGGAAAAGTTACTGCGTGGAATGGTGATGTTGCCGCGCCGCGCATTGCGAAGGAGTTGCTGAAGAGTATCAGCGACGCTCGGGAAAATGCATCACAGAAGTAGACAGCAGACAATAGCTACAGGTCTTATCAGTCCCATTCGGCCTGCGATTCTTCGTCTACTGAGCCAGAAACTTCAACAGACCCGAGTTGAACTCGGCTGCCTTCTCGAGCTGAGGCACGTGACCGCACTTATCGATGATCAGAATCTGTGAGCCCGCGATCTCTTTGTTGAAACGCTGACCCATCGACAGCTGCGTCAACCCGTCTTCCCTGCCCCAGATTATCAGTGTCTTTTGTTTGATCGCACCGAGCTTGCCGTCGAGCATATCTTCGTTGTGACCAATCGAATCGATGAATCGCTGAATAGTGTATTGATCGCCGGCCGTTACTCTGCTCGCCAGGAACATATCAACAGCCGCGTCGCTCGCGAACAGTTCCTTGTTGTAAAACACCAACGACATCAGGTCCCTGATTTGTTGGCGGGTCGATGGATTCAACCCGTTGAGAACCTTCGGATCGATGTCACCGGTCACCGAGAATCCGGCTGCGTCAACCAAAACCAGCTTATCGACCTTGTCCGGGTGAGCGAGCGCGAACGCCGCCGCTGTAAAACCGCCCAGCGAATTCCCAACCAGCGTCGCTTTTTGCACACCAACCTGTTTGTAGAACCCGTCGAGAAAATCAACCAGCGTGCTGACTCGATAGTTGAGCATTGGCTTGTCGGATTTCCCGAAGCCGATCTGATCAGGCACGATCACCCGATATTTCTGAGCAAGCGGAGCAATCGTCGGCGCCCAATTCGAGGTGTTCCCTCCAAGCCCGTGAAGCAGAATGACCACCGGTCCGCTCCCGGCTTCCAGATAGTGGATCTTCGCGCCAAACACCGTCGCCCACTTGTCAGCTGGAGACGTATCCTGTGCACGCGTCGCTGTTGTATTCGTAGGAGCGGCGACTGCGGTATGGAGCGTGCCAGGTTGAAAGAAGACGCCGGCGGTAATCGAAATCACAAACGCGAATGACACTTGCGCGCCAATGAAAGGCTTCCACACTCTTTGCTGAGTCATGCTTCTTCCTCACGGTATCGATTTTCTTAGGCCCAGACCTTTTCCAGTGGAACATTGGTCTTGCACAACGGGCAATCGGCTTGTTCGTAAAATCGACAGTCAACTTCCAATAGCGAGTAATAAGGAATGTTTCGGGTGTCTAAGTGGGCATCCTTGAAGTGCACAAGCGATCCGATTGCTGCGACTTCTGCCCCGGCGTTGTGGATCACTTCGATCATCGAGGTGATTACCTTGCCCGATCTCACAACGTCGTCAACCAGGAGGCACTTCAGACCCTTTGCATCCAGATACTGTCTGAAGTGGTAGCGACCTTCGTCTTTCTCGGCCCAAAAAATCTGATCGGCATTCAGAGCCTCACGAACGCCAAAGGCCACCGGTATGCCGCCAGCCGCCGGCGCGACAATCGCGCAATTCGGTAGCGCCGAAAGAACCTCCGGCTCCCTGCGCATCAGCCTGGATAGCGCAACATTCAACACCCTTGCGTTGCCGTGGTACCGCATCGCAAGCGGCATCTGAAAGTAGTGACTCGAGTGCAAGCCGGTCGGAAATTCGAAGTGCCCTTCGCGCAAGGCGCCCGTTTCGCGCAACAGATCGGTGACTTGTTCCGCTGACGGTATCAGTTGGACCTTTGGAACTAACATTGCTCCTCCGTTCGACGATTAATGGCGATTTTGATTACGAAAGTCGTGGTGCGTCGCTGCCAAAGCGAGTGAGATTATAGGAATGCAACGCAGGAAAGGCAAATTAACGGATAGATGGTTTGGCGTTCCGGGTGTGATTAAAAATCAGACTCAACATTTCTTGCAAAATCCACCAACGTCCGTTGGTGGGATTTGTAGGAGTTGAGTCTTACTGATATATGAAGTTGAGGTATTAGAGATTCTATGCTCCTGCTTTATCGTACGAGCTGCCGTGCTATAATGCCGCCTTTGTTCGAATCTGCCCCCGTTCGCAAGCATCAAAGCGAGTAACTACTGACGCCCGGCATGCCATCAGTTTACGACTTAAAGCCGAAGTTCCAGGCCCTGCTCAGACCGCTGATGAGGCGGATGGCCGGGCTCGGTCTAACTCCGAACTTTGTAACAATGCTCGCGATCATCGGATCGATCGCGGTAGGGGTCGCCGTCTCGTTCGCCGACAAGCGATCGGTCTTGTTGCTTCTGCTTCCGATTTGGCTCTTCCTGAGGATGGCTCTGAACGCAATCGACGGGATGATGGCTCGCGAGCTAGCAATGTCGACACAATTGGGAGCAGTGCTGAACGAGCTGGGTGACGCCGTCTCCGATCTGGGCCTGTACCTGCCGCTGGCACTTCTCTATCAGCCGGCTCAGTGGCCAGTCATCGCATTCTCGTTAGGAGCAGTGTTGACCGAGTTCTCGGGAGTGCTCGGGCGCGCTCTCGGAGGTACCCGTCACTACGAAGGTCCGATGGGAAAAAGCGATCGAGCTTTTGTAGTCGGCGCGCTTGGACTGGTGACTTTCCTGTTTCCGTCAGTCGCGTCTGCGTGGCCGTGGATCTTCGCGATTGCGACGCTGCTCACAGTTGTCACCTGTTTAAACCGCATTCGAAAGGCGCTGCAAGAATTGCGCGCTTAGCCAGATCGCCGAGGATTCCAGATGCCATCCTTTATGACAAATCTCACACCGATAATGAAGATGGGTCTGTTGGTGCTCGGCGTCCTGATTGTTGCCTCGGTCGCAGTGGCCGCTCTGCGACGCGCCAAACCAAATAAGAACTTCTCGGAACTGACTGCGCGGGTCCAGGCGTGGTGGTTGATGGCGGCGGTGTTCTTTGCCGCGATTGTAGTCAGCAACCGAGTCTCGCTTGTATTCTTCACGCTCATTAGTTTCTGGGCGATGAAGGAATACGTCACGCTGCTCAAGACTCGTCCCGCCGATCATCACGCCCTGGTGCTTACGTTTCTCGCGGTGCCCGTACAGTATCTTTGGATCGGTCTGAATCCGCCCTGGTATGGAATGTTCATCATATTCATCCCCGTTTTCATGCTTCTGTCGTTGCCGGTGCGTATGGTGATTTCAAAAGAGACGAAAGGCTTTGTGGAATCCGCATCACAGATTCAGTGGGGATTGATGATTTTCGTTTTTGGGTTGAGCCACATTGCTTATCTTCTGACGTTCCCTGCGTTTGAGAACTCGTCCGCAAACGGGCGCACGCTGGTTCTATTCCTGGTTTTTGTCGTAGAGATGAGCGATGTACTCCAATACATCTGGGGTAAGACAACCGGTCGCCATAAGATCATTCCCACCGTCAGCCCAAACAAAACCTGGGAAGGCTTTGTAGGAGGGATTACCAGCGCCATCCTGGTGAGCCTCGGCATCCGTTTTCTCACTCCGTTTACAATCGGCGAAACAGTCATTGTTTCGTTATTGATTACTGTGGCCGGTTTCTTTGGCGGCGCGGTGATGAGCGCGGTCAAGCGGGACTTCGGAGTAAAAGATTTTGGAAGCGTGATTCCAGGTCACGGCGGCATGCTGGATCGAGTCGATTCGTTATGCTATGCGGCTCCGGTCTTTTTTCACTATGTCCGATACTTTCACACGACCTGATCAGCGGGGAGCTTCGCATTGAGTTCCGAAACCCCAAATCGCGCACGCGTGAATTCAAAATCTCTGACGCTGCAGAGTGTTGCTCAAATGGTCGTGTTCGCGCTGATCATCAGACCGTTCATGGCTCTGTTCATCGGCCTGCGGGTGCGGGGTCGTGAACATCTGGTCCGATCGGCGCCCTTCGTCCTGGTTGCAAATCACTCGAGCCATCTCGACACCATTTCGCTGCTGAGCTTGTTTGGGCTCTCTCGACTTCGGCGCATTCGACCTGTCGCCGCCGCGGACTATTTCGAGCGCAACGCATTCGTTTCCATATTCACAAAAACGCTGTTCAACATCCTTCCTATCGCGCGAAAGAACATCAACGCTGAAAACAATCCGCTGCGCAAAATGCGCGAAGCTATCGAGGCCGGCGATTCGCTGATTATTTTTCCCGAGGGAACGCGCGGATCCGGCGAGCAAATGGGGAATTTTCGGTCCGGGGTCGCACATTTGATCGAGGAGGTGCCCGACCTCACGATCATTCCCGCCTATCTGGTAAACATGGGGCGAAGCCTTCCTAAGGGCGAGTTCATTCCTGTCCCGTTCTTTTGCGAGATTCGTATCGGCGCACCTCGAGTGATAAAAGGCTCGCGTAAGGAAATCACGCGCACACTCGAGAACGCCGTACGGGAACTTGCGGAAGAATGATTACAAAAGCCTGCGCAGCTCTTCGGTGAGCTGTTTGGCGGCGTCCGGTTTTTCGTGGAACCGCGCCGGCGTGTTCTGAAACACCGCTGCACGCCACGAGCCGTCGCGCCGGACTGCTACCAGCGTCTGAATCGCATTTCGTTTGGGATCCAGATCACATTGCCCCGGCAGAACCATTCCCGCGACGGCCATAACGATCGCGCAGTCGGGACTCACGAAGAGCACGTTTTTGACTTTGCCGATAAAAATCCCAGTGGGCCGATCAGCAAATACCTTTCGATGAACCGAAGCGATCGCGTCGCGACCGCGAAGCTCGGATCCATCGGCGCTGATCACATCGCCCTCGTCCACAAACAGGCTGGCAATAGCTTCCGGGTTACGCTGGTTCCAGCCGTTCAACATTTGGCGGTACAGCGCACGAACCTCGGCCTCATAAACCAACCTCGAGTCAATGGATGTTTTGGGACTCATGGTTCGCTCCTTCATCTGTTCAAAGCGCTTGTGTGCAACCATCCACAGGAGTCAAGCGGCCATCCTTTAGTTCGCTACGATTCAATCGAGCGGCCTTAATATGCTGCGTCCTTAACGGAGTCGGGGGTGGCCGTTACGGCCACCCCAATCAAAAAACGAGTCACTCTCGGTGCAAATGATCGCAGTTACTTCCTGGTTGGAACCCGGTTGTCGAGATCTGTAATCACAATCTCAACTCGTCTGTTCATCTGTCGGCCTTCCGGTGTGTCGTTTGTGGTCACCGGTCTCATCTTGCCAAAGCCGCGCACGGCCAGGATTCGATCCTGCCCTATGCCAGCTTTCAGCAGGTAGCCGCCAACAGATTCGGCGCGGTCCTCCGACAAACGCTGGTTGTAGTCCTGCGATCCAATCGCGTCGGTGTGCCCTTCTACCTCGATGTGATACGACCCCGGATAAGCCAGTAGAATCCCCGCAAGCTTGCTCAACTTTTCTCGCGCTCCGGGCTTGAGCGACGCCTGATTGAAGTCAAACAACACATCAGACAGATTGACGATCAAACCGCGCGCTTCGCGTCGAGTCTCCAAAATCGCAGAGATCGAAGCATACAGCCGCTGTTGCAGATCGTCTTTGTCCTGTTTCGCCCTATCGGCGTCGAGACGGGCGCGCTCGGCTTCGGCTCGCGCCAGATCTTCATTCGCCTTCGATCTGTCGGCCTCGGTTTGAGCCTGTTCGACTCGCCGACGTGCATCCGCTAGTTCAGCTTCGGCCCTCGCCACTGCATCCTGAGAAGCCGCCGCTTCAGCTCTTGCGCGCTCGGCGTCCAGCTTCGCTCGCTCCGCCTCTGACTGAGCGCGAGCTATTGTGTGAGTCGCTGCTCGACGTTCGTCCTCGAGCCGCGCCTGTGCGATTCGGTCGACCGCCAACTCACGAGCTCGCTCACCGAGCCGCATCACATCGTGAGCCAACCCGCTGAACTTCTGTTCGTCCTTGCGCCTCGACGGCCAGGTCTGCTCGAGTGCCGCGAGTTTTACCTCGGCTTCTCTCAACTCCGGCTCGGAGTACTTTCGAGCGCCGGCGCGAACGGCAATTTCAACTGAACGACGGGCGCCGAGAATCATCAGCGGCGTGTTGAAATCCGCGTAGATCGGAGCGCCACTTTCGACAACGTAAAGAGTTCCTGCATCGCCGCTATAGTCGATGCGGCTGGCTTCGATGCCGCCTTCAGTGCCTTTCCGAAGGGTGTTTTCGCAGACGATTACCGGGCTGGGAAGCTTCACGGCTGAGTGCGGCTCAGCGGTGATGATCAAACCAAATGTTTGAAAAGAGGTTGTAACATCCACCTCGAAGTTACTCTTGATTGGTAACTCGGCGAGATTGTCGGCTTGTCCTTCGGGTGCGATCGCCCAAAG
>Ga0075425_100007403_pt1 | contig 11606 bp, 7 predicted proteins | sample SoiMethybrSBSTD4_FD_75300 | JGI IMG/M metagenome (GOLD analysis project Ga0075425, IMG submission 75300) | Bulk soil microbial communities from a Populus tree surrounding site in Tennessee, USA - Soil MetaG P. TD hybrid SBSTD4 | ecosystem: Environmental > Terrestrial > Soil > Tree plantation...
GACGTCCTCGCCCGAGACCTCGAGCCACGGCTTGTCGGGGTGCGGCGGGAAGGCCTTGCCGGAATCGGCGGACGAGGTCGAGGATCCGGCCGACGGAGCGGTCGCGGGCGCCGGCGCTTTCGACGAGCCCGCCGGCCCGGTGGCCTCGTAGGCGCCGACCCAGCGGAGCTTGCGCTCCGGGCCCGCGCTGAGGTTCGAGACCGCCGCCGCCGCGACCGACAGCGCCACCAGCGCGACGGCGTCCCTCCAGAAGCTTTCCCGGCGCATCTTGCCGGGCATCTTAACCGCTACCGGGAACGTCTCCTTCCCGCGTACTCCTGGATCTTCCGGACGAGCCGGTCGGCCGTCTCGGCCCCGAGCAGGTAGTCCGTCGTCGGATACAGCACCTGCTCCTCTTTCCCGTTGTGGTCGCCGAGCACGGCGTGGAACCGCGAGCGGAGCTGATCGAGCTCCGAGGCCGCGTCGCCGATGCCCGAGGCGATCCGCTCGAGCAGGTCCTCGATCTCGCGGTGCTCGACGCGCATCACGGCCGTCGGTCCGCGGTCCGCGGGCGTGCCGCTCGCCGCCTCGAACGCCGCGAACAGAATCTCCTCCTCGAATCCGATGTGCCGGCGCAGGCCCGCCGCGAAGCGAGCGTAGAGGTCGAAGGCGGTCTGCAGGTCGCCGGCGTCGCGGGCGAGGAACGCCGCCGCCTCGAGCGTGTCGAGACGATCGTGGTCCCACGCGAGCGCCTCGAGGACCTCGCGGCGGGTCGACGGCTTCGCACGGCACGCGATCTCGGTGACCCAGACCGGCGGCCCTGCTTCGATCGGCGACCACTCGAAGGTTCCGGTTCGCGCGGCCTGGAGCTTCTTCAGCACGCCCGCGCCCGAGTCCCGCGTGCGCAGCTCCATCTTCTCGCCCGGATCGAGGTCGTCGAACCGCGAGAGGCACTCCTCCACGGTCTCGCGCGCCGTCAGCTCCGTCGCATCCAGATCCAGGGTCCGACCCGTCAGAACCGCGTGCGTCATCGTGCCTCCTTGCCCGTCCTGAGAATCGCCGGAGCCTCGCCCCGAGGCCATGACGGCGATCAGCCGATTCCAAGATTAGCGGCCGGCGCCGCCTCCGGATCCTCTCCGGCGCACCCTCTGCTCCAAATGATGCGTTTGCACCACGATCCGCCGGATGCGCGGCGGGAGACTGGATCGCGGCAGAGGGAGGACCCCATGGAAAACAAGACCGAGACCCCGACCCACCTGTCGCGCCCCGAGGCGATCGCCCAGCTGCGCAAAAAGCTCGCGAGCCTGACGGACACGGAACACTGCGTCTGCACGGTCGCCCAGCGCCTGGGCCTCCCCTGCCAGGGCTTCGCGGCGCTGCCCGACAAGGAGTTCCGGAACCGCTTCGCCTGGATCGCCGAGAAGCGTCCGAAAGCCTCTCGCGACGAGATGAACGAGCTCGCGAACCTCTACATCCTCGGCCGCCAGGAAGCCACGGGCGCCGCCGTCGCCTGCGACGTCGAAACCCGCGAGCACGACCTCTGCGGCGGCTGGAACACCTTCGACAACGAGACCCTCCAGAAGTTCTTCGGCAACGTCTTCGGCCGCGACGTCAAAATCGGCTGAAATCGCCGCGAATCCTCACGCGCGGCGTAAATCGCTCACATCGCCTAAACGAAGCAATCGCTGGCCTTACGCGGCGCCGCTGGCGCCGCCCCGGTTTCCCTCCATAACGCCGTAGATTTTCTGGGCAGTCGAAAACCCCTGATTTTCCGTCGCTTCTGCGACGTCGGCGACCTCCGCCGGCGCCCACGAAAACGGCCAAAAAAACCTCCCGAATATGGTGCCTTTGCATCAGTTCGACGGGTGCCCCCGCTCCCTATGCTGCGACTCAAATGAGCCGTTTCCCCCAGCAGGACTCCCGGGCGGCAGACCCATACAAGAGGACCGGATTCCTCGCCGCGGCGCTGGCGTTCGCGGCCGCCGCTCTCCTGCTTCCCGCGAGCGCGACCGCGAACCCCAAGATCGTCTCGAAGAGCTGCATCGAGTGCCACGCACCGGTGCTGAAGGAAGCCGCGAAGAAGTTCGTCCACGCGCCGTTCAAGGACGAGAAGAACTGCGAGTCCTGCCACAAGCGCCACGGCATCGTCGGCGCGCTCGTGCTGAAGGAAGAAGAGCCGGCGCTGTGCCTCTCCTGCCACCCGAAGGAGAACGAGGCGCTCAAGCAGGCGCACGTGCACGCGCCGTTCAAGGGCACCTGCACCTCCTGTCACTCCCCCCACTCCTCCGACTTCAAGGGACTCCTCAAGGCGCAGGGCAGCCAGGCGTGCCTCTCCTGCCACAAGACGGACAGCTTCACGAAGGCCAACGTCCACGCGCCGGCCGCGGCGGACTGCCTGACCTGTCACGCGCCGCACGCGAGCGCGCAGCCCGCGCTCCTCAAGCAGCCCCAGGGCGAGCTCTGCCAGAGTTGCCACAAGGCCGGAGGCAGCGCGAAGGCGCCGGCCCACGCTGGCTTTTCGGTCGACGGCGCCGCGTGCACGTCCTGCCACACGCCCCACTCCTCCGCCGAGAAGACGATGCTCCGTGCCGTCGTCCACCCGCCCGCGACGGACTGCTCGACCTGCCACAAGCCCGCGGCGGCCGGCAAGAAGCTCGAGCTCGCGACGGCCGAGCCGGACCTCTGCTTCGCGTGCCACTCGGATCGCCAGGACGACATGAAGAAGAAGGTCGTGCACGAGGCGTTCAAGGCCGGCACGTGCACGGCCTGCCATACGCCGCACGCGTCCGATCAGAAGTCGCTCCTCGCGTCGAGCCAGAAGGATCTCTGCCTCACCTGCCACGACGACGTCGCGAAGCAGGTCGCCGGCAAGAACCCCCACAAGCCCGCCGCGCAGGGCGAGTGCACGTCGTGCCACACGCCGCACGCGTCCGCGAACGCCAAGCTCCTCAAGGCCGAGGGTGCCGCGCTCTGCGAGTCCTGCCACCCGAAGATCAAGGAAGCGCTCGCCGCGAAGAACGTCCACGCCCCCGCCGCCTCCGGCGACTGCACGAGCTGCCACTCGCCCCACGGCGGCGACCAGCCGAAGCTCCTCGCCCAGGCGGGCGCCGAGACCTGCTACGCCTGCCACTCGGATCAGAAGCAGGCCTTCGCGAAGGCCTTCGTGCACGGCCCCGTCGCCGAGGGCAAGTGCGCGAGCTGCCACGACCCGCACGGCGCCACGCAGGCCAAGTTCCTGATCAAGCCCGCCGACCAGCTCTGTTTCACGTGCCACGACGATCTCAAGCAGCGCGCCGTCGTCAACGGCAAGGGACACAGCCCGTTCGCCGACGGCTCCTGCGACACCTGCCACGAGCCGCACGCGAGCAGCCGCTCGCGCCTGCTCAAGGACGCGACGGCGAGCCTCTGCGGCGCCTGCCACGAGAACATCACCGGCGATCTCGCGAAGGCGGCGTCGGTGCACCAGCCGGTCAAGGCCGGCGCGTGCACGACCTGCCACGACCCGCACGGCAACCGCAACGCGTCCTTCCTGAAGACCTCGGGCGCGCCCCTCTGCTTCTCCTGCCACGGAAAGCTCGAGGCCCGCCTGAAGGCCCGCAAGGCGCAGGTGCACAAGCCCGTGCAGGAGGGCAAGTGCCTCGAGTGCCACAGCGGCCACTCGTCGGCCCAGGCCGACCTGCTGGTCAAGCCGGTCGCGCAGCTCTGCGGCAAGTGCCACCAGGTCCAGGAGGCCGGGCTCGTCAAGGCGCACAAGGGCTACTCGGTCGAGAAGGCCGACTGCCTCTCCTGCCACGATCCTCACGTCTCGACGAAGAAGGGGCTCTTCAACACGGTCGCGCATCCGCCCTTCGCGGACGGCGACTGCGCGTCCTGCCACAAGCCGCCTGCGGCTCCCCCGGCGCCGCCCGCGCCGCCGGTGCTCGAGTCGAAGGCGAGCGAGATCTGCGCCGCGTGCCACGCGGACTTCTCCGAGAAGTTCGCGAAGGCCGCCTGGACGCATCCGCCGGCGAAGCAGGGCAACTGCACGGCCTGCCACTCGCCGCACGCCTCCCGCGAGAAGCACCTCGTCGAGAGGCCGGGCGCCGCGCTCTGCATCGGCTGCCACGCGACGATCAAGGCCGACCTCGAGAAGAAGGCCGTTCACACGCCGGTCAGGAACGGCGAGTGCGTCAAGTGCCACGACCCCCACTCCTCCGACAGCAAGGCCGGGCTCGTGAAGAAGATGCCCGAGCTCTGCTTCACGTGCCACACGGGCCTCAAGGCGCTCGCCTCGGCAAAGAGCGTGCACAGCCCGTTCGCGAAGGGCAACTGCGGCAGCTGCCACGATCCGCACGCGTCGGGTCAGGAGAATCAGCTCCTCCTGCCGGCCGCGCAGCTCTGCGCCAAGTGCCACGACGTCAAGGCGCCGAAGTCCGTCGAGAAGCACAAGGGCCTCGTCGGCGCCGGCACGGACTGCACCTCGTGCCACAACCCGCACGGCTCCGACCAGGTCGCGTTGGTCCGCGCCAACCCGCACTCGGTGCTCGAGACCTGCAACCGCTGCCACACGCCGAGCTCGGGACCGCCGCAGCAGATGGCCGCGAAGGCGACCGACCTGTGCGTGCGCTGCCACTCCTCCGTCAAGCTCGCGGCGCAGAAGCCCGACGCGCACAAGGCGCTCCAGAAGGGCTGCATCACCTGCCACACGCCGCACGCCTCCGACGCGAAGGGGCTCGTCAAGGGCAACAGCCAGCGCGCGATCTGCCTCTCCTGCCACAAGGACATGCAGAAGCAGATGGCGAGCTCCTTCTCGAGGCACCCGCTGAAGGCCGGCGACTGCTCGATCTGCCACGCGCCGCACCAGTCCGACGTGAAGCCGCTCCTGAAGGCCGCGAAGGCCGACCTCTGCAAGGACTGCCACAAGAACCACGCGCAGTTCGGTCACCCCTTCGGCCCCGGGGTCATCGACCCGCGGACCGGCCAGACCATGACGTGCCTCTCCTGCCACAACCCGCACGGCACGCAGTTCGTCAGCCTCCTGATCGACAGCCCGAGCCGCGCGCTCTGCATCCAGTGTCACAGGGATCAGCCCGAGGACGAGAAGCGCAAGTCGAAGACGGCGGCGCCGATCGCGGCGAAAGAGGAGCAGAAGTGAAGCGGGCCATCGCGCTCTCGCTGTTGTTCGGCGCTGCGGCACTCGCCCAGGCACAGGCGGGCGAGCCAGCGCCGCATGCGAAGTTCCACATCCGCCCTGTGGCGCTCTTCTACGAGCATCTTTACGAGGGCGGCTTCGCGAACCCGATGGGAATCGCGGTCGACCCGAAGTCCAACGAGATCTGGGTCGCCGATACGGGCAACAACCTCATCGGGGTGTTCACACCCGACGGCGCGCCCCTCTACACGTTCGGCAGCGCCGACCTCCACGAGCCCATCCGGGTCGCGGTCGACTCGAAGGGCCGCGTGTGCGTGCTCGACAACGACCGCAACCGCATCAAGGCGTTCACTTACCGGGGCGACCCCCTCGGCGACCTGACGCTTCCCGGCCTTCCCGAGAAGCCGACCTTCGGGACGATCGCATTCGACGCGGACGGCAATCTCTACGTCGGCGAGAACGAGACCTGCCAGGTCCTCGTGTACGGGCCGGACCTCAAGCCTCGTCAGCGCTTCGGCTCCTGCGGCCCGGAGGAGGGTCAGTTCCAGGCGATCACGGGGATCGCGGTGGACAAGGAGCGCATCGTCGTCGTCGACGCCCAGGTCCTCGCGGTGCAGGTCTTCGACAAGCACGGTGAGTTCGTCCGCGGCTGGGGCCACCACGACATGGGCATCCAGAATTTCTCGCTGCCGGCGTCGGTGGCTCTCGACGCGAAGGGCCACATCGTCGTCATCGACACGCTGCGGCACGAAATCAAGTTCTTCGATTACGAGGGCAACTTCCTCGAGCGGTTCGGAGGTCTGGGGCGACGGATCGGCCAGGCCTCCTATCCCTCGGGGATCGCCGCCGACCCCTCCGGGCGGCTCTACGTCGTCGAGAAGTTCAACGCACGCGTCCAAGCCTACGTCGTGGCGGAGGGCGGATTTCCGACCGCCGCCCTGGACAAGAAAGACAACGGCCCGAAGGGCCAAGAGTCCGATCGAAAGGAGGTGCCCCGGATTTCGCGCACCAGCAACTCCAACTCCGGTTCCACTCCCGGTTCAAGCAATAACCGCTTGGAGGAATGAAATGAATCGCAGACTGCTTCTTTGCCTCGCAATCCTCGCCCTGGCGGCCTTCCCGGCACTCGCCGGCGAATGGCATGCCGGCACGACCAACGTCTGCACCGACTGCCACACCATGCACTTCAGCATGCAGCACGACTGGGACAGCTCGAGCACGCCGTCGAACACGCCCGCCGCCAACGGCAACTGGCTCTCGGTCAACGGACCGAACCAGTTCCTGCTCAAGGCTCCGGCGAACGAGCTGTGCGCCGGATGTCACGACGGTCAGACCTTCGCTCCGGACGTCATCGGCAACAACACGAACCTCGCCAGCCTCACTCAGGGCCGCTCCGCCGGAGCGCTCAACGACCTGACCGGCGCCGCCCCGTACCAGTACTACAAGGGACACACGCTCGGAAACACGGCGGTCCCGCCGGGCTTCAACCCGACCGCGGCCGGCGTCCCGGTGGCGAACCAGTACGTCCCGGGAACCGAAGGCCTCGAGTGCATCTCCTGCCACCTGCAGCACGGCAGCGCCACCGTGTGGCGCAACCTCGGACCCCGCGTCGCCGCGTTCCAGCCGACCTACGCCATGGGCACGGTGAACAACACGACCATGGACGTCTGGCTGAACCAGCAGTACACGACGGACGCGGTCACCACGGGTAACCCGTACCCGGCGAACAGCGGCAACGCCGCCACGTTCAACGTCATTTATGACAACGCCAACGTCATCTACAACAAGTCCAACCCGGCCGTGCCGGCCGGCTCGACGGAGACGACCTCGAACCGCATGGACACGTTCTGCTCCTCGTGCCACGGCAACTTCCACGGCGGCCCGGGCGACACCAACATCGGCGCCTCGATCGCAGCCCTCGACGGCTTCATCCGTCACCCGACCTCGGTCGTCGTGATCGGCGCGAGCGCCGCGCAGAGCTACGGCGGGCACTCCGCTCTCTCCCGTTACGTCCAGGCGACCACCAAGGTCAAGACCTACGCCAACGACCGCGTCGGCTACACCGATGCCTCGCCGGGATGCGTCTCCTGTCACAAGGCTCACGGCAACCAGAATCCGTTCGGCCTGATCTTCCTCAACCGCAATGCGGCTGGCGGAACGATCGACGAGCAGGGCGGCTACGCCACGGGTCAGATCGAGATGGCCAATGGCTACGGCCAGGGCTATCGCAACCTGTGTGGCCAGTGCCACGGCCAGGGCAACTAATCGCTTCCGTACGCGTGACGGGGAGAGGCTGCACGGCAGCCTCTCCCCCCTTCTTCCTCCTCTGAGGACTCATGCGCGGGATTTCGAACCAACCGCTCCGAGTGTCCGCTCCCGCGAGCGTTTTGGGCTTTTTGATTTCTTCGTCCGATGCGCGCCTCTGCCGTGTCGTGGTAATCGCGGCGCTCATCGCACTCGTCGTTGGCGCACCCGCGACCGCACAGCAACAGCCGCTCACCGGACGCGCCCTTCTCTCCTACCAGTTCTTCGGCACCGACAGCGGGTCCGCTGACGGCTTCCACCAGATCTACGACCTCGGATACCAGCGCCTCATCACCGATCCCCTGCAGATCCAGCTCTTCTTCCGCGCCGAGGGAGACAGGATCTCGCAAAACTTCGGCCTGACGCAGACGCAGACGTCATCCTTTTGGCGCCTCCAGCCCTATGCCGAGGTCGACTACCTCGTTCCTCAGATTCAGTTCGTTGGACGCTACGACGCCAACACTCTGAACTCCCACTTTTCGGATGCCGCGGCCGGGCGTCAGCAGCGCACCCAGCGAGGGATGGAGACGCTCACCTGGGCCCCCGACGCGCTCCCGAGTCTCCTCCTCCACGGCGAGCAGTTTTCCAATACCGATGCCCAGGCCGGAATCGACCAGACCCAGTCCATTGTCAGCGAAACGGTGGCGTATCAGTGGAGAGGCCTGAGCATCGGCGAGTTCGCCGACTACCGGACGTTCAACGACAACAGCAGGGATTTCCGGCGAACCGCTTACGACGCCCAGCTGTTCGGTCAGTTGAACGGCACCTTCCTCGGCGGTCGCGGGTCGGTCTCGGCGCAGGCCGTGGCCGGCGTGACGAAGCTGCAGGAATCCACGACGGCCAGCTCCGAGACCTCGGTGCCGACGCAGGTCCCAATCGTGTCCGTCTCCTTCGTGCACGACGAGACACCCCGAGACTCGCGCGATGCGGCACCGACGCCGACAACGACCCTTCTCGACCGTGACTTCAAGAACAGCGCGGGAATCCCGCTCGGGCTCGGCGCGCCGTCATTCCAGGCCTTCGTCTTCGATCTCGGCCGTTTCACGAACGTCGACACCGTTCGCGTCTACGTCCGTGACACCGGCGGCAATCCGGTCCAGTTCGGCGGACTGTTGCGTTTCGACGTCTATACGAGCAGCAATCGCCTCGATTGGATGCCGATTCCGGACGATGGGACCCGCTTCATCCTCTCCGTGTCGGCCTACGAGGTGTCGTTCACGAAAACGTCGCTCCGCTATTTCAAGATCGTCAGCTTCGGCTCGAACTCGATCGACACCTGGGCGACCGAGGTCGAGGCGTACTTCCACACCGCGTTCGCGGCCAACGAGACGCGGGACACGGACATCCGCTTCCTCACCGCGAACCTGAACCTCTCTGGCCAGGTCACGCCCTGGCTGGCGCTGACCTACAGCGGGATCTTCAACGACTACAAGACGCTGCAGCCGGACCGGCCCGACTACTCGAGCATCGACAACGACCAGCAGTTCTCGGCCGAATTCGCTCCCAGCCGGGCACTCGACCTCACGCTCCGCTATGAGTTGCGCAACGTCAATCCTCGCGGCGGGCAGACGGACACGCTCAATGGATACTGGGCCATCCTCCAGTACACGCCGCTTCCCACCCTATCAACCACCGTCGAGGCCAATCGGACGCACGAGCTCACCAACTTCGACATCACGTTGGACACGTTGCGCCTGAGTCAGTACATGCGCTTCCTGGACTCCCTCGATCTGCGCTTCGACGGCGGGATCCAGCGGTCCAATTCGACCACCGAGCGTCTCCAGGCCAAGATCAAGTTCGCGGATGCGACGAGTTACATCAATCTCACGCGCAGCATTCAGCTCTCGGTAGCGGCCAACCTCCAGCAGACCGACTTCTCGGGATCGGGTGCCGACGCCCTCGGCCTCGAACGGCAGACGATCAGTCGTTACTACGCCGAAATCGATTACAGACCGAGCACGAAGCTGCTGCTCTCCGGGAGGTATGGATACTCGAACGCCGGATCTCTGTCGGGCTCGATCCGGGCCTGGCGCGTCGAGTGGTACCCTTTCGCCAGCGGCACCATCGGCATCGGCACCATCTACGACGAGGACGTCGACACGAACCACTTTTCCCGCCGGTTTCGCCGCATCCAGATCCTCCCGACGTGGCAGATCAACCGGTACGCCACCCTCACTGCGAACTACAACTTCCTCCAGCTGCAGAATGGCGCGACGGACACGACGCCGGCCACGACCACCAACGCGCGGCAGTTTTTCGTGACCCTGATCCTGGTGTTCTGATTCGAAGGAGCGATGATGCGTAACAGCCAACGGACCGCGGCCCGGATCCTGGCTCTCACCGGGCTCGTCGCCGCCTGGGCGTGCGCCAGCACGACCACCACCAAGTACCTGCACCCCAACATGGACCTCGGCGCCGTCAAGCGCGTGGCCGTCCTGCCCTTCGAGTCGCTGGTCCAGGACCGCTCGGCGGGAGAGAAGGTCCAGAAGGTCTTCCTGACCGAGCTCCTCGCGCTCGATGCGTTCGACGTCGTCGAGCCGGGCCAGGTGGCGAAGCTCCTGAAGGCCGAGAGGATCGAGTCGATGGAGTCGCTCGGGCCCGCGGACCTGAAGCGCATCGCCGATGGGCTGAAGGCTCAGGGGCTCTTTCTCGGCACGGTCGTCGACTACACGGAGAGCCGCACCGGCGCTACCCCGTCGCCGGAGGTGACGATCCAGCTACGCCTCGTGGAGGCCCAGTCCGGCGTCACGGTCTGGTCCGCGAGCCGCTCGCGCAGCGGGGCGACCACCTCCGCCCGCCTCTTCGGAGTCGGGGGCGAATCGCTGACGCAGGTGTCGCGCAGGCTCATCAAGGAAGAGCTTTCGACGCTGGTGAAGTGACGATGCCGATCCTTGCCACCGTCGCCCTTTCTGTTCTGGCCATGACAGCGGCGCCGCCCGCGCGCTCGGCGCAAACGGTGGTCATGCTGCCGTTCCAGAACATCTCCGGAACGGAGGGCGCGCCCGAGGCGGTTTCCGCCGAGCTGACGCGGTGCCTGGCGGCGAAGGGCTACCGCGTGGTCCGCGGAGAGCCCGTGGACGAGTTCCTGGCGGCCGAAAAGATCCGGTACCTCGACTCCCTTCCATCCTCCCGACGCGAGAAACTGCTGCAGCACTTCGAAGCCGGCGCGGTCGTCCTCGGGGACGTGTTCGAGTTCGCCGGCCCGCCGAGCCCCGTCGTCGGCCTCTCGGCACGCATGATCGGCGCCGACGGCCACGCCCTTTGGTCGGCGGTGGCTGCACGGTCGGCGGAGGACACAAAGAAGGTCTTTGGCGTCGGGAAGCTGATGTCGCTCGAGGCCCTTGCTTCGAAGACGGTCGATGTACTGACCCGCGACCTCCCCGAGCCGGGAGCCGGGTCGCCGCTCGAAGGCGCCCGCGCCAAACCGGTGGATCTCCCATCGCCGCGGACCTACCGCTCGGCCGCGCTGACGGGGTCCGACAATCTCGTCTGCGTCCTCCCGCTCGAGAACCTGTCGAAGTCCCGCGTCGCACCGCGCGTCGTGGGCGAGCTCCTCGCCCAGCGGCTTGCCGCCTCAAAGGTATTTCGAGCGGTGGAGCCCGCGGACTTCCGAGAGGCGATGTGGTCCACGGGCGTCTACGGCATCCGAACGGGCGACCCCCAGGAGCTGACGAAGCTCGGAGCCAAGCTCGGCACGACCCTCTTCCTCAAGGGAACGATCCTCAGGTACCAGGACGTCCTTCCGGGAAGCAGCGCGCAGACTCCGGAGCTCGAGCTGCAACTTCAGCTGGTCGACGTCGCGGCCGGCAAGGTCCTCTGGACATCGAGCCTCGCGCGGCAGGGAACCGACTACAGCGGCCTGCTCCAGCTCGGCGCAATCTCGAACGCCGCGGTCCTCTCCGACCAGGTTGTCGCGGAAATCATCTCCTCCGTCGAGCACACGGAGGGAACGGGAAGGCCCGGAGTCAAGGCGACCATCATCGTGGCCGACAAGACCTACGACGGCAGCAACGCCGCCACCGTCACCTCCTGCACGCTCTCGGGGGCTGCCTCCTCGGATGTCGCCAAACTGCGCTGCTCGGCCGCGAGCGCGTCCTTCTCCGATCCGAAGGCGGGCGCGGCGAAGACCGTCACGGTGGCCGGGCTGACCCTTTCTGGCGACGCGTCGAGCCGCTACGTTCTCAACTCCGAG
>Ga0075425_100007405_pt1 | contig 11604 bp, 8 predicted proteins | sample SoiMethybrSBSTD4_FD_75300 | JGI IMG/M metagenome (GOLD analysis project Ga0075425, IMG submission 75300) | Bulk soil microbial communities from a Populus tree surrounding site in Tennessee, USA - Soil MetaG P. TD hybrid SBSTD4 | ecosystem: Environmental > Terrestrial > Soil > Tree plantation...
TCGCGATGATATCGCTGGTCCTGCACTTTGTGCTGGGCACTCAAGCCGCATAAAGACCAAAGCCTAACAGACGAGCAGCACAGGTAACGTTGCAGCGCAGCGCGGCGACCCAGGAGCTTCATTCGCAAGATTGATCTCAACGGTTAATCCGGGCCACTATGAATTCATTTAGCTTTCCTCCGTTTACGCGCCGGACCACCTGCATGTTTGAGTTTTCGGCTCCATACTGAACCGATTTGATAAGACCAGCATCGTCAAATTCCACATTGGCTGGCTCGATGTCGAACATCTCCGAGGCGGCTGGGTCATGCACGGCCATCACGAACACCGGCGTGGACCACATACGCAAGCCAAGATCGTAATATTCGTACCTGTCTTTGTGTGTCCGCGCCTGCGAGTCCAGCATCAGGTAGTAATACAGGGACTCATTAAGAAGGAAGTGTGCCAGTTTGTTCTTTGTGGGAACCAGGAGTTGTGGTGCCGGAAGATACCACATGGAAGTGTCCACGGGTACCCATATGATCGGGAGCTTCGACCGCATAATCGTTACAAAGGCGGCAGGATCGAGTTTGACGTTCCAGTCCTGAAATCGGCTTTCCAAGGTTCCCGCCACCACGTAGACTGCAGAGACTTTTTCGCTGAGCAGTTTCGGATCGCGCTGCAGGGCCACCGCAAAATCGGTCAGACTCCCGACTGCAATCAGCGACACTCTCTGTTTGGACTCTCTCAGTGTTTTCAAGATAAGTTCTACGCCTTCCTGGTTGGCGGCGTAGAATCCCTGGTCTGTTGCCGATCGCATTTGAAATTCGCCGAGGCCCTTCACGTATGGGACATGACGGTCCGCATACATCATCAGTTTTTCCAGGAGCTTCTCGCCATCTGACGGATACGTGTGATTGTCGAGAATGATGGCCTTGATATCGAGTTCGGGCGACTTGAGCAACACAGCAGCGTCGAATGGATCATCGTTGTCCATGATGTAGGTGTAGTAAAGGTCCGTAGAATAAATCACCGGATACGGCGCCGAAGAGGTCTGCGCTGACGATCCGGTTGGAATTGTGGTAAACAGCAGGCCGCAGAATAAAAAGAACGCGCTCAGTGCCCATTTCGTTGATTTGATGTGCTCCGCCATCTCCCCACCTCCTTATCAGCAATTGTCCGGCAGTGTTTCAGACTCCCAACCACGTGTGTCCAGACTCACAGACATGCCTTACATTGGAACTTCGAATGGTTCCAGGCGTTGCCAATCGAAAGCCAGTCCGTTCCCGGGCACGGACGTGGGAAAGGTTTGGCCATCCGCAGTTGTCAATGATGGACAAATCTTCAAATCGCTAAACGTGCCACCGTTCACGACCTCAAGGAAAAGGCCATTGGTGATACTACACAGAAGATGGACAGAGATTTCACTCATGTAATGAGGCGCGACGCGGCGGCCCCAGACTTCACAGAGGTTAGCTATCTTCAACCACGACGTAATTCCTCCGACTCTGACCACGTCAGGCTGGTAGATGTCGGCGGCATCTGCCTTGAGATAGGCCATGAATTGGCTGCTGTTATAAAGACTTTCTCCGACGGCGATTGGGATCGACGAGTTGCGACGCAGTTCGGCGTGTGCGGAGATATCTGCCGGGCTCAACGGCTCCTCCAGCCAGTATGGGTAAAAGCGCTCAAATGCCGCCATCCGGCGGCGTGCTTCGTTAAGCTCCCAACATTGGTTGGCATCCAGCATTAGAGAACTTTCCGTACCGAAGACGTGACGAGCAGCCGATATTCGGTCGATATCATCCTGAAGGCTCTCACGACCTACTTTTATCTTGACGGCCTTCGCACCGCGTTGCTTCTTCGCGATCAGATCTTGTTCGAGCTCTTGAGGCGTCATGAAGAGATCGATGCCACTCTCGTACGACGCGATAGACTCTCTAACTTTCCCAATCAGTCTGTACAGTGGTAGGTGCCTTTCTTTGCCAACGAGATCCCACAGAGCAATGTCGATTGCAGCCATGGCACAAGAACCGAGCCCCTGGCCTGTCCGGTGCAGATAGTGCGCGATCGATTGTTGAATGGCTCTGAAGTTGGACGGGTCTTGCCCGATCACGTGGGCTGCACAGCCATCATCCAGCAGTGCCTTGATGGCAGAGCTCCCGGGACCTACTGTATACGCGATGCCGTGTCCAACTAGATCATTGTCTGTCCTGAGCTCCAGGATCACGAAATCAATCGCTGCGACGCGGAGCGCCGCATCTTGCCAAGGGATGCTCGGTGGAATTCTGTAATGTCGAGACCGCATGTGTGTCACTTGCATGTGATTACGCTGTTAGGCTCTTAGAAAGACGTGAGCCCGCCGTCTACCATGAGGGCCGTTCCGGTCACATAACTAGACTCTTCCGAGCTTAGAAAAAGGACACAATTAGCAATCTCCTCCGGCGAGCCGAGTCGTTTGAGAATAGTTCTGCTGGACAACTCTTTATCCACTTCGTCAGGAGGGCGTCCTGACTCGGCTACGTAATTTTCGTATGCACTGGTCCTTGTGTAACCGGGGCAGACGCAGTTCACGCGGATGGAATAAGGGCTTAGGTCGAGTGCCATACAGCGAGTCATTTCTAGCAGTGCGGCCTTGGTCGCGTTGTAGGTCATAGTGCCAGGCTGAGCCAGAACTGCGCTGATGGAGCTGATATTGACGATGGTCCCTCGCGAGAGCCTCCGCATCGATTGCACAGCGAAGCGACTTAGCAATGAGGTTCCCACGACGTTCACATTGAGGATTGACGCCCATTCCGCTGGAGTAGCCTCCAATGATCGATACAGGAAGAGGGCCGCATTATTGACCAAGTGATGCACCGGTCCATATTTGCTATCTGCTTGCTCGATCGTTTTCAGACAATCCTGCTCATTGGAGACGTCACCATGTACGAATAGGCATTCTCCAGCGTTCGCGAGTTCTTCCGACAGCGCTCGTCCGGCCTTCTCATTCCGGTCAATGAAAACCGTAGCGGTGCCTGTTCTTACGAAAGCGCGCACAACTGCTGCCCCAATTCCAGACGCTCCGCCAGAAATCACTGCAGTTCTTCTCTCCAGCCCCATCGCCAGCCCTCCTATCGAGATAACAATGCCACTGCGCGCACTGGTGAACCACTGTGGTCCGCAATACTCAGGGGCAACCCTATATAAAACGCTCCTCTGGCCGGTAAAGCGGAGAGTCGAATTAGATTTCGGTAAACACGACTCCTGTCCTCCGCAGAAACCTGCGACGGCTCACGCGACGCGCTGTTCCAGCCAGTATTCGTGATGCAGACCGCCCAGGATGTCGTTCGCTCTGATCTCACAGTCACGTGGCAATCTATGCCCTTGCACTTTTGATCGTGGGCGAGGATTGTCCAGGGCTGTGTCGGGAATACCCGGTGTTCCGCAAGAAGTCCATACGCACATAAAAAGGTGCAACTTTCGCGAGAGACGCTGACGTACACTGTCACCTTCCAGCCGCAACTCGAAGGTTTTGTCGCTAAGTGCTCAGCGCAGGACCGCACAGCTCCTCCGATCACTGCTTTCTATCCTTCTTATTACAGCCCGTGAAGGCATTCAGTTTCTGTGGTTGGCGGTGTAGCTCGCCAAAATACGAAATGCCCCTCGAAGGGGGTACGCTGAGGAAGTTCCCCAATACGCGATGCGGTCAGCCGGTAAACGCAAGTGCTGAGTCAGGACTCTCCGCTCCTTATTATTATTGACCGAAGATCCGACACTCTTCCGAGAAGGTGGGCCAAAGGTAATCGGCGGAGGTTAGGCCGCGCGGTCGTAGCGGTGGTGCAAACCGCCTAATCGTGCATAGCAGATTACTGGGCCGCTCGCGGTCGAACGGACTCTCCGGCCGGGTGGCGAAACTCGCCTATATTGATGGGGCCAGGACGATCGGCGACGGCCATTACCGTCCCGATCCGCTTTCGCTGGCCAACTAGAACCTGACGACCTGGTGAAAACCTATTCACAGTTTTGATTGTAACAACGAAGCGAGCGGCGTTTGCAAGGCCATTGAACGGGCCAAATGGCCCCACAATGGCTCGAAACGCACGGGCATTTTGCCAAACAGCTGTCGTACAGGGGAGATCAGAGTTGAAGCAGGCTCAATCCTGTCGCAAAGATATGCGAGCATGACGAGAATAAAGCGACAATCGCAGATACAACAGTGGGCCGAAGCCGTTCTGTTTAAACGGGTCATCTGTTCGGGCCGGATCGCAAGATTACTGACTAACCAGCGAGGTCCTCAAGTCTCGTGCCGCCTCAACCATTGTTTCGAGTGCGGGTCGCACCTCTTCCCATTTTCTGGTCTTCAAGCCGCAGTCCGGGTTCACCCACAACTGTTCCGCCGAAAGAAACTGCAGCGCCTTGTGAAGCAGATCCTCGATTTCCTCTTTTTTAGGAATACGAGGCGAGTGAATGTCGTAGACACCAGGTCCAATCCCATTAGGGTAGCGATAGCGCGCGAATGCACTGAGCAGTTCCATCTGAGAACGTGACGTCTCAATCGAGATCACGTCCGCATCCATCTCTCCCACAGCCTCGATGATGTCGTTAAACTCCGAATAGCACATGTGAGTGTGGATTTGGGTTGCGTCTCCCGCCCCGCACGAGGCTGTGCGAAAGGCGGCCACGGCCCAGTCCAGGTAGCTCTTCCAGTCGGACTTCCTCAACGGAAGCCCTTCTCGGATGGCCGGCTCGTCAATCTGGATTACTCCAATACCTGCTTTCTCAAGATCGCTCACTTCATCGCGGATCGCCAGCGCGATTTGCCGGCAGGTTACGGCGCGAGGCTGATCGTTTCTCACAAGGGACCATTGCAAAATTGTGACTGGGCCGGTGAGCATGCCTTTCATCGGCTTCGGCGTCAACGATTGAGCAAACAGAGACCACTCGACGGTCATGGGTCGGAGGCGTGCAACATCTCCGTAAATGATTGGTGGCTTCACACAACGTGAGCCGTAACTCTGAATCCATCCGTGTTCGGTCGCCGCGAAGCCAGAGAGTTGCTCGCCAAAAAACTCGACCATGTCATTGCGTTCAAATTCGCCGTGCACCAGAACGTCAATGCCTATCTGCTCCTGGAAGCGGATCGCCTTCTCTGTTTCTCGCTTCAGAAACGCCTCGTAGTCGCCTTGCTCGCGCTTGCCCGCTTTGAACTCGGACCTGGCTGCCCGTATTTCCGCAGTTTGAGGGAACGAACCAATCGTCGTTGTAGGAAAAGGAGGAAGGTTGAGCTTTGCCCGCTGCACGGCGCGGCGAACCGCATAGGAGCTTGTGCGACGAAGCATTGCCGGTTCGACCTGCGCGGCGCGAGCTTGGACCTTCTGATCGTGAACGAGAAACGAAGTCCTGCGTCGTTCCATCGCAGTTTGATTCGCAGCCAACGCCTCCTGAACAGCCTCACGTCCTTCGTTGATGGCACGTGTGATAAGTACTATTTCTTCCACTTTCTGTTTCGCGAAGGCAAGCCACTCTTTGATATCGCTGCGAAGGTGAGGTTCAAGGTTCAGGTCCACCGGCGAATGAAGCAGCGAACAAGAGGGAGCGATGAAAATGCGCTCTACCCCGAGTCGGCTAACAGCCTGCTGCACCAAATCGAGAGCGCGTTCGAGATCAGTCTTCCAAACGTTGCGACCATCAACAACTCCCAAAGAAAGCGTCAAGCCCGACGGGATCTTTTCAAGGACAGGAACGAGCTGTTCTGATGCTCGAACCAGGTCCACATGCAGCGCAGCAACGGGAAGCCCAAGCGCTGTAGTGAGGTTGTCACGAAGTCCCCCGAAGTAGGTCGCTACGAGCACGCGCAGCCTGGTGAATCTGAACTGACCGTAGGCCGAAGCGAAGGCGCTTAGAGCCGCAGGGGTCAGGTCGAGAGCAAGGCAAGGCTCGTCCATTTGTACCCACTCTGCGCCAACATTCTCTAGACGCTGAAGGATGTCTGCGTAGACGGGAAGGAGTCTGCCCAGCAGGGACAATGGATGCAAAGAGGGCTCTTTGCTCTTTCCGAGGAGCAAGAATGACACGGGTCCGAGGAGCACCGGACGAGTTTGAATGCCAAGAGCCTTTGCCTCCAGGAATTCTTCAACAGGCTTCAACGAGGCCACTTGAAAGCTCTGGCCTGCCTCGAATTCAGGGACAATATAGTGATAGTTGGTGTCAAACCATTTGGTCATTTCCATCGCCGGAACATCGACTGGATGACCTGCGGCTCCGTTCGAAGGCTTGCCCTGAAAGCCGCGCGCCATAGCGAAATAAGTGCGCAGGTCGATCTTGCCCGTGGAAGCTCCATAGCGGGAGGGCACCGCGCCTACCATCGCCGCCGCATCCAGAACCTGGTCGTACAAAGAAAAGTCGTTCGAAGGAATGTGCTCAACCCCGAGTTGGTTTTGCAACATCCAGTGTTTCTGTCGGAGCGACTTTCCGGCAGCTAGCAAATCCGCCTCGTTTAGCTTCCCCGACCAATGATCTTCCAGGGCCTTCTTCAACTCACGACCGGCGCCGATACGCGGAAATCCGAGGTTCGAAGCAATAGCCATTACGTCTTCCTTTCTGCAGTAGAGACCCTCTTAGATCTCCTGCCCCGGTCCCGCGTTGCGACCGCTGTAGGTTTTCCCTGTTCGTCGAGTGCGACCAGAACAAAACCCCCGTTGGCACAGAGCTCCCTGCGCCCCGACAGGAGGTCCTCGGCGATCAGATCCACGGACACTGTTATCGAAGTCCTCCCAGTTGCAATAACGCAAGCGATGAGTTCAACCATGCTTCCGTGATGGACAGCAGTTTTGAAATCGACGCGCTCGGAACACGCCGTGACAACCGTGCGGCGGGCATACCTGGAGGCGGCAACGAAAGCAGCCTTGTCCATCAAACGCAGGGCATGCCCGCCAAACAAGGTGCCGTAGTGGTTTGTCTGGTCCGGAAAAACGATTTCGATCATAGATATCGGGTCTTGCAAACTCTGATTCATGAAAGCTCACTCGTTAGAATTCGTCATGAAATGCCACCTCACCCGCTACCGCTACCTGATAGGCGGAAACTCTTCGCTCGAAGAAGTTGGTGAGTTCCTGTACATCCTGGAGTTCCATAAAGGAGAACGGATTCTTGGCACCATAAACCGGTTTCATGCCCAGGCGCGCGAGGCGCGAATCGGCAACGTATTCCAGGTATTGCCTCATCTCTCGTACCGAGAGGCCGGCCACACCGCCTGAAAGCAGATCTTGGGCAAATTGAGTCTCGCAATCCACTGCTTCGTTGATCATCTGGACTACATTCTTTTCCATCTCCTGATCGAAAAGCTCGGGATTCTGGTGGCGGACGATATTGACTACTTCAAAAGCGAATTCAAGATGGCAGCTCTCGTCGCGAAATACCCAGTTGGTTCCTGACGCCAGGCCGTGCAACAGCCCGCGGGAACGCAGAAAGTAGACATAAGCGAAGGCGGCAAAAAAGAAGAGCCCTTCGATGGTGGCGGCGAAGCATATAAGGTTCAGCAGAAACTGCTTCTGGTGTTCCTCCGTACGAAGTTCGTGCAATTCCTGGATGGAATCCATCCACTTCATGCAGAACTGGGCCTTCTTGGTGATGGAAGGAATATTTTCCACGGCGGCAAATGCCGCCGCGCGGTCGGCAGGATCGGGAACGTAGTTGTCGAGCAGCGTCAAATAAAATTGCACATGAACAGCTTCTTCATAGAGTTGACGGGACAGGTAGAGCCGGGCCTCCGGCGAGTTGATGTGCCGGTACAGATTAAGCACCAGGTTGTTGGAAACGATGGAATCGCCAGTAGCAAAGAAGGCTACCAGGCGCTGGATCAGGTGCCTTTCCGCAGGAGTCAACCGCAGCTTTAAGTCTGAGAGATCGGTGGCGAAGTCTACTTCCTCCACCGTCCACGTATTGCGGATGCCGTTCTGGAACATCTCATAGAACACTGGGTAGCGCATAGGCCGCAAAGTCAGGCAAAGACCAGGATTGAGAATGGATTGGGGTATCTGGATGGACATTGGATCTCCTTTTAGAACTACTGGCAGGCCTCGCAGGCCTCGGGGTTGTCGAGCGAACAAGCTACAGCGGTCGTCGCAGATGTCTGGCCGATTGTTGCCGCGACAGTCGTCTTGGCAATTCGGGTTGCCGGACGCGAGCGCAAGTAGTAGGTGGTCTTGATGCCTCGCTTCCATGCGTGCATGTACATGGAGCTGAGGCGTCCAATGTTGGGCGATTCGGCAAACAGGTTCAGCGACTGGCTCTGATCAATCCAGGCCCCACGCTCGGCCGCCATGTCGATGAGGGAGCGCATCGGAATTTCCCACACGGTGCGATAGATCGCTTTCAGGTCGTCCGGCAGCTCGGCTATGGATTGCACTGACCCCTCGTTCAGCTTGATGCGGGAGCGCATCTCTTCCGACCAGAGGCCAAGCTGCTTGAGTTCCGCGACCAAATAGCGGTTGACCTGCATGAATTCGCCAGAGAGGGTTTCACGCTTGAACATGTTGGAGACTTGCGGCTCAATGCACTCGTAGCAGCCGGCAATAGATGCAATGGTGGCCGTGGGCGCAATGGCAATCAGCAGTGAGTTGCGAAGCCCGGTCTTACGAATGCGTTCGCGCAACGCATTCCACCGCTCCGGGGCGTGCGGAGTAATGCCCCAAAGGTCGAATTGCAACACGCCCTGCGCCGCGCGCGTTTCGGAGAAGGCCGGGTGCGGCCCGGCCTTTTCGGCCAAATCGCAGGAGGTCGTGAGCGCATGAAAATAGATCTCTTCCTGTATCTGGGCCGACAAGCGGCGGGCTTCCTCGCAATCGAACGGCAGCCCAAGTTGAAAGAAAACATCTTGCAGTCCCATGATGCCCAACCCAACAGGACGCCAGCGGTTGTTAGCCGCTGCCGCTTGCGGGGCTGGGTAGTAATTGATATCGATCACGCGGTCGAGCATGGATACGGCCGTTCGGACCGTTGCGGCCAGCTTGTCAAAATCAAGAGCACCCTCATTGACGTGCCGTCCCAGATTGATGGAGCCAAGATTGCACACAGCGGTTTCCGTGGACGATGTCACTTCCGTGATTTCGGTGCACAGGTTCGAAAGGTGGACAATGTTTTTTGACCCGCCAGTCTGGTTGCACTTTACGTTGGTCGAGTCTTTAAAGACCATCCAGCCATTGCCGGTTTCAGCCAGCGTGCGCATCATCCTGGCATAAAGATCGCGGGCTCGGATCTGGGCGGTAAAGAGCTGTTGCCGTTCCGCATCCGCATAAGCTCTCTCAAAATCTTCACTATAGAGATCGCACAGATGGGGAACAGCCTTGGGATCAAACAGCGACCACATTGCGTCTTCTTCAACTCGGCGCATGAAGAGATCGGGAATCCAGTTGGCAAGATTGAGGTTATAAGTCCGGCGAGCGTTGTCGCCGGTGTTGTCACGCATCTCCAGGAATTGTTCGATTTCCGCGTGCCATGATTCCAGATAGACACAGCACGCGCCTTTGCGTTTGCCGCCCTGGTTTACCGCTGCTACAGATGAATCGAGTGTCCTCAGCCACGGCACAATTCCGCTGGAAAGACCATTGGTCGCGCGGATAAGCGAGCCTTGGGAGCGTATCCGGTGAAACGCGAGGCCAATGCCACCCGAGAACTTCGACAACATGGCAATCTGCTTGTACGTGTCGTAAATCGACTCCAGGTTGTCGGCCGGCGAGTCGACCAGATAGCAGGAGGACATCTGGGCGTGGCGTGTGCCGGAGTTAAACAGCGTGGGAGAACTTGGCAGGTAATCGAGGGAAGCTATGAGGTTGTAAAACTCGATCGCCTCGGTCACCGTAGCGGCCAGACCGCAGGCGACGCGCAGGAAGAAATATTGCGGAGTCTCAATCACGTGCCGAGTGAGGGGATGCCGCAACAAATAGCGGTCATACACCGTGCGCAGGCCAAAGTATTCGAAGCGATCGGAAAAATCCTCATTGACGGCGTCGTTGAGTTTGCGCGCGTTGGGCAGCACAAACTCCGCTAGAGTCTGGGCCGCAACGCCCTCGCGTTGTCCAAGGTCAACGGACTGCGAGAAAGAATAGATGTTCTGCCCGCTCACTTCTTTCGCAATCGTGGCCAGTAGCAGTCGGGCCGCGAGCCTCGAGTATTCCGGCTCTTCCGCGATTAGCGAAGCGGCGGTTTGAATGGAGATCGAATCGAGTTCGCCCGTGGTGGCGCCATCGTACAGACCGCCGATCGTGCGGCTGGCAACGCGCATTGGATCCACCTGTGAAAGACCGTGACAACACCGTTGAACAGCGCGGACGATCTTGTTGACGTCGACAGGCTCCCAAGAACCATTACGCTTACGAACCCGCATTTGGGGTGCGGGTTCGTTTATGGGAAAACCTGGAACGATTTCGGCAAGAGTTGTTTGTAAAATCGCCACGAAGAGCCTCCGGCTCCGAGCGAGAGATTGTGGGATGGAGCAGAAACGGCGGCGACCCGACGGAGACCGCTATTCGCCCAGCCCTCCCCTCGGAGCGCATGTGCATTCATGCCCGTAGGCATCCTTCACGGCAGGTCTTCGGACTTGCAGGCTTCCTACTGGCTCCAGCTTCCCAGTTCGTGGCCGAACCAGTGCTTCATATAAGGAGCGTTCGTTCCTGCTTACCGCTGCGGGGCAGTTCCGGCTTCACACCGGATTCCCTTTTCAGCCTGATCGAAACCGATCAAGCACCGTGAAAGCAAAACAACAATATCCCGTATCTATCGCCTTGTCAACTACAATCAGTTGTGGTGCTTATGCAGGAGTGGACTTGGCTAAATCTCGAATTTCACAAAGCTGATGCTAGCTGGCTGTCTCATCCGTTGTTAACGTGCTCGCATGTCCATTTTTACGAGCGCATTTCTGTGGAACCGTTCCGTGAACCACCTGGATCCGAAGCCTCGGGAAAGGGACTCCCTCGCCGACGCTAATCCCACTGACGAAAAAGAGACGAAACGGCACAGGTGGTGAAAGAGCGACGACCTTAATAGCGCGCTATCGGCTTTTGGCAAGCGACAGGAGATGAGTTGAGTCCTCATAAACGCGCTCATCGCATCAACTTTCAGAATCGTCGGCCACTCTTACCTAATCTGGTTACGTGAGAGTTGCTCGTGACTCAAGCACAATTACGTAGTGCTCGCCCGCTGAAACAAGCTATTCGGATTCCCCGCATTCATTCTGACCACTATGCCGATAGCCTGGATGCACGCCGCGAGTGAGTCCCTGTTGATCCGCAATCCGTTGCAGAAGCGTGGCGAGTTGCCGCTGTTCGTCCTCGGAGATCGCCACGAACAGTGCCTGGGAATGTTCGCGGGAGACGCGAGCTATGGTCTTGAGCGTCGAGCGTCCTTTTTCCGTGATGTGCAAAGCATAACGGCGGCGATCGTCGGGATTCTCGCGCCGCTCGATTAGTCCTCGCTCCTCCATTTCATCTACAAAGATCACCAACCTGTTCATCTACAAAGATCACCAACCTGCTTGGAGCCATTCCGAGGATCGTTGCGAGCTTTTGCTGGGTGATAGCAGGGGTCGAGTTGAGGATTGTGCTCCGTAGAAAGTCGATGCGACCTCACGCAGCAATTTCTTCCAGC
>Ga0075425_100007409_pt1 | contig 11602 bp, 15 predicted proteins | sample SoiMethybrSBSTD4_FD_75300 | JGI IMG/M metagenome (GOLD analysis project Ga0075425, IMG submission 75300) | Bulk soil microbial communities from a Populus tree surrounding site in Tennessee, USA - Soil MetaG P. TD hybrid SBSTD4 | ecosystem: Environmental > Terrestrial > Soil > Tree plantation...
GCCGTCGGCGGCGCGAACATCGCGGCCGGCGCCTGTGGCGGCGCCGCGACAGCCGGCTCCGGCGTGGGAAGATGAGGCGGCGCGTACGGTTGCGCGATCGGGGTGATGTGCGCTGGTGCGGCAGGCACGGCTCGCGCCGGCTGTCCCGCCGCGCCGAACAGAATCGACGCCGATACGCAGCCGATGCGAATGCCGCCGCACGCACAGGTCTGCGCGATGCGCTCGCACGCGTTCTCGAGCTCACGCACGTTGCCAGGCCACGTATAGCGCGTGAACGCCTGCATCACGGCGTCCGAAATCGGCGGCACGTCTTCGTTCTTGCGGCGGAAGAACCGTCGCAGGAAGTGGTCCATGAGCACCGGGATGTCTTCGGGCCGCTCGCGGAGGGGCGGCAGCGCCACGGGCAGGACGTTCAGACGATAGTAGAGGTCCTCGCGAAACCTGCCTTCGGCGACCATCTGCCGCAGATCGCGTTTGGTGCCGGCGATCACTCGGACGTTGATCGGAATCGTCCGCGTTCCGCCGACACGCTCAACCGTGCGGTTCTGCAGGACGCGCAGCAACTTCACCTGCATCCCGAGCGGCACGTCGTCGATGTCGTCGAGGAAGATCGTGCCGCCCTCGGCCATCTCGAACCGGCCGGGCCGATCTTTGATGGCGCCGGTGAAGGCGCCGCGCTCGTGCCCGAAGAGCTCGCTTTCGATCAGCGTCTCGGTGAAAAGCGCGCAGCTGACGGCGACGAATGGATGATGGCGCCGGCGGCTGTTCTGATGAATCAGCGTCGCCGTCACTTCCTTGCCCGTGCCGCTCTCGCCGGTGATCAGGACCGTACTCTCGCTCTGGCCGATCACGCGCAGGTACTCGAAGACGGCCTTCATGCGCGCGCTGTTGCCGATGACGAGCGACTCCATGGTGACGACGTTGCCGGGAATGTTGAAGGTCATGACCGCCTCACGCCACCTGCAAGGTGTCGAATTCCGGAATCTCCATGCGGATCGCCGCTTCGATGCCGTCATGCAGCGTCATGTGCGCAGCGGGACAGCCGGCGCACATGCCGACCAGACGGACCGACGCCGAGCGGCCTTCGACGGACAGGAGTTCGATATCGCCGCCGTCAGCCTGCAGAAAGGGACGGACACGATCGAGGATGGCCTGGATTCTTTCCTTTTCGATGGTCATGGCGGTTGATCTCCAAATCGCCGCCCCTACGAGGGGCCGGCCTACTAGGCGGAGGGCAACCGTTGTGCCACTGCTGGAATCCCGGAAATGCTGGCGAAAAGTCGTCGGAGGATTCGGGGAGCGCGGATTAGTTCGCGGTCGGTGTGAGATTCTCGGCAGGATCCTTTCTGCCTATTTCTTCGCTGTGCGTTCCAGTTGGAACTTCTCGACGCGGTAGCGGATCTGATCGCGATTGAGCCCCAGCAGCGTTGCGGCCTTCGTCTGATTCCACCCAGTGCGCTCGAGCGCCTGCACGACGAGCGACCGTTCCAATTGTTCGAGATCGATGCCTCCGGCCGGCAACTCCACCGTCTCGCCAAGCCGGACGGGCACGGCCCCGCCCGCTGAAAAATCGCTGGCATCGAGCATCGGCCCGTCCGACAGGAGCATCGCGCGTTCGATGGCGTTTCGCAGCTCGCGGATGTTGCCCGGCCATGGATGCCGCGTGATCTGCTCCATCGCCTCGGCGGTCACGCCGCGAATCTTCTTCTTGAACTCGGTGTTGTAGACGTCGACGTAGAACGCGACCAGGCGAGGGATGTCGTCCGCGCGCTCCCGCAGCGGCGGCAACATGATCGGCAGCACGTTCAGGCGATAGAAAAGATCCTCACGGAACTTGCCGTGCTTCACTTCATCCTGCAGGTTCCGATTCGTCGCGGCAATCACGCGGACGTCGACCTTGATGTCCACCGCGCCGCCAACCCTCTTGAAGGTCTTCTCCTCGAGAAATCGCAGCAGCTTCGCCTGGAGGCCCGGCACCATCTCTCCGATTTCGTCCAGGAACACGGTTCCGCCGTCGGCGGTTTCAAAGAGCCCGCGCTTCTGCCGATCGGCGCCCGTGAAGGCCCCGCGTTCATGGCCGAAGAGTTCGCTTTCCATCAGCGCTTCAGGCAGCGCCGAACACGTGATGTTCATGAACGGCTTCGACGCTCGCGCGCTGTTGTAGTGCAGCACCTTCGCAGCGAGATCCTTCCCCGTCCCGCTCTCCCCGGTCAGCAGCACGGTCGACGCCGGACTGGTGGCCACCTTCTTCAGGAGCGCCTTCACGGCTTTGACCGACTTCCCCTCGCCGACGATGCGATCGAAGCTGTACGGCTGCGCCTGCGATTCGCGGAGCGACCGAACCTCGCGGCGGAGCTGGGTCGTCTCGAGAGCCTTGGCGACGAGGAGGGAAATTTCGTCGAGATTGAACGGCTTGCTTGCGTAGTGGTACGCGCCCTGCCGCATCGCCTCGACCGCGAGATCGACGCTCTGATGCGCGGTCAGCACGATGACGAGCGTATCGGGATGATGCTCCTTGATTTCCTTCAGCACCGACAGCCCGTCGCCGTCCGGCAACCTGTAATCCAGCAGCACGAGATCGACGCCCGCGGCGCTTCGGGTGATGGCTTCGCCGGCTGTTTCGGCTTCGACGACGCGATATCCGTCCGCACTCAGCCGATCATTGAGCGCATAGCGGATAAGCGGCTCGTCGTCGACGACGAGAATCGTCGGAGTCTGCATCGGCGGCGGCCTTAGTATAGCCGCCGTCTCTTCGCAGGGTCCGACTCGTGGCTACCACGCGCCGTACGCGCGGTGATGTTTGCGATGGGGACTCCGATACTGCAGGTCGTGGCGGCTGGGTTTCGACGGACGATCGACGCCGCCACCGAGCAACGCGAGCAGGTCGGAGACGGTCACGATGCCTCTGAGACGGCGATGCTCGACAACCGGCACACATCCAATCGTCCGGCCGCGCATCAGGTTCGCGACCCGACGGATCGTTTCAGTCGGCTTGACGGTGACCACCGGCGTCGTCATCAGATCCTTGACGCGTGAGCGCGCCCGCAGCGAACCGCCGCCTCGGCCTCCGGCGTCACGAGCCGACAGCACGCCCACGACTTCCGAGGCCTCCGTCACGACCAGATGATGAATGCCTTTCAGCCGCATCAGCTCCCACGCGTCTGTCGCGGATGTCTGCGGCGGCACGGTGGTGACACCACTCGTCATCACTTCAGCGATGCGCATACGGTCCTCCGTTCTCCCATTCGTCAGCGCCTGGCTCGAATCGTGAGGACCGGGCACGTCGCGCGCCGGACCACCTGATTCGCCGTCGAGCCGAAGAGCGCCAGATTCACCGCACTGCGTCCTTGCACACCAATGACAATCAAATCGGCAGAGACCGCGTTCGCCTCCGACACGATTTGTCTGTAGGCGCGGCCGACGGCCACCTTCGCGGACGGCCGGCACCACACGCGCGCTTCATCAGGAATCAGAGCGTCGAGACGCTCGAGCGCACGCTGTTCCAGGTGCCGCCGTGTGTCCGGCGTGTCGAGCGACTCGGCCAGGAACGTCTCGTCGTCGGGCCATTCGATCGCGTGCAACACGATCAATTCGGAATCCGATTCCTCAGCCATCGACAAGGCGACGTGGAGGGCCTGCAGCGACGGGTCCGAGAAGTCGACCGCACACAGCAAGCGCATGAACGGCAGCCTCGCGGGCGTGGCGGACTTTGGCGGCACGGTCAGCACCGGACACGGCGCGTGGTGCAGGACTTTTTCTGCGACGGATCCGAGAATCAGTCGCTCGAACCCGCCGCGGCCGTGTGAGCCCATGACGATCACATCGGCCGGCAGTTCTGTCGCGCACTTCAAGACGGCCTCGGCCGGATTCCCCTGTTCGATGCGCGTGGTGAACGGCAAATGAGCAGCAGCGGCCGGTTGCAGGCTCGAGGTGAGCAATGTCCCGATGTGTGCTCGGTCAGCCCGAAGGGTGGCGAGGTTGCCGCGTTCGGCAAACAGGATCGGCGGCTCGAAGCCAGCCCACGGCTCGAGCACATGGAGGGCCGTGATGGTTCCGTCGTACCAGCGGCCTATCGCCACAGCGTGCTCGATCGCGTGCGTGGACGCCTCGGAAAAATCGACCGGGCAGAGGATGCGTGTGAAGTTCACCATGGCGCATCACCTCCGTTACCGTTCGGAGCAAGCCGCGTACCCAAGCGCCTGGCGGAATTACGAACGCGAACGCGTCAGCAGCACGGGGTCGGTGTCGTTGACGGCGACCCACGCACGTGCGTTCTGACTTTCCGCGTACGCGAGCGCGTGACGCTTGGCCTGTTCGTAGTCGACGATGAAAATCTGACTGGCAAATCCAACCGTGCTGAGCAAGTACCGCGATTTGCCGTCGTGGTGTGCCTCGCGAACGATCACGTCGCCGCTTTGTGGATCAAAACGCGCGGACATGACGACCTCCGCTTCTACCTAAATTCTCGGACGGCCACGGAGAGGAATCAAGCTGGAGTGCGTTACGCAGCGAGAGCTCTGGCGACGAGCGGCGGGAGCACGCTCATGTCGAACGGCTTGTCGAGGACGCCGAAGGCGCCGCGGGAACGCGCTTCGTCATTCAGCGCGTCGGAGCCATACGCCGTCATCAGGATGATTTTCGAATCCGGCGACAGCCGGCGCATCACTGACACCAAGCCGAGATCGCATGAATCGGGAAGCCACACGTCGAGCAGCACGACATCGGCCGGCACGGCTTTCACCGACTCGAGCGCCTGCAGCGCGTCGCCGGCCTGCGTGACGGCGTAGCCGGAATCGCCAAGCGTTTCGGCGACCGACCATCGCACCAATGGTTCGTCGTCGACGACCAGAACTGTGGGCGTGGTGTTCACGCTCTGGCGGAATTCAAGAAGCTCGCCATCGCTCAGGACGCGCTGGAACGCTGAAGGCGACGCCAGCCCTCATTGGATTAATCCGCAGTACGCGGAAATCTCCCCGATGCGCCGCGGATGATCTTCGAGAATCGTTGATCTTCCGGCGTTTCCTCGACAAGCGCGGCGGCACACGACTTGCCCTTCTCCTGCACGAGCGAGGGCCACATGTTCGATCTCATCGTTCAAGGCAAGGCCGGTAGGCCGCTTCGACAGACGACAGTCACCTCCAAGGTGCTATCGATCATCGTGCATGTGGTCATCGTGACGGCGGTCGTCGTCGTTCCGCTGCTGCACGTCACGCATCTGCTGCCGCCGATGCCGACGATGATGGCGTTCGTGGCGGCGGCTCCGCCGCCGCCACCGCCACCTCCGCCTCCGCCTGCGCCGTCAGCGGCCAAACCCGGGCCGAAGCCCGTGGCGAACGCGCAGACGACGCCAGTGAATCCCGACGCGGCGCCCATCGCGGCGCCCGCGGAGATTGCACCGGAAGTCGCGCGAGTCGCGATGAACGCGGGCGTCGAAGGCGGAGTCGAGGGCGGCGTCGAAGGTGGCGTCGCCGGAGGCATCGTCGGTGGAATTCCCGGCGGCGTCGTGCCACCACCACCGCCGCCTCCGCCGCCGCCCCCACCGCGCGGACCGGTACGCGTCGGCGGTCAGATCACGGCGCCCGCGCTGTTGAAGCGCGTCGAACCCGAATATCCCGACATCGCCGCGCAGGCGCAACTGACCGGCATCGTCATCCTCGAAGCGACCGTCGGCACGGACGGGTGCGTCGAGAGCGTGAAGGTGCTGCGGGCGCGCCACCCGTTTCTCGATCGCTCGGCCGTGGAGGCGCTCAAGCAGTGGCAGTACTCACCGCTCGTGTTGAACGGCATCAGGACGCCGTTTGTGCTGACAGTAACGTTCAATTTCAGTGTCGCTCATAAGTAAGCAGGAGGCCGTCATGATCGCCATGAAGAACATCCTCGTCGCGACCGACTTCGGTGAAGCCGCCGACAGCGCGCTCACATACGGACGCGAACTCGCGCAGCGGTTCGACTCCACGCTGCACGTCCTGCACGTGGCCGAGAACGTCTACATCACCGCGTTCGGCGCCGAGACGTATGCCTCGTTTGCACCCGACCTGCAGCGCGACCTCGAAGAGAACGCGGTGAGGCGGCTGCACGAGGCCGTCATCGACAGCGACGGCAGCGGACCGCGGACGTTGCCGGTCGTCATGACGTCGAGTTCGCCGGCGTTTGCGATCATCGACTACGCGCGCGAACACGGCATCGACCTGATCATCATGGGCACGCACGGACGTGGCGCGCTCGGCCACATCCTGATGGGCAGCGTCGCCGAACGTGTCGTCCGGCTGGCGCCGTGCCCGGTACTCACGGTCCGGCAACGGGAGCGCGACTTCGTGCATCCGGACGGCCTCGTCGCCGTGCGCGAACCCGCAAGAGCCCGCGCGTGACGCGCGATTGCGAGGCAGGCATGATTCTCATCGACTCCGTCCTGGTGGCATTCGACTTCAGCGAGACGTCGAAGCACGCGTTGAGCTACGGCAGAAATCTCGCGCGGGCGTTCGGCGGACGTCTGCACATCCTGCACGTCGCCGACGTCATCTCCACGTCCGCGGCGCAGTTCTATCCCGAGGGTCCCGGTGATCCGGAAGCGAAGGCGGCGCAGCTCGCATTGAGCCAGATGCACGACGTGCTCGCCGCCGAAGGCATCGACATCGCAAACCCGGTGGTTCGTGTGTCCGCCGACGCGGCCGGCACCATCGTCGACTACGCGAAAGAGGTGCACGCCGACATCATCGTCGTCGGCACTCACGGCCGTACTGGCGTCTCGCGGCTGCTGATGGGCAGCGTTGCCGAGCACGTCGTGCGCTCGGCGACGTGCCCCGTGCTCGTTGTACGTCCTCACGAGCACGAGTTCGTGTTGCCAGAGCCAATCACTGCGGCGGCTCGAATCTGATCGGGGCTGGAGGTCTGACGTGAGGCGAACAGCGGCAGCCATCCTCGCTATCCTCATAGGAGCGACAGCGATGGCGTCCGGTCAACAGTCGACGCAGGACAAACCGTTCTCGCTGCTGTCGCCGTCGTTGTACGGCGTCGACAACTTCCACTCGTACTGTTCGCCGTGCCACGGCCGAAGCGGCAAAGGCGACGGTCCGGTGGCGCGAGCGCTCAAACGTCCGCCGCGCGATCTGACGATGCTCGCCAGGAAGAATCACGGTGTGTTTCCGCGCGCGCAGGTGCGCGACTTCATCACCAACGGCACCACAGACATCCCCGAGCACGGCTCGAACGCGATGCCGGTATGGGGGCCAACCTTCCGCGCACTGGATTCCTCCGACAGGTCGGTGGCGATCCGGATCGCAAACGTCGTCGACTATCTCGCGAGTATTCAACAATGACCACACATGTTCGATATCTGGCGATCGGCGTGCTGGCACTAACGGCGTCCGTCGCAAGCGCCCAGACGGCGCGAACGGGGCGGGTGATGCGCGAGAAACTGCAGCACTCACAGCGAATTCTGCAGGCGTTGACGACGAGTGACTGGGCGCTGCTGCAGCGCGAGACGCAGGCGCTAACCGTCATCACGAAAAGCCCGACGTGGACGGAGCTGATGACGCCTGAACTCCGTCCGTACACCGGTGGATTCCAGAAGGCCCTAGCCGAACTGTCGAAAGCGGCGGACCGGCACGACTACGACACGGCCGGTGCCAGCTACAGCGCACTGACCACCACGTGTTTTGCCTGCCACAAACACGTGATGAACTCGCGGATCGCTCAGACGAAATGACGGCGGGATAGGCAGGATGGGCAGGATGGGCAGGACGGACAGGATCGGAAAGATCGACGGTCCAGCCTATCCTGCTCGTCCTGCCTGTCCTGCCGACGTGTTCGTGTTACCTATCGATTATCGTGGTCGCGATCGTAGTCGCGGCGGCGGTTGTCGCGATCCCAGCGATGATCGTGGCGGAAGTCACCGCGCGGCGTTCCCCAGTAGCCCTCGTAGTAGCGGCCGTGGTCCCAATACGGCTGGACCCAATATGCGCCGGGGTACGGAGGACGCGTCCAGTAGCCGTCGTGCCAGCGATATCGATTCCCCTGAAGATACCAGTAGCCCTCGACCCACACATAATCGGGCCCGGGCATCGGCGCCACCCGGTACGCGCGCGGCGGCGGAGGCGGCGTGCCGAACTGAATGCCGAACGAAATCTGCGCCTTCGCCGGCGACGCCAGGAACAACAGACCCAACATAGCGGAGAGTTTGAGTAGGTGTCTCATGATGTCCAGTTAGTGCAATTGCGGGGCCGTCAAAAAAAGCCAGTATTTACACGTCTATTTGGGTATGAGTGACCGCTTGGGTGTTCTGTACGACTCTTATGAGGACAAGCTCTACCGTCTGGCGAGACGGCTGTGTCGTAACGCGCAGGATGCCCACGATCTCGTGCAGGACACGTTTCTTCGCGCCGCGCAGGCCGTGTCGTCCATTCCGCCCGGATCCGCGGAATACGCGTGGCTCGTCAGAGTGCTCGTCAATCTTCGCCGCGACGAATGGCGCAAGGCCGTCGTGCGGACGCGATCCGCGTCGCTCGTCGCACCCGCACGCGAGGCCGTACCGCCGACGGCGGAATCGGCACTCATCACCAAACGCGCTGTGTGGAGCGCGCTTGACGCGCTCGCGCCCCATCGCCGAACCATCGTGGTGCTCGCTGAAATCGAGGGCATGCCGCCAACCGAGATCGCGTCGCTCCTCGGACTCGCCGTCATGACGGTGCGCTGGCACTTGTCGATGGCGCGCCGCGAATTGAAACGATCGCTCGCCGAATACCTAGGAGAAAACCATGAAGACGCTATCGAATATCCTTCGAGACGCCGATCCGCTGCGCGATGAGGCGCCGCGAACCGCTGAAGCAAGACAGCAGCTGCGGCAGACGGTGCTGGCGGCGCCTCGCGACGTCGGACAACGCCGCGCGACGCCACGGCTGACGCTTCTCGCCGCCGCCGTGCTCGTGATCGCCGGCATCGTGACGACGAAGTTCGCGTGGCAGCACGCGTCGGTCGACGCCGTCGCGGCCGTACAATTCGAAGCGCGCGTCGCCGAGAGCGGCCTGACCATCGCCGCCAACCGGGACGTGCTGACCGCGCACGCTGTTCCTGGCAGCAAGGCAGGGACGTTCGGCATCGAGTTGACGTTCACGCCGGAAGGTGCCGAGAAAATGCGTCGCGCGACGCAGGAACATATCGGCGAGCACCTCGAACTGCTCATCGACGGTAAGGTCGTCATGGCGCCGCTGATCCGCTCCGCTATCTCCACGTCCGCGGTGCTCAGCGGCGACTACACCGCCGACCAGACTCGTCAGATAATCGAAGGACTGATTGACGAGAAGTTAGAACTTAGAAGTAAGAAGTAAGAAGTAAGAAGTAAGAAGTATATGAAAAGGTCTGGCGTCGCCGATCTGCCGCTGCACAACGGGCGCGTTCCCGACTGGCTCGCGTCGCGAATGACGATGATGGGGACGGCGATCTGTGAGAGCGTGCTGTACCACTACGGCGCGCCGGCGCTGCTGTCACGACTGAGCGATCCGTGGTGGTTCCAGGCGCTCGGCGCCGTCATGGGGATGGACTGGCATTCGTCGGGCATCACGACGTCCGTCATCGGCGCGCTCAAACGCGGACTGAATCCACGCGCGCACGAACTCGGCATCTACATCTGCGGCGGACGCGGGCGTCACTCGCGCAATACACCGAACGAGCTACGCGCGGTCGCGGATCGCTGCGGCTTCGACGGCGACGCGCTTGCGCAGACGAGCCGTCTCACCGCCCGCATCGACAACAACGCAATCGCCGACGGTTTCCAGATCTACCTTCACAGTTTTATCGTCTCCACCGCAGGCGAATGGGCCGTCGTGCAGCAGGGCCTCAACGCGTCGACGCGTCTCGCGCGTCGCTATCACTGGCACTCGGCGGCGGTTCGAGACTTCACCTGCGAACCGCACACCGGCATTGTCGGCGAACCGATCGGAGTGATCCGGAATCTCGTCGACGAACGAGCGCTGCCGGCTCAGGACGCGATGCTGACGGTGACACGCGACGAACCATCTCGGACGATCACCGATGCGGCCACGCTGTTCATGCCGAGCCATCACGACGTCCGCGCGGAAGATGTCGACCTGACGCGGCTCGGCGCCGTGCTGGCCGTCGCGCATGAGCGCGAGCTGAAGAGCTTCGCGGATCTCCTGCTCGTCGAGAAACTCGGTCCACGAACGCTCCAGTCGCTCGCCCTTGTCGCCGAGGTCATCCATGGGACGCCGACTCGCTTCGCCGACCCGGCGCGCTTCTCCTTCGCGCATGGCGGAAAAGACGGTCATCCGTTTCCAGTGCCGCTCGAGGTTTACGACGAATCAATTGGCGTGCTTCGACGCAGCCTCGATGCCGCGAAAATCGGGCGCTCGGAGAAGATGGACGGCATGAAGCGGCTCGACTCGTTCGTTCGCAGCGTCGAATCGCGCCTGTCGCCGCACGCGTCGTTCGCTGAAACGGTCGAGCGCGAACGCCGGCTGTCGCCGTCCGTTGGTGGACGCACGGTTTTCGACGATCGACCCGCGACGCGATCGCGAAATGGCCAGCTCAATCTATTCAAACGTTCCTAATCGATCCGCCTAAGGCGGACACGACAGTAGTGGCAAGCCGCGTGCATCGATGAGGTGCCGGAGCACTCGATGCGCTGGAAGTTTCTATTCGCGACGCTCGCTGCCATATTCGGGGTCAGCCTCGGTTTTGTCGCGTGCACGTCGACTCAAACCTCGACTTCACTCAGTGCGCCCAGTTCGCAGAAGTGCCAGTTTCAAGTGAGTAATGCGCCGTCCAGCTTCAGCGAAAGCGGGGGAAACGGAACAGTCTCGATCACCACGACGCGCGATTGCGGATGGTCAGTCGCGAGCAACGCCAACTGGGTGTCGATGGCAAGTACGACGGGACAGGGTGAAGCAACAGTTTCCTATTCCGTGGCGGCGAATTCCGTTCCGGTGGCGCGCTCAGCGTCGATTTCCATCGAAGGTCAATCAGTACAGCTGAGCCAGGCGGCAGCGCCGTGCCGGTACGCGCTCAGCAGGAACCAGGACAGTGTTTCTTACGCAGGCGGGGCCGTCGGCATCGGCGTCACCACGCTGACGGGCTGCGGATGGTCGGCGTCGAGCGACAGCAGCTGGGCGGCGATCGTGGGTGGAGCAAGCGGCAACGCCAGCGGTACCGTCACGGTGAACGTCGCATCGAATCCCGCAGGCGAGCGAACGGCTCATCTCGTCATCGGCGGACAGGGGTTCACGCTGACTCAGACCGCGGCGCCGCCGCCGGCCCCGATTCCCTCACCGACGCCGAGTCCGACGCCCACGCCGACTCCAACACCCACACCGAGCCCGACGCCCGCGCCGACACCGACGCCGACTCCAACGCCCACACCAACTCCAACGCCGACACCACCTCCTCCACCACCTTCTCCGCCTCCGCCGAGCGTTGTCAGCGGAAAAGTTTCCGCGCTCACTGGCGCGTGTCCAGATCTGACGTTTGTCGTCGACGTGACGATGGTGAAGACGAGCGACTCGACGGACTTCAAGGGTGGAAAGTGCAAAGACTTGAGTTCGGGCGACTCGGTGACCGTCACCGGTCAGTCGACGTCGTCGGGGCTCCTCAA
>Ga0075425_100007410_pt1 | contig 11600 bp, 8 predicted proteins | sample SoiMethybrSBSTD4_FD_75300 | JGI IMG/M metagenome (GOLD analysis project Ga0075425, IMG submission 75300) | Bulk soil microbial communities from a Populus tree surrounding site in Tennessee, USA - Soil MetaG P. TD hybrid SBSTD4 | ecosystem: Environmental > Terrestrial > Soil > Tree plantation...
TGGAGCTCCGGAAAGATGACTCCACCATTGCCCTCTCCGCCAATCACCGCCTTCTCTTTCAGCATCCGGTCCACCACGTGGGCCTCGCCAACCGGAGTTCGATGGACTCGGACTCCGTGTTTTTTCGCCACGTGATCCACCCAGGCGGAGGTGGAAAGATTTACCACCACGTCGCCCTTGCGCCGGCTCATCACTTCATCGATCGCGAAGGCCAGCGTGTATTCCTCGCTGATGGCGCGCGCATCCTTGTGTCCCGTCACCAGCGCCAGGCGATCCGCGTCGGGATCGGTGGCAAATCCGAGGTCCGCATTCGATTTGCGCACCGCGTCAATCAGATCACCGAGATTCGCGGGCGTCGGCTCCGGGTCGCGATAGAAATTCCCGTCCGGCTCACAGTTGAGCGGGATCACCCGCACGCCGAGTTTCTCCAAGAGCTCCGGTGCAATCACGCTGCCCGCCCCGTTGATGCAATCCAACACCGCCGTGAAGCGTTTGCTCCGGATTTTTTCCACGTTGATGGAGGACAGCGCGAGGATGGCATCGATATGTTCCGCGGCCGCGTTCTCGTAAAAGTGGTGTTGGCCCGGATGCGCGCCATCCGCAAACTCGAACTTGTTCTCCTGGTACGAAGCGAGCAGCCTGTCGCTTACGTCCTTCGTGATGAAAATGCCGCGGTGGTCGAGGAACTTGAGCGCATTCCACTGGATGGGATTGTGGCTCGCCGTCACCACGATGCCGCCGACCGCGTCGGTGCGCTCCGTGATCATCTCGGTGGTCGGAGTGGTCGCGATTCCCAGGTCGATCACGTCACGGCCGCTTGCCATGACCGCACCCATGACGCTGTGCATGAACGCCTCGCCGCTGGGTCGCGTGTCACGGCCCACCACGAGCGGGCCTTTGGGAAGGGTCGCACAGTACGCCAGCGTCAGACGGGTAACGACGTCCGCGTCGATGGTCTTGCCGACAATGCCGCGAGCGCCGGCGACTGAGAAGAGAAGTTGGTTTGACATGTTCACGCAAACACGGACGGATCACGGCCCGCGATCACCGAATATAAAGGATGGGCGTCGAGAACGGCCAATGCTAAAAGGAGGGCGTCGGAACGCCGCAGATGTCCCCTGTCGGTCCGTGGTTCCGTGTAAGGATTCACGCGCCGGGGAGATGAATTTCAGTAATCCCACCGACTAACTTGCGACCCGCCGCTGCGTACAATTGCCTGAGTGAACGGTGACTCGTAACGAACAGGAAGGCACAACCCATGATGCGTAGGTTATGGAGAAGAAACCTGTGGCGCTTTTTCCGCCCGAGGAAACGCCGCAACGTGATCGGCTACGGCAGAGGAATGCTCGGCGCGTCAGCATAAGCATTGATGCAGCACATCATCGGGATCAGATCGATTTACATCGTTCGTTCCCGAACCAGAAGAGCCCGGCGACATCGACATCGCCGGGCTCTTTGTGTTGTCACCTGCGCTGTAGCGCCGCGCTAAGATTTCGTGGTGAAGCTCCACACGGGGCTCGAGGTCGGGCCGTTGGCGTCGCGCGCGATCACCTTCCAATAATACTTGGTCAACCCCTCCAGGTGCGGCAGAGCCCACGACTTGCTCGCCGTGCTGCCCACTTTGTCCGCTTCGGTCAGCGCCGCACTCTTGCCGAAATACACGTCGTAGGTAACGGTCTTTCCGCACTGCGTCGTACCGCACCCCCACGACAGATTGGAATCGCGGTTACGATTGGTGGCGTTGTTGGCCGGCGACGGGTTGCACGCGGCAAGTGGCGGATCGAGGCACGGCGGAAGCTCGGTCTGGAAACGCCACACCGCGCTGGATGTGGTGCCGTTGTCGTCCTTCGCCACGATCTTCCAGTAGTACGTCGCGCCCTTGGTGAGCGTCCCCGGATCCCATGTCTTCGCGCTCACGTTGCTCTCGGCGAGCACCGGCGTCGACGTGGTCCCAAAATACACATCGTACACGGCGATCAGCCCGGCGCACGCGCTGTTGCCGCCGGTCCAGGAAATATCGTTGTCGATCCCGACGCCGGTCGCCAGGTTCGCCGGCGCGGTGAGCGTCACGGCAGAGGGCTTCGCGGTGCAGGGCGTCTTGAATGAACGCTGCTCACTCGAAGCGCTTCCGTTATCGTCTTTGGCAACGATGCGCCAGTAGTAAGTCGTGTTGTCGGTGAGCGGCGCGGTCCAGGTGGTTGACGTCTCGTTGTTGTGATCCAGCGGAGGCGGCGACGTCGTGCCGAAGTAGACATCGTAGGTTGACGTCAATCCCGCGCACTGGCTGCCTCCCCCGCTCCACGACAGTCCGCCACCGGTGACGGTGGCGCCATCCGCGGGTCCGAGCAGCGTCACCGCGGCGGGCCCCAGCGTGCATCCGTTGGACGCCGTGGTGAACGAGTGCACCGGCGATGAGGTCGTGCCGTTCGCATCCTTCGCGATGATCTTCCAGAAATACTTCACCCCGGTCTGGAGCGGCCCCGGCTCCCAGTACTTGAGACTCGTGTTCGCCTTGAACGGCGGATTCGACGTTGTGCCGAAATACACGTCGTAGGTGGGTGCGGTCATTCCCGGGCACTGGTTGTTGCCGCCTCCCCACGAGAGGCTCGCGTCGGTGCCGGTCCCGGTGGCGCCGTCGTTGGGTGAAATGAGATTCACCGCGCTCGGCGGCAAGTGGCACGGCGTCGTGAATGAGCGCGTCTCGCTGCTCTTCGCTCCGTTGTTGTCTCGCGCCACGATGCGCCAGTAATACTTCGTGTCGTACTGGAGCACCGGACTCCACGTCTTGCCGGTGCCGTTGTTGTGATCGAACGGCGGCGGCGTGGAGGTGCCGAAATAGACATCATAGGTGGCGGTCTCGTCCGCGCACTGGCTGTCGCCGCCACTCCAGGCGAGATCCTGGTCGAGCGCAACGTTGCTGGCTCCGGAGGCGGGCGAGGTGAGCGTCACGGCGCCGGGGATCTGCGTGCAAACAAAGGCCGTCGTGGTGAAGGAATGCTCCACCGACGACGTGCTGCCGTTGCCGTCCTTGGCCACGATCTTCCAGTAGTACTTGGTGCTGTTGGCCAGCGTACCCGGCGCCCAGTACTTGAGCGTCGTGTTCTCACGGAACGGCGGCGGCGACGTGGTGCCGAAATACACGTCGAACGAACCCGCCAGCCCGCACTGGCTGGCACCGCCGGCCCACGTGATGCTCTGCGTGATCGGAATGTTGACGGCTCCGTCGAGCGGGGTCAGCAACTGCACATCGAGCGGCAGCAACATGCACGACGAGGTGGTGAACGATCGCACGGGCGATTCGTTGCTGCCGTGCGCATCCTTCGCGACAATCTTCCAGTAGTATGTCTCGCCTTTCTTGAGAACACCCGGATCCCAGTATTTCGAGGTCGTGTTGTGATGGAATGGCGGCGGCGTGATGGTGCCGAAGTAGACGTCGTAGCTCGACGTCAGACCGAGACACTGGCTGGTTCCCCCCGACCATGAGATGTCGTCGTTCACGCCGACCTCGGTGGCGTCGTCCGCCGGCGAGAGCAGCGTAACCGCGTTGGGGCCCAGGTCGCAGGTGGTCTGGAACGTCCACTGCGGGCCTTTGACCTCGCCGTTGGCATCCTTCACCACGATGCGCCAGAAATACGTCGTGTTGTGGGCGAGCGGTCCCGGGTTCCACGTCTTGAGACTGTCGTTGTCGTGGTCGAACGGAGGCGGCGACGTGGTTCCGAAGTACACGTCGTACGTCGCGGTGAGCTGCGAGCACTGGCTCTCACCGTCACCCCATGACAGTTCGATGTTCGAACCGATATTGCTCGCACCCGACGCCGGATACACCGCAATCGGCGGCGTCGGCTCCGTGTCGCAGCCGGGAACTTCGCGGACTGCACGCACGCTGATAGTGGCGGAGCCGCCGTTGGATGTGATCGCGATGGTTCCGGTGTTCTGGCCGTACTCCATCTGCGAACGATCCACAGACACTGTATGCGTGGCCGTTTCCTCGGATCCGCACGCACCCGAGAGCGGCGATACCGTGAGCCACGGCTGGTTCGACGTGATCTTGTACTCGAGCGTCACCACACCATCGGCGAGCGCGCGGTTGTCCTCGCTGCCGTTCCTGATCGTGATGGGGTTGGTGATCTTGGTGGTGGCGAAATCGATGCGTGTCGTGGACACGACCAGGGCGGGGTCCACCTTCCAGCAGCTCACCAGGGCGAGGGCCAGGACGAGTGACGCAACCCACGCATTGCGAATGCGATGGCGCGCCGATATAAGCCTCGGCATGAAGCGAATCCTCTTGTGATGTGAGGTGACGAATTCCGGCCAGCCGCCGGGAGGGCGGCGGCGCAGTGCCTCATTGTATCATGGCTTGAGGACGGGAAAAACCCCGTGGAGTCAGGAAAAAGAGAGGCCGCGGCATGGGTGGTGGCCCTCTTTCACCGCTTCGAACGGCGCCTAATCCTTGGTCTTGAATCTCCAGACCGGGCCCGGGCGGTCGGTGCTGCCCGCGTGCGCAACCACCTTCCAGTAGTAGGTGGTACCGCCTCGGAGCGACGGCGGCTTGACGGTGCGCGACGTCGTCGTGGTCACGATGTCGTCGGCGCCCAGGTCGGAAGAGGTACCAAGATAGAACGTGTACGTCACGTGCTCGTCGCAAGTGGTGACGCCGCATCCCCAGCTGATGCTCCCCTTGGGATTGAAGTTCTCTTTGCCGTCGGGGGGCGACGGAGTGCACGGCGTGGTGAGACTCGCGCCGTTGTCGTCGTGGCACACGGTGGTGAAGGTGAGCACGGCGCTCGAGCGCGTGCCCTTGTCGTCCTTCGCCACGATTTTCCAGTAGTACGTCTGACGGTCCTGGAGCGTGCCCGGATCCCAGCGCTTGCTCGTGCCGTTGTTGTGATCGTACGGCGGCGGCGACGCGGTGCCGAAGTACACGTCGTAGGTCGCGGTCTGTCCCGGGCACTGGCTATCGCCTCCGCTCCAAGCGAGGTCGTCGTCCACACCCACGCTGCCATTGCCGTTGGCAGGCGAGAACGAGCGCAGCTCCGACGGTCCTGTCGTGCACGGAGCGGCGGCGGTGGTGAAGCTCCGGGTCGACGAGGTGCGCTCACTGATGCCGTCGCCGGCGTGGATCTGCCAGTAGTACGTCGTGCCGGCGTCGAGCGGACCCGGGTCGTACGATTTGCCGGAGACACCGCTCTCGCGTAGCGGCGGCGACGACGACGTGCCGAAGTACACGTCATAGGTCGACGTGTGTCCGTCGCACTGGCTCTCGCCCCCCGTCCACGAGAGGTTGGCATCCTGCGCCACACCGGTGGCGCCGTCGGCGGGCGAGGCGAGCGCCAGCGCTGTGAGCGGCTCGGTGCACGCGCCCGCTTCGGTGTGAAAGCGCCAGGTCCTGCCGCCCGTGGAATGATTCTGATCCGTCGCGACGATGCGCCAGTAGAAGGTGGTGTTGGCCGCCATGCGTCCCGGATTGAAGGTCTTCTTCTCGCCGCTGTTGTGATGGAAGGGCGGCGGATTGCTCGTGCCGAAATACACGTCGTAGGTCGCGGTGCTGCCTTCGCACTGACTTTCCCCACCCTGCCACGAGAGGTCATCGTCGAGGCCGACGCCGGTGGCACTGTCGGCGGGTGACGGATCCGACGGCGGTGTGGGCGGATCGCTGCATCCGCCGCCACCACTCCCCATGACGACACGAATATTGATGTGATCGGAACCGCCATTGGAGCTCGCCGTGATGGTGGCAAGGCTCTGCCCCTGCGGCAGTCCCGAGCGATCCACTTTCACCGTGTGCGTTTCCGATTGCTGGCCGCCGCATCGACCCGACGCGGGGCTGATCGTCACCCACGGGCGGTCCGCCTTCAACGTGTAGTCGAGCAGCGTCACGCCGGTCGTGAGCGCGTTGTCCTGGCTGTCATTGGTAACGGTGAAGGTTGCCTCGTCGTGCGAGGTGCCGAAGTCGAGCGTGTGGGTGGAGAGTTTGAGGTCGGCGTCAACTTTCCAGCAGCTGACGATTGCGAGCGCACCAAGAATACCCGCGATCAAGACGCGGCGGCGCACACCTCGGGGCGAAGCGGTACTCATGCTACCCCTCTTTGGGCCTGGCGATGATGCCCTGCTTCTTTTCCGGGGCACCTTCGCGATAATTCGTGAACGCTTGCGTGAACTCCGCGCCGAGGAGAAAGCTCGCAGAAGAATAGTACACCCAGGTGAGGATGATTACCAGAGACCCCGCCGCGCCGTACGACGACGCCAGACTGCTCTTGGCGATGTAGAGTCCGGTGAGCGACTTTCCCAGCGAGAACAGGAGCGAGGTGACGAACGCGCCGAACCAGATGTTGCGCCACCTGAGCTTCACGTCGGGGAGGAACTTGAACATCATCGCGAACAGCACCGTGATGACGGCGGTGGAAAGCAGAAAATGGAGAAGCTCGACGAGGAACGCCGTCTGTTCCTTCCACAGGTGGCCGCCCAGCGATTCAATGCCGGCGCTGATGACGAGCGAAACGAGCAGCAGAAAACCGATCCCGAGCACCATGCCAAAGTTCACGATGCGGGAACGGATGATGCCCTTGATGCCGCGGCCCGGACGCGGCTTGACGCGCCAGATGGTGTTGAGCGCGTCCTGGAGCTGGCCGACCACTCCGGTCGCTCCGAGCAGAAGCGTCACGACCCCGATGATGCCGGCGATCACACCGGTGGCCGGGTGGTGCGCGCCTTTCATCATGACGTCGAGCGCATCGGTCCCGCTCGGCCCGATGACGGTGCGCGCCTGCTGCATGATGGCGTCGCGCGCGTTGTGGTTGCCCATGAGAATGCCGGCAACGGCGATGACGATCAGGAGGAGTGGCGCGAGCGAGAACGTGATGTAGTAGGACATGGCCGCGGCGAGACGCAGGGCGTTGTCCGACCACCACGATTCGATGGTCCAGCGCGTGAGATGCCACGTCGTACGGGGCAGCATGAACAACCTCCGTGTCAGTCCGCCGGACAGCGACGCCGGCACGTCGCCCCCCACCTGAACATCATTGGCCACCGGCTCCCGCTTTCTTCTCAACTTCCTTCTTCACATTCTTCTGTTCCTTCTGTTTCTGGGGCGTGCTCAGCTTGTCGAGTTTCACCGTTCCCTCGACACCGGGCTTGAGCGCCTGCACGAACGCGTTGCGGAACAGCCCGCCAATCACGGAGAGAGTGCTGGTCCCCGGCTGATCGATCGAGCCCTCGAGCGGAATGGTGGTCGCCATCTGGTGCTCTTCATGGTTGGTGAGGAGCTTCCCGATCGCGCCGACAATCATTTCCCACAGCGCCTTGAGCGGCTTCTTCTTGTCCTCCTCGAGATTGAGAATCTTGGCGTCCTTGATGATGGGTTTGACGTAGCCGTGGATGTTTCCCTGTGCTGCGGCCAGCTCGGTATCGGCCTCGAAGCTGCCCCGCTCGAAATCAAACCCTCCGTACTGGCGTACCAGGCCGTTGAGCTCGACGAGCCGCAAGTCGCGCAGCGATGCATTGAGATCAAAGTTGGTGTCCTTCGCGTTGGGGTTGGTTTCAACGTGCACCTCGACCGGCGCCTCCCGCATGGCGAGTCCTTTGGCCTCGATGACAGCGTAGAGATTGTCCGAGATGTCCTTGCTGTTGGTGAGATTGGTGGCCACCGCCTCGAGATGGCTGATGTAGATGTCGACGGGAGGATTGTGGTTGGTGTCCTGATAGTGAATCTCGCCGTCGCTCACCTCGACCTTGTTGATGCGCAGCGGAAAGAGTTTGTCGACCGCCGGCATCCACGAATGGTCGATCGATTTCTGACTCTCGGCGCTGCTCGGGCCGTGTACGAAATTCAGCCGCGCGTGCCGGAACGCCATCTCGCCCACGAACGCCCCGTCAAACAGCGCGTGCCACTCCACCGAAAGGTCGACACGTTCCGCGGCGACAAATGGTGTGCGCACCTTGCCATTGCTCTTCAAGAGCTCGACGTTCTTGATGACATACGCGCCGCGGATCAAGTGCACGTCGATGTCGTCGACGTGACCGTAGTAACCGTGGATCTCGGCCAGGCGGCGGTTGACGTAGTGATGCAGGAACGGCGGCAACGCGATACGCGCCGCGATCACCAGCACCGCCACAGCCCCCAGCGTGATCCACAATCCCCGCCGCGCGAGGAGGTTTCGTCGCTTCATTGCACCGCCTCGGCTACCCGTGCGCCGGTGCGCACTTACCCGACCGCCTCCGGGCAATCCCAATGTCGACAGCAATATCAGTGTTGGAACGCGATCTGATTTACTCAATTGCAGGTCGGCAGAATCAGGTAGGGAGCACGCGACTGAACGGCAAGCCCGCGCCCGGCTTGCGGGCCGGACGGTCAGCAGTCAGGAAAAGACCTGAACCCGCGGCCCTTTCTTTATGTCATTCTTTCCGATACAATGCGCAGCTTGGGTGACCCATTGCAGTGAACGCGGTACGTGACAGGAGGATTCTCATGCATTCGCATCTGAGAACGGGGAGTATCCGTGTAGTAATTGCGCTGGCTGCCTGCGTCATACTTGGCGCGGCAACCACGTCCCACGCCGCGTGGGTCGTTTACAACGTGACGCTGAACGGAGCAAACGAGGCGCCGCCAAACGCTTCGTTGGGCACGGGGACAGCGATCGTCGGCGTCAATGCAGCGACGCACCAGCTTTACGTCCATCTCGACTTCCAGGGCCTTACAGGAACGACGACGATGTGTCACATCCACGCGGCCACCGCGGTGGCGGGGACGGGCACGGCGGGTGTCGCGACCACGACACCGTACTTCGCCGGCTTCCCGATCGGCGTGAAGGCGGGAACGTATGACATCACGCTGGATGAGACACTTTCATCGAGCTGGAACCCGTCGTACGTATCGGCGCACGGCGGGACCACGGCGCAGGCGGAAATTGATTTCGACGCCGCCATTGCGGCGGGCAAGGCCTATCTCAACGTCCACTCGTCTTTCGTACCGGGCGGCGAGATTCGCGGTTTTCTGATTGCGGCGCCAGTGGCAACCGAGCCCACCACCTGGGGCAGCATCAAGGCGCTGTATCGATAGAATCTGCTAAGGGCAATTTTGAAAACGGCCGTTCTCGCGAGAGAGCGGCCGTTTCTTTTGCTATGGAGCCGCGGGGACCTTGCTGAGATCGGCCACCATGTTGATGCCGGACGTGGTCTGGTTCTTCTTCACCGTGACCGGCAACGGACCGGGGTCCTGCGCGACGCAAAAACCGGGAGCGAGTCCCACGCTGTCGGGAAACTCCCAGTACAGTCCCGTGCACACATCGTTGCCGACACCGCCGCGCCAGCCAACCATCACTGCCTTGTAGGTGCCGGTCTCCACTCCGGTGACCTTGTAGTTGAACGTGCGCCCGGGGCCGAGCATGTTCTCGGTGATGGGATTGGTGAACGCGTCGGGCGCGCCCGTCGGGGGATACTGCGAAAATACGGTGACAAAAATCGCGCCGGTGGTGGGCCACTGGTTGCGGAACGTGATGGTGCCGGCGATGCTGCCGGTCGGGCCGTTTCCCGTCGGGCTGTCGCCGCCGCCGCACGACGCGAGGATGACAAGGGCGGTTGCGGCCAGAAAGCTCGCAGCACTGTACACACGAGACATCGTCATGATTTCTCCTGGGGATGTTATGTCGGAGGAGACTCCGGAGGCCCGGTCATTAAAGCAGAGCGCGCGCGAACCGTCAACTCGCGCGGCACCGCCGCTGCCGACATTCTTTCCACCGCACCGTCGGCCGCGTCAGTTCCCCGCCGTTCCGGTGGCAATGAGCTCGCCGGGATCACTGGTCTGCTCGTCACGGAAAAAGGCTTCACCCTTGGTCAGCCAGGAGACTCCGAACGATGTCACGGCGATGGTCTCGAGCCAGAACACGAGGCGGTGACTGCTCACCCATTCCGAGCCGACCCACAACTTGAAGGCCGCAATTCCCACCACGCACCCCAACATCACCCATCCGCACACGACATACACGCGGTTGCGCCTGATCTTGCCCTTCGTGGGCGTGGCATCCGGGTTGGTCAGCGTGAACAAGCGCAGCGAGAAATAGCACAGCGTGAGGAACAACGCGGCTGCGCTCGAAAAATGCACGTAGCCGACAACCTGTTGGGCGTGCGTCGCGCCGTCGGTGGCCTCCGGAAAGATGGCCGTGGCAATGGCGAACACACACGCAACGTTGCCCGCGATGTCGTCGCGCCGGTCGAATCCGCGGTATGAAACCAGGAACACGCCGATCGCCCACAGGATCCCCACGAACACATCGCGCATGCCGGTGTGGTAGTAGTCGCTGAGCGATGGCCGGAGCCCCGTGTGAAACACCAGCCACCCGCCGAGCATGAGCACGATCGGGAGCGCAATTCCCAGGATGCCGATGAACTTGCGGAGCGTCAGGTACGACGTAACCAGTTCCCTGGCGGGACTTTGATTCATGGCCAACCTCCCTCTCTCGCGAACGGAGGACCGGGCCGGTGTCGTGGCGAGCCGGAGATCCTCCCGGACGTTGGTCAGTCTAGGAATGAGCGGATGAAGGGGTCAAGCCCAGGCATGCTGACACCGGAAGCCCCGCGCGCGGCCCTGCGCGTCAGCGGAGCGCTCCGGTGCCGCTCACATGGTTCTCAGCCCTGACCCAGCTGCGCCTCGAGCCGTCGCAGCGTCCGGATAGAGTCGTTCACTTCCCCGGCAATCACCTGCATGGCAGCCTGCAGGCTGTCCACTTCCGATTTCATGGTTCCGGTCTCGCTGCTGCTCTCGTCGTCCAGCATGTGCTTGTACTGTGCCAGCGTGGACTTGAGCTCCGCTGCCATCGATCCCATCGCGTCGCTCACGCGCTGCATCATGAGAATCTCGCTCCGGTCCGCGCCCTGATGCAGCGTGGCCAGGCTCGAGAACGACTGCGAGAGCGAAAGCGATTCCTTCATCAATAGGTCCATGCGCGTCATGGTGGAATCCACCTCCGCTTTCAGCTGCAACGGCTCCACCGTCACCGGTGCACCCACCGGCCCCGACACCGGCATCACCGGGAGCGGCATGTTGGGATCCGTCGTCGGCCCGGGACCGGGATGCTTCTCGGGCTCTTCCGCGTGCTGCCTGGGCCGCGGCGCCTGGGCTCGTGCTTCTACCTGGCCAAGCGCGGTGGTCAGGGCCATCACGGCCACGATCGCCACGGTTGCGATTGGCTTTCTCATTTCAGGACCTCCCTTGGCCGTTGATACGTCCGACCCGCCGGGAGATTCCGTGAAATTACGCCGTTACTCCGGCTGGATGTTCTGGTTGACCCGGAACACGTTGGCCGGGTCGTATATACGCTTCACCCGGGCGAGACGGTTGTAATTGGAGCCGTAGGCCGCGTGCACCCGCTCCTTCTCGTCCTCGGTCTGGAAGTTTACGTAGACGCCGCCCGTGGAATACCGCGCGCCAGCGCGGTAAAACTCACGCGCCCATGCAATGCAGCGCGCGTCATCGGCCGGATCCTCCCACCGCGCATGCACGTTGACCACAAAGAGGGCGTCCCGGTGCGGGTACGCAGTGGCTTCCGTTGCGGCTCGAGCCGTCGCGCCCCCCATCGACGCCAGGATCATTTCGCACTGCGCCGACG
>Ga0075425_100007412_pt1 | contig 11599 bp, 8 predicted proteins | sample SoiMethybrSBSTD4_FD_75300 | JGI IMG/M metagenome (GOLD analysis project Ga0075425, IMG submission 75300) | Bulk soil microbial communities from a Populus tree surrounding site in Tennessee, USA - Soil MetaG P. TD hybrid SBSTD4 | ecosystem: Environmental > Terrestrial > Soil > Tree plantation...
CGCGCTGCCGTTGTCTTCATCATGCGGAGGCGTATCGCGCGCGTAAATCCAGGCGACGTCGGCAAAGTCGGTGGCGCGCGACATGTCGTCCAGCGTGAATTGGTGATTGTCGATGAAGCGGATGTGCCGAGGCACGAAGACGCGCGGGATGGCGCGCGTGTTCTCCATCAACCGCGTCGATCGATCGTCGGCGACGACGCGCCAGCCGTCGGGCGGATTCATGTCGACGGGCGTGAGCGCGTGGCGCACGCCTAGGAAGTTGAGAAAGGGGAGGGAGAGATCGTTGACTTCGTGATAGCCGCGCTTCGACGTCGGGCACCAGAGCGGCGTCGTGAGCAGATAGGGAAAGTACGTCGTCGCGGAGTAGCCGCGGATGTCTTCGAGTCCGTACATCGTGGCGACGTTCGGCGCGAAGAAGTTGCTGATCGCGGTGACGCGGTACATCGGATCGCGCGGGATCTTCGCGATCAATGGCGTGGATGGATAGAACCATCTGCGCGGAATGGTGGGATGGATGTTCGTGTCTTCGACGAATCTTTGCGAAGCGATGGCGATGAGGATGAGGGCGAAGGCGCGTTTGTTCGCCTGCGCGATGAGGAGCATGGCGATGCCGAAGAGCTCCGCGGCGGCGCCGATCAGGACGAGGCGCTTGTCGACGCCGGCATGTACTCGCAGTGGCGTGAGCGCGGCGGTGGCGATCATCAGGATCGTCGCGACGACGATCACGATGCGTCGATCGCGTATTGCGTCGCGCGCATCGAATGCGAAGGCGGCGAGGAGTGAGAGACACAACGCGGATGCGAATCCGAGTCGATCGTTGAGTGCCATGTCGAAACCGGGAAGGTGCCGGAGCAGCGCCGTCACCGGACGCACTTTCCAGCAGATCAGCAACGTGATCGCGCAGAGAACGATGAAGAATCGCACTTCGCGTCTTCTCCACAAACGCAGCGACGCGATCACGGCGAGGCAGAGCACGACGCTGCCGACGCGCGCCGTGCCGAAGTCCCACCACTGGCTCGGCGTCCACCACGACGCGCCGCCGAAATAGGGGATGAACGTCGAGAGCAACGCTTTCCAGATGTCGTGCGTGATCACGTACGGCGGATTGATGGCGAGCGCTTTTCGCGCGCGCACTTCCCATGTTTCGCCGAGCGCGTCGAGGAACGGGAGCGTGACGATCGCAGTGAGGGCGAGCGTCGTTGCGCCCGATGCGATGGCGATCGCGTACGAGCGCCACGAGCGATATTCGAAGAGCGCATAGATCGCGCCGAGGATGACGATGTGGAAGAGCGTCTCTGGATGGCCGATGACAACGAGGAACGTCAGTGCGATCGTGAGCAGCGCGAAGCGTGCGCGGCGGACGGCGAGGAAGACGAACGGCAGCGTGGTCCAGGCGAGGCAATGCGGCCATCCGACGTGAAACGCCATCGCGCTCGACGTCGCGTAGCCGGCGCTCGCGATGAGCGAAGCCTGCTCGCTGCATCCGAGCTCGCGCGCGAATGCGAATGCGAAGAGCGCGGCGAGAAAGAAGACCATCGTCGCGTTGAACGTCGTCGCGAGATCGAGCGGCAGCAGCATCGCGATCAGGTTGAGCGGATTGAGCGGCGCCGACTGCATGTTCGCGGCGAGGATCTCGCCCGAGTCCATCGCCGAGTTCCAGAGCGGCCACTCGCGATTCGCGAACGCGCTGCGCACCGCGTGCTGCCAAGGCCCGAACTGCAGCACGTGATCGGTGAGATTCCAGTTGTGCGCGTGATCGAAACCGAAGTCCTTCGCGTAGTCGGCGTAGGGTTTACAGAGAAAGAGGATGTCGTAGCCGCCGAAAACGCGATTGGTGATCAGCGCGTAGCCGGTGAAGAGGCACGGCAGCGCGAGGATGATGAGCGCCGCGCGGCGCGACAGCGGAGTCACCCAGCGATGCCACGCCGCGAGCGTGGCGATCGCGACGAATAGATAAAGGAGTGCGGCCAAACGCCGTCAGTTTACGGGCAAGGCACGGCGCACGGCGCCGTCGATCCGAGCGTGACGTGCAACGCGAATTGCGGCGACGACGGCAGCGTGACGACGAGCATCAGATCTTTCCCTTGCACGATGCCGGAGTAATGCGCGGGCTGGCCCGGTCCCGGAATCGGCGGGCCGACGCTGATCTTGTACGTGCCGTCGGCTTCGAAGCGGCCGTCGGTCAACGTGAGCGGACGGACGAAGTGTCCGGTCCCGCAACCGTTCGCGATCACGACGTCGGTCTGCGTCACCTCCATGCACGCGCCGCCGCCCGCCCAATGTCCGAGCGCGAGCGCGGAGACCGGCGCGGGCGCGGGGATCAGCGACGGAACGATCGTCGTGACCTGCTGGGTGGTGTTGTTCGTGACGGCGACGAACGCCCAGATCGGAATCGGCGGCTGGCCGGTCGAGGCGACTTCGAGTCGAACGCGCGAGTGTCCGGGCTGCGGATCGATCGCCACTTGTGCGTACGAGTCAATCGTCAACGGCTGCGTCGCGAGCAGCGCGCCGCTGTCGTCGTCGCGAATCGCAAGCGTCACGCTCGTCGAGCCCGAGACCGGCGCGTAAATGCGCAACAGCGATCGGAAACGGGCGTCGGCGGGAACGCTCGGAATGAGCACCGATGCGCGGAACTGCGTTTCGGGAACGACCGGAATGTCGGTGCCGAAACTGTCGGCGTCGCGCGAAGTGTCGTGTACGCGCAGCGTCGCCGTGACGCGATCGGCGATTCGCTTCGGAACGAAGAAGAACGCGCCCGGGCCGATGCTCGGATTGAGCGTGATCGTGGCGGAGGACTGCGGCGCGATCGTCGTCCCGGCGGTGGCGAGCGTCTCGATGCTCGCATTGGTGATGCGCAACTCGCTCACCCAGTTCGATCCGAGCGCGCCTGGCGCGTTGATGACGATGGGAACGACGAAGCGGACGGCGTCGGACGGCAATGGATCTTCATAGCGAAATCCGTTCGGCATCGTCGCCGGCCCAACCTGCACGTCGACGGCGCCGGCTGTGCGCGGCGGAGTGATGGCGATGATCTCTTGACCGCTGTTGATGACGATCTGCGCTTCGACTCCTCCGAACGTCACCTTCGACGCGAGCTGCAGATCGGATCCATGGATATGCACGTAATCGCCGCCGCCGACCGATCCCGACCCCGGCGCAACGGACGACAACACCGCCTCGGCGAAGGCAGGAAGAGAGAACACGGCGAGCGCGACCGCGAGGAGCGTCTTCATGTAACGAATACGCGACTTCGCGAAGCAGCGTCCATGTGGTAATTCACAGCACCCATGCACGTTCCCGCCAACGTCGCCGACGCGCATAGCGGCGCGACCACCGAGCTCGTCGCGCTCGATGCCGATCATCCCGGATTTCACGACGTCCTCTATCGCCGCCGCCGCAACGACATCGCGCGCGCGGCGCTCGAGTTTCACGAAGGCGATGCCGTGCCGCGCATCGACTACACCGACGAGGAACAACACGTGTGGGCCGAAGTGTGGCGGAATCTGGAGCCGCTGCACGGCAAGTACGCGTGCGGCGAATATCTCGACGTGAGCCGCCGCGTGGCGTTGCCGCGTCATCGCATTCCGCAGCTCGATGAAGTGAACGCCACGATCCAGCCGATGCACGGATTTCGAATGCTGCCGGTGGCGGGACTCGTCACCGCCGGCTCGTTCTTGTCGCAGCTCGCGCGTGCGACGTTCCTCTCGACGCAGTACATGCGCCATCACTCGGTGCCGCTGTACACGCCGGAGCCCGACGTCGTGCACGAGCTGATCGGACATGCGGCGACGTTCGGTCACGAGAAGTTCGTCGCGCTGAATCGCGCGTTCGGCGACGCGACGCTGCGCGCGACAGACGACGCCACGATCGAGAAGATCGGGCGTTTGTATTGGTACACGCTCGAATTCGGCGTCGTGCGCGAAGGCGACGGCGTGAAGGTGTACGGCGCGGGATTGTTGTCGTCGTTCGGCGAGCTCGGACGCTTCGAGCGCGAAGAGGAGCTGCAGCCGTGGAACGTCGACGCGATCGCGGACACGGATTATGATCCGACGCGCTACCAGGAAAAATTGTTCGTCGCGCCGTCGTTCGACGTGATGTTCCGTGACGTCACCGCATGGCTCGAGCGGAGGTGATCATGCTCGCGATTCTCATTTCGCTGTTTCTCGCCGCGCCGCACCCGCAACCGCCCGCGCCGACGAATCCGTCGTTCGACAAGATGAAGACGCTCGCCGGCGACTGGAAGGCGACCGTACCGGGCATGGGCGAATTTCACACGACGTACTCGGTGAAGTCCGGCGGCTCATCGATCATCGAGGAGACGACGGAGCCCGACGGCACGTCGATGATCACTGTCTACTATCCGCAAAACGGCGGCGTGGCCATGACGCACTACTGTTCCGCGCACAATCAGCCGCACATGTTCGGCAAGATCGACAGCGGCGCGAACAGCCTCAGCTACAAGATGACCGGCATCGACAACCTGGCCAAGCCTGCCGACGCGCACATGAGCGCGGTAACGTTCAAGTTCAAAGACAGCGACCACTTCAGCGCCGACTGGACGTTCGAACAGGACGGAAAATCCGGCGCGCATCCGTTCGAATGGACGCGAATCAAGTAAAAAGTGCTGAGGACTGAGTGGAGGCAGACTCAGCACTCAGCACTCGTTACTCAGCACTTTGAAGAGTGGCAGGCGTGTTGAAGTGAATCTGTGCATGGAGACACGACTATGCACAACAAAAAATCGCTTCTGATTGCATTGGCGGCGGTGACGCTGATCCTCCTCGCCGGCTGCAGCTCTTACAACGACAACTCTCCGTATGGAACGGGCGGAAGCAACAACAACATCACCGGCACGGTCGACTACGTCGACAGCGGCAACCGCACCATCGTCCTGACGAACACGAACAACAACGGGATGTACTCGTCGAGCAGCAATCTGCGCGACACGATGACGGTCTACTACGACAACAACACGCGCGTGTCGTGGAACGGCCGCACGTATCGTCCTGAAGACCTCGAGCGCGGCGATCAGGTCGACGTGCGCGCGTCGAACTCGAACGGGCATCTCGTCGCCGACTCGGTGACGGTCACGTACAACAACGCGTCGACGGCGTCGTCGTCGCAGTATCCGAGCTCGAATTATCCGAACAACGGCACACGCAGCTCGACGATCGACGGCACGGTGCGCAGCGTCGACACCTCGCGCCATCAGATCGCCATCGATCGCGGATACGGCTCGACGACCTGGATCGACTACGACAACAACACCTCGGTCATCTGGAACGGCCGCACTTACATGCCGCGCGACCTCGAGCCGGGCGATCAGGTCAGCATCAGCACCTACGACACCGGCGGCGGACGTCTCCGCGCGACGAGCGTGAACGTCACCCGCAGCGTGAACGGCGGCAACGGGACGTACAACGGATCGACGTCATCGTCGAACTACTCGACGCTTCGCGGAACGGTGCGCAATCTCGACACCAATTCGCACACGATCGAGCTGGACCAGTCGACGTGGTTGTCGGGGTTCAACACGAATCGCAGCACCAACAACGGCATCGTGCTCGTGCAGTTCGATCCCGGCGTGCAGGTGGACGTGAACGGGACGATGAATCCGGTGAATGGCCTGGAGCGCGGCGACGTGGTTGAAGTGCAGGTCTCGCCGTACGGCAATTCGCAGTGGCTCGCGAACCGAATCACCTTAGTTCGCAACGTGCGTCAATAAGCTGAACCCCTCACCCCTTCATCCCCTCTCCCCGCTTGCGGGGCGAGGGGACCTAGGCGGGCGTCGCCACGATCGAATACCGCGGCGTCACCAGCGTCAACATCCTCGAGTGAAGCTGCATCACCCGCTCGTTCGCGATCTGTCCGCGCACTCGATACCGTGTCGACTTTCCGCTCGTCTGCAGCACGATCTCGTCGCCGAGGTTGATCTCGTCGAGGACGGTGAAGCGCACGACGCAGTTCCCGCTCTCCTCCGGCAGCGCGCTGCCAGACGCGAGGCTCGGCGCCCACGCCGTCGCCTCGTCGAGCACGAGGTAGCTTCGCTTTTGACGCGGCAGATCGATCCGCGCGATCGCCGCGCGCCGCAGAAGAAATCGCACCGCCAGGAGTACCAAACGCCGTTTCATTTCTCGTCCCACCTATCTACGTTTCAATAGGCGTCTTCGTTTTGTCGTGAGCGAGGAAAGTTTGTGGCGAAATCGTGGCGCACGGCACCGGCGCGTAAAATCGCGGCATGGCGGCATCGATTGCGGTCGTCGACGACGAGGCCAACATCCGCGAGACCGTCGCGTTCGGCCTGCGGCGCGAAGGCTACGAAGTGCTCGTCTACGCCGACGGTGCCGAGGCTTGGGAAGCGTTTCATCAACAGCTCCCCGATCTGGTCATCCTCGACATCCTCATGCCGCGAATGGACGGCCTCGAGCTGTGCCGCAAGGTGCGCGCGGTCAACGACGCCGTGCCGATCATCTTTCTGACGTCGCGCGACGACGAGCTGGATCGCATCATCGGCCTCGAGATCGGCGCCGACGACTATCTCTGCAAGCCGTTCTCGGTGCGCGAATTGGTTGCGCGAGTCCGCGTGCTCTTTCGCCGCGCGGCGCGCCGGGCGGCGCCGCCGAATGAAGAGCAGATCGTCCGCACCGGATCGCTCGAGCTCGACCCGCAGCGTTTCGTCGTGCGCTGGAAAGGGACGTCGATCGAGTTGACGGTGACGGAGTTCCTGATGCTGCAGGCGCTCGTGCGGCATCCCGGTCACGTGAAGACGCGCCAGCAACTGACGCGCGACGGCTATCCGCACGACAACTACGTCAGCGAGCGGACGATCGACAGTCACGTCAAACGCATTCGCAAGAAGTTCGAGGCCATCGATCCCGAGTTCGATCGCATCGACACGGTGTACGGAATGGGCTACCGCTATCAGCCGGAGAGCGGAGCGAAATAGTGCGGCGCGTCTCGCGCATCACGTCGCGCATTCCGCTGCGGCTGATGCTGTTCAACATCCTCCTCGTCTTCCTCCCCGCCGCCGGATTTCTGCTGCTCATCACGTACGAAGACACGCGCGAGCGGGCCGAGATCGAGGCGATGCAGCGTCAGGCGCATCTCGTCGTGGCGGTGCTGGAGAGCGGAAGCAGCGCGCGGACGCTCGCACAACAGTGGCGTCCGAGTGACGGCCGTCTCCGCATCGTCAACGCCCAAGGGCGCGTGATCGTCGACTCCGGTCCGCTGCTCGTCGACGAAGAGGTAAAGGGCGCGCGTAAGAACTGGTTGTATCGCGTCGGCGCCGCGCTGCTGCAGAAGCCGTTCGCGATCGTGCGCAAGCTCTCGCGGCCGCTCGCGCCGAGCAACGCGTACGAGCGCGCCGCCGTGCTGCAAGGTCCCGAAGTGCAGTCCGCGCTCCTCGGCGTTCCATCGACGCAGAAGCGCGTCTCGTCGGGAACGAACAAGGAGGTGATGCTGTACGTCGCCGCGCCGATCTATCGACGCGGCAACACGACCGGCGCGGTGGTCATCTCGCGCACCACGGACGACATTCGCCGCGATCTCCACTCGCTGCGGCTCGCGATTCTGGAGATCTTCACGCTCTCTCTCGCCGTCGCGATTCTCCTGTCGTTGATCGCCGGCACGACGATCGTTCGTCCTTTGCGGCAGCTTCGCCGCGAAGCGAGCGAGATCCTCGATCGCCGCGGACGCCTGCGCGGCCGTTTTCGCGGATCGCGCAAGCGCGACGAGATCGGCGACCTCTCGCGCGCATTGGAACGACTGACGCGCCGCGTCGAAGCGCATCAGAAGGCGACCGAGGCGTTCGCGAGCGAGGTGTCGCACGAGTTCAAGAATCCGCTGGCGTCGATCCGGATGGCGACGGAGATGCTCGCGCAGGTCGAAGCGCCGCAGGAGCGCGCGCGCTTCACGCGCATCGCGGAGTCGGAGATCGCGCGGATGGAGAAGCTGCTCTCGCAGGTGCGCGAGATCACCGCGATCAACGGCGAGATTCGCAAAGAGGAGCAGACGACAGTCGACGTGCGCGAGCTGCTGCGGCAGCTCGTCGACGGCTTCAGCATGCGCGAGAAGGATCGCGTGACGTTCGATCTCGCGCTGCCCGACGAGCCGCTCGACGTCCGCGCGTCTGCCGATCGACTGCTGCAAGTCTTCGAGAACCTGCTCGACAACGCGGTGAGCTTCGCGCCGCAGGTGTTCATCAGCGCGAACGGCGACGATCGATTCGTCTTCGTGCGCGTGCGCGATCGCGGACCGGGGATCGCCGAGGAGAATATCGGGCGCATCTTCGATCGCTTCTTCACGTATCGCCCCGGCGAGCGCGGACGGCACACGGGATTGGGACTATCGATCGTGAAGACGATCGTCGAGGCCTACGGCGGATCGGTCACGGCGTCGAACGATCCGGAAGGGGGCGCGTTGTTCGAAGTGAGGCTACCGCGGGCGCGCGGCTGAGGGATTCTCGTAAATCCGGCCATCCACTCCGTCATATCGCAACGGCCGATTCAACGTCACGCCCGGCGCCGTCACGATCCACCGCACACCCAGCTCGTCGAGCAGCGGCGTGTACGGATCCGTCCACTTCGCGTAGTAGTCGTGCGGGTTGTATCCGAACGCGCGGCGCAGTCGCTCGTCGTACGCCGCGTCCTCCATCGGATCGTGCGCCTGCGCGCTGGCCAATCCGTACATCGCATTCGTGTTCGGATAGAGCGGCTCGCCGATGCCGACCATGCGCGAGCCGTCCGACGCGAGCTTCGTCAATGCATCGATCAGCGGCGTGCGCGGATAGAACTTGCTCGCCGGCATCACCGGATTCCATCCGCGGATGACGATCAACATCTCGACGAGAATCGCCGCGGGCACGAGAGGCCGCGCGCGCGGAATGAGGATGAGAATCAGCGCGACGATGCCCGGAATCGCCTCCGTCATCGATGCGAGCTGCACGTTGCGCGACGGAAACGGCCACCGCGCGAACAGCCAAATCAGCGCGGCGACCGTGACGGCGACGCCGGCGATGCGCTCGCGGCCGGCGTCGACGATCGCTGCGGTGAAGACCGCGCCGCACCAACAGAGCACGAGACGGAATCGCTGCAGTGCGACATACGGCAGCACCCAATGCGAGATCGCGCGACAGAGTGGGACGTCGCACACGATCGCGAGGGCGATGAGCGCGGCGACAACATAAGCAAAGCGGCGATCGCGCCACTGCCTCGCGAACAGAAACGCGACGAAGCCGGCGATGCCGAGAATGCCTGCGAAGCCGTCGAAGGTCTCGCAGGACATCGGGCCCCATGGCAGCGGACGTCCGCCGAAGAAGCGCGGTTGGATCAGCAGCACGAGCGATGGAAGATCGGAGAACGGCACGCCGATGAACGTCTGCGCCTTCACTTCGCTCAAGCGCAGCGAGTGCGTCGCGGCGTTCGCGAACGGCACGAGGAACGGAGCGGCGAGAAGCGTCGCGGCGACGAGCGTGACCGCGAGCCCGCCGATGAATCGCCAGCTCCACTTGATCCACGCCACGTACACGATCGCGATCATGGCGATGTAAATCACCGACTCGAGATGTCCGCCGAACACCATCAGCGCGGTCACGATCGAGCCGAACGCGACGCGTCGCGGCGTCACGCGCTCCGACAGCAGATCGATCGCCAGAAAAATCGCCGGCGTGAAGACAGCGACCGTGGCGTGCGCGTAGTGCAGCCAGTCGATGATGTACGTCGACAATCCGAAGCTGATCGCGCCGGCCACGCTGGCGATCTCGCTCGATCCGCGGCGTCGCAGGTAGATGAACGTGAAGGTGAGCGCGATGAGCAGCTTCAGCGCCGCTTCCGCCGCGACCCAGTACGGCGCCGGCACCGGCAGCGCCAGGATGCGCGTCGGCGCGAGCGCGGAGGATTGTCCGTTCGCGAGCAGCGGATAGCCGCCGCCGTTCAGCGCGTTCCACAACGGCAGGTGACCGTGCAGCCAGGCCTGGCGCACCTGATGTCCCCACGGAATCAACTGCATCGTGGCGTCGTGAATCTCGAGGTTCGAGACGTTGAACTTCGTCACGTGCGCGAAGGCCGACCACGGCGGAATCATCTCGATCACGTCGGCGGCGAAGTTGATGTACGGACCGGTGAGCGGACGAAAGAACGCGGCGAGGACGACGAAGTAGAAGACGACGGCGATGCGAATGGGCACGAACCGCCGCGCGATGAGAATCGCGATCGCGTAGAGGACGGCGATGTAGAGGAAAGTGAGATTCATGTGCCCCGCGTCATCCCAGCGATACGGAGGGGCGGACGCCCTCGTCCGCCCGGCGCGGCGGAAGCCGCGCTAACGCGCGGCTGGGCGGACGCGGCCGTCCGCCCCTCCAAGTGTCGCTCGCGATGACACACACGTTATCCTACTCACTGTAGAACGCCTCGAACGCAGCGCAGCGCACACACTTCGACAATTCGGAGGTCATCATTGCGAACGCCACGCATCGCGATTCTGCTGTTCGTTCTCCTCGCACTCCCACTCACCGCGCAACTCCTGGAGATCCATTACATCGACGTCGGCTGGGGCGGCTCCGTCTTCGTCAAAGGTCCTGACGGAACGACGGTTCTGCTCGAAGCCGGCAACACGGGCCTGGGCACGCAATACGTCGTCCCGTATCTCAAATCGATCGGCGTGCAGCCCGCCAACGGACTCGATTACGTGATCGGCGGACATCAGCACTGCGATCACATCGGCGGACTCGATGAGGTGATCAACGCCGGATACAACGTCCGCGTCAAGCAGTACTACAACGGGTCGAGTTACGCCTCCTCGTGCGTCGACGGCTGGAACGCCGCCTCGGCATCGACGACCGCAGGCGCGCCGGTGGTGATGCCGGTCGGCACCGTGATTCAACTCGGCAACGGCGCGAAGATCACCTGCGTCGCGCGCAACGGATCGATCATCGGCGGCGGATCGGTCGCCGTCTCCGACGAGAACGATCGCTCCATCGCGCTCCTCATCCAATACGGCGCGTTCGACTACCTCTGGGCCAGCGACCTCGGCGGAGGCAGCGACAGTTGCACGGGACGTTCAACCACTCAGTTGAATGTGGAGACGTCCGTCATCCGCGCCATCTCGCCGGGCGGCGCGTTCCCGCTCATCAGCGCCGGCGGTATCGACCTGCTGCACGTGAATCACCACGGCAGCGAAAGCAGCACGAATCCCGACTACTTCAACGCCGCCGAGCCGGCCGTCGCCATCATCGGCGTCGGCGACGGCGAGTCGAGCGGATGGGACCTTCCGCGCATCGACGTCGTCGATCACGTCCTCCTCGGCAACTCCACCTCGTGCGTCACCGCGCCGCCGACGTTCGTGCTGCAGACGGAAGAAGGAAATCCGATCGGCAGCCTGGCGAGCCACTCCGGCTATTGCGTCGGCAACATCAAAGTGACGACGGACGGCGTGAATCTCTTCACCGTCTCCGCCGACGGCGCCGTGCATCAAGGGCCGAACGAGCTCGCCGCATCGGGATTGCCCCGCAGCTTCACGCTCGATGACGCGCCGCCCGTGCTCGACACGACTCCGCCGTCGACCTCGATCACCACACCTGCGAATGGCGCAACGCTCGCGAGCA
>Ga0075425_100007414_pt1 | contig 11598 bp, 8 predicted proteins | sample SoiMethybrSBSTD4_FD_75300 | JGI IMG/M metagenome (GOLD analysis project Ga0075425, IMG submission 75300) | Bulk soil microbial communities from a Populus tree surrounding site in Tennessee, USA - Soil MetaG P. TD hybrid SBSTD4 | ecosystem: Environmental > Terrestrial > Soil > Tree plantation...
CAGAGACGGTCCCCACGCCGACGAGCAGGGCTAGGGCCAGAATCGCGGGGAAGACCGCGACAGTCTCTCGGGTCAGCATGGCGAGCCCGAACAGCGCGCCCGAGGCAAGCAGGCGCCGCTTGGAGCCGGCGTCGAAGACGAGCAGGGCCGCAGCGGCGAGCGCGAAGGCGAGCGGCTCGGTCAGGTCTCGGAGGACCGAAAGCACCAGTCCGGGATACAGCCCGTACAGCAGCGCGAGGCCGGGCGGGAGTCCGTGACGCTTCAGGAACAAGGCGACTGCGAGTGTCCCGCCGATGGCCGCGAGGACATTGACCAGCACCATCATGTACGGGACGAGCACGGGGTTCCCGGCGCTGAGCGCGCGGACCGTCATTGGGTAGCCGATCCGGGAGTAGATGATCCCGGGAGCGTCCATGTAGTCCCTGCCGTGGACCGGGTCGACGGCGAGGAAGTAGTAGAACTGGCCGTCGTAGCCGATTCGGTGGTTGATCGGGTGGGCGTGCTCGTCGATGCTTGTGCTCGAGCTGGCCTTCTTGTAGTACTGCTGTCCGATGTTGACGAATTGGTACGGGTGGCTGATCAACCCTGGGGTCACCAGAAGCAGGTAGAAGGCCGCGACAATCGCCGCCACAGTCCAGGGCGAGCTGATTCGAATAGCCCGCTCTCTCTGGAGAACGCCCGGGACCGCGACTGCATGCGCTTCCACGGGATTGGTCTTAGCCTCGTTGGCGTGTGTCTCGCAACGGTGAGAGGTCGAGGCCTCGCTCGACCTTCGGCCTGATCCCGGGAAGAGCCTTCGCGTCAAGGGCGCCTGAGGAACAGGATTGAGTTCGAGTCTTGCGCCACCGGCGTGAAGGCTTGGGAGTGGCGAAGGCGTTTGGCCGGGTCGTCGCGGCGGATCACAAGGACTACCCGAATGTTCCCGAGGGCGCGGTCACCGGCCGGCCGGCCCGCCAGCCAATCGAGATAGAGACGCTGATCGCGATGGCTGAAGGCGTCGAGCGGGTTGCTCAGCCAGACGCGGCCGCCGGCCGCGGCGATCTGCTCCGCGGGAACGGTCTCGGCGAGGATCGGCGTGCCCGCGGCGCGGCGCAGAGCCTCGTCGAGCACCTGCCGTCCCGCGCCTGTGGAGACCGGGCCGTGGGCCACGCCGAAGACCGCGAGCGCCATAGCCGTCACGAGCACGGGAACGGCCAGACGCAGCGGTCGCTCGCGCTCGAAGCGCAGGCTTCGTGCCGCCGGCCCCGCCGCGACGAAGAGCAGCCAGACACCGCTGCGGGCTGTCTTGACCGTCAGCACTGCGAGGCCGATGAGTGCGATGGTCTCCCAGAGGGGTGGGCGAGCCCGCACGGCCAGGACGAGCAGAGCGATCGCGGCGGCGACGAGCAACAAGTCGAAGCCCGAAGTGAACGAGATCGGCGCCCAAAGGCCTTCGCCCCTGCGCGCGGCCTCGTTTCGCAGCAGTCCGTAGTAGTAGTCAGGCGTGTGCTGGAGCGCCGGCGTCGCGCAGATCGCCAACGCCGAGACGACGAAGATGCCGGCTGCCAGGAACGGTTCGCGTCGGCCGCGCCCGAAGACGAAATACGTCGCAGCAACAGCTAGGCCTACGAGCACCGCGCCGTGCAGGTTCGACCACAACGCAAACAGGGGTACGAGCAGCCAGATCCGGCGACTCGGAGCCCGCGCGTCTGCCCGCAGTAGTGCGATCAGAACGGCGAAGAGCAGTACGGAGAAGAGCTGCGACCGGACGACTACGAACACGGAGAGCGATCCCAACGCGACGATCAGCAGCACGAGTGCCCCACCGAGCTCTTCGGCGCCTTCGCGACGCAGGTCCCAGGCGAGGATTGCGAGCGACGCGCCGACGGCGACCACCTGAGCGACCAACAGGCCCCGGTCGCCGGCCACTGTGGTCAGGCCACGGAAGATCAGCTCCGCGAGCACGGGTACGTTGTGCCAGCCATCGGAGGGGGCGGTTGCCCAGGGAACGTCGTTGGGAATCGAGCCTCGCCGGACGATGATCCGGCCGAGCGCCTCCAGCCACCGTGAATCTGCTCCGATCGTTCCCGCGACGGCGACAAGAGCAGCGCCGATGGCGATCGCGAGCTCGAGCGGGCCGACCCGCCGGGAAGCGGCCGCTAAGCGGTCGCGCGACGGTGGGGCGCTAGGGCTCAACTGGGCGACCATATCCGTGCCTTCGGCCGCCGCTCCCCGTGTGCGGAGGCCCTTGACTGACAGCTTTTGCTGTGCGCTACGCCCGGCGACCGCGGACGTACCAGAGCCCGGCGATCAAGAGGGCGGCAATGACGATGAGAATGACGTAGGTCACGTTGAAACCTTTCTCTCGACTAATGAAACCCTGTCGTCATTTCGTCCCGCTCGCGTGTGGGCCTGCCACCCCCCTGGGGCTAGTCTCCTTCTCCCCTTCGGCTAGCTAGGAGGGCGTGATCCGGGTGCCGGCGCGGCCGGCAAGAGCCTCGCCGAGCGAGCTCGCGGAGGTGATCAGCCCATCGTTACCTGTCGCCTTTGCGAACGCGAAGGCAGCCTCGAGCTTCGGGCCCATCGAGCCCGTTGCGAGCTCGGGGAGGAGGGCCTCGGCCGAGGCGGCGTCCAGCACGCGCACCTCCTCCTGTGCAGGCGTGCCCCAGCCGCGGTTGACGGCGTCGACGTCGGTGACGATCACGAGCCGCTGGGCGCCGAGCGCGATCGCCAGCAGTGACGAGGCCCGGTCCTTGTCGATCACGGCATCGAGCCCTGAGAGACGGCCGTTCTGCGACGAAACCGGAATCCCGCCGCCGCCGCACGCAACGGGTATCGAGCCGGCGGCGACCAGCACGCGAACCGCTTCGAGCTCGACGATCTCGAGCGGCTTCGGCGAAGGGACGACCCGTCGCCAGCCGCGGCCCGCATCGTGCGCCACGGCCCAGCCGCGTTCGGATTCGAGCTGCCGCGCCTGTTCCTCAGAGTAGAAAGGCCCGACCGGCTTCGTCGGCTGCTCGAAGGCCGGATCGTCCTCGTCGACCCGAACATGGGTGAGCACGCAGATAACCGGTCGCTCGGCAACGGCTGCGAGCTCGGACTCGATCAGCGCCCCGATCTCCGCCTGGGTCTGGGCGACGGCGAGATAGAGCGGGAGCGGTGGCACCTCGTCGGAGGCCCGCTCCTGGCGCACGAGCTCGTTGCCCACTTGCGGCCCGTTCCCGTGCGTGACGACCAGTCCGTCGTCCCCCAGCAACGGGCGCAGCGCCTCGCAGGTCTCACGCAGGTTCGCGCGCTGCTCCGCCGCGGTTCCGCGCTCGCCCGGCCGCATCAGCGCGTTGCCGCCGAGCGCTATGACCGTCGTCACACCAGCGCGGTTTCGATGATCCCGCGTTCCTCGAGGATCTCGGCTAGCCCGGGCTCGTCGAGCTCCCGCAAGCGGTAACTGACCCGTAAGGCAGGCTTGTCCAACTCGATCAGACGCCGGAGGTCGATCGGCGTTCCGATCAGGACGATGTCGGCGTCGGAGCGCGCGATCGTCTCTCGCAGGTCTTCCATCTGCTCGCGCCCGTAGCCCATCGCCGGCAGCAGCGTGCCCACGTTCGGGTAATCCTCGAATGTCTGCGCGATCGAGCCGACCGCGAACGGCCGGGGGTCGACGAGCGTGGCCGCGCCGTGCTCCTTCGCGGCGAGAACGGCTGCGCCGTAGGTCATCTCGCCATGCGTCAAGGTCGGGCCGTCCTCGACCGCGAGCACCCGCTTGCCGGCAATCTTGATCCCGTTTTCCTCGACCGTGAACGGTGAGGCCGCGCGCACGACGTGCGCGAGCGGGTTTGCCTCCCGGATTGACGCGAGCACCGCTTCGACTCCCGCCGGAGGCGCCGAGTCGACCTTGTTGACGATGCAAACATCAGCCATCCTGAGGTTCGTCTCGCCCGGGTGGTAGCGCAGCTCGTGACCCGGGCGGTGCGGATCGAGAACGACGATGTGGAGGTTCGGCTTGATGAACGGCGTGTCGTTGTTGCCGCCGTCCCAGAGGATCACGTCGGCTTCCTTCTCCGCCGCGTCGAGGATCGCTGCGTAGTCGATGCCGGCGAAGACGAGGTTGCCCTCGTTCAGGTGCGGCTCGTACTCCTCGCGCTCCTCGATCGTGCAGTCGGCGGCGTCAAGGTCTGCGTAGCTCGCAAATCGCTGGACAGCCTGCTTCTTCAGGTCGCCGTACGGCATCGGATGCCGAAGGACGGCGACTCGTCTGCCCCCTCCGCGGAGGAGCTCCGCGACGTAGCGCGTCGTCTGGCTCTTGCCCGCGCCGGTTCGGACGGCGCAGACGGCGACCACCGGTTTCGACGAGGTCAGCATCGTCTCGCGCGGCGACAACAGCCGATACGAGGCACCTGCGGCCAGCGCCCGCGAGCCAAGGTGCATCACGTGCTCGTGCGTGACGTCGGAATACGAGAACACGACCTCGTCTGCCTCGTTCTGGGCGATCACGGCCTCGAGCTCGCCCTCGGCGACGATGGGGATTCCGCTCGGATAGAGCTGGCCGGCGAGCGCCGCCGGATAGACGCGCCCCTCGATATTCGGAATCTGCGTCGCCGTGAAAGCGACGACCTCGTAGTCCTTCTGATCCCGGTAGACGAGGTTGAAGTTGTGAAAGTCGCGCCCCGCCGCGCCTGCGATCACAACGCGAGTCCTCGACATGCGTAAAGCATATGCATGTATGCAGGACGGCAGCCTCCTGCGAGTCGCCGCCTTGCGTGCGGGAGCTAGGTCAAGTCTTCCGAAACGCGCTCGGCGACGGCCGCCATCTCGAGCTCGGCGCCGGTCACGTCCTTGAGCAGCTCGTCGGCATTGACGCGCTGGCCCTCGGACCAGAGCTCCCGGAGCAGCGAGCCCGCCTCGCGCTTGGCAAACCACGTGTTGCCGAAGCGCTCGCGCAGGTGGGCGCGGAGCTGCGCCTCGAAAGCCCACGACCGCAGGTACTCGGTGACGTAGAAGCCGGAGTCGATGTCGCCCAGGTAGTCGGCCTCACTGGGCTCGATCTTCAGCGCTCCCCCGAGGAGTTCGACGTAGCGGGGACTCATCGAGGTTACGTCTTCGGTCGCGTGGAACTCGATCTCGTAGAGGAGCTTGGCGCAGTACCGCCTCACGAAATAGAGGAGCCCGGTCGCGCCCTCGCGCGCCAGTTCGTCCGGCCGACCGACGTCGAGACGCCTCGTCAGCCAGGCCGGCTCGTCGGTCAGATGCTGCATCAGCATCGCCCAGCCCTCGGTGACCGCGTTGTCGCCGAGGCGGCGCTCCTCCATCGCGAGATTCGGCGAGGTGTGGGCGAAGTGCTCGGTGTGGCCGGCCTCGTGGAAGAGCGCACGCCAGTCGTCGGCGCCCCCGATCGGCTGGATCACGAGCATCACCTTGTCGGGAACCTCGATCGGGGCGCAGAAGGCCCGCGGCGACTTCGACGGCCGCTGCTCGATGTCGAGATGGACGTTCTCCTGGGCGTGCAGGTCGATCCCGAAGTCGGCGAGGGTGGCCTCGAGCGCCGGCAGCATCTTGTCCGCCGGGAAGAACTCGTCCCAGACCTGCGCGCGAAACACGCGGGGCACGTCCCAGCGTCTCGCTTCGTCGAGGCCGAGGCCGATTCGGTCGCGGAAGAGCTTGTCGGTCGCGTCCTCGTACATCTGCTCCGTCGAGTCGAGCACCGCCCGGCACTGGTCGGCGAGGTTGTCGAGCCGATAGCCGAAGCGCCGGTAGAGCTCGACGTAGTTGGGCGAGCCGAGCTTCGGCACCGCCTGTTGGGCGATCGAGACCGCGTCGAGGTAGATCGGGTTGAGGTGCTCCTCGGTGAGCTCCGTGCGCGCCTTGTCGAGCCGTTCACGCTTACCACGATCGTCGGTGTTGGCGATCGTCGGACGGAGCATCCGAAAGCCGACCTTCTCGCCGTCGACCTCGGCCTCGAGCTCGGTCTCGAGCGCGGCGGCCTTTTCGCTGTGCTCCTTCGTCAGGTTGCCGAGGTGGCCCTCGCAGGCAAAGCGCCAAAGCTCCCGTATCCGACGGTCGCCGTCGACCGCCCCGCCGAGCGCCTGTGTCCACTCGAGCGTGGTCAGGTCCTGGTGGCGCTGATAGATCGGCTCCAGCTCCAGCTTGTCCTTCAGGCCGGCGAAGTGGAGGTAGTACTCCTCGTCGAGCTCGGCGATGAAACGGTCGGCGTCCTCGCGATATGCGTCGAGGTCCTGCGGAGTGGGCGAGGCGCTCGGCACAGGCCGTAGGATAACGGCGTGCGCGAGATCAGCCTCAAGACCGAGCGCAAGACGCAACTCCTCGACATCACAGAGGAGGTGCAGTCGGCCCTCGGTTCGACGAACGGGGCCTCAGCCGCCCTCGTCTACGTCCCGCACACGACGGCAGGCGTGACGATCAACGAGGACGCCGATCCCGCGCTCGCCGAGGACATCGAGTCCGCAATGGAGCGGATCGTCGACGACAACGGTGGCTGGCGGCACTCCGATGCCGACGGGCCGAACGCGCCATCGCACATCCGCGCTTCGCTGATCAGCCCGCAGGTGCTCGTCCCGCTCGACGACGGGCGGCTGGCGCTCGGCCGCTGGCAGGGGATCTTCTTCTGCGAGTTCGACGGGCCGCGTGAGCGCAAGGTGTACGTCACTCCGCTGGCATAGGAAACGTCGTCCCGTCGACGTAGAGTCGTAACCCCGCCTCAACGGACTCTTCATTCCAACTCAACAGCGACCGAAATACGTTTTGCCCGTGCGCCGACGTCCTCTCCTGATCGCGGCCCTGATCTGCGCTGGCGCCGTCGTTGCCGGTGCCCCGTTCGTTCGCGGTGCGTCCTCACACGACGCCCCGCGCCCCCGATCAGTCCCACTCGAGGGGATCCACAAGATCAAGCACGTGATCGTGATCATGCAGGAGAACAGGTCGTTCGACTCCTACTTCGGGACCTACCCAGGCGCCGACGGGATCCCGATGGACCGCGGCGAGCCGCTCGTGTGCTCCTTCGATCCGAAGACCCGGCGCTGCATCGAGCCTTTCCACGATCCGAAGGACCGCAACGTCGGTGGTCCGCACGATCACCTGAACGCCGTTCACGACATCAACCACCGCCTGATGAACGGGTTCGTCTGGCAGGAAAGAGCCGTCCTCCATCGCGCCTGCCGTTATCGAAACGACCCTTCGTGCTCTGTCAGCGCAGACCGGATCGACGTCATGGGGCACCACGACTGGCGGGAGATCCCGAACTACTGGGCCTACGCGCGCAATTTCGTCCTCCAGGACCATATGTTCCAGCCGAGCACGTCGTGGAGCCTGCCCGAGCACCTGTTCGCAGTCTCGGAGTGGTCGGCGAAGTGCTCGCTCCGGGGCGACCCGATGAGCTGCGTCAACGCGATCCAGTCGCCGCACCTCCCACCGAACGTCGCTGGCTCTGACGGCAAGGACCCCAACTATGCGTGGACCGACCTCACCTATCTCCTGCACAAGCACCAGGTTTCGTGGCGCTACTACGTGTTCAAGGGCGGCGAGCCCGACTGCGGCGACGACGGCGCGATGTTCTGCAAAGCGAAGCCGCAGAGCGCGAAGACGCCGGGGATCTGGAATCCACTGCCGTATTTCACCGACGTTCGCAACGATCGTCAGCTGCGGAATATCAAGTCCGTCGATCACTTCTTCTCGGCCGCGAAGCACGGAACGCTGCCCGCCGTCTCGTGGGTGATCCCGAACGACAAGGTCAGCGAGCATCCGCCGTCGCTCGTCAGCACGGGGCAGGCCTGGGTGACGGGGCTCGTGAATGCCGCCATGCGGAGCCCGGACTGGCCCTCGACTGCGATCTTCATCACCTGGGACGACTGGGGCGGTTTCTACGACCACGTCGCACCGCCGGTCGTCGACAAGAACGGCTACGGCCTACGCGTGCCGGGGCTCGTGATCTCGCCCTACGCGCGGCGAGGGTACATCGACCACCAGATCCTCAGCTTCGATGCATACGCCAAGTTCATCGAGGACGACTTCCTGAACGGGGAGCGGCTCGATCCGGCCACCGACGGCCGGCCCGATCCGCGCCCGAGTGTCCGTGAGAACTCGCCGATCCTCGGCAACCTCGTCCGCGACTTCGACTTCCGCCAGACTCCTCGGCCGGCGATGCTGCTTGACAAGCGACCCGGCTTTTTCGAGAACCGCCCCAAGCCTGGCTTTTTGAAGGATCGCCCCCGGTAGCCTGGCGGCGTGGCCGCGCCTGTAGCCAAAGACCAGGAACTCGAGCTTCACGTCGACTCGCTTGCCTACGGCGGCAACGGCGTCGCACGGCTGAACGGCTTCGTCGTCTTCGTCCGCCGGGGGTTGCCCGGCGACACCGTTCGCGCACGCGTGACGAAGGTCAAGCGCAGCCACGCTGAGGCGATCGCGGTCGAGGTGGTCGAGCCGAGCGCCGAGCGAGTCGACGCACCGTGCGCGCACTATCCGGCCTGCGGCGGGTGCCGGTTCCAAGACCTCGCCTACGACGCCCAAATCGGAGCGAAGCACGAGCAGGTGCGCGAGGCGCTGCGGCGGATCGGCGGCATCGCCGAGCCCCCCGTCGAGCCGATCCTGCCTGCCGAGTCGCAGTTCTTCTACCGCAACAAGCTCGAATATTCGTTCACGGCCATGCCGGAGGGGCCTGCGCTCGGCTTCCACCGCGCAGGTCGCTGGGACGAGGTGCTCGAGATCGACACGTGCTGGCTGACGACCGATCTTGGCAACGCGATCCGGGGCGCCGTCCGCGACTGGGCGCGAGAGGAACGGCTCGAGGCCTACGACCAGGCCGAGCACTCGGGTTACCTCCGCCATCTCGTCGTTCGCGAGGGCAGGAACACGGGCCAGGTGCTCATTCAGCTCGTCACCGCCGCCGGCGAGCGCTTCGACCGGGACCAGTTCGTCGAGGTGCTGCGGCGATTCTCCGAGGTCCGGTCGATCCACTGGGCGGTCAACGAAACGCCGGCCGAGGTGACGAACCTGCCGACGACCCTGGTCTGGGGCGACGACGCGATCGAGGAGGAGCTGTGCGGGCTGCGCTTCCGCGTCCGGCCGAACGCGTTCCTGCAGACGAACACCGCGATGGCGGAGCGCCTCTACGCACTCGCCGGCGAGTTCGCCGGGCTCAGCGGGGGCGAGACCGTGTACGACCTCTACTGCGGGATCGGGACGATCGGCCTCACACTCGCCTCACGCGCCTTGACTGTCTGGGGCGTGGAGGTCTCGGAGGAATCGGTCGCCTGCGCGCTCGAGAACGCCGAGCTGAACGGGATCACGAACGCTGCCTTCTTCGCCGGCGAGGCCGCAGACTCGCTGGCGGAGCTGAGCGAACGTGCCGGCAAGCCCGACGTCGTCGTCGTCGACCCGCCGCGTGCCGGTCTCTCGAACAAGGCCGTCCGGCGGGTGGGGCGGCTCGAGGCGCCGAAGATCGTCTACGTCTCGTGTAATCCGACCACGCTCGCGGGGAACGTGAAGGAGCTAGCCGCCAGCTGGGGTTACCGGCTCAAGCGCGTGCGCCCGGTCGACATGTTCCCGCACACGCCACACGTCGAGTCGGTGTCGCTGCTGACCAAAATCGAGCCGTGAAGCTCGCAGTCGTCGGGACTGCGCTGCTCGCTGCCGCCGTCCTGACTGGGCCCGGTCTCGGCGGCTCGCGGAAGGACCGCGTGCAGGTCGACGTGTCGAAGCTCCCCGGCACGCAGAGCGAGACGACGATCACCGTCGATCCGACAAACCCAGCGGTGCTGCTTGCGGGCTCCAACAACCATCGCACCCTGCAGGTCGCCGCCTATAGCTCGACGGACGCGGGCGCGCACTGGACGGGGACCCGCCTGCCGTACCCGCCCGACGGCAACTTGAGTGCCGATCCCGTCGTTGCGATCGACCGCACCGGGCGGCAGTACTTCGGCTACGTGAGCGTCGTCCAGGCTGGTGAAGAGACGGTCCGGTCCGGGCTGTACGTAGCCTCGCGAGCAAGTCCCGTGGCGCCGTGGTCGCTACCGGCGCGGCCGGTCGAGAGCTATCCCGGCGGTCTCGACGACAAGCCCGCGCTGGCGGTCGACGATTCGCCGGCAAGCCCGCATCTCAACCGCGTCTACGTCGCCTGGAGCCGCATTGTCGCCAACGCCGGCAGTGAGTTCGGGGCGGTCTACCTCGCGCACAGCGACAATGCCGGGGCCACGTGGTCTGCACCGGTCGCCGTCAGCGACAGTCCCTGGACCTTCGATTCGTATTCGAGCATCGACGTCGCTCGCGACGGGACCGTCTACGTCGGGTTTTGGAACGTATTCGGCCTCGGCGTCTACCTCGACGTCTCCCACGACGGCGGCGAGACATTCGGCCGCGATGTGCTGGTGGATCCGATCCGCGGCGAATCGAACTGCATCTCGGCGGGGATCTCGATTCCGGCCCAGCCCGTCAATTGCGTGCGACCCAACCCGGTGGTCTCGGTCGACAACTCCGCAGGCCGTTTCGCCGGCAGGGTCTACGTCACGTATAGCGACACCGGCATGCGGCGGAAACAGCAGGACGCGTTCGTGGCGGCGTTCAGCCCGGCGCTTCACCCGCTTTTCCGGCGACACCGGATTACCCCGCCTGACGGAATTGTCCGCTCAGACCAATTCTGGCCGGCCTCGGCTGTCGATCCGTCGACCGGGATCCTCTGGAGTTGTTTCTACGACACGCGCGGCGACCCCCGCCGACGGCGTGCTTGGTTCTCGTGCAGCCGCTCTCTCAACGGCGGAGCAAGCTGGGCACCTCCTGTCCACGCGGCGAGCGTGCCGTCGAACGAGCGCGCCCCGACCGCGGACAGCGTTCACGGAGAGCTCAAGCGCGAGTACGGCGACTACGAGGGCCTTGCCGTCGCAGCCGGCGTCGCTCACCCGATCTGGACTGACACACGCCGTCTCCGATCGCTGCGGGAAGAGGTCTACACCACCACGCTCAGCGGCGCGAGCTTCCGTCGCTAGTGCGGTGGCGGTGTAACCGCGTCCAAAGCAGGTCGGCGTTTGCGAGTAAGAAGGCCAGGGACAGCAGCGGCAGGGCGGGCAGACCGGGTTTGTTCCACGCGACCGCGATCGCGATCGTGGCGCCGAACGACGCGACGAGACACACCCAGGTCGGAAACACCCGCAGCCCGAACCGCGCCGCGGCGGCGAGGAAGAGGCTGAAGAACAGGAGGTCGGGCAGCCCGAGGTTCGCCGCGCTCTCCTCGCCCGGCACCGGGAAGGCGAACGAGAGCGTCGAGAAGACCTGACGGTGGTGGTGGACGATGTGGTTCGTCGGCCCCCGCCAGACCGAATAGGCGTCGACCCAGGGGACGATGCAGGCCACCAGGACGACCCACGACAGCGCCTCGAAGAAGTTGAGGAACCAGAAGGCCGCGAAGGCCATCGCGCCGAGCTTCGCGAAGTCCGAAAGAGTATTGAGACCCGCCTGGTGGAGGACGACGGCGAGGATCGCAAAGGCGATCGCAACAGCGATCAACTCGATCTCGCGGGCCGAGCGCAGCGGCAGCGCCAGGTAGACGAGCGCGAGCACAGCGGGGATCAGCACGAACGAGAGAAAGGCGACGTCGCCCCAGGTGGACGTGTTCGGCAG
>Ga0075425_100007415_pt1 | contig 11598 bp, 9 predicted proteins | sample SoiMethybrSBSTD4_FD_75300 | JGI IMG/M metagenome (GOLD analysis project Ga0075425, IMG submission 75300) | Bulk soil microbial communities from a Populus tree surrounding site in Tennessee, USA - Soil MetaG P. TD hybrid SBSTD4 | ecosystem: Environmental > Terrestrial > Soil > Tree plantation...
TCCGCGAGGTGGCCGAGGAGGGCCGTCCATGACGCCGTTCCGCTACGAACGCGCCAGCGACATCGCGGGCGCTTGCGAGGCGGCCGCCCGGCCGATGGCCCGGTTCATCGCCGGGGGCACCAACCTGGTCGACCTGATGAAGCTGCAGATCGAGACGCCGGCGCAACTCGTGGACATTACCCGGCTGCCGCTTGACGGGATCGAAGAGACCGGCGAGGGCGGCTTGCGCATTGGCGCGCTGGTCACCAACAGCGCGGCTGCCGTCGATCTGCGCATTCGACGTCGCTATCCGCTGCTGGCGCAGGCGATCCTTGCCGGCGCATCGACCCAGCTTCGCAACAAGGCGACCACCGGCGGCAACCTGCTCCAGCGCACGCGCTGCCCGTATTTCTATGACACGACCAAGCCGTGCAACAAGCGCGTGCCGGGGTCGGGTTGCGCGGCGCTGGCGGGCATCAATCGCATGAACGCGGTGCTCGGTGTAAGCGACAACTGCATCGCGGCGCATCCGTCCGACATGGCCGTGGCGATGGCGGCGCTCGATGCGCAGGTGGAAACCATTTCGCTCGATGGTGCGCGGCGGACGATTCCGATCGACTCGCTGTATCGCCCGCCCGGAAACACGCCGAGTATCGAAACGGTCCTTGGCCCGGGCGAGCTCATCACGTCGGTGCTGTTGCCGCCGCCGCCGGCGGGCCGGCAGGTCTATCGCAAGGTTCGCGACCGCGCGTCCTTCGCGTTCGCGCTGGTATCGGTGGCGGCAATCGTCGACTTGGATAACGACCGGGTGCGGGCGGCGCGCGTCGCCTTCGGCGGCCTGTCGTACAAGCCGTGGCGCTCGGCAGAGGCCGAAGCGGCGCTCGCCGGCGCCGCCGCCACCCGCGCCTCGTTCGATGCGGCTGGGATTGCTGCGCTCCGCAACGCGCGCGGATACGGCCACAACGATTTCAAGATCCCGCTCGCCCACCGGACACTGCGCGCCACGCTCGCTCAGGCGGCCGGCCTCGCTTAGGGAGATCTCCTATGCCGCAAACCGATGTCCCCGGCCCCATCGGCCGTCCGCTTGATCGCGTCGACGGACCTCTGAAGGTGACCGGGCGTGCGACCTATGCCTTCGAATATGCCGGGCAGGGCGAAGCCGCCTATGGCTTCATCGTTTCCGCCGCCATCGCCAAAGGGCGCGTCATCGCAGTGGACGTGCAGGAGGCCGAGCGCGCGCCCGGCGTGCTGCTCGTCCTGACCAAGGACAATGCGCCGGCACAGACGCCGTGGGGCCCGGTCGACCTGCCCGATCGCTTCGCCCGCGCGGAGCCCGCGTTCGACACCGACGCGGTGCGCTATTTCGGATTCCCGGTCGCCTTCGTGGTGGCGGAGACCTTTGAGCAGGCGCGCGCCGCCGCCGCTCTGGTCCGTGTGCGCTATGTCTCGCTGCCGGGCGAATATGACCTCCACGCGGCTGCGCCACGCGCACAGCGCCCGAGCGAGCCCGCCGACGGCGAGGTTCCCGACAGCGCCATCGGCGACTTCGACTCGGCCTTCGCGGCCGCGCCGGTGAAGATCGACGCGGTCTACACGACTCCCTATCAGCACCATGCCGCGATGGAGCCGCACGCCAGCATGGCGGTATGGGACGGACCGATGCTGACCGTCTATACGGGCGCACAGTTGACGACCAGTCCGCGCGAGGGTCTGGCGCGAACACTCAACATCCCCAAGGAAAACGTGCGGATCATCACGCGGTACGTGGGCGGCGGTTTCGGCGGCAAATTGCCATACTACGTCGATGCGACGCTCGCCGCGATCGGCGCACGCATGCTGCGCCGGCCCGTGAAGGTGGCGATGACCCGCCCCCAGGTGTTTTGGACCACCACGCATCGCAGCGCCTCCGAGCAGCACATCAGGCTCGGCGCCGGCCGCGACGGGCGGCTGACCGCTTACGGGCAGGATGCGGTGGTGCAAACCGCACGCTTCGACATTTTCACCGAACCGGTCTGCGGGGCAGCGCGCAGGCTCTATGCGGCGCCCAACCGGCTTACCCGGCATCGCCGCGCGCAGCTGGATTTGCCGCGCTCGGATTCAATGCGCGCACCGGGCGATGCAATCGGGCTGCTGGGGCTCGAGTGCGCAATGGATGAACTGGCCGAGGCTCTTGCGATCGACCCGATCGAGCTGCGCCTGCGCAACGACACCCCCGCGGAGCCCGACGTGAACATTCCTTTCTCCTCGCGCCACCTGGCCGACGCCTTGCGCGAAGGCGCGAGCCGCTTCGGTTGGGATAGACGCATGGCCAAGCCGGCGAGCGTCCGCGATGGGCAATGGCTCGTCGGCCTCGGCGTGGCGTCGGCAATCCGCGGCGACCTCCTGCGGAACGCGAGCGCACGGGCGCGTCTCGAGAGCGACGGCCTGCTGACGGTCGAGCTGGCGATGACCGATATCGGCACCGGTACCTACACGATCCTGACGCAGATCGCTGCTGAGACAATGGAGATGCCCGTCGATCGCGTCACCGTGCGCCTCGGCGACACGAATTTTCCCCCCACCGACGGCTCGGGTGGCTCCTGGGGGGCATCGACGTCCGGTGCGGCGGTGCTTGCCGCGTGCCGCAACCTCAAGGCTGCACTGGCTTCCGGAGCGAGGGAAGCGAAGGGCTCGGTCACCACAGCCGACATCGACCACGGCTACGGCCATGCCGCCTTCGGCGCGCATTTCGCCGAGGTCGGCGTCGATCGCGACACCGGTGAGGTTCGCGTCCGCCGCATGCTCGGCGTGTTCGCGGCCGGCCGCATTCTCAATCCAAAAACGGCCCGCTCGCAAATGATCGGCGGCATGATCTGGGGCATCGGCGCGGCCCTCATGGAGGAAAATCACGTCGATCTGCGGTACGGGTCGTACATCAACCAGGATCTCGCGAGCTACCATGTCGCGGTGAATGCCGACGTCGGCGCGGTCGACGCGGTGTTTCTCGACGAGGATGACGGCGCGCATGGCAGCCCGCTCGGCAGCAAGGGCATCGGCGAGCTCGGCATTTGCGGCGCCGGCGCGGCGGTCATGAACGCCATCCACAATGCCACGGGCGCGCGCATCCGCGATTTCCCCGCCACGCCCGACAAGCTTCTGGCTGTGGTCGCGGCGCTCGACGATCATGGCTGACAGCGAAAAGGTCGAAAACGTCGTCCTCGGCGGCGGCGAGCCAGGCAAGTACATGGCCTGGGAGCTCGCGCGGGAGGGGCGCCAAACCGTCGTCATCGAACGTGGCCTGATCGGCGGCTCGTGTCCCAACATCGCGTGCCTTCCCAGCAAGAACGTGATCCGCAGTGCCAAGGTCGCCGACCTCGTTCGACACGCGGGGACTATGGGCAGCGGACCGGGCCCGTGGCGACCGAGATGGCGGGCGTGCGCCGGCGCAAACGCGAGATGGTCGACGGGTTGATCGACATAAATCGCAAGCGCTTCGCGGTCGACGGGCTCGAATTCATTCTCGGCGAGGGCCGCTTCCTTGCGCCCCGGATGATCGAGGTGAATTTGGCAGCGGGAGGAACACGGCGGATCGAAGCGGAGCGCATGTTCCTCGATCTCGGCACGCACGCGACGGTGCCCGACATCGCGGGCTTGGCCGATACAGCTCCCTTGACGCATGTCGAGGCGCTGGAGCTCGAGCACTTGCCCGAGCACCTGGTGGTGCTCGGTGGCGGCTATGTCGGTGTGGAGTTCGCGCAGGCATTCCATCGGCTCGGCAGTCGGGTCACCGTGGTCGAGTATGGGCGGCAGCTCCTCGGTCGAGAGGACCCGGACGTCGCCGACGCCGTCAGAGCGATCTTCCAGGAGGACGGGATCGAGGTGATCCTGGCCACTGAAGCGCGATCAGTCGAAGGCCGCTCGGGCGATAAAGTGAAGCTTCATCTCCGGACTGCGGCAGGCGAGCGGGTGCTCGCGTGTAGCGACGTGCTCGTGGCTGCCGGCCGCACGCCAAACACCAAGGACATCGGGCTCGACCTTGCCGGCGTGGAACTTGATGCACGTGGGTACATCAGGGTCAACGAACGGCTCGAGACCAGCGCGCCGGCCGTGTGGGCCATGGGCGAGTACGCCGGCAGCCCGCAGTTTACCCACGTGGCGTTCGACGACTTCCGGGTTGTGCGCGACAACCTGGCGGGAGGCAAGCGGACGACGCGCGATCGGGTCATTCCATGCTGCGTGTTCATCGATCCCGAACTCGGCCGCGTTGGATTGAATGAGACCGAAGCCAGGCAGAAGGGAATCGACGTGCGGGTGGTCACGCTGCCCATGAGCTCGGTCCTGCGCGCGCGCAGCATCGGCGAGACGCGCGGGTTCATGAAGGTGCTTCTCGATACAAGCAGCGATCGCATTCTCGGCTTCACGATGCTGGGGCCCGAGGCCGGTGAGGTGATCGCCGTCGTCCAGACGGCCATGCTGGCCGGGCTTGCCTACACGCAGCTGCGCGATGCCATCTTCACGCACCCGACGATGGCCGAGGGACTGAACGTGCTGTTTGCAAGCGTGCCAGCTATCACCTTTAGCTCGAGACGGCCGGTGTCCGAAACAGGTCTCACGGTCACGTGACAAACATGAACTGAATTTTAGTCGTCCGTGCGGGTCGGTTGCATATGTACCCAACGAAGGCCCCAACGCCGACCACTTCATCAAGCGCCGACAGCGCGCTGCTGGACGGCCGCGCGCAGACATGCGCTCCGCCACCGGGTGCGATGACCTTGACGATCTTGTCCGTGGGGCACGGTTATTCACCGTCCGTCTTTTTTCATCCGTAGGGGTCGCCAATGGCTACCCGTTTGGCCGCAATCGGCTGGACAAAGGAAGATGGGCGGCGAAAAGAACGCGCTTCACGGCGACGTTCAGTTCGAGAGTGCCACATCACCAGATGTTGCCCTTGGCCTGATCGAACCAGCGCTCCTGCGCCCCCCACGCGTACGGCTGGGAGCCATATCCATAGGGCTGGAAGCCGTATGTATAGGGGTTGAAGCGAGGTTCGAGCGCCCGACCTGGCGCGTGGTGGCGAGGGATCCAGTGCTCGCGGTGCTTGACCGGGGCCGCCATGGCGGAGGAAGCGCCTCCAATCATCCAAGCCGCAACAAGGATCGTCTTCGCCCAGGCCATCATGCTCACTCTCCTGGCAGCCGAACGGACATGCACTCACCGACGCCGGCACATGTGGCCGCAGGACGACCCGGATAATAGAAGAGCGTGGAAAGGGGCTATTCGCTGTTCCTAACAATCGCAAGCCGAGCGCAAAAGCGAGCTGCCGAGGTCGGCTGCGCCGATAGTGTCGCCGGCTTTGTGATCGACAAGGGCGGCTTAGTCGGTTCGGTGTGTAGTCGTCTGATTGTCTTCCCGCAATCCGCGATTCCGCCGGACAGTGATGCGTGAACTATTTCACCGGCACTCCAGCAGGACGAACGGATCTCGGAATACCGTGACAGTCCCGACCAGTTCTCCGAGTGCCGCAGCTGCGTCAGAGTCCTCGGCGCGGATGCCTTTCCATTAGCGCCCTTGAAGTTCGACCAGTTGCTGCCCGTCGCGCGCCAGCATACTGGGATGCGCGCGGGCGCCGCGATGCCGAGGTTTTTCAGGCAACCGAGAGCCACTCGGAGCAATTCAGGCAAAGCCATTGTGGCGGGCGCCATTAGATCAGCGTTGTCGCGCACCGGCGATCGAGCAAGCGCAGCTCGGAGGAGTAAGACATGGACGTGGGCTTTATCGGACTGGGACAAATGGGAAGCGGCATGGCGGCCAATCTGTTGAAGGCTGGCCACCACGTGACCGTGTACAACCGCACGCCGGCGAGAGCCGAGGCGCTGGTCGCGCAGGGCGCCACCGCTGCGGCCAGCATTGGCGAGGCGTGCCGCGGCGATGCCGTGATCACCATGCTGGCAAATGATGACGCCGTCGAGAGCGTCGTCCTCGGGCGCGGCGGCATCCTCGCCAATCTGCCGGCGAGCGGCCTTCACGTTTCATCGAGCACGATCAGCGTCGCCTTGTCGGAGCGGCTTACGGCCGAGCATGGCAACGCCGGACAGCGTTTCTTGGCGGCACCGGTGTTCGGCCGCCCCGATATGGCGGCCGCGGGCCAGCTCTTCATCGTCGTCGGTGGCGAGCGCGCTGCAGTCGAAACCGCAGCGCCGCTGCTCGCCGCGATCGGGCAGAAGACATTCTTCGTGTCCGACGCGCCGAAGGCCGCCAACCTGGTGAAGCTCAGCGGCAACTTCCTGACCGCTTCGTTGATCGAAGCCATGGGCGAGGCGCTGACGCTGATCGCCAAGGGCGGCGTCGACCAACGACACTACCTCGATATTCTGACGTCGAGCCTGTTCACGGCGCCCGCCTACAAAACCTATGGCGGGCTGATCGCCAGCGGATCGTTCGAGCCGGCCGGCTTCGCGGCACCGCTCGGCCAGAAGGACATTCGTCTGGTCCTGGCGGCGGCCGACGACCTGCGCGTGCCCATGCCGTTGGCGAGCCTGCTGCGCGACCGGTTCCTGACCTTGATGGCCAACGGCGGCGACCGCCTCGACTGGTCGGCGATCGGAAAACTTCCCGCGGTGGATGCCGGCATCGCCGCGGTCTGACGCGTGCGCGTGGTGGCGGCGGACGGCAGAATCCGGCTGGCCATGCTTCCTGGAGCTCGCAACTTCACGCCAGCGACGTGCAATCGGCGTGTCCGGCGGTCGCGATCGTGGCTTCCCTTCTGCGCTGGGTGAACTGAAAAACGGCTTCCTTGAGCTCGCGATGCTGGCTAATCGGAACTATCGCGCGCTGTTTCAGGCGGTGGAAGCCGCATTCGCGATGAGCCGGCCGATGCGTTCCTTCGCTGCATCCTCCACGGCGGCCACGTCGGGCCCCCGCAGCAATGCTCGCAGTGCCTCAGCGTCGTGCGGCGGGAGGTTCGCTTCCTCCCGTTCTGGGATGATAATTTCCATCGCGATCATATGCGCCACCCTGTTACGGCTGTGTCGACTTTCCAATCAGTTTCGGAATGGAAGTGTTCCGACCAAGACGTTGCGTGCCGCCTCGCGGACCGTTTGGCGGAGCCTAAAAATGCTCCAGGCGCCGCACGTCGCGCGCGAGAAGCTCACGCAATGTTGTGTTGCCTGCACCCGTGCCCAGCCCAAATGAGACAGCAGGGCGGGTTCGTCAGGAGATGCAGATGAAGAAGATACTACTCGTCGCCGCGGCCATCGTCGTGATGGCGAGCACGACGGCGCCGACATCCGCCCAGCCGAATGGCTGCCGTTTTCTCGGTCACTCGCGCGGCGTGGGTGGCGGCGGCCCGGGCTACAACGCCTACGATGACTATTACGCGTGGAGCCCTGGGTGCTATCACGGCCGCCCGTCGCCCTATGCCCGCTACGATCAGAACGGCCGCATCTACGACGAGAACCTGCCGGGCCGGGATTGATCGGCCACGCCACGCCCCAGAGGTGCAGGAGACCACATTTACCGCGGCTGGCGCGCTCGCTGGGCGGGCCTCAGGCCGGCGCTTGCGGCAGCGTGAAATGGAAGGCGGCGCCGCGAGGCTCATTCACGGAAGCCCACATGCGTCCGCCATTCGCCTCGACGATGGAGCGAGAGATCGCCAAGCCCATGCCCATGCCGCCGGGCTTGGTCGTGTAGAACGACTCGAATACGCGATGGACGTCGGTTGCATCCAGACCGGGGCCGGAATCGTGCACGCTGACGACCGCGCTGCCCGCGGCATCCCGACGAGTCCTGATCCGCAACTCGCGCGGTCCGCCGTCGATGCTGCTCATCGCTTCGACCGCGTTCAGGATCAGATTGAGCATGACTTGTTGCAGCTGGACGCGATCGCCCTCTACGGCCGGCGAGCGCGTCGCGAGCTGCATGTCGAGCGAGACCCCATGCCTCACCAGTTCGCTCCGGGTGAGGGCGATGACCTCGAGAATGGATTCGTTGAGGTCAAACCGAACCGTGCTGGGCGGCACTTTCTTGAGCAGGTCACGGATACGACCGATGACGTCGCCGGCTCGTTGCCCGTCCTTGACAATCGAACCGAGCGCCTGATGGATCTCCTCCAGATTGGGCGGATCGGCGCCCAGCCAGTGCAATGCCGCTTGGGCGTTGTTGACGGCGGCGGCGATCGGCTGGTTGACCTCGTGGGCAATCGAGGCCGTCAGCTGCCCCATGGTTGCGATACGATTGACGTGCGCGAGCTCCGCCTGCGCCCTCTGGCGTTCGACCATGCTGTCCCTGAAAGCCTGGACCGCCGCCGCCATCGCGCCGATCTCGTCGCCACGACCAACCCCCGGCACTTCGATGGTGGTATCGCCTTTGGCGAGCGCCACCATGGTGGCGGTCATGCGTGTGATCGGCACCGTGATGATACGCGCGAGCAGAACGCCCATGGCAATGGCCGCGACGAGCGAGGCTGCACCCCCCAGGATCGTCGCCGCGTAAGCCGTCGCGTACGCCTGGCTCTGCACGGCGTCGCGCTTTGCCAATAGATCGCGCTCGGCCTTGTCGATCTCCTCCACTTTGGCGCGGACGAGATCCATCAGGGTTTTCCCCGCCATCGAGCCCTCCAAGGCGCGCGCAGCCTCGCGCGTCTCGGGTTTCGCCATCAGGGCGACCTCGCGCTCGGCGATCTCCGAGCGCCATTTGCTCGCAAGCTCGTTCAGTTCGTCAAGCCGGCTCTGCTGGGCGGGATTGTCCGACGTGAGGTCCTTTATCCTGTTGAACGCCGTGGTGAATGCTTGGCCGCCCTTGTGGTAGGGTTGCAAAAACCTCTCGTCGCCGCCGATCAAATAGCCGCGCACGCCGGTTTCCTGATCCACCATCGCATCCAGCATATCCTGCAGCATGTCCAACACATCGCTCGTGTGCATACGCCAGTTCTTGGCGTCTTCGATCACGTGAAGCCGGTCGTAGACGATAGCGCTGGTCACAAAAATGACCGCGACCACGGCGGCAAATGCGGCCACAAGCTTGCGCGAGATCGGCAAATTCGCAAACGCGGACAAATGGTCCTCTAAAGCCGAAATCCAGCAGATATCAATTACTTAAGTCGATAGTGCGCCGACCCGTGAGCGTTGGCAAGGTGCTCCTCATCGCAGCGATTGGGCGTGTGCCGAGGCGCCTGCCTAGCGCCCGACATCCGGCTGCGCCTCGTGCTGATCCCCGTCAACGATCGGCAAAGTGAACTGGAACGTTGCGCCCCGCCCGCTCTTCGCTGACGGCCACAACCGCCCCCCGTGGGCTTCGATGATCGAGCGGCTGATCGCGAGTCCCATCCCCATCCCGTCCGGTTTGGTCGTGTAGAATGCCGCGAAGACGCACTCCGCGCTGTCTGCCTCCAGCCCGGTACCACTGTCCTCGACCGTGACCAGCACGGTGCCGGCTTCCTGTGGGCGCGACCTGATTCGCAACTCGCGGGACCGGTCCGCCACTCCCTTCATGGCTTCAATCCCGTTCATCGCCAGATTGACGATGACTTGCTGCAACTGCACACGGTCCCCGTGCACCGGCGGCAAGCTGGCCGCCAGCTCAGTCCGCACCGCAATGCCGTGTTGGCGCGCTTCCGGGTTGACGATGGCAAGCACCTCTCGAATTGCCTCGTTGAGATCGATGCGGACCTTGGACGAAGAAGATTTTCTGACCAGCGAGCGTATGCGGGTGATGACATCACCCGCTCGCCTGCCGTCTCGCATGATGGCGTCGAGGATCTGCCGTATTTCGTCCAAGTCCACGGGCCGCGCGTCAAGAAAGCACAGCGCCGCCTGGGCATTGGTGACGATCGCGGCGAGCGGCTGGTTGACCTCATGTGCGATGGAAGCGGTCAATTCTCCCATTGTCATTACGCGCGTCACGTGAGCCAGTTCGGTCTGTGCCTGGTGCAGCGCCTGTTCGGCCTGCCTGCGCTCGGTGAGATCCTCGACCTGGATGGCCGTGCCGACCACCAAGCCGTCGCGGAAGATTGGACTGGCCGTGTACTGTACCGGGAAGAACGTGCCGTCCTTGCGCACGAACAGATCCTCTCCGCGCAGGACTCCGCGCTGCCGCACTGTTCCAGCTATCGGACATTCATCCACTGGATAATGGGTTCCGTCCGGCTTCGTGTGGTGAATCTTGTCGTGAAGGATCTGGCCGATCACTTCGTCCGCTCGATAGCCCGTGGTCCGCTCGAACGCGGGATTGACGAACGTCCCCCGCCCGGTCGCGTCCACCAGGTACAGCATGGACGAGGCGTTGTTGGTGATGGTCTTGAGGAGCCCCATATGGTAGCGTTGCGCCTCCTCCGCCCGCTTACTTTGAATGGCCACGCCCGCCAGATGCGTGATCTGCTCGATGGTGGCCTGATCGCGCGGGTTGGGGCTGCGCGGCTCGCGATAATACATCGCAAACGTCGCGATCACCTTGCCCTCGGACGAGAAGATGGGCGTCGACCAGCAGGCGCGCAGGCCGTGCGGCAAGGCCAGTTCGCGATAATCGGCCCATAACGGATCGGTCGCGATGTCCGCGACAACGACTTGCGTCCGCCGGTACGCCGCCGTGCCGCACGAACCTGCGCGCGGCCCGATGGCGGCTCCATCAATGGCCGCCGTATAGGCTTTGGGCAGGCTTGGTGCCCCGCCATGCCGCAGACGGTCGCCTTCGAGCAACAGGACGGATGCCAATACATCCTGAGCTTGCTCCTCGACGAACCGGCACAAGCTATCGAGGATGTGCGCAAGCGAATCGCCGCTGGCCACCATCTCGAGAATCCGCTTCTCTCCGGCGAGCAAGGCTTCGGCGCGTTTGCGGTCGTCGATCTCCGTCGAAATCCCGTACCATTTGAGGATTTTTCCCTGCTCATCGCGCAGCGGCACGGCGCGAGTCAGAAACCAGAGATATTGCCCGTCCGCTGCGCGACGGTAACGCACCTCACTGTCAAACGCAGCGCCGCTGGCGAACGAGGCGAGCCGGTGGCTGCCATGGCGCTCGAGATCCTCCGGGTGAACAGCGGCTTGCCAACTTGTCCCCGCCGAATTTTCGGCGGACAACCCGGTGTATTCCCGCCAGTGACGATTCACGAATTCAACCGCGCCATCGGGCAGAGCCGTCCAGGCAAACGTCGGAATGGTTTCGATCACATTCCGAAGCTCCTTCTCGCTCCTGCGGGCTGCTTCATAGGCGTCGGCGAGTTGCCGTGCGGCATGATCTCGTTCATGCATGACGGCGGCGAGAATCAGACACCAGGTCGCAGTAACGCCAAAGAAGAGGTGCGCGACCTGAGCGTGGCTAACCGGCGACAGATCCGGCGCGGCAAACGGTCCCCGGCCTGTCAAGGTGAACCAGAGGGCGATCACACTCACGAGCGCGAGTGCACCGGAGCCTCCGCGCAATCCAAACCTCAGGATGCCCCACAGCAGGAACGGATACAGCACGTACGGTCGGATGCGGAAACTTGGCAGGTGACTGAACACCGCGACGCACGCTAAAGCCGTGCCCGCGACCAGCAGACCGGCCTCGAGAACCCGCCATGGCGAGACCTTTGCCCGCCAGGATGCGGCGTAATCCTTGAAGGCGAACACGAGCGGCGCCACGAGCAGGATGCCGACAAGGTCCGCG
>Ga0075425_100007416_pt1 | contig 11597 bp, 11 predicted proteins | sample SoiMethybrSBSTD4_FD_75300 | JGI IMG/M metagenome (GOLD analysis project Ga0075425, IMG submission 75300) | Bulk soil microbial communities from a Populus tree surrounding site in Tennessee, USA - Soil MetaG P. TD hybrid SBSTD4 | ecosystem: Environmental > Terrestrial > Soil > Tree plantation...
GGCGGCATCGGCCTGCACCGCGCGCTCGATGGCGGCTGCGATTCCATCGAGCACGGCCTTAAGCTCGACGACTCTGCCATCGCCCAAATGAGGCGCCAGGGCACCTGGTATGTCCCCACGCTCAGTGTCTACTACACCGATTGGGCGCCGGAGAACACACCCGACGGCCAGCGCGATCGCAAGCGCGCCTCCGACCACGAAGTCTCCTTCAAGCACGCCCTGAGCGCCGGCCTGAAGATCGCCTTCGGTACCGACATGGGCGGCATCAAGTGGAGTGAGCCCATCGCCCAGGAGTTTGGCCGCATGGTCGAATTTGGCATGTCGCCTATGGACGCCATTCGCAGCGCCACCGTGCGCGCCGCCGAACTGCTCGACATGCAGGGCCAGATCGGGGTGATCGCGCCCGGCTCCTATGCCGATATCATCGCCGTTTCCGGCGACCCCCTGCGCGACGTCAACCAGCTCGAGCACGTTGCTTTCGTCATGAAAGGCGGCCAGGTATACAAGAACGAGTTGAAATAACAATTCGGCTTTGGGTGGAGCAGCGCTTTAGCGCTGCATTATCCAGCCCGCCTAAATCCGGCTTCAGCCGCTGAGGTGCCATATCGTCTTTTAGGGAATATAGCCGGCCAAGGATTGCCTCTATGGCTGGATGCTGTTAGCTGAATGCCAAACGCTGCTTTTCCCCTTGACTCCGCCCCGCTTACGACGATAATGCTGCGATTCGAGAGTGCGGGACGAGGAGGTCTTATGAACGTCCTGGAAATGTGCGACCGCGAAATCGCCGCCGTCTCCCTGGAGGCCAGCGTGGCCGATGCCATCCACATGATGCTCGACCTGCACGTGGGTGCCGTCTCCGTGGTGGATGGCGACCGCCGCGTGGCCGGTATCTTTACCGAACGCGACGTCCTGCAGAAAATCTCCCTTAGCGGCCGCAATCCCGCCAGCATCCCGGTGCGCGAGGTCATGACCACCCCGGTGGAGATGGGCACCCTTAACACTACCCCCGGCGAAGCCCTCGCCACCATGGTCGAGCAGCACTACCGTCATCTCCCCGTGGTGGATGATCAAGGCAAGCTGCTGGGCATGCTTTCCATCCGCAACCTGCTGCAGGCGCGTGTGGACGACCTCACCCGCGAACTCGATGCCCTGGAGCAGTACACCGCCAGCGACGGCATCGGCGGCGACTGACGCCCAGCCGCGATTTTGTTCAACAGCGATTCTGTTCAACTACGCTTTTGTTCAAAACTAGATTTTGTCATTCTGAGGGAGCGCTCACCGCCGTAGCGGTGAGGCAATCGGAGAACCATGGAATTTCTCAAGACAATGACTCTGTCATGTTGAGCGAGGGCGCATGCCCGAGTCGAAACACCCCTGCGTCGTTTGGCCCTGCACTCTGCTCTCGGGAGTTCTCACCCTTGTGTTCCTTTCCCACCGTCATTCTGAGGTCGCACTCACCGCGCTGGCGGTGAGGCGACCGAAGAACCTATGCATTTGTGGCGCGGGCGCCCGCCCGCGTGCGCTCCGCAGGAGGGCGTCATGCTGAATGGCTTTAGCCATGAAGCATCTTGCGTGCAGTACCACTTTTCTTTGCCTCCGCCGGTTCCCCCTTCCCACCGCACCAGCCCGAAGGGCAAAACAGCTTTTAGCCCAGGGCGTCAGCCCTGGGTAACAGGCCTTTTAATCTTCCCAGCGAGCGCGAGGGAGCGAACGCGACGGAGCGCGAGCTGAACAACTGTATTTCCCTGGCGCCCCATGATAGTCTCCCGAACGAATGTCGACCGCTGCTTAATGCCCAACCGCTCCACCAACACCGTGGCTGCTGTCCGCATTGCCACCGGCGTCTTCTTCCTCTTCTTCGCCGAATACAAGCTGTCTGACTCGGTCTTCGCCAGCACCACCTTTCCCGACCAGTGGCTGAAGCAATTTATTGCTCAAGGCGCAGTCAGTTTCTATGCCCCTTTTTTGCAAAAGGTGGTGTTGCCGCATCACGTCTTCTTCGGGTACCTGGTGGGCGTTCTCGAACTGTTCATCGGCCTCTCCCTGGTGCTGGGCCTCTGGGTGCGCGCGGCCTCAATCGTGGGCGTCCTGCACATGATCAACCTGACCCTCGCCACCTGGTGGGCGCCGGGCCACGACGTGCCCAAATGGCGTTATTTCGGCAACGAACTGGACCACCTGCCTCTGCTGTTTCTTTTTCTCATCTTTTTTAGCCTCAATGCCGGCCGCGCCTGGGGGCTGGATGGAGTGCTCCACCGGCGCACGCTGCAAAAGGGCAGCTTTTTCGGGAGGACGGGATGAACAGGCTAATGCAGCGGTATGTTCCTTTACCCCTGTCATTCTGAGGGAGCGCTCACCGCGGTAGCGGTGAGGCGACCGAAGAACCTATGCATTTGCTCGCGGGCGCCCCTCGCGCACGACGACTTCCAGGATGAAGGCGTCATGCTGAACCGCTTCAGCGGTGAAGCATCTGGCGTGCACTGCCACAATCTATCGCCTCATCGAATCCCTGGATGGCGCACATCGGGGAAAATGCCTAACTTGCAAGCTGCCGGCTAGCCAGCCCGGAGGGCGAAACAGCTTGTCAGCCCGGGGTAAGAAGCGCAATACCACGCGCGACCGAGGGACTCACCGTTTTTTTACTGGCGGCATATCGTGCGGATTCCAGGTCACATTGGCCTGAAACAGCCTGTCTGCCAGGTTCTGGTTGTAGGAAACATCGCTAATAAAGCGCTGGTTCACCATGTCCCCATTATGAAGACGGGTGATGCTCAGGGGCGTGCCCACCCCCTGGATGACCTTGTAGTTGTCGTAAATCTCAACTTCCTCATTGCGGTAGCGTTCGGCGTCGCGCCAGACAAACGATTTCTTGATGGGCAGGTGCGATTCAAAATCCACATCAATCGTCACCGCCTCGTTCTGCGCGTTCATGATGGTCACCTGCTCCGCCTGCTTCTGCGCCGCTACCACCTGGCCTTCATAGAAAAGCGCCACTCCCGGCTCGTTGAGCCAGCGGCGCAGCACCGAGACCAGGGAATACTTCCGCCGCCGGTTGTAGTCCGCCAGCGCCTTCGCGTCCTCGGGAGCCGTGCCGCGGAACGTGATCTCAAATCCCTGGTCGCCATTGTTGATGATGATCCAGTCGCGTTTTTTGGTCAGCTCCATCCGCTCCTTGTCCGGGTACTTCCAGAACAGCCAGAACTGCGCCGTCCCGGTGGGCTGGTCGTGGTAAATGCTCCAGGTGCGGCCTTGCTCCCGCATGTCGCTTACGTTCAGCCACGCCTGTCCGCCCAGCGCCTGGATCATCTGGTCAATCAGGGCCCGGGCCTTGCGCGCGTTCTCGTCCTGCGGCGCCGCCTGCGTGGAAGTCGTGGCAGGCACAGATTGTGGTGCCGACTGTGCTGGTTCTGCTACCTGGCCGAAAGCTCCCAAGCCGACGAGGAGAATGGTGACTAGTAGTTTCATTCGCTTGTTCCGAGCGGATTTCAGACTTGCCGCTCGACTGTCAAAAGATCGCGTTAACCGCCGAAGCCCACATCCTTTACCGCTGAAGGCGTGATCAAGTCTTCTTCAGACCCAGCACCGCGCCAGCCCCGCAGGGGCGGTATAGTAAAGCCCAGGACGGAAGTCCTGGGTCAGCTTACCCATAAAATTCTCCGGCGCGACTGAGCCCGCGAGGGGCGCCGGGCGAAACAACGACTGCTTCTAGCCTATCAGCACTGCGCCCCCATTAACGTTGAACACCTCCCCTGTGATGAAGCCGGCGTGCTCAGTGCACAGGAACAAAATGGGCGCCGCCACCTCCTCCGGCCGTCCCACGCGCTGCAATGGAATCGCGGAGAAAATCTCTTCCCGGCTGACCGGGTCGCTCAAGGCTGGCCTCGCCATGTCGGTTTCCACCCACCCCGGGGCCACGCAATTCACATAAATGCCGGCAGGCGCCAGTTCGGTGGAGAGACCCTTCACCATGCTGATCAGCGCCCCCTTGGCGGCCGCATAGTCGCAGTGGAAGGCTTCGCCTCTCTGTCCGGCAGTGGAGCTCACCAGAACAATGGAGCCAGTCGCCGGGTGCAGCTTCTGCTGCCTCTTCATTTGCGCCACCGCATGCTTGATCAGGCCAAAAACGCTATCTAAATCAATGGCCTGGGTACGCCGCCACTGCTCTTCGCTCATCCTCTCGATCGGCACGGCGTCTGCTACCCAGATTCCATGGTTTGCAACCAGTATGTCCATTCGCCCAAAACGGCGCACCGTGGCTGCCACCAGCTCGCCTGCTGGTTCCGGGCCGCTCAGGTCGCAGGCTACCGCCAGGCAGTTCTCCGGCCCGCACTGCCGCACGACTTCCTCCGCCTCCGCCCTCGCTTTTTGGTAGTTGAAGGCTACTTTCGCTCCCGCGGAGACGAACATTTTCACGGTACTGGCGCCGATTCCGCGCGAGCCACCCGTTATTAACGCTACCCGGCCCTCCAGCGAGAGGGAAACGCCTGCTAAGCCTGTCATGACAACAACTTACCACCGAAATTGATCCGGAATCGGGGAAAAGCCAGGATGGCATCAAATCGCCTAAAAACGGAGTAAAAACGCCCCTTTTACCGGCTTTTCCCGCCTGTGCCAGCCCTGGTTCCTGCCTCTCCGTAGCCACGACTTGTGGCTTTTTTACCACAGACAGAGTTGCAACCACGGCTGTAATCTATTCATCTCAAACCACCTAGACAAGAACATTTGCCGCAAGAGCAGACAATTCGCAAGCCCGTGGGGTGCCGCGGCGTAGGCCTGCACAGCGGCGCCCCCGTCACCCTCCGCCTCCTCCCCGCGAATGCGGGGTGTGGGATTGTGTTCAAGCGGACGGATCTGGACGGCTTCAGCGTGGAAGCCAGCAGCCGCAATGTGGCCCGGGTGAGCTACGCCACCAGCCTGATGAAAAAAGGGGTGCTCATTTCCACCACGGAGCACCTGCTTTCCGCCTTCATCGGCATGGGGATTGATAATGCGATTGTTGAGCTGGACAACCTGGAATTGCCCATCCTGGACGGAAGCGCGCGTCCGTTTGTGGAGATGATTGAGGAAGCCGGCATCCGGCAGCAGCGGCGGCTGCGCACCTACCTGCGTATCCGCAAGCAACTGGAGTTGCGGGAGGGCAACAAGTTCATTGCGGTTTATCCCGGCACAGGCTATTCGGTTTCCTACAGCATCAATTTCCCGCACCCATTGGTGGGCCGCGAGGAGTTCCGGGTGGATTTGTCCGACGGGCAGTATGTGCGGGAGATAGCTCGGGCGCGAACTTTCGGCTCGCGGCAGGAAGAAGAGGCGATGCGCAACCAGGGGCTGATTCGCGGGGCTTCCCTGGACAACTGTATTGTCCTTACTCACGAGGGCATTGAAAACCCTCCTCTGCGTTTTAAGGATGAGTTTGTGCGGCACAAAGTGCTGGACCTGATCGGCGACCTGGCGCTGCTGGGCAAACAGATTTTGGGCTCGGTGGTTGCGGACCGTGCCGGGCACGCCATGCACACGGCCCTGGTCTCCCGCCTGCTGAAGGACCCGACCCTATGGGAAGAGACCCATGGGGACCAAAGCCCGCACCCAGAGCGCGAGCCTGCGGTAGAGAGCGCGTTCACTGCCAACGCGGACTAGAGCTTTACTACAGAGGACGCGAAGAGAGCCGCAGGGACGGCACCCGAACTTGAGCCCTGCAATGGCGACGGAGTATCCTGCTCATCTTCGCCGGAGGAAGATGTGCATAATCGTGCTCTCGCCCTTGCCGCTTTATTCTTATTCTTCACCCCGCTGCTGCTGGCTGCCCCTGCCGGAAAAGTCGAGCCTATTGGCCCGCTGACCGACTCGGCTGCTTCGGACGGGCTGAAAAAGGCGGTGGAAGCAACCGGCTACCGGGTTCTGCTGGATGACGGCAGCGAGTGGTGCAGAATCTGGCTGCGTGCCGCTACACCAGCCAGCGGAAAGACCGAGGTTGAAGGCGCGCTTTTCCCGCAACTGACTGAATCCACGCTGATTGGAGTGATTTCTTTCACCAAGCCGGCAACTGATTATCGCGGCCAGGCGGTTCAGCCCGGCCTTTATACCTTGCGTTACGAACTGCTGCCTAATGACGGCAACCATCTGGGAGTCGCCGATAACCGGGATTTCGCTTTGCTGGTGCGGGCCGCCGATGACCCCGATCCCGCCGCCAACTTCGACTTCAAGCAGCTCGTGGCCCTGAGCCGCAAGGCCACCGGCGCCGCCCATCCCGGGCCCATTAATTTAGTGCAGCCCGCGAGCGACGCGGTGCCGACCGTGAGCAACGACGGCCAGGGGCACTGGATTTTTGCCAACAAGCTGAAGATGCAGTCCGGGGAGCCGCTGCTGATTGGGATTGTGATAAAGGGCAAAGCCGCGGAGTAGGTTTCGAGTTTCGAGTTTCGCGATAAACATTTGCTCAGGCCCTGTTGCGTTTTGAATCGATGGCCATGGCGAATCGCAACACTCTTTCCTTGCGCCGTAAGTCTCCGGTTGCACGCCGGTTAGCAATACCCTCCCCCAAAAATCAATCACTTCCAACTTTCTGCCTGATGTGAATCGCAACAAATGGCTGTTGCTTTTTGCCGCTCCAAAAATGAAACATTCGCCACAATGATGCCCGAACTCCTTGCGCCTCAATGCGCTGCAAGCAGCCATTTGCGCGGCCCACACTTCGGCATTGGGATTGCCTTTAAAGAAAGTGGCGAGCGACAAGTAACTGCCGCCGCCAGAGTCGGCCCAGCGCATAAGCGCTGAGGAGGCGCACCATGACAGTCCTACTGGTAATCATGACCTTTGCGGTGTTGCTGCTGATTGACCACTACTACACGCGCAAACGCCTGGTGGTGGGGAGGGAAAGGGAAGCCGCTCCTCCGCAGCGCGAGGTGCTTATGCCGGCGCGCCTGCAGCCCAGCCTGGTGGGCGGGTTCCAGGTGCCGGAGAATCTGCGTTATCACCCCGGCCATACCTGGGCGCTTAACGAAAGTCCCACGCTGGTGCGCGTGGGACTGGACGATTTCGCCTCCAAGCTGGCGGGCAAGATCGAGCGCATCACGCTGCCGCAGCGCGGGCAGTGGGTCCGCCAGGGGCAGAAGATCTGGACGCTCTATCGCGACGGCAGCGCCGTGGACATGGTTTCGCCCATCGAGGGCAGCGTGGCCGAGATTAATGAAGCGGTGCTGCTCGATCCTGAACTGGCCTCGCGCGATCCTTATGGCGAAGGCTGGGTGGCAACCGTGCAATCGCCGGATGCCAAAACCAATTTCCGCAATCTGCTGGGCGGCGCGCTGGCCCGCTGGTGGACGGAAGAGTCAGCCTCCCGCCTGCAGCGGTTGATGCCAGGAGCGCTGGGCGCTCTGGCCCAGGATGGCGGCGTGGCTATGGCCGACCTGACCAGCCATATGCCCGACCAGGAATGGGTGAAGGTGACCCGCGAGTTCTTTCTGACCTAACCCGATAGAAGGCCAGGCTTCAGCCGCGCCGCGCGCGCCGCGTCCAGGAAACCTCCAGGCCAGGACACGGAACGCCAGGCGCGGCTGAACTTTTGTTGGCCCCGCAGATTTTGCAGATGTGCGCTCACTTTCGATCTGATAAGCAGTCTCTTCCGCAACCGCCCCGAGGCAAAAATCCCAGCCGCCTGTTGCCGCAGCCCGAGGATGTGGCGCGCGCCATTGTGGCGTTATGCCATCCGGCCTCCTATTGGCACACGGGGAATGTCTGCATGCCGATGGCGGGGGGGAATATCGTAGGATAAATCGCATGGCGCAAGACGACGGACTAGATTGCCTCGACCTGCTGGAACAAACGCCCGCTATGCTGCGCGGCCTGATGCGTGAACTCTCGCACGACGACGCCCATTGGAAGCCGGCTCCCGACCGGTTTTCGGTGGCCGAGGTGCTGGCGCACCTTGCGCATTCAGAGGACCACTGCTATCGCATGCGCGTGGATCAGTTCCTGAAGCAAGAATTGCCGGAATTCGAACAGGACGATGCGCAGATGTATCTCGCTCAATACCGCGATGCCGATGCCGAGGATTCCTTCGCTCACTTCCAAGAGCAGCGCGAAAGCAACATCGAGTTCCTGCGCACGCTGCCGCGCAGTGCCGGCGAACGGAAGGCCATGCACAAAGTGGCGGGAGAGATCACGCTGCAGCAGATGCTGCATGAATGGGCCCTGCACGATCTGGGGCACATTCGCCAGATTGCCGAGCTGGTGGGTGCGCGCAAGCACTGGCACGCGGCGGGGCGATTGGGGAAGTTTTATCAGCTCCGGCCATGAAAAGCAGTGCCCTGGCGGTGGCGGCTCAGTTGTGGCGCCCACGCTCACCCTTACCGAGAAAGCGCAATGTTCATGGTGCAGAAATCCTGATGTACGATAAAGCCTGTTATCACTCGTCATTGTGGAAGTCGCCTCTAAATACAAGGGCATGATCCCCTGCGCCAGGTCTACATCCCCGAAACCCAAACCCGAACGGGGCGAATTCTCAGTTGACTGTATCCGAATGACAGCCTAACATCTGGCTTCGCTGGCGGTGGGGGCTGAGTTGTATGGTCGGCCGGACGGTGTCCCATTTCCGCATCCTAAGCGCTCTCGGCAGCGGTGGTATGGGAGTGGTGTATGAAGCCGAGGACTTGAAACTCGGCCGCCGTGTGGCGCTGAAATTTCTACCGCGAGACGTAGCCTCCCCGCAAGCCCTGCAGCGATTCCGACAGGAAGCACGAAGTGCCTCTTCCCTGAACCACGAGAGCATCTGCACTATCTACGAAGTAGACGAGCACGAGGGGCAGCCATTTATTGCTATGGAACTGCTCGACGGCACCTCGCTAGCCGATCGGCTTGCCACTTCGGCACTGCCGTCAGAGATGCTGTTTGACATCGGCATTCAGGTAGCGGATGGACTTGACGCCGCCCACCATAAAGGGATCATCCATCGCGACATCAAGCCAGCCAACATCTTCGTCACACGACGCGGCCGGGCCAAGATCTTGACTTTGGTTTGGCGAAGCTGGCTGGGACTAGCAAAAAGGCCACAGTCACGGTCCTGGGAGCTACGGCAGACGTACCTGGACACCTCACTAGCTCCGGTTCCACCGTAGGTACGGTGGCCTTCATGTCGCCAGAACAAGCACGTGGCGACGAACTGGATATGCGGAGCGACCTGTTCAGCTTTGGCGCCGTGCTTTACCAGATGGCAACTCGCCGGCTACCGTTCGCTGGCCCAACATCGGCGGTCATCTTCCACGCCATTCTAGAAAAGACACCGCCGCCAATTGCCGAATTGAATCCTAACCTGCCCGATAAATTCGGGGAAATTGTCTTCAAGGCGCTGGAAAAAGATCCCGACCTTCGCTACCAGACGGCGGCGGAAATCCGAGCCGATCTCAGGCGGCTGGAACGGGACGTCAGCTCCGGGAAGGTTACGGGAACGAGTCCAAGTTCCGCAGCTCGGGCGACTGTTGTCGCGCCTCGACCTGTATCTTCCGCTGCGGTGCTGATTGAGCAGGCCGAGCGGCACAAAGGGGCATTTAGCGTGGTACTCGCCGCTGTGATTCTGATTGCCATTGTGGCAGTTGGAATTTACAGATTGTTAACGCGTTCCGTGCCTACTGTGAATCCCCTGAACATGACGGTCAACAAGCTCACGGATAACGGCACGGTAGCATCTGCGGCCATTTCCCCTGACGGGCGTTACGCGGCATATGTACGCCGCGATGTAGCCCCGAGTTTGTGGGTGAAGCAGCTTGCCGCGGATTCGGAGATTCAAGTTGTACCGCCCCAGCCCGGCGGCTTCGATTTTGGCATGCGATTCTCCCCCGACGGGAATTACATCTTCTATACCAATGCCGATAAGGATAATCCCGAAATTGTAGATCTCTACTCTGTCCCTTCGCTAGGCGGGACGACTCGACATCTCATTAAGAACATTGCTAGCGCACCAGCGTTCTCGCCTGATGGCAAGCGGATAACATTCTCTCACCGATTACTAGAAAAGAATCAGGACGAGCTATGTGTAGCTAACAGCGATGGTACGGGCGAGCACGTCGTGTTGGTGCGCGACGCTGCTACAAAGGGCTTCATGGGGGATCCCTCATGGTCAGGAGATGGGAAGCTGATCGCAATAGGAGCCGACGAGTCGGGAGGAGAGAACTTCGGCAGCCTTCTGCTCGTCGCGCCGGATGGCAAACAGGTCAAGAGGTTCGTTTACAACTTTTGGGTTGGTCCTGCGGCCTGGATACCGGACGGGAGCGGCGTCTTCATGGTTACGTATACGCCGAACACACCAGCCCAGATCATGTTCCAGCCGTACCCCGCTGGCGAACCGGTGCGCGTGACCAATGACTTCACCAATTACTGCTGCCTTACCATGACCGCCGATTCCAAAGTATTACTGGCCGCCCAGGAACAGATTTTCGAGAATGTCTTCGTGGGTAGTGTTCCTAAAAATTCTAGGGTCCCGCTAGAGGCGGGTCTGAAGCAGATCACCTCGGAGCAGGCAAGCGGCGAGAAGCTCAGTTGGACGGCCGACAGTAAGCTGCTGGTGGTGGACGCGATGCATCGCGCATACCTGATGGACGCTGACGGCTCCCATCGTGTGCCTCTGGTGCCCCTGCTGGAACCCGAGATCAGAGCGGCAATCGTGCACTCACTGACGGCGTGTGGCACTCCGGACACGGCCGTGCTCGCGGCAGGACCAGCAAATGCTAGCGTGCTTAGGCTATACAAATTGAATCTCTCCAGCGGTGAACTGAGACGCCTGACCGGTGAGACTCTAGTTTTTAACCCGAGTTGCACGCCTGACGGCAAGTGGGTGGTGTATCAGTCGAGTTCAGCCAGTTCCAATGTCGTCATGAACATCATGAAAGTCTCCACCGAGGGCGGCACGCCAGTGGAATTGGCCAGGGGCGCGGATTTCCATCCTTATGTCTCGCCTGATGGAAAGCTTGTCGTGTCCGAGCGACTCGGCGGGGTGGGCACTAAGCGAAAACAGGAGTTCGTCATCCAGAGTGTCGAGGGTGGTGAACCAGTACGCGTGCTGTCCGCAACTGCGACGATGCAACAGTTCGGTTGGTCCCCGGACGGCCAGGCGCTAATGGTCGTACAGGATACTGCACCGGCCCGCAACCTTTTCCGTCTGCCGCTGGCCGGTGGCCATCCCGTGCAACTTACGCACTTCGATTCTGAGCCTCTGCTAATCAGTGCAGTTGCCTGGTCGCACGACAGCAGGAAGCTGGCCATCACACGGCAGCGACGCAACTCGACCGATGCAGTGATGTTCACGAACTTCCGTTGAGGTGGGGACCGTCTCCGCCCAATCGCTGTGCGCGAGGATCGGCTTGACGCGTGCTATCCTTCCCGCCGTGCACGAACGTCCTCGCCAAGTTAAGTGGTTCATCGGGTGCAAATCCTCGCCGCTGGGTTAGGCTTCGTGATCGTTCTCGTCGGGATGAAATAATTACTCTTGCCCCGCGCGGGGTACTCCTGCTCTGTACATCGTTCCTGATGAGCGAAGTTTGGATCGTGACGAATAAGCACCGGCGTGCCCTGGATGACGAGCGTGAAATCGCCTTCACATTCATTACTCC
>Ga0075425_100007417_pt1 | contig 11597 bp, 8 predicted proteins | sample SoiMethybrSBSTD4_FD_75300 | JGI IMG/M metagenome (GOLD analysis project Ga0075425, IMG submission 75300) | Bulk soil microbial communities from a Populus tree surrounding site in Tennessee, USA - Soil MetaG P. TD hybrid SBSTD4 | ecosystem: Environmental > Terrestrial > Soil > Tree plantation...
TGCAGGCGCTCGACGCGCGCCACCAGGTCTTCCACGACCACGGCTGCCGCGCCTCCGACCACGGCCTCGAGGTCCTGCCTCCGCCCGCCGCCTACGCGGACGCCGCCGTCGTCCCGACGTTCGACGCGCTGCGCGCCGGCCGTGCCGTCGACGTCAAGGCGGGTCTCGGGCTGCAGGCCGCGCTGCTCCACCGCATGGCGCTCATGGACCACGAGCGCGGTTGGGTGCAGCAGTTCCATCTCGGCGCCTATCGCAACGTGAGCACGCGCCTCTACGCGAAGCTGGGCCCCAACGTGGGCGGCGACTCCATGGGCGACTTCGAGATGGCGCGCGGCCTGGGCATGTTCCTGAACGGCCTCGACGTGCACGAGAAGCTGGCCAAGACGATCCTCTACAACCTGAACCCGCGCGACAACGAGCTGTTCGCGACCATGGCCGGCAACTTCAACGACGGTACCGTCCCGGGCAAGATGCAATACGGCGCCTCCTGGTGGTTCCTGGACCAGAAGAACGGGATCGAGGCCCAGTTCCAGGCCCTCTCGAACATGGGCCTCCTCTCGCGCTTCGTCGGGATGATCACGGACTCGCGCAGCTTCCTCTCGTATTCCCGGCACGACTACTTCCGCCGCATCCTGTGCAACCTGCTGGGCGAGGATGTGCGCCTCGGCCTCGTCCCCGACGACCGCGATGCCCTGGGCAAGCTGGTCACTGCGGTCTGCTTCACGAACGCGCGGGACTACTTCGGGTTCCCCTTGGGCACCGCGGCGGGCTAGTGCCCGAGCCTCTTCGCATCGCCATCCTCGGCGCCGGCATGGTCGCGCGCTATCACGCGCAGGCCATCGCCGTCACGCCCGGGGCGCAGCTCGTCGCCGTCTCGCGGTTCGATGCATCGAAGGCCGCCGCCTCCGCCGCCGAGTTCGGCGTGCCCTGCGAGACCAGCGACGCCGCGCTCCTCGCCCGGCCGGACGTCGATGCCGTCTGCATCTGCACGCCGAGCGGGCAACATGCCCGCGAGACGATCGCCGCCGCGCGCGCCGGCAAACATGTCCTGGTCGAGAAGCCGATGGCCCTCAGCCTCGCCGATGCCGACGCCATGATCGAGGCCTGCCGATCTGCGGGCGTGGTGCTCGCGGTTGCTCTGCAACGCCGCACCGAACCCGCCTACCAGCTCGTTCACCGGGCCATCCAGGACGGCCTTCTCGGCCGGCCCGTTCTCGGGATGGCGGTGATCCCGTACTTCCGCTCCAAGGCCTACTACGACAGCGCCGTCTGGCGCGGCACGTGGAAGGAAGACGGGGGCGGAGCCCTCATGAACCAGGGGATCCACATCGCGGACCTGCTCGCTTGGTTCATGGGCGACGCCGAAGAGGTCCTCGCCCGCGCGGCCACCCTCGCCCACGAGATCGAGGTCGAGGACGACGTCGTGGCCACGGTGCGATTCAAGAGCGGCGCCCTGGGCTCGATCGTAGCCACCACGGCCGCGGCGCCCGGCTTCCCCCATCGCGTCGAGATCTACGGCTCACGCGGCGGCGTGCAGCTGGAGGCGGAGGCGATCGCGCGCTGGGAAGGCGACTCGGTCCCGACGATCGACCCCGCACTCCGGGCCGGATCCACGCCCGCGGCCGCCGGCGCCGGGAGCAGCCCGACGGGCATCGCTCCGACCGGGCACGCCCGCATCCTGGCGGACTTCGTAGCGTCCATTCGCGAAGGACGGGCTCCGCTCGTGCCCGGCGCAGAGGCACGCCGATCGCTGCAGCTCGTCCTGGCGGTTTACGAAGCCGCGCGGACAGGCCGCCCGGTGCGCATTCCGTAGCCGGCGGTCGTAGGAGACAGCCGACCCGGCCCAAACCCCTGTTGGCTAATCAGGCCGATCGATCCCTGTTGCTGTTTGCCGTCTTGACGCTCGCTCCCCCGCTGGGCCGCGAGAGATGCACCGCCGCCTGTAGCGAGGTCCGCGCGCGATACGCACGCTCCGTCGCCGCCACGAAGGCGGGCGCCGCGGCTTCCTCGACCAGCGCCACCGCGCACCCCGCCAGCCCCGCCCCCGTCATGCGCGCGCCGTAGCATCCCGGTGCGGCCTGGGCCGCGGCCACGATCGTGTCGAGGGCAGGACTGGACACCCCGAAGTCGTCGCGCAGGCTGCGATGGCTCGCGTCCATCAGGCCGCCCATGGCCGCCGCGTCCCCGCGGGTCATGGCCTCCGCGGCGGCGAGGGTTCGCGCGTTTTCCGTCACCACGTGCCGCGCGAGGGGGCGCAGCTCGACCGGCAGCATCTCCACCTTGCGCTCGAGGTCCTCGGGCGTGACGTCCCGCAGCGCGCGCACGCCGAGCCGGCGGGTGGCCTCCTCACAGCGGGCGCGGCGCTCGTTGTAGGTCGAGTCCACCAGGGTCCGCCGCGTCGAGGTGTCGAGCACGGCGACGACCGTGCCGCGGGGCAACGGGATCGGGCGCGTGGACAGGTCGCGGCAGTCGATCAGCAGCGCGTGGTCCTCGCGCCCGCAGGCGATGACGAGCTGGTCCATGATCCCGCACTGCATCCCGACCCAGCCGTTTTCGGCGCGCTGGGCCAGGCGGGCCGCGGTGACCGGCTGCCAGGCCAGGTCGGAGGCGGCCACGAAGGCCCGGGCGGACGCGACCTCCAGAGCGGCGGACGACGACAGGCCCGCACCGATCGGCACCTCTCCCGTCAGCACGCCTTCCCAGCCGCGCAGGCGCAAGCCCGCCTCCTGGAATGCCCACGCCGTGCCCTTGACGTATTCGATCCAGCCCGTCCCGCGAGTGAGGTGCGCGAGGTCGAACTCCTGCTCCTCGTCGAAGTCGAGCGAGCGCAGCACCACGCGCCCGTCCGTGCGCGGCCGCACCGCGATCCAGGCCCCGAGGTCCAGGGCCATGGGCAGCACGAACCCTTCGTTGTAGTCGGTGTGCTCGCCGAGCAGGTTCACGCGCCCGGGCGCGTGCACGATCAGGGACGGATCGCCGCCGAAGCGCTCGCCGAAGGCACGCACGACGCGGGCCTCCGCGGCCAGGCCGTCGCCGGGCGCCATCTCCCGCGGCGAACGGCCGTCCACGGGCGAGCTCACGAGGGCGCCCCCACCGGGTCCGCCGCGACGTCCAGGTTCGCGGGAGGCACCTCGACTCCGGTCATGAGGTGCGCGACCGCTTCTTCCGTCGCCTCCGCGCGCGCGATCTCTCCCACCACGCGCCCGCTGCGCAGGACCACGATCCGCGTGGACAGCGCGAGCAGCTCCGGCATCTCGCTCGAGATCAGGAGGACGGCCGCACCGTCCGCGGCCAGGCGGTCGATGAGCGCATGGATCTCCGCCTTGGCCCCGACGTCGACGCCGCGCGTGGGCTCGTCCAGGATCAGGATGCGGCAACGCGCGGCCAGCCAGCGCGCGAGGACGATCTTCTGCTGGTTGCCGCCGGAGAGGCCCGCCACCGGGAAGTCCATGTGCGGGATGCGCACGCGCAGCCGCCCGAACTGGTCGTCGACCAGCGCCTCCTCCTCACCGCGCTGCACCCAGGTCAGGCGGGCGAGGCGCTCGAGGATCGGAAGCGTGGTGTTCGTGCGTCCGCCGAGCATGAGCACGAGACCCTGCCGCTGCCGGTCCTCGGGCACGAGACCGAGCCCGAGGCGGAGCGCGGCCGTCGGATCCCGCACCGTCACCGCGGCGCCGTCGACGGTGACGACGCCCGTGGCCGCCGGATCGAGGCCGAAGAGGGCCTGCGCGACCTCGGAGCGGCCGGCTCCGACGAGGCCGGCCAGGCCGACGACCTCGCCCGCGCGCACGGAGAGGCCGACGTCTTCGAACCGGCCGCGGCTCGTGAGCCGCTCCACCTTGAGGCGCTCGGGCCCCGGCGGCTTCCCGAGGTGCTCGGGGGTGACGGAGTCGAGGTTGCGGCCGATCATCATCTGGACGAGGGCGCGCTCGTCGAGGCCGGCCAGGGGCCGGGTGGCCACGTGCGTCCCGTCCCGGAGCACGGTCACGGCATCGCAGAGATGGAAGATCTCGCGCAGGCGGTGCGAGACGTAAAGGCAGGTCGCGCCCTGGGCGCGCACGCGGGCCATGAGCGCGAAGAGCTGGGCCGCTTCGTGCTCGCCGAGGCTGCTCGTGGGCTCGTCGAAGAGGATCACGCGCGGCCCGGCGCCGGCGGCGGCCGCGATCTGCAGGAGCTGGCGCTGCCCCGGCGTGAGGTGCTCGACGGGCCGGTCCACGTCGAGGACGAGCCCCACCGAGTCCAGGATGGCCTGGGCGCGGGCGCGCAGGGCCGCGCGGTCCACCATCGGGCCGCGCCGCGGCAGCGCGGCCAGGCACAGGTTCTCGGCCACGGAGAGGTTGCGGCAGAAGGTCGGCTCCTGGTGCACGATCGCGATGCCGGCCGCGCGCGCATCACCCGGGCGGGCGAAGCGCACGGGGGCGCCGTCGAGCCGGATCTGGCCCTCGTCCGGCACGTAGAGGCCGGCCAGGATCTTCCCAAGCGTGCTCTTGCCCGCCCCGTTCTCGCCGCAGAGGGCGTGGCACGATCCCCGCGCGACCGCGAACGAGACCTCGCGCAGCGCGACCACGCCCGGGAAGCGCTTGGAGATGCGCTCGAATTGGATGATGGGCGCGCCGCCCACCGCGTCCGCGGTCACTTCGGCGGGGCCCCCATCTGCAGGTACTTGTCCGGCACGTCCGTGAAGCCCCAGGCCTTGAGCTGCCGTGCCCAGTCGCCGAGGTTCTCCTTGGAGACGCGCACCAGCTCCATGGGGAGCCGCTCCGGGATCGTCTTGTTCAGCACGAGCTTGTCCACGACGGTGGAGACGCTCACGTAACCCCAGAGATAGACGGGCTGGGCGAGCAGCACGGGGGCCAGCCCCTTCTCGACGTACGGCAGCTCCACGGGCAGCGCGTCCACGGCCACGATCTTCATGCGCTTGGGGTCGATCTCGTCGAGCAGCGTGCGCGTGAAGAGCGGCCAGCCGCCGACCATGGCCCAGCCCTGGATCTCGGGATAGGCGTTGTTGACCCGGATGACCTCGGCCGCCGCGTCCTGCGGGGTCTCGATGTTCGGGAAGACGCCGACGATCTCGATGCCGGGATGTTTGGCCGCCTCCTCGCGCACGCCCTGCACGCGCTTCTGCAGGTTCGGCGCGTTCTGGTTCCCCTGCAGGACGGCGACCTTGCCCTTGCCGCCCATCTGTGCGGCCAGCTCGGCCATCGTCGCCTGCCCCGTCTTGAGGTCGTCCACGCCGTAGAACGTGAAGCGCTTGCTCTGCGGGGCGTCGCTGTCGAAGGTCATCACGGCCAGCCCGCGCCCGACCGCGTCGTTGATCGCACCCGTGACCTTCCCCGCGTCCGAGCAGGAGAGGACGACCGCGTCCGCGCCTTCGTTGACGGCCTGCGCGATGCGCTGGGCCTGGACCTGGCCGTCTTCCTGGGGCGGGGTGAGCCAGGCGACCTCGATGTCGATCCCGTTCTTGGGTCCGAGCTCCTTGGCCGCGGCCTCCGCGCCCGTCCGCGCGGCCAGGAACACGGGGTTGGTCGAGCTCTTGGCGATGAGGGCGATCTTGATCTTCTTCTTGCCGCCGGCTCCCGTCCCCGCCGCCGGGCTCGCCTCCCCCGCCGAGGGCGCGGGCGAGGGCGGGGCGCCGGAGCAGCCGACGAGGACGGCGGTCAGCGCGGCCAGGGCGAAGGGCACGGCACGTCGAGGCTCGGTCATCGGGTACCTCCGGTTGGTGCGGCCACCAGGCGCCGCGCGGCCACGCGCGCGCTTCCCTGGTCCAGGACGACGGCGATGATGATCGCGCAGCCGATCACGATCCATTCGTAGTTCTGATCGAGGCGGAGCGTGCGGATGGACTGCCGGATGAGGACGATGAGCAGCGCGCCCAGCATCGCGCTGATCGCACTCCCCTTCCCCCCGGTCAAACTCGCCCCCCCGACCACTGCGGAGGCGATGACGTAGAGCTCGTAGCCCGCGGCGTCCCCGCAGGACGCCGACCCGTAGAAGCTCGCGCCCAGGAAAGCGGCCAGGCCGGCGGTCAGGCCCGACACGACGAACACGCCCATCTGGATCCGCCCCAGGCGCAACCCGGCGAAGCGGCTCGCCTCCGGGTTGCCGCCGAAGGCGAAGATGTGGCGGCCCATCACCGTGCGCTCGAGGTAGACCATCCCCACGACCGCGGCCGCGATCATCATCAGCATCGGCACGGGGTAGAGGGTCTCGCTCAGGCCGAGCGACGCCTTGGCCATCGCGGTGAGGGGCGCCGGCACCAGGATGCTCTCCGCCCGGCTGATGACGAAGGCGAAGCCGCGCAGGATCCACATGGTGCCCAGCGTGATCACGAAGGGATGCACGGGCAGCGTCACCACCATCAGGCCGTTCAAGACGCCACACACGAGGCCGACGGCCACGCAGATGGCGAGACCGACGAGCACGGTGGCCACGCTCGAGGACGGTCCCAGCGCGCGCAGGGTGAGCGCCATCGTCACCCCGGCCAGGGCGTACACGGATCCGACGGAGAGGTCGATGCCGCCGGAGATGATCACGAAGGTCGCGCCCACGGCCATGATCGCGAAGAAGCTCGCGTCGGTGGCCGTCTGCACGAGCGTGTTCGAATTGAGGAAGTTGTTCACCTCCAGGCCCGTGCGCCGGTCCACGTGCGTGCCCGCGAACAGGGTGAGGATCGTGCCCAGGAGCAGGATCACCATGAGGAGGCCGGCCGCGGGCGAGGTCAACACGCGCTGGACGAGAGACTTCATCGCTCGGACCGTCCCTCCGCGGCGCGGGCGGCCACCCGTCCGGGCACGGGAGCGTCCGGAACGGAGCGGAGCCGGGCCGCCGCGTCTTCGGGCGTGAAGTCGCGCTGCGCCTCCGCCGCCAGCTCGTAGCCCACCACGAACTTCCGGATGGTGGCCGAGCGCAACAGGGGCGGGAAATACGACGCGTGCAGGCGCCAGTAGGGATGGCTCACGCCGTCGGAGGGCTGGCCGTGCCACGACATCGAATAGGGGAACGACACGCCGAACAGGTTGTCGTAGCGGCGGTTGAGCCGCCCGAGGATGTCGGCGAGGGCGTCCCGCTCGTCGGGGAAGAGGCCGGAGAGATGCCCCACGGTGCGCGCGGGGATCAGCAGCGTCTCGAACGGCCAGGCCGCCCAGAACGGCACCAGCACGGCCCAGTGGTCGTTGGCGCAGACGATGCGCTTGCCCTCGACGCGCTCGCGCGACAGGTAGTCGCCGAGGAGGTCCCGCCCGTTCTCCTGGAGGTAGCGCCGCAACGACAGCTGGCGCCTTTGCGCGCCCGTGGGGAGATGGGCGGTGGCCCAGACCTGGCAGTGCGGGTGCGGGTTGCTGCAACCCATCATGGCGCCCTTGTTCTCGAAGACCTGCACGTGCGTGATCCCCGGCTGCTCGCCCAGGCGCGTGACCTCATCCGCCCAGGCGTCGACCACGGCCCGGATCTCTTCGTTGCTCATCCCCGCCAGCGTGAGGTCGTGGCGCGGCGAGAAGCAGAGGACGCGACAGAGGCCCGACTCCGGCTGGCTGCGCAGGAGCACTTCCCGGGCGGGCACGGCCGCTTCGACGGTGGGGCTCAGGGCCGGGAAGTCGTTGTTGAACGCGAAGGTGCCGGTGTAGGCGGGATTGCGCTCTCCCTGGGCGCGGCGATTGCCAGGGCAGAGCGCGCAGTCGGGATCGTAGGCGGGCAGTTCGTCCGTGCGCACCGCCTCCGTCTGTCCCTGCCACGGCCGATCGAGGCGGCCGGGAGAGCAGAGCACCCATTCGTCCAGGAGCGGGTTGTACCGTCGGTGGGAATGGCGCCCTGTCGACAACGATGGCCCCCGCGCACCCTCGGGACGATGCGGCGTAAACGCTGTAAACGCTTACACCTCCGCCCGCGTGGCCCGGAACGCTAGCCCGACCCGGCGCCGTTGTCAAAGACGTCCTGACGACAGCGTTGACAGCGTTCGCCCGCGAACCTAACCTCTCCTCTTCGCATGCCCACCTTCCGCGCGAGAACGAGAGAGGCACGCGCGCGGGCGCGGGCGGCCAAGTCTCCCACGCGCCTCGGTGACGTGGCGCGGCTGGCCCGGGTTTCCACGGCCACCGTCTCCCGGGCCATCAACGAGACGGGTGCGGTCTCCGAAGGCACCCGCCGGAAGGTCCTGCGCGCGGTCCAGAAGCTGCACTACTACCCGAACGCGCATGCCCGATCGCTCGCGCTCGGCCGCAGCGACCAGATCGGCCTCCTCGTCTCGGACATCGCGAACCCCTTCTTCCCCGAGCTGGTGAAGGCCATCGAGCGCGACGCCTACCAGCGCGGGTTCGAGGTCATCCTCGCCGAGACCGACTACGATCACGAGCGCCTGGCCAAGTCCGTCCGGCGCTTCCTCGAGCGCGACGTGGCCGGGGTCATCATCATGGCCAGCGAGGTGGACATGCCGCTCGTCGCCGGCCTGGCCCGCCGCCGCGTGCCGCTCGTCTTCCTCGACCTGGAGGTGAGGGGCCAGGGCACGAGCACGGTGTCCGTGGACTACGGCCGCGGGATCGACGAAGCCGTACATCACCTCGCGGAGCTCGGCCACCGCGAGCTCGCCTACGTCAGCGGTCCGCCGAGCCTCCACAGCGCGGCCAGGCGCCTCCAGGCCTTCCGGGCCGCGGTCACGCGCCACATCGGGCCCCGCGCCCATCCCCGCGTCCACGACGGAGACTTCCGGCTCGAGAGCGGGCTCCGCGCCGGACGCGAGATCCTGGCCGCGCGTCCGAGGCCCACCGCGATCGTGGCCGCCAACGACCTCATGGCCCTCGGCGTCATCAAGGCCTCCCGGGCCGAGGGCCTCTCCATACCGCGCGACCTCTCCGTCGTCGGGTTCGACGACATCGCGTTCGCGAGCCTGGCCGATCCCCCGCTCTCCACGGTCTGCCTCCCGCGCGATGCCCTGGCCCGCGGCGCGACCGCTGCCCTGCTCAACAGCCTCGACGACGGCCCGAAGGTCCTGACGCCGGGGATGGTCCCCACCTATTTCGTGGCGCGCGGCTCCACCGGGCCCGCGCCAAAGTGAGCGTGTTGCCATGAAGACGACCTCCCTTCGGCCCGAGGACCTCCGCGGCGTGTTCGCCGTGCCTCCCCTGGCGCGCCGCGGCGACAAGCGCCGCGCCATCGATCTCGAGCAGAACGGCAAGGTCCTGCGTCACATGGCCGCGGGCGGGCTGCGCCGCTTCCTCTACGGGGGAAACGCGTTCCTGTATCACGTGACCCTCGCCGAATACGAAGAGATGCTCGGCTGGATGGCGGGGTTCCCGGACGACCACTGGGCGATCCCGAGCGTCGGCCCCTCGTTCGGTCGCGCCCTCGACCAGGCGCCGCTGCTGCGCCGCCATCGATTCCCGGTGGCCATGGCCCTGCCCTGCAGCGATCCCCGCGATGCCGCCGGCCTCGAAGCCGGGATGCGCGAGATCGCGGAAGCGGCGGGAATCGGGCTGATCCTGTACCTCAAGGAGGAGCACTCGTTCGGCAGCGACAAGACGGCCGGCCTCGACGCCGTCGCGCGACTCGTCGACTCCGGCGTGTGCGTCGGCATCAAATACGCGGTGGTCCGTCCCGACGCCGTGGACGATCCCTACCTGAAGGCGCTGCTGGAGCGCGTGGATCGCCGCTTCGTGATCAGCGGCATGGGCGAGCGGCCCGCGGTGGCGCACCTGAAGGCCTTCGACCTTCCCGGGTTCACCACCGGCTCCGGGTGCCTCGCCCCCGCCCTGAGCCAGGCCCTGTTCGAGGCGTGCGTCGCGAAGGACTGGACGGCGGCGGAGGAGCGGCGCCGTCCGTTCCTTCCTCTCGAGGACCAACGTGACGCCTGGGGACCCGCACGCGTGCTGCACGCGGCCCTGGAGCTGGCGGGCGTGGCCACGACCGGCGGCATCCCGCCCTTCGTGACCCCGATCTCCGACAAGCAGCGCGCGGAGCTGGAGCCCACGGCGCGCACGCTCCTCGCGCGCGAGCAGGAGCGCACGGGGGCGGCCGCCCCCGCGCCGGGCGCCCGGCGTTGACGACGGCACGAAAGAAGCCGGAGGACCTCCGCAGCGCGCGCTGGTTCGCGCGCCCGGACCTGCGCTCGTTCACCCACCGCTCGCGCACGAAGCAGGCGGGTTTCGCGGAGACGGAATGGGCGGGCCGCCCCGTGATCGGCATCCTCAACACCTGGAGCGACGCGAACTCCTGCCACACCCACTTCCGCCTGCGCGCGGAGGAAGTGAAGCGCGGGGTCTGGCAGGCGGGCGGCTTTCCCCTGGAGATGCCCGTCCTCTCCGTCGGCGAGACGTACATGAAGCCGACGACGATGCTCTACCGCAACATGCTCGCCATGGAGACGGAGGAGATCATCCGCGCCAACCCCGTGGACGGCGTGGTGCTGCTCGGCGGCTGCGACAAGACGGTGCCCGGCCTGATCATGGGCGCCACCAGCGCCAACCTGCCCGCCATCTTCGTCTCCGCCGGCCCCATGCTGCGCGGCAACTGGCGGGGCGAGGTGCTGGGCAGCGGCAGCGACGTCTGGAAGTACTGGGCGGAGAAGCGGGCGGGCAACCTCGACGACTGCGCCTGGAAGGAGATCGAGGACGGCATCGCGCGCTCGTTCGGGACCTGCATGACCATGGGCACCGCCTCCACCATGGCGGCGGCGGCGGAAGCGCTCGGCCTCATGTTGCCCGGCGGCTCGTCGATCCCGGCCGCGGACGCGAACCATCCCCGGCTCGCCTCCGACAGCGGGCGCCGGATCGTGGAGATGGTCTGGGAAGACGTCAAGCCCCGCGACCTCATGACCACGAAGGCGTTCGAGAACGCCGTCACCGTCACCATGTCGCTGGGCGGATCGACCAACGCGATCATCCACCTCATCGCCATGGCGGGGCGCGCGGGCGTGCCCCTCGACCTGGACCGTTTCGACGCGCTCTCGCGGCGCACGCCCGTGGTCGGGAACATCCGCCCCTCGGGCAAGTACCTGATGGAGGATTTCTTCTACGCGGGCGGCCTGCGCGCGGCCATGGGCCGGATCGCCGACCTGCTTCACACCGACGCCATGACCGTGAACGGACGCACGGTGGGCGAGAACATCTCCGGGGCCCAGGTCTACGAGGAGGACGTGATCCTTCCCCGCGAGAGGCCCATGAGCCCGGAGGGCGGCGTGGCCGTGCTGCGCGGCAACCTGGCCCCCCGCGGCGCCGTCATCAAGCACACCGCCTGCGAGCCGCGGCTGCTCAAGCACACGGGTCCCGCGGTCGTGTTCAAGAACTACGACGACCTCGCCGCGCGCATCGACGATCCCGCGCTGCCCGTCACCGCGGACTCCGTCCTCGTGCTGCAGAAGGCGGGGCCGCTGGGCGCGCCGGGCATGCCCGAGTGGGGCATGTTGCCCATCCCCAAGAAGCTGCTCGAGCAGGGCGTGCGCGACATGTTGCGCATCTCGGACGCGCGCATGAGCGGGACCAGCTACGGCGCCTGCGTCCTGCACGTCGCGCCGGAGTCGTTCGTGGGCGGGCCGCTCGCGTTCGTGCGCGACGGCGATCTCATCGAGATCGACGTCTCCGCCCGCAAGCTCGACCTGCGCGTGTCGGAGG
>Ga0075425_100007419_pt1 | contig 11594 bp, 11 predicted proteins | sample SoiMethybrSBSTD4_FD_75300 | JGI IMG/M metagenome (GOLD analysis project Ga0075425, IMG submission 75300) | Bulk soil microbial communities from a Populus tree surrounding site in Tennessee, USA - Soil MetaG P. TD hybrid SBSTD4 | ecosystem: Environmental > Terrestrial > Soil > Tree plantation...
GCGCTTCGCTCTTAATCGCGAAACGGGGTTCGAGGACTTTGATCTCGGCATTGTAAGCGGCGTCGAGAACTTTGCGGTCGGTCACGTGCAGATACTTGCCCAAGACTTTGTAGACGAACGTGCGATCGGTATGCGCAATTTTTGAAGCCTCGGTCATTGCGCGCATAAACTGGCCAATCACCTGGTTACGCTTGGCGATGACGGATCGCTTGGTAACGAAGGCCGTGGCGACATAGGGAATTTTGAGATCCGGGCCATACACCACATAGTGATAACCCTGGCTGAGGGCCATCGCATCAGTTGGCGGGGTGAGACACGCCACATCGATTCCGCCGCCTACCAACGCGGCGAAAGTCTCCGGATCGCCGCCCGTCTGGACAAAACTAAAATCGCGTCCCGGCTCCATATTGAAGCGGCGCATCGCCTGGATACTGAAATAATGCGTATTGCTGCCGATCCGGCTGACGCCGATCTTCTTGCCTTTGACGTCTTCTGGCTTTTTGATGTTGCCGCCCGCGACCAGCGTCTGGGTCATGGTATTCTTGACATCACCGATGAACACCACGTCCGTCGAGCCTTGCACGTATGCACGGACATTGCCGACGCCTCCGGTGAGCGTCATATCCGCGTCGCCGCCCAACAGGGCTGCCGTCACGATCCCCGAAGAAGCGATGAATACCAGTTGAAAATCAAGGTTGTACTTTTTGAACAGTCCGGCTTCCTCGGCAATCCACGGGTACGACTGTGACATTACCCGCGCAGAATGAATGCCGACCATTTTTTCCGCAGCCAAGAGCCCGACGGGAGCGAGCATCTGAGCGAACAACACCAGCACAATGACGCGGCTCAGCATTATTGTTTTTTACCCCAAAGCTGATCAAAGAATCCGGTTTTTTCCATTTCGTCGAGATAACGCGTATCGATGAGCTCTTGCGGTTTGATCTTTTTGGCGCGTGGATCGGTCTGCGCGAGCTCATCGAGAATCGCTTGCAGCGCCTCGCTTTTGATCACCAGGCGTGGCTCCAGGACTTTTATTTCAGCATTGTAAGCAGAGTCCAACACGTTGCGATCGGTAATGCGCAGATATTTTCCCAGCACTTTATAGACAAAGTCGCGATCGCTGTGCATGAGCTTTGCCGTTTCCGCCATCGCGCGCATGAAGTTGCCGATCACTTGCGGGCGTTTGGCGATGACGGAGCGCTTGGTGACGAATGCCGTGGCGGCGTACGGTATTTTGAGATCGGGTCCATAGATGACGTAGTGATAACCTTTTGCGATTGCCTGCGCATCCGTCGGCGGCGTCAAATTGGCGACGTCGATCGAGCCGCTCATGAACGCCGCCAAGGTTTCCGGATCGCCGCCCGTCTGAATGAACTGCACATCTTTGCTGGCGTCCATGTTATAACGGCGCAGTGCCTGGATCGTGAAATAGTGCGAGTTGCCGCCGATTCGGCTGACGCCGATTTTTTTGCCTTTGAGATCTTCAGGGCGTTTGATGTTGCCGCCGGCGACCAGCGTCTGCGTCATTGTGTTCTTGACCCCACCAATGAACACGACATCGGTGGAACCGCGCGCATACGCGGCGACATTGCCGATACCCCCGGTGATCGTCATCTCCGCATCACCACCCAACAGCGCGGCGGTCACGATACTCGAAGATGAGACGAACACCAGATTGAAATCGATATTGTATTTCTTGAAGAGCCCCGCTTCCTGAGCCATCCAGGGCATGGATTGCGACATGACACGGGCGGAATGGATGCCGACGAGGGCATCCGCGCCTCGGCATACTCCGGGAGCTAATAACGTCGTCAGCATCAATGCCATGATGAAATTTTTCATAGCACCGGCCGCCTTACTTTTGCCCATACAGCTCCTTGATGAACCCTGTATCTTCTAACTCCTTAATAAAGCGATTGTCAAAAAAGTCTCTCGGATCTGCGCTCGCCGCCTTCGGATGATCCGCCACGCTCAGCACGGCGCGAATATTGTCCTCGGTAAAATATGGCACTTTGGGAAAAATGCCCCGAAAACTATCGTACGCTTCATCGACGACCGCCGTATCGTTCGTGGCGAGAAAGCGCGCCAGCGCGCGCTTCGATATCGCCGCATCTTCGTTACTTACCTTGGTGGCGGCGATATAGCCGCGCAAAAAAGCTTTGATCAACTCGGGTTGCTGGCGCGTGAGCGAACGGCGCGTAACCAGTCCATTGTGGACATAAGGCAGATTGAGGCTGGCGATGTTGACGACCTCTTTGAAACCGAGACGGCGCGCCATCAAGGTCGTGGGCGCGGACAACACCGAGGCGCTGACGATACCGCGCTCCAGAGCGGCCAAAGCTTCGCGCACACCACCCAGATATAAGAACTTGACGTCCTGCCCCGGACTCAGGTGATTATGCCGCAGCACTGCGATCATACCGTGATCCGATGACGCCCCTTTGGTCATCACCCCGACGACTTTGCCTTTCAGGCTGGAAATATCTTTGACGTCCGGTCTCGCATAAACCGAGAAGCCATAGGTCGGCACGATCAGGGCGATGTAAACAAGATCCGCCCCGCTTAACACTGCGTTGATGACCGCGCCGCCGGTGGTCGCCATGTCGATATCGCCGGCAACCAAGGTTTGCGTGAGGCGCGCGCCTCCGGAGATGTAAATGTTCTGCAGGTCAACCCCATACTTTCTGTCGAGCTTTGCTTCGGACATTACCCACAGCGGCAACTGCGCCCCGCTCGGCTGCGGGTAACCCACACGCGTCATAGAGGCCGCGCCAAATGACAAGCGCGCGCCGATTACGAGGAACGCAACGACGAGTACGCTAAGAAAAATTGCTGCGGAGTTGGTTGTTGGAACGGTGACGATCAGCCAACGTCGGCTGCGTCTTGATCTAAGAGCCTCGTCGTAACTGGATTTCAAGATCTCTCGCTGTGTTGGATGACAAAGAAGGAATGAGTGATCAGAAACGCCGATTAAAATTCGCTTCAAGTTCAGGCTCACGCTACGACCAGAAACGCTCTTTCCAACGCGGTGTTGCCAGCGGATTGACGAGTGTGTCGGGAATTCTGCCGTCGAGAAGTGCCAGTATGCTTTCGGCGGCCATTTTCTGCCCAGCCTCGGCCGACCCGGGATTCGCGCCGATATTGTGCGGCGTGAGGATCAACCGGAGCGGGTCGATCTGGCGCAGCGGACTATCGGCTGGCAGCGGCTCTCGGTCGAAAACATCCAGCGCGGCGCCGGCAATAATGTTCTCACTGAGCGCTTCGACCAGCTCCGTTTCCTTCAAAGCCTGGCCCCGCGAGGTATTCACAACAAAAGCAGTCGGCTTCATTATCTTGAATTCGCGCATCCCAAGCATGTCGCGGGTTTCGCGCGTCAAAACCACATGTACCGTGACGAGATCCGACTCCCGCAACAGCTCTTCGAAGGAAACCATTTTGACGCCGAGTGAGGCAACGGTTTCCTGTTTCACATAGGGATCGTATCCAAGCACCTTCATGCCCCAGGCGCCAAGACGCTTCGCAACATTTTGGCCGATCCGGCCAACGCCGATGATTCCAACGGTTCTGCCGAGCATCAACGTGCCGCGATTTTGCAGCTCCTTCCAGCCCCCGTTACGGATAACGGTTTCGTTCAATTTCAGCCGTTTGAAGAGAGCGACAATCAATCCCATGGTCGCCTCGGCAACGCCCATGTAGTTCTCGACTGTCGGACTGTTGCAGCAGAGAATACCCAAATCCGTCGCAGCATCGATATCCACCGTCTCGATACCGATGCTCGATTTCACCACCGCCTGCACATCCGGACATGAGTCGAGAATGTCGCCGCCGATCATGTCGCGGCCCGAGGGATAGACAATCGAGCAGTCGCCGATCAATGCAACCAATTCCTTACGCTCATAGCGAAACTCGCGAAAATCGTCTTGCGGTTTCCCGAGCACGAGCTCGCACCCCGCATCGCGCAGCATTGTCTCTGCGAGCTTGATACGCATCGGTCCGGTGACGCAAATTTTTCTTTTTGCGGCCATCAGAACCTCAATGCAAGTTGTAAAGTTTTTTCGCGCTTTCAGCGAATAGCCAGCGCTTGCCTTCGTCGTTCAAGTCTTTGCGCCGCCCGAGATGCTCGATATTTTCCGGGAACTCGGTATCCCAGTGCGGGTAGTCGGACGCGTAATAAATGACTTTGTGGGTCAGCACCTCTGCCGTCGCGCCGATCATCGGTTCGTAATCTTCGGCGTGAAAATAGATGCGGCCGTCCTTCAAATACTCCGTCGGTTTTCTCTTGCACATCGGTGCTTCGACTTCGCCGCGCTTCTCCCATTCTTCGTTCATCCGGCCGAACCAGTACGGCGCCCAGCTGCAACCCGCTTCCATAAAGGCGACGCGCAGCTTGGGAAAACGGTCGAAGACGCCGCGAAACATCATACTGCACGCCTGCATCATCTGCGCGAAGGAGTGCGACAGCGTGTGCACTTCGATAAACTGATCGAACATGTCGCCGGCGAAATAGTGCGGACCACGTACGGTGGCATGGACGCCGACCATGCAGTCGAGCTTCTCGGCTTCCTCGTAAATCGGCCAGAAGCTTTCGTGGCCGAGGGGCAAACGGAGTCCGACTGCCGGTAACATCAAGCCAACGAGCTTTAAATCGTTGATCGCGCGGCGCAGTTCTTTGGTAGCCTCGGGCACATCTTGAAATGGCACCAAGGCGACGCATTTCAGCCGCGGGCTCACCTTCTGAAACTCTTCGGCGCAGAAATCGTTCCAGGCCTTGGAATATGCGACGGCGACATCAGGCTCCCTGATCCAGCCCACGCTCAAGCCGTTGGTCGGGTAGAGCACCGCTGTCGAGACACCTCCTTTGTCCATCGCCTCGAGCCAGCTTTTTGCGTCCCGCGCTCGAGTACCCAATTTCCCGCTCAAAGAGCGGTCCCAACTATCGCGCGGCGTCAGTGTGGCTGCTCGGTCACGGTATTTCGCTTCCATATATTTCTTGAGCTGATTATCTTCTTCGGTAATATGCCCATCGGCATCGATGACTTCGAATTGGTTGGCCATAGACTTACCTCCTGACTGCTCTCGTCATCGTCTACGCCCCGGAGAACGTATGTGTCAAGCACCGTGCCGGTTGAAGACTCGATTTTTTCATTGTGAAACGGAGGTGAAAAATGGTAACCACACGAAAACTAGAGGGAGACAAACGGCCGCCCGCCAAAATAGCGGAGCTTTTTTCGAACGGATCGTCTAAAATGCAGCGGCAAACGAAGGCGATATGAATAAATTATGGCCTATAAGCATTCTTCTACTGTGGACCCTCTGGACACGAACCCAAACCGCGACCTCGGACAGCTGGTTGCCTGCGCCCGGGCTCGGCTCTCAGGAGAAATGCCAGGCGAGTCTCAAGGACAAGCTGGACCTGTGGCGCCAGTTCAAAGATGCCAAATTCGAAGGCAACAGCGTCACCTTCACGAGCAATAACAGCTCGATGACTTACCTTTGCTTGCCGGAAAACGAAGACCCGCGGAAACCCCCGCCCAAACCGGGGAAGGGACAAAGATAGCCTTCCTTTCCGCCATAGCGACTCGATCAACTGTTCCGCGCTCACATCCGGGCACGTCAAACGTCTAACAGATTGTTACGTGACCCATAATGAGGCGGTTAAGAACATGGAAGAACCTATCAATGGCGCACGGCTCTGCCCTAGTTGCGCCAATACGATCGAAGAGACTGCTGTCAAGTGTCCGTATTGCAGGGCGGAATTTGCTGCGGATTCCGCGCCCCAGTGGCTCAATCGCAATACGCCCCTGTCGGAACGGCCAACCGATTTGAAGCGCACCAAAAATTCGCGCATTCCGGCCAGATTTGTTTGGCCGGCGGCAACCCTACTCCTCGTTTTGGCGGCATTCTACGCCGGCGCTTACATGGAACATAGGCACGGGGTCCTGACAGCTGAGGCTTACACGAAACAGCTCCAAACCAAAGATCAGATGATGCAAAGTCAGGAAACACAGATGAGCCGCTTGCGCCAAGAGCTTCGTGACAATACAAATCAGCTCGCCGATTTAAAGGCCAAGCTCGAAGCGAGCCAGCAAGCTGTCGCTGGGACACAGCAGCGCCTCGCGGCCGCAAACCGTGAGGTGGAGCGCCGGAACACGACCCGATCGAGCGCCGCCACACGCGTTGAATCGCGAGCACCGGCATCATCCGGACCCTCCTCTGCTCCTTTGCCCAGTACGCGTCCAGCTGCGCCAGGTGTTTACGAGACGGTGCGTGAAACTCCGGTCTACGACACTCCATCATCACAGGCACACGTGATTTCGCAGATCCGCGGAGGAACGCGTATCAACGTCGTCAGCTCCGGGGGCAATTGGCTCGAGGTACGCTCAAAACACGGCAATCCGCCGGGCTATGTACGATCGGATGATGCGCGACTGGTCAGTAAAGTAAACTAGAACTGAAGAAGTCTACGGCGCGTCCCGGGCGCACAAGTGCGGGCCTTGACGCTCCTGTTAATGAAAAACCGGGAGCCCTGCCGAGGGCTCCCAGAAAAAAGTTTTCCCGGGTGCAAACAGCCCTATTAATCGCGATCACGGCCCCGGAACAATAGATAAACCAAGCCAGCGGCAATGAGCACCGTCTGGAAAGGATATTTGCGCACGAAGTCTCGGAAGTCTGCCGCCATCGTGCTGAAATCGTTCTCGCTAACGTAGGACCGAGCGCTTTCGAAGCCGTTTGCAGCCGATGAAAATGCCTCCCGCGCCTTGTTCGCGGCAGTCTCACCTGCAGCATACGTTTTCGTCTTGAGATCATTTAGAGTGCCCATACCCGACCCTTGGTAGTCCTGAAGCCGTCGATCGACATCCTGCTGCGCTTGCTCGCGGGTCCAACCGTATTTCTGTTGCAATAACCCGATCAGGCGATCCTTCTGACCGCCGACCCATTCAAAGTCGTCATCACTCAGATTTCCCCACCAAGATTTTAGCGTCCCCTTTAATTCTCGCCATTGTCCGGCAAATACATCCTCATTCATTTTTTCAGTTCCCCCCTTCGGCTAGAGTTCTCCTTATCGCAGGCCCAGGTATCCAAGAATAAACAATACGACAACCACGACTCCAATTATGTAAAATATACTGCCCATCGTTTCGCCCCCCTATTTTTATTCGTCCACACGCATGGACTTCCTCTCTCTTGTGCAACCACGATGCCAGAAAACGGTTGATGATTTTTCAGTAAATTCAATCGCGGTTTTTTTTCTCCGTGTGTGAAAAACCATGACTCAATCGAGAAATTCCTCCGTGTGATAGGAGCTTTCATTCGTTTCGCCTAAAGGAGCGAACGATGGGCCTAGAGAGACGAGGGACTTGACTAAAGAACGAGGAGTCGAATAGGCTGCGCCATCACAGGAACTCGGACTCAACATTCATCGAAAGAAAGTTCCATTGCCGCGCGACCAAGAAACGGAGTCCCCATGGCGAAACAATCGATCCTGCCCGCTTTGATTTTGGTTCTTCTAATCGGGAACTCATTCGCCGCCGCTCCCCAGCGGCAGGAAACCGATCCTCGCTTTGAAAAATTGGCCAAAGAGTTTTACCCGAAGGCCAAACAGGAAGGGGCGCTGGTCGTTTACACGGTTTGGGACGTTGATCACATACGCGCGCTAACCGACGCCTTCACCAAGCGCTTTCCTGGAATCACCGCTTCGTATTGGCAGGCGACTCGATCGGAGGCTACGACCCGCACGCTGACTGAATATCAAGGAGGACAAGCGAGCGTGGATGTGATTCTGACCGAAGCTCCGCTGGTCCTTCATAACGCCGGCGCAACGCAGCCTTATCAAACGGTTCAGGGAAGCGCCCTTTTCATCAACGACGCTATTGCCCCGGTGGTGAGCCTGCAGATTCAGGCGCTCGCCTATAACACCAAGAAACTCAAGCGCGAAGAGGCTCCGAAGAGCTGGGAGGACGTGACGAACCCCAAATACAAAGGGATTGTGGCGCTGGATGATCCCATGAGAGCAGGTCCGCTAAGCTCGATGCTCGCCGCATTCAAGGACGAATGGAAGGACGACGCCCGATTCGCCAACTTTATCAAAGGTCTGAAATCCCTCAACGTGCCGGTGCATAAAAGCACAAGCGCCATGTTTCGGTTGTTGGTTGCGGGAGAATACTCGATCATCATGCCGGCGCTTTTTCATGACGTCGTCCATGAAAAGGACGTTGGTAGTCCGATCGACTTTGCGCGGGGCGCCGGGCCCGTCGTGTCACCCCAACAAGCGGCGATCTATGCCAAGGCTCCTCATCCGACGGTAGGAAAGCTCTTTGCCGAATGGCTAATTTCGCCCGGAGGGCAAGCTGAGATCGATGCCGTCGGAAGAGCGAGCGCGCGAAAGGGATTCAAATCCAAAGTCTCCATGGAAAACGGCTGGGGGCCGAACGTCAAACCGATCGCGGTAACGAACAAGGCCTATATCGAGGACGCGCGCAAATGGCTCGACACCGTCGTTAAGCCGATCTGGGAAAACTAGCGTAGACGAGGGTCGGAGATAGCTGACATACGGAAAACGATCAAAGCTCCCGAACCTTATTTCCGATAGGTAATCGTTAGAAATTGCCCGTCGGACCATCATCGGGCGCCTACAACCCGCCTCACCTCCCACTCCACAGGGAGAGGATCATGTCCAAACCCATCGCTGCTGCAATATGCATGATGGTCGCCATCATGCTCGTCGTCCCAGTGCAAGCCCAGGAGGGCGGCGGCTCCAGACTTACGCCGGCGGAGCGCAATCGCTCCGGCACTTTGCGCCAGCTCATCCCCGGCTATTATGTTTTCTCATCGACGAGCTTCAACAGCGGCGTCATCGCCACCGATGACGGCGTGATCGTTCTCGATGCACTGACTTCTGAAGCCATCGCGCGGAAGGAGCGGGACGCGATCGCGAGTCAGATCAAGCAACCGGTTCGCTTTCTGGTCTCCTCAACTTTCCATAACAATTATACGTGGGGGAACGTTGCCTATTCGGACGTCATTAGAATCGGTCACGAAGATTACCGAACCGATTTGCTCGGCCAAATGCAGCGAGACCAAGCATCTCCAGACGAACAAAAGGCCAGACTTCCGCAAATCACTTACCGTGATCGCTTGACGATCCATCTCGGCGGCAAAGAGATTCAGATTCTCTATTTAGGAAGGGGACACACGAGAAGCGACAGCATCATTTTCGTGCCGCAAGACCGGATCGCTTATGTGAGCGAGCTCTATTTCTCCGACCAGTTTCTCTACATCAACGATGGTTATGGGGTGAGCTGGCTGAAAAGCTAGACGCGATCGAAGCGCTTCCGGCAGATATCTTCATCCCCGGGCATGGCCCTATTCCCGAAGACCCTAAAGAAACCCGCCAGGGCCTCCATCGCTTTCGCCAGATGCTGGTCGATTTGCGCGACGCAGTTCAAAAAGAAATCGACCGCGGAGCAACCGAAGATCAAGCTGTCGCCGCAATCAAATTTCCTCAATACGAACAAATGCAGGGATACAAATCGCAAAGAGAAGTCGCCGTTCGGCGCACGTACCGGGAAATCATGGGCACGCTTAGATGAAACTATAGCTCTGAGATCTTTGGCGCAACTTACTTGCTACTAAGGCCGGTTGGCTAAGTTTTGCACACGAAGCAGATCTGCTACGAGCGTTCTCGAATAAGCCCGCTGAAATTACGGTTTGCGTCTCAGGTAAGGAAATAGCGCTCAACGACTGACGTGGCGAGTTAAGTGATCAAAAGTGCCGGGGTTTGCTTCTTTGCCAGTCTTATATTCCGGTTTGTTTGCAGCCGGCAAAAGCGCTTTTCTTCCAGAATCTGCTACGTTAATATTGGCCAATGGCGAAACGGTCTCGACTTTTTTCAGACGCCCGTGTTTATCCGCTCATCACCGGTAAAGAACGTCTCATGGTGTGGGAAAAGGCGCGGGGTGTATGGAAGGGTCGAAGCCCCGATCCTCTTCGCGAGCTTAAGAGAATGCGTGCAACATGGTCGAAGAAACGCCGCTCCGCACCCTAGGTGTATACTCTCGATACCAACGCGATCCTCTATTATTTGAAGGATGATTCGGCTGCTGTTTCTGTTTTACGCAGCGTATTTGCCGAGAACGTGGCTGTCTATGTATCGGCGGTAACCGAGCTTGAGCTTTTCGCGTATTCCGACCTGACGGCTAAGGAAGAGGCACTCATCGAAGAACTGCTGAAGACAATATCCGTTATTCCCATCGAGTCGCGTATCGCACGACTAGCGGCGCTTGTCCGCAGACATTACCGGCTAAAAGTGCCTGACAGCGTGATAGGCGCCACCGCGATGTTTACCGGTAGCAGGCTCTTGACACGCAATACGAGAGATTTCCGAAAGATTCCCGGTCTTACGGTCCTCAAAATATAACTAACTCTGTTATTAGCCGAAGTCAGAGCTATTTTCCGTTACCGACAAATCCGTCCGTCCTTCTAACAGCGAATTTATGACCCACAGCAAAACATCCGCATCGCGACACGGGAAAGTTACCTGCGGTACGACCCAGTTGCGCGGCGCAGTTCAAAAGAAATCGACCGCGGAACGACCGAAGATCAAGCTGTCGCCGGAATCAAATTTCGTCAATACGAACAGATGCAGGGATACAAAATCGCAAAGAGAAGTAGCCGTGCGGCGCACGTACCGGAAATCATGGGCGCGCTCAAGTGAAACAAACCGGTTGCCTCACAAAGCGTCTAGTCGCGAAGTTCGATCGGGCATTGCTTCTTCGTATTACCGCGGCCGTTCGCACGTCCACGTAACATCGGCCTGACCCGCTTTGTCGGGTCAAGCCGGTTGTTAGGCAGTCTGCCGGGGCAACCGAGCTGCTGCCTTCATTACCGTACGAAGAGCTTCGTTTACCGCGGCATCATCACGAAAGACTTTGGCTACGTCTCGATCCAACAGAACAAGATTCGTGCCCTGCCGGTATTGCGCCACGTGCTTCCCTTTAACACCAGCCGGTAAACTCCAAAAATCATATTCCGGGCGGAGATCATCCTGCCTTCTCTTACTTTTCTTCTTCATAAAACCTCCGCTCATTTCGGGTCGCCCGCCTAGCACTGATTATCCTGATCGTGTCCGCTTCCTCTATGTGGGCAACGACTAAAATCCTGCCTCGCCGCGACATGCCTATGATAATGTACCGTTCTTCCTCCTGGGAATGATCAGGATCAGGAAATTCTGTTGACACCGATCGCCAAAGACCGTAGCAGCCTCACGGAAGGAGACGCGATGCTTACGCCGGTTTTGAACCTCCTTCCGTGGGTCCCATTCGAAGAACACCGACGAAGTCTACCACGGGTGACAATGACTGCCTAACACGAAGGATGACAAGGCTAGCGAACGACGCGCTGTAATGACTTCCACGAAATTTATTCATTCAATCAATAAGTTGCCAATTATTCTTTTTCGCAAGTATAACCAATATCCTTGGTCAGTATAGCATCAATAGACCTCCACGGAATCTTGTCACAAGGCATCAGCTGGACTGCGCACAGGTCTCCCGCCGCGCGTGTAAAATCATTGTCGTGCTGACGTCGGAGTTTGC